>Ga0164243_10002960_pt1 | contig 27476 bp, 26 predicted proteins | sample OricompcompostOP_FD_108781 | JGI IMG/M metagenome (GOLD analysis project Ga0164243, IMG submission 108781) | Organic Plus compost microbial communities from Emeryville, California, USA - Original compost - Organic plus compost (OP) | ecosystem: Engineered > Solid waste > Mixed feedstock >...
ACTGCTGGAAGCGCCCGGCGCCGTCCACTTCCGCAGCCTCGTAGGGCTCGCGCGGCAGCGAGGCCAGGCCCGCCGCCAGGATCAGCACCACGAAGGAGGTCTGCTGCCAGACATCGATGCTGGCCATGACCCAGAGCGCGCTGTCGGCGGAGCCGAGCCAATCCATTCGCGGCAGGCCGACCGTCTCCATCAGGTAATTGACGATGCCGAGATTGGGCTGCAGCAGCATGCGCCAGACCAGAGCCACGCTGACCGGCGACATGGCCATGGGAATGGTGAGGATGGCGAAATACACCGCCTTCATCCGCACCACGGCGTTGAGCATCAGCGCGATGGCAAGGCCGAGCAGGAATTCGCCGGCCACCGTGACCAGCGAATATTTCACCGTCAGCCAGAGCGAATCCCAGAACTGCTGGTTGCCGACGATGCGCTCGAAATTCTCCAGCCCGACAAGGGGAAACAGCGAGGGCCGCAGCAGCGTCATCGACGACACCGACATCAGCACCGCATAGATCAGCGGAAAGCCCATGACGACGGCCAGGGTTAGCAGGCCGGGCAGCGAAAACGCCCAGCCTGTTCGCCAGTTGCGGTCGTGTGAGGCGGCTTGTCGGGGCACGAAAAAGCTCCTGTTGCGGCAGCACCTGCCGGCGCGCCCTTGGGGCGATGCCGCCGGCAGGTTGATTGCGCGTTACCGCTTCAGCAGGTCTTCCAGACCGCTGGCGGCGGCCTTGATGGCCGCGTCAGGCGTGGTCTGGCCGCCGGCGGCTTCCGAGAGCTGGGTGCCGAGCACATCCTCATACTTCGCGGAATAAGCGAAGATCGGGAAGGACTTGCCGGAAGCCACGATGTCCTTGGCCTGCTTGTAGAAGGGGTACTTCTTCAGCACCGCCGGATCGTCGTAGACATCGGCACTGACCGGAGCATGGCCCTGCAGCGCGCGCGCCACGGCGACCTTCTTGCTCTGCACCCATTTGATGAAGGTCCAGGCGGCCTGCTGCGATTCCTCCGAGGTGTTCTTCGGAATGCCCCAACCCCAGCCGCCGCTCTCGCCATGACCGCCGGGCATCACCGCCAGCGCCACCTTACCGGTCGCGTTGGGGCATTTCTCGGCGTCGTTGACCTGCGGCAGCATCCACCAATAGGTGACCATGCTGAACGCCTTGCCGCTGCACATCAGCCGCATGGTGTCGTCGAGCGTCGCCGACAGAGCGCCCTGCTGGGCGCCGTGCTGGATGGCGTCGACATAGAGGGTGAGCGCCTTGCGCGCCTCGGGGCTGTCCAGCACCACCTTGCCGTCGGCGTCGAGATAGGCCCCGCCGGACGAGAACAGGTAGTTGGAGAACTCCATGCTGTTGGGATCGCCGCGCTGACCCTGCATCGCCGCACCGGCGACATCGGCATTCTTCTTCATGAACTTGGCGATCTGGACATATTCCTCGAGCGTGGTCGGGGCTTTCAGATCGGTCTTGTATTCCGCCTTGTAGGCTTCCTTGAGCTTGGGATCCTCCAGGAGATCGGTCCGGTAGATCAGGCCCATGGAGTAGTTGTACATGGGGATGATCGGCAGGGCGTCGTCCTTGCGCCCGAGCAGGTCGAGCATCGAGGGGATGAACTCGCCCAGGTCCATCTTGTCCTTCTCGACGAAGGGCTTGAGATCGAGCAGCCAGCCCGCCGCCGGGAATTCGCCGGCCCAGAGGAAGTCCACTTCCAGCAGGTTGTAATAGCTCTCCGGCGAGACGAGCTGGGTCGCCAGCTTGTCGTGCATGTCGCCGTAATTGACCTTTTGGAACTCGACCTTGATGCCGGTCTCCTTCTCGAATTCCGGCAGCATGGCTTCGATGATGTGGGTTTCAGGCACGTCCTCCATCAACGCGTGGAGCGTGACGGGAGCGGCCGTGGCTGGCTGCAGCCCGGCCATCATGACGACGCCGAGACCCGCGAAAAGAACGTTTCTGCGAACTGTCATTTTTTCTCTCCCATTCCGGTGTTTTTCGAGCACCTGGTCTCCACGGTTTTCCCAAGTCTCTATTTGACGCCACCGAACGTCAGCCCCTGGACGATGAAGCGCTGGATAAAGCGGGACGCGACGACGAGCGGCAGGATGGCCAGGATGACACCCGCCGCCACCTTGGCGATCTGCACGCCGTTCGACGTCTGAAGTGACGCCAGGCCGACCGGCACCGTCGCCGTGCCCGGCCCGGTCAGGACGAGGGCGAACAGGAACTCGTTCCACGACAGGATGAAGCCGAGCACCCCGGCGGCCGCGAGCCCCGGCAGCGAAACGGGAATGACGATGCGCCAGAACGCGCCCCACGCCGTGGCGCCGTCGCTCATCGCCGCCCATTCGAGGTCCACGGGAATGCCCTCGAAGAAGCCCATCATGATCCAGATCAGGAAGGGTAGGTTGAGGGCGGCATAGGCGATGGTCAGCCCGGCGAGCGAGTTGGTCATGCCGACCGTGCGGAAGAGCATGAAGGCCGGCAGGACGATGGCCACGGGCGGCAGCATCTGCGTGGCCAGAACCGTGAATCGAGCAAAGCGCCCGCCCGTCTTGAAACGGGCGAAGGCATAGCCGGTCATTGCCGCGAAGGGCAGCGCCAGAACGACCGAGCCGGTCGCCACCACGAGACTGTCGAAATAGAAGGTGCCGAAGCGCTTCTGCGTGAACAGGTCCACGTAGTTCTGCAGCGTCACTTCGGGCAGGAGCTTGGTCGAATAGGCAAGCGATTCCGGAACGAAGCTGGTGCGCAGCACCCAGAGCGGCGGCAGCAGGATGGCCAGCGAGACGAGGATCAGTCCGATGTGAAGTCCAAGCCGGCGCATCGTCTCGTCCCCTCAGGCCCGCGCCGCGAGCGAAGGCCGGGGGATGGCCTTTCCGCTCTCGGGATCGAACAGATGCATGGGCCCGGCATCGGCATAGAGCGTCACCGTGCGGCCCACCTCCGCCGTGAAATGCCGGCTCAGGCGGGCGGAAACCTGGATCGGCTTTTCCTCGCCGACCTGGCCGACTAGGATGTTCTCGACGCCCAGCGTCTCCACCGCGACGACGGTGACGGGAAGCGGCTGCCAGGCGGGATCGGCCTGCGTCTCGTGCAGGTCTTCCGGGCGCAGGCCGACAAGCACCTTGCCGCCCGCGGCCGGCTCGTAGGCCGCACGGTGGCGATCCGGGATTGCGATCGAGGCCGTACCGGCGATCCGGCAGGCCAGCGTGCCATCGGCGGCGGTGAGGTCTGCCGGGATCAGGTTCATCGGGGGAGAGGCCAGGAAGCGCGCGACGAAGGTGTCGGCGGGGTCGGCGTAGACCTCGAGCGGCTTGCCCACCTGGATAATCCTTCCCTCGCGCATGATGCAGATACGGTCGCCCATGGTCATGGCTTCGACCTGATCGTGCGTGACGTGGATTATGGTCCGCCCCAGGCGGCGGTGCAGCTTCACGAGTTCGAGACGCATTTCGGCGCGCAGCTGCGCGTCGAGATTGGACAGGGGCTCGTCGAGCAGGAAGGCCGCGGGCTCGCGCACGATGGCGCGCCCCAGCGCCACGCGCTGGCGCTGCCCGCCGGACAGAGCCGCGGGCTTGCGGTCGAGCAGGGCCGAGAGGCCGAGCAGCCCCGCCGTCTCCTGTATCTTGGCCTCGATCTCGGCGCGGGGCGTGCGCCGCATCTTCAGGCCAAAGCCCATGTTCTCGCGCACCGTCATGTGCGGGTAGAGCGCGTAGCTCTGGAAGACCACGGCAAGGTTGCGGTCGCGCGGAGGGACATTGGTGACGTCGACGCCGTCGATGCGCAGTTCGCCGGAGGTGATGGATTCGAGGCCCGCGATCAGCCGCAGCGTCGTCGACTTCCCGCAGCCGGAGGGGCCGAGAAAGATGACGAACTCGCCGTCCTCGATCTTCAGGTCGACATCGCGCGCGCCATAGGCGCCGTTGGCGTAGAGCTTGGAAACGTGGTCGAGTTCGATGGATGCCATGCGCGTTTAGATCCGACCGCCTTTCGCGTTTCTGGTCCTTCCCGGCATGGCGTCCTCCACTCCCGGTCCCGGTCAGGTCGTGTAGACGCCGCCGGTGACGTTGATCCCCTGCCCGGTCATGAAGCGGGCCGCATCGGAGCAGAGGAAGACCACCACATCGGCGACGTCCTCGGGCGTTTCGAGCCGCCCGAGCGGCGTCTGCGCCACATAATCGGCGATCACCTGTTCCGAGGTCACGCCGCGCAGCTTCGCCTCCCATTCGATCTCGCGCGTCTGCATCGAGGTCTTGACGAAGCCGGGGCAGACCGCGTTGACGCGGATGCCCTCGCCGGCCAGTTCGCGCGCCAGCGCCTGCGTCCAGCCGAGAACGGCGAACTTGCTGGCGGAATAATGCGCCAGCAGCGGCGCTCCGATCTTCGCGGCGAGCGAGGCCGTGTTGACGATGACCCCGCGCGTCTGCTGGGCGAGAAAATGGCGGGCGGCGATCTGGTTGGTGAGGAAGACGCCACGCGTGTTGACGTCGAAATTGAAGTCCCATTCCTCGTCGGTCAGGTCGACCGCATGGTTCATGGTCGAGACACCGGCATTGGCGGCGAGGATATCGAAGCCGCCCCAGCCGGCGATCACATCGTCGAAGACGGCCTCGACGGAGGCACGGTCGCGCACGTCGATGGCGACGGCGCGGGCGTTCGGGCCAAGCTCGGACGCCACCCGGCCTGCGGCCTCGCGGTCGAGATCGGCGACGACGACCCGCACGCCGTGACGGGCGAGCGCGACGGCAATGGCCCGGCCGATGCCGGCACCGGCGCCCGTGACCACGGCGCGCTTCCCGGCCAGATCGCTTGCCAGCCTGCCTTGTCCGACACCTGTCGCCATGCCTTCACCTCGCCGTCATGATACGGCCAAGCGTTGAGAACAGAAACAAACATATTCGGTATTTTTCGCACTTTGCAACACGTGAATCTGCTTGAAAATGTTTCCTCCGCAGCCTACCGATTGAGCAAGGACCGGGGCATGTTCCGGCCCGGACAGGTTCGTGCGCATGGAAAAGCCCACAAAAGCCGTTGCCTCGGAAGCGCGCCGTCTGCCTGCACAGCTGCGCCACAAGCATCTGATCACGCGGGCCCAGCAGCGCGGCTTCATCCACGTCACCGACATCGCTTCCGAGCTCGGCGTTTCCGAGATGACCATCCGCCGCGACCTCGCGGAACTGGAGCGCGGCGGGGCGCTCATGCGCACCCGTGGCGGCGCGGTCGTCGACAACGCGCCCCAGCCGGTCCTCGACAGCGAGGAACCGGCCTTCGCGGCGCGCCTGCGCAAGCACGAGGATGAGAAACGGCGCATCGCCCTTGCGGCAGCGCAGCTCGTGGACCGCCGCCTCAGCGTCGCGCTGGACGTCGGCACGACGACGCATCTTCTGGCGGAGGCCCTGGCCGACCGCAACGGCGTGAAGTTCTTCACCTCGAGCCTGCGCACCGCGCTGCTGCTGGGCGAGGCCGGCCGCGAGGTCTATGTGCCCGCGGGCCAAGTGCGCGGCGAGGAAATGTCGGTGTGCGGCCCGACCGCACGCGACGAGTTCGAACGCTACTGGTTCGACATCTGCTTCATCGGCGTCTCCGGCCTCACCGCCGGCGGCATCTTCGACTATTCGCTGGAAGACAGCGAGCTGAAGCGCGTCTATCTCGGCCGCTCCAGCCGCAAGGTGCTGCTCTGCGACAGTTCGAAGTTCCGCCACATGTCGCTGATCAAGATCGCGGAGCTCTCCGACATCGACCTTCTGATCTGCGACGCGCCGCCGCCCGACGACATTGCCGAGGCGCTTGCCGAGGCCGATGTGGCAGTCCAGGTCGCACCCTTGTCGCCCGGCGCCTGACGCGCCGTTCCGTTAGAGCGAGGAGTATCTGAGATGGTTTTCGATTTCTTCGGCGCCAGGAAGAAGGTGGTCGTCTCGATGATCCATCTCGGCGCCCTGCCCGGTACTCCGCTCTACGACGCCGACGGCGGCATGGCGAAGCTGATCGAGGGCGCGGCCCGCGATGCGGAGAAGCTGCAGGCTGGCGGGGTCGACGCCGTGATGTTCGGCAACGAGAACGACCGCCCTTATGTGTTGCAGGCGCCGCTCGAGGGCATCGCCGCGATGACCGCGATCGTCGAGGCCATCAAGCCCTCGCTGAAGGTGCCCTTCGGCGTCAATTATCTCTGGGATCCCAAGGCCAGCGTGGCCATAGCGGCGGCGACCGGCGCGCGCTTTGTGCGTGAGATCTTCACCGGCGTATTCGCTTCCGACATGGGCATCTGGGCGCCCGACGGCGCCGGCGCCGCGCGGCTGAAGCACAATCTCGGCCGCGACGATCTCAAATGCCTCTTCAACATCAACGCCGAGTTCGCCCATTCACTCGACGCGCGCCCCATTGAACTGCGCGCGCGCAGCGCGGTGTTCTCGTCCATGGCCGACGCCATCCTCGTCTCCGGTCCGCTGACCGGCCAGCCGGCCGACCAGTCCAACCTTCGCAAGGTGCGCGAGACGCTTCCCGACACACCGCTCTTTGCCAATACCGGCGTCAACATCGACAATGTGCGCGACATCCTTTCGATCGGAGACGGCGTGATCGTGGGCACGCATTTCAAGGTGGACGGCGATACCTGGAACGCGGTGGACGGCGAGCGCGTGAAGCGCTTCATGGACGTCGTCAACACCATCCGCGCAGCCTGAGCGGCCAATGCCCTGCGTCATCGGCCTCGACATCGGCACGACCTCGACCATCGGCATCCTGGTGCGGCTGCCGGACACGGTGGTGAAGCTGGTGTCGCGCCCGGTGACGCTGCGCTCGCCCAAGCCCGGCTGGGCCGAGGAAGACCCGGAGCAATGGTGGGCCAATGCCTGCGCCATCACGCGCGAGCTTCTCGAGACCGGCGGCGTCTCGGCAAGTGAGATAACCGCTGTCGGCGTCGCCGGCATGGTGCCGGCGGTCGTGCTGCTCGACGCCGAAGGGCGCCTGCTGCGGCCGAGCATCCAGCAGAGCGACGGGCGTTGCGCGGCCGAGGTCGAGGAATTGAAATCCGAGATCGACGAAGAGACCTTTGTCCGCCGCGCCGGCAACGGCATCAACCAGCAGCTCGTTGCCGCAAAATTGCGCTGGATCGAGCAGAACGAGCCGGACGTCTTCGCCCGGGTCGCAACCGTCTTCGGCTCCTACGACTACATCAACTGGCGCCTCACCGATGAGCGCCGCGTCGAGCAGAACTGGGCGCTGGAGGCGGGCTTCGTCGATCTCGCCAGCCACGAACTCGCCGACGACCTGATCGCCCATACCCATCTGCCGCGCGGCGCCATTCCGGAAAAGGCGCTCTCGCACGAGGTGATCGGCACGGTCACGCCGGAAGCCGCGGCGGAAACCGGGCTTGCGGCGGGAACGCCGGTGGTCGGCGGCGCGGCCGACATGATCGCCTCGGCGCTGGCGGCGGGCATTGCCCGGGAGGGGCAGGCGCTGCTGAAGTTCGGCGGCGCCATCGACGTCCTGGTGGCCAGCAATCGCGCGGTGCCCGACCCGCGCATGTTCCTCGACTATCACCTCGTGCCGGGCCTGTTCATGCCCAATGGCTGCATGGCGACCGGCGGCTCGGGGCTCAACTGGCTGGCCGAGAATTTCGGCGGCGGCGAGCGCGAGTCCGCAGCTGCCGCGGGTCTGACCCTGCACCAGCATCTCGACCGTCTCGCGGCTGCCATACCGCCCGGCGCGGACGGGGTCAGCGTGGTGCCGTACTTCCTCGGCGAGAAGACGCCGATCCACGATGCGCTGGCCCGCGGCACCATTACCGGCCTGAGCCTCAACCACAGGATCGGCCATGTCTGGCGGGCGCTGCTCGAGGCCTATGCCTATGCTGTCGCCCACCACATCGAGATTTTCCGCGACATGGGCCACGACCCGCGCGAGTTCCTGGCCTCCGACGGCGGCGCCAACAGCCAAGTGTGGATGCAGATCGTGGCTGATGTGCTGCGGCAACCGGTGCACACGCTCGGCGGGCACCCGGGCTCCTGCCTGGGTGCGGCGTGGACAGCGGCCATGGGGGTTGGCCTTGCCAACGACTGGTCGGGCGTCGACCGCTTCGTCAGGCGCGGCCAGGAAATCACGCCGAACCCGGACAATGCCGACATCTACGCGCAAGGCTATGCCCGCTTCGGCGAGATCTATCGCAGCCTGAAGCACCTCGCACCTCTGCAGGGCTGAGGCCATGCGCGCGGTCGCCTGGGACATCGACGGCACGCTGATCGACAGCGAGCCCCTGCATCATCGCGCGCTGCTGGCAGCCAGCCTGGCGCTCGGCACCGACTTGTCCGACCTTCCCGACCAGGCCTTTCGCGGCATTCACATGCACGAAGTCTGGGACCTGCTGCGCCCGCGCCTTCGCGAGAACCTGACGCAGGACGAGTGGCTGCGCGCCATCGACGAGCACTATGCCGCCAACCTCGACGCGCTGGTTCCCATCGTCGATGCGGTGGCCACCGTGCGCGCGCTGGACGCGATCGGCGTGCCGCAGGCCTGCGTGTCCAATTCCGGTCGAGCCGTGGTCGATGCCAATCTCGCGGCGCTGGGCATCGCCGATATTATCCGCTTCTCGATCAGCTTCGACGACGTCACCGAGGGCAAGCCCTCGCCGCAACCCTATCTGCTGGCCTGCGAGCGCCTCGGCCTGCCGCCGGGCGAGGTCGTCGCGGTGGAGGACAGCCGCTCGGGCGCGCTGTCGGCGCGCCGCGCCGGGCTGGTCGTCGTCGGCTACGCCCCACAGGACGCGCCGCTGGAGGACGTGGACGCCAGCATTTCCGATTTCACGCAGTTCGCCGGACTGGCCCGGAAGTGGTGGACGCCGGAGAGCGCCTGAGCCTCACCCGGGAAAGCCTTCAAGCACCACCTTGCCGCGCGCCTTGCCGCTCTCGATCAGTGCATGGGCGCGCTTCAACGTCGCGGCGTCGATCGGGCCCAGCACCTCGGCGAGCGTGGTGCGCAGAGTACCGGCATCGACCAGGCCCGAAACCTCGTTCAGCAGCGCGCCCTGCGCCCCGATATCGGGCGTCTCGAACATTGAGCGCGTGAACATGAACTCCCAGTGCACCGAGACGCTCTTGCGCTTGAAGGGATTGATGTCGAGCACCGCCGGATCGTCGATCACGGCGAAGCGGCCCTGCGGCGCGATCAGCTCCACGATCTCGGCGAGATGGGCGTCGGTGTTGGTCGTGGAGAACACGAAGGCCGGCGCGCCGAGGCCAAGAGCCGCCACCTGCGCGGCAAGCGGGCGGCTGTGATCGACGACATGATGCGCGCCATGCTCGCGCACCCAGTCCTGCGTTTCCGGCCGCGAAGCCGAGGCGATCACGGTGAGGCTGGTCAGTTGCCGCGCGAGCTGCGTCGCGATCGAGCCGACGCCCCCGGCGCCGCCGATGATCAGGATGGCGGACGCCGCCCCCGGCACCGCCTTGATCACGTCGAGCCGGTCGAACAGCGCTTCCCAGGCGGTCACGGCGGTCAGCGGCAGCGCCGCCGCCTGAGCCCAGTCGAGCGTGGAGGGCTTGCGGCCGACAAGGCGCTCGTCGACCAGATGATATTGCGCATTGGTGCCCTGCCGCTGCATGGCGCCGGCGTAGAAGACCTCGTCGCCCACCCTGAACTGGGCCACATCCGGCCCGGCCGCCTTGACGACGCCGGCGGCATCCCAGCCGAGCACCTTCCACGACCCCGCTTCCGGCGCAGCGCGCATGCGGATCTTGGTATCCACCGGATTGACCGAGACCGCCTTCACCTCGACCAGGAGATCGCGTCCTGCCGCCACCGGTTCGGGCAGATCGATGTCGACAAGCGATTCCGGGTGTTCGATTGCAAGCGAGGTGCGGTAACCCACGGCGCGCATGTCAGCCCTCTCTTCCTGTTCGTCTGCGGACAGACATGCGTTGCGTGCCTATAGTACGCAAGGGGAGCGCTGGCCGGACGGAATGTCCAAGACGAAGATCATGGAGCATGGCATGGCGCACAGGCACGGGCAGATCCGCATCGGCGTCGGTGGTTGGACCTATGAGCCCTGGCGCGGCAGCTTCTATCCTGACGGACTGGCGCAGAAGCGCGAACTCGAATTCGCCAGCCGGCAGCTGACCTCCATCGAGATCAACGGCACCTATTACGGCTCACAGAAGCCCGAGAGCTTCGCCAAATGGCACGACGAGACGCCGGACGATTTCGTCTTCGCGCTGAAAGGCCCGCGCTTCGCCACCAACCGCCGCGTCCTGGCCGAGGCCGGCTCCTCGATCGAGCGCTTCCTCGACAGCGGCATCACCGAGCTGAAGACGAAGCTCGGCCCGATCAACTGGCAGTTCATGGCCACCAAGAAATTCGACGTAAGTGACTTCGAGGCTTTCCTCAAGCTCCTGCCGAAGACGCATCAGGGCCACAGGCTGCGCCACGCGGTCGAGGTGCGGCACGACAGCTTCAAGTCGCCAGATTTCATTGCCCTGCTGCGCGAACACGACGTGGCGGTGATCTCGGCCGGCGATTGCGACTTCCCGCAGATCGCCGACGCCACGGCGCCCTTCGTCTATGCGCGCATCATGGGCACGAGCGAGGACGAGCCGAAGGGCTATTCGGACGCCGCCATCACCCGCTGGGCCGAGCGGGCCCGGCAATGGGCGGCCGGCGAAACCCCGGATGACCTTGAGGCCGTGGCCAAGGCAGCTCCGAAGGAGCCACGGGATGTCTTCCTCTACGTCATTAGCGGTCACAAGGTGCGCAATCCGGCCGCGGCCGAAGCCTTGATCGCGCGGCTCGGCGCAAGCTGACGGCTAAAGGCCGAGTTCGCTCAGTCCCGGATGGTCGGCGGGACGCGGCCCGCTGCGGTCCCAATGATATTTGCGGTCGCTCTCGCGGATCGGCAGGTCGTTGATGCTGGCATGGCGGATCCGCATCAGGCCGTTCTCGTCGAACTCCCAGTTCTCGTTGCCGTAGGCGCGGAACCAGTTGCCGGAATCCTCGCGGTATTCGTAGGCGAAGCGCACCGCGATGCGGTTGTCGGAGAAGGCCCAGAGTTCCTTGATCAGCCGATAGTCCAGTTCCCGGTTCCACTTGCGCGTCAGGAAGGCGACGATCTTCTCCCGGCCGGAGAATATCTCGCTGCGGTTACGCCACTGGCTGTCGACCGTATAGGCCAGCGACACGCGCTCCGGATTGCAGGTGTTCCACGCATCCTCGGCAGCGCGCACCTTCTGGATGGCGGTCTCACGGGTGAAGGGCGGCAGCGGCGGGCGAATCTCGGACATCGGGAACCTCACGAAGTCGTTCCAGATACATAATCCGTACCCGGGCGAACGCCAGCAGGCTTGCCGTCCGATCCCGCTGACACAGATACCATTCAGCCCGAATTTCGGTTACGCTGGTGCGTTGTCGGGAAACAATCTCTCCGGGATGGAGATTGACCATGATGATGAGAACGCTTCTTGCGGGAATCTTCGCCCTGGCAACGTCGGCAGCCTTTGCGCAGACGAGCGCCGTCCCCACGTCCGGGACATCGGATGCGGTGGCGTCCGTCGCCGAGGCGGGCAAGCCCGCGAATCTCTGCCAGGAACTCGTCGCCTTCATGAAAGCGCCTCCTGAAAAGAAGGCCGCCCCCGCCAAGCCGGCTGCGGCCGCAAAACCTGCCGCCCCCCCGGCCTCTCCGAAGGACACGTCCGCGCTTGCCGGTACGACCCGCGCCGGTGACGGCGCCACCGCCAAGCCCGAGAACACAGCGAATTCGTCGCAGGCCGTCACCGGCCAGAAGGGCGTGGCCACCGACGCCCCGGAACCGAGCAATCACAACGCAGCCGCGGGATCCGTGGCAAATGCGCCGCAAAAGGAAAGCCGCTCGGCGCCCCTGCCCCCGGCCGATGTGGCGAGCACGCCCAAGGAATCGGTGATCACCACCGAGAAGGCCGAGTCGCTCGTCGCCACGAACGACATCGCGCAATGCCAGGGCATCGCCCGGCAGATGAGGGTGGCCGGCGTGGCCATGCCGCCGCCCCTGATCGCCCTCGCCGCGCTCGACCTGAAATACCAGGCCAGCGGAACGCCGGCGCCTCAGGAGCCGATCGCGCAGCCCGCGCCGTAATCACGGGAAAGGCCGTCGCGGTGATGGCCGAGGGAAAGTGGAGGAGGACCGCATGGGCATGATCTTGACGGGGATTGTCGTCGCCTTCGCAATCACAATCGGCGCCGGCGCCTATCTGAGCGCGCAGCCGACGATCTCCTGGCAGGCCTTCAGTACCAGCAGCACGCATGTAGGCGATCCGGGACACAATCTCGTCGGCAAGAACTGGACCGGCGACCCCAGCAACGATTCCTCTTCGGACCATGCCGGCTGAGATACGTTTCGGCCGTACGCCAGAATGACGGATGAAACAACAACGCCCAGGCCGGTGGCCTGGGCGTCTCCATGTGGCGGATCGCCGATCCCTATTCGGCGGGCTCGGCCGCGGATCGCGGCGGAATCTCGCCGCGTGCCTCCTGCTTCTCGACCCAGGCGCTGTGATGCTCCTTGGCCCAGTTCAGGTCGACCGTGCCCGATCCCATCGCGTCATAGGCGCCTTCCATGCCCAGCGTGCCGATATAGATGTGCCCGAGGATGAGGGCGATCATCAGAACGCCGATGACGGCATGGGCATATTGCGCCCATTGCATGCCGTTGACGTCCGTGAAGTCGAACGGGAAGAGCAGGTAGATTCCCGAGACCGACAAGGCCGCGCCGCCGAGGGTGACCGACCAGAACACCAGCTTCTGCCCGGTGTTGAACCGCCCGGCCGGCGGATGCTCGCGGTTTGACTTGTCGAACATTCCGCCGCCCGTCCTGAGCCAATGCCCGTCATAGCGATCGGGCAGGTTGTCCCAGACCCACAGGACCAGCATAACCACGATGCCCAGCATGAACGCCCACGACGTGAAATCGTGCGCGAGCTTCGCCCAGTGGGACCAGGCCGAGAAGGCCTCTGGACCGATCAGCGGCATCAGCAGGCGCTTGCCGAAGATGAGGTTCAGGCCGGTGATGGCCAGCACGATGAACGCCGTGGCGGTGACCCAGTGTGTCAGGCGCTCCAGGGCGTTGAACCGCAGGATCCTGACGCTCGACTCGCCGGCCTGCGTGCGGATGCGGCCCCGGATGAAATAGAACAGCGCGAGCAGGGCGATCGCGCCGAGAATGGCAATGCCGCCGATCCACGGCAGCGCACCCTCGCGGAAGCTCCGGTAGTTGCGGCCTTGCGGCTGCTCCAGCGTTCCTGCCCTTGCATCGGGTATGGAGACCCGCCCCTCGATCTTGTGCATCTGGTCGAGGAGTTGCTGCTCGCTGACCGCGTGCGTGGCAGGGTCGTTTGCCGGCGGCGCCTGCTGTGCCACCGCCGGAATGACCAGCAATCCAAGAACCAGAACGAGGGATGCGACCGCAGGCGAAATCAGTCGAACAAGCTTGCTAGTCCGCATTTTTTCGTCCTCCTCGCGCCGGAAGCAGGGCGACCCGGCGTCGTTGCCAATTCAGCACTAGACCTGCACCGGCTCCCGATAGGCCGTCTGCCAGCCCCACGCGCCCGACCCATAGCCGCGCTGCGTCACCCGCTCCTTGTAGATTTCGGCGATGATCTCGCCGTCGCCGGCGAGCAGCGACTTGGTGGAGCACATCTCCGCGCAGAGCGGCAGCTTGCCCTCCGCCAGCCGGTTGGCGCCGTATTTCCGGTATTCGGCCTCGCTGGAGTCCGGTTCCGGGCCGCCGGCGCAGAAGGTGCATTTGTCCATCTTGCCGCGCGATCCGAAATTGCTGGTGCGCGGATATTGCGGCGCTCCGAACGGACAGGCGTAGAAGCAGTAGCCGCAGCCGATGCACAGATCCTTCGAGTGCAGAACCACGCCGTCCGCGGTGGTGAAGAAGCAGTTCACCGGGCAGACGGCGGCGCAGGGCGCGTCGGTGCAGTGCATGCAGGCCATCGACACGGAGCGCTCGCCGGGCTTGCCGTCATTGATGGTGACGACACGTCGCCGGTTGATGCCCCATGGCACGTCGTGCTCGTTCTTGCAGGCGGTGACGCAGGCGTTGCACTCGATGCAGCGTTCCGCGTCACAAAGGAATTTCATCCGGGCCATTTCTCAAGCCTTCCTGCTCACGCGGTGATCTGACAGAGCGTGACCTTCGGTTCCTGCATGCCGGTGACCGGGTCATAGCCGTAGGTGGTGATGCTGTTGGCGCTCTCGCCGAGCACGTAAGGGTCGGCGCCCTTCGGGTAGTTGGCCCGGAGGTCCTCGCCGTGCAGCCAGCCGCCGAAGTGGAAGGGCATGAAGGCCACGCCCTTGCCGACACGCTCGGTCACCAGCGCTTTCACCCGCGCCTTCGAATTGTTCTCGGCGCCGGACACCCATACCCAGGCGCCATCGGTGATGCCTCGCTCGGATGCGTCCGCGGGATTGATCTCGACGAACATGTCCTGCTGCAGCTCGGCCAGCCAACGGTTCGAGCGCGTCTCCTCGCCGCCGCCCTCGAACTCCACCAGCCGTCCGGAGGTGAGGATCAGGGGGAAGCTCTTGGCGATGCCCTTGTCAACGGCCGCCTTCTGGACGGTGAAGCCGATATTGGGCAGGCGGAACTGCTTGGCGTCGGGATAGGTCGGGTACTTTTCGACCAGATCCACCCTCGGCGTGTAGATCGGCTCGCGATGGACGGGAACCGGATCGGGCAGGTTCCAGGCCACAGCGCGCGCCTTGCCGTTGCCATAGGGATGACAGCCGTGCTTGAGCGCGACGCGCTGGACACCGCCCGACAGGTCGGTCGACCACGAGACCTTGTCGATGGAGCCCATGTCGTTGCCGATGGTCTGGATGATTCCGAGTTCCTCCGCCGTCAGGTCCTTGTCCCAGCCGAGCTTCTTCAGCACGGCCATGGTGAACTCGGGATAGCCGTCGGTCAGCTCGGACCCGACCGTGTAGGAGCCTTCCGCCAGCAGCGTCTCACCATTGCGCTCGACGCCGAAGCGGGCGCGGAAGGGACTGCCGCCATCCATGACGTGCAGCCCGGTGCTGTAGAGGTTGGCGGTTCCGGGATGGCGGAGTTCTGGCTTGCCCCAGCACGGCCAGGGCAGCCCGTAATAATCGCCGCCGACCTCCGGATCGTCCTTGGGCGCGCGCAGGGTGACGAGGTCGAATTTGTGCTGGTTGCGCATATGCGCCTTGAGCCGCTCCGGGGACTGGCCGCAATAGCCCGTCGACCAGCCGCCGCGATTCATCTCGCGCAGCACGTCCTCGGGAACCGGGCGGTCGCCCTCGACCGCGATGTTCTTGAACATCCAATCGGCCAGGCCGAGCTTCTTCGACAGGAGATAGAGGACCTGGTAGTCGTCCTTCTGCTCGAAGCTCGGCTTGACGATCTGCTCGCCCCATTGAAGCGCGCGGTTGGACGCAACCCGCGAGCCCGAGGTCTCGAACTGCGTGCAGACCGGGAGGAGATAGGTGTCCTCCTTGCGCCCGGCCTTGACCGCGAGCGAGGCCCAGGTCGTCGGATGCGGGTCGGCCACGACGAGCAGTTCCAGCCCGGCCAGGCCCTTCACCGATTCCGGAATGCGCGTGATGCTGTTGCTGGCGTGCCCCTGGACGAACATCGCCCGCAGACTGTTGCGCTGTGCGATATCGTCCTTGGGCAGCAGGACGGCGTCGAACCACCGCGTCAGCGGAATGCCGGGCGCCTCCATGAGCTCCTTGGAGTCGAACTGGGCGAGCAGGTCGTCGTAGGGAATCTCCCAGACCCGCGACCAGTGCTTCCAGGCGCCTTCGGTCAGCCCGTAATAGAAGGGCAACGTCACCACATCGAGGCCGATATCGGTGGCGCCCTGCACATTGTCATGGCCGCGGAAAATGTTGGCGCCGGTGCCGGGCTTGCCGACATTGCCGGTGGCGAGGCACAGGATGCAGCTTGCGCGGACATTGGCCGTGCCGACCGTGTGATGGGTCTGTCCCATGCACCAGATGATCGTCGCCGGCTTCTGCGTGGCGAACATCTGCGCGATGCGCTTCATCTGCTCGCCGGGCACACCGGAGATGCGCTCCACCTCGTCCGGCGGATATTTCGCCACCTCCTTGCGGATTTCGTCCATGCCGTAGACGCGCTGCGCGATGAACTCCTTGTCCTCCCAGCCATTCTCGAAGATGTGCCAGAGCAGGCCCCAGATGATCGCGATGTCCGTGCCCGAGCGGATGCGCGCGAATTCCGTCGCATGGGCCGCCGTGCGGGTGAACCGCGGGTCCATGACGATGAAGTTGGAATTGTTGAGCTCCTTGCCCTCCAGCAGATGCTGCATGGCGACGGGATGCGCTTCCGCGGGGTTGCCGCCGAGGATGATCAGCGTCTTGGCGTTGCGTATGTCGTTGAACGAATTGGTCATCGCCCCGTAGCCCCAGGTGTTGGCTACGCCGGCAACCGTCGTCGAATGGCAGATGCGGGCCTGGTGGTCCTGGTTGTTGGTCCCCCACAGCGCCGCGAGCTTGCGGAAGAGGTAGGTGCCCTCATTGGAGAACTTGGCCGACCCCATCCAATAGACCGATTCCGGCCCGGATTTCTGGCGGATCTCCATGAGCTTGTCGCCGATGCCGTTGATGGCATCCTCCCAGGAGACGCGCTCCCACTGGCCGCCGACGAGCTTCATCGGATATTTGAGGCGGCGGTCGCTGTGGACGAGCTCGCGCACGCTGGCGCCCTTGGCGCAGTGGGACCCCCGGTTGAACGGGCTGTCCCACGACGGCTCCTGCCCGGTCCACACGCCATTCTGGACCTCGGCGGTGACCGTGCAGCCGACCGAGCAATGCGTGCAGACGCTCTTCCGGAGCTCGATCGGAACACCGGGCTCCGGGTGGCTGATCGCGGAAGCCTTGCGGATCGTCCCGAGCTGGAACGAGCCGAACGCGGCCAATCCGCCGGCGGCGAGGCCAGAGCGACGCAGGAAGGTTCGCCGGTCGAGATGGGCTGACGCGACAGCTCCCATCATGCCCTGCAGTTTGGTGCGGTTCGTTTGGCCGCTCTTGCGCTTCGTCAGCATCGTCGCGCCCTCACTTCTTCGCCGGATAGTGGTTTACGCGGTAGAAGTCCTTGACGTGGTCGGTCTCCCGGTAGCGAGACTTCGTCTCGCTTTCCCCGGGGTCATAGGCCTGCGCCTCTTCCGGGGAGACCGTTGCGACGGTCGCGACCAGTGCGGTGGTGGACGCGCTGCCGAAGGCGCGGAGGAAATTGCGGCGGTTCATTCCCGCCTGTTGCTTTCCCTGCATCTCTCGTCCTCCTCCATTCGGCATCCGCCAGCCGGCGGCCGGTCATGCGCTTTGGCTCGCCTCCATGGCAAAGCCCTCGGCCTCGATTTCGAGGAATATCCGCCCCACCTGGCCGACGGCCCGGTAGAAGCTCGCGACCCTTGCCGTTTCCAGATCGGCGAAGAAGCGCCCCGCCCAGGAGGCGAGATGGCGCTCGAAAAAGCCGGCTTCGTCCCCAGGGGCACCGAAACGACCGACGGCCAGGCCGCTCATGATCTCGCAGAGCGTGCCCAGGTGATCTTCCGGATCGGGATGGGCATCCGTGCGCTCGATGCCGAGCTGCATCATGTCGCCGCGCAGGCGCGCCAGGGGCCGCTCGTTGAGGAAGCCCGTCAGGTAATAGGACGCATAGGGAAGAAGCTCCCCGCGCCCGACGCCGATGAAGAGATCGAAATATTCGCGCCGGACCGCTTCGGCGCCGGCGGATGCCGCAGCCTCTGCCAGCGCGATATGGGCCAATCCCAGGGAAGTCGCGCCATCCCTCAGGCCAGCCAGGCGCTCCAGGAACTGCGCATCCGGAGCGCGCAGGAGCAGCGAGGCAAGAAGGGCATATTCCGCGGCGCGGGCGCGGTCGACGTCATCGGGCTCAGCAGTCCCCGCACCGAAGGTCGAAGCATCAACTTCACCTGGTGAACCGACTGCCTGTTCGAGAGACGCGTCCGGGTTCATGTCCACCTGACCATACCGCCCAAGATGGATGGTTGATCGTATCTGGAACTAGAATGATTGCAATATTTGCAGCGTATCACATGATTGTGCAGGGGAAAGTTTGCCCTTTCAGCGCGGAACGGCACTGCCATGGCGCGGCCGAGCGGCGAATCGGGCCGGCGGCGCCTCCTCTTCGGATCCAGCGGCCTCAGCCTGATCCCCGGCCAAATCGGGGGAATCCGGTGCCTCCTGAGGCACCGGAGGCGCCTCGGCGGACGGCTGCTTAGTTGGTGTCTCCGGCTCGGCAACGTCATCCGGAACGGCAGGACTCGCTTCGGGCGATGCCGGAGACGCGCCGGCGGCCGCCACCTCCATCGGGCCGGTAGTCTCGCCGCCCCCCATTTTCGACAGGAATTCGGCGACCGCCTTTCCGGCTTCGAGGGGTCCGAAGCCGGGAATCGTGCCCGGCGCGTTGAAATCCCAGGCGTTCTCGGATGGACCGATATAGTCGCGGATCGCCTGGTCGAGCGACCAGGACTTGCGCAGGGCGGCCCGTTTCAGACTCTCCGGCACCCCCTCCTGCAGGAAAGTAGAAAGATCGCTTCCGGCGGTGATGTCCTCGAGGCTGGGAAGCGGCGGCGCCGGCGGCGCCTCGGGCCCGGCGGCCACCTCCTCCGGTGCCTGCCCGGCCTCTTCCGCCGCCGCGCCGTCATCCGGCTGTTCCGGCCGCTGCGGAGCCAATCTCCCGCGCTCCTGCACCAACTGCTTGCGGCGCGACCACCGGGCGAAGATGTTGCCGCGCTCGCCGTTCATTCGTCATCTCCCGCCTGCCGGGAGCCCGGCACGCGCATCGCCATGGCCTCGGGATCGGCACGGTCCCGCACCCGCTTCATGAACGGCCGCTCGACATGATGCGCCTCGACGAAGGCCGCGAGTTGTTCCTGGATTTCGGCAGGCATCGGAACGGCTTCGATGATGTCCGTGCCGGGCTCGGTCAGCGCCTCGCCTTCGGAAGGGTCGGCGGTCACGTGCTGCAGCACGATGCCCTGCGGAGTGCCCGCGGCGCGGAGCGATATCCAGAGGCTCGGCCGCCCCGAACGGAGATTGGCCCGATACATGCCGGTTTCATCGACGAAGAATTCGAGCTCGAAGGTGCCGGCGAAATACCGCGTCGCCTCCGCCGTCTTCTCCAGGACCGTCCACGGCTCCGCGGCCGGCGCCCCCGCCAGCGCGGCGACCGGCACCCAGGCGTGGTCCTGCCAGGGATTCTTCAGAACCCGATGCTCCACGACCACGCCGATCTCTGCCGTTTCCCGCACCATAACGCGCCTCTAATGCGCCGCTGCGGCCACGTGCAGCGGCAGGCTGGCAACAAGGTTCTGTGGCTTCATGCGGACCGTCCCGTCACGTGCCATCGCCATTATAAGCCAGACCGGCCGGTCACCCACCTCCGCGCGAACCTCGCCGGTGTCACGGAAGGTGAGCCTGAACAGGGCGACGATGCGCCCGGCCGCCTCCGAATCGAGCTCGTCGCCGCGCCACAGCGTGTTGCCGATGCGGGTCGCTTCGGCATCGAGGCCGATGAACCACGCCCAGTTCTCGTCCTCGATCCGCTCCACCGGCTCGATCGTGACGTCGACAGCGAGCAGGTGGCGGACCCAGATCTCCATCGCCCTCGCCAGACCGCGGCGCGCCGGACTGCCCGCCCCGCCGAGATCGAGAACCATGTCGAAGGCATCGCTCTGGTCGAAATAGGAGTCGGCATTCCCCTCGGCGAGAATCGTCAGCTCGCTGGCGGCGGGGCGGCCCATCATGGTCAGGAGGGGCGAGGCGTGCCGGTTCTGCTCGTGGAATTCGATCGTCTCGGCATCGGCCAGAAGCAGCGCGCCCTCATGGACGGTTATCCGCTGTGGACGATAGAACAGCTCCCCCGCCCGGAGAACATGCGGATCCTGCACGCCGTCGAGCGCATTGCGCAAAACCACCTGCGCGAGCTGGTTCATGAACAGCGGCGGGACTGCGGGAGCTTGGCCGCGCGCCAGCGCCAGATAGGCGGCCTCGAGCGAGGGCATGGCCAGCAGGTGATCGCGGAAGGCGAGCATGAACGCCCAGTTTTCCCGGGCGTCGGCATCCTGCAATGCCGCGATCTCGTCCTCCCCCACCGGCCGGCGCGGATGGTGGGTCAGAAGCTCGTGATGCAGCCGCACCTCCGCTTCGCAGGCGGACTCGGGCGGCAGGAGCTCGGGCCGCGCGAGATAGGCCTTCAGGAAGGCGTCGGTCACCAGAAGGCGCCCGGCTTCGTCCCGGTCGAGGAGATGATGGCCCGAGGAAATCCAGAAATCCCTCATTTCGGCTCCCGGCTGAGGGTGACGAGGTCGACGTGTTCGCCTGGGGCCTCCTCCTCGTCGACCTCGACGAAGCGGAAGGCGGTGGCCGGCTCAAGCTGGCCGAGCTTGGGCCGGATGGTGCTGAACGTCTCGCGCACACCAGCCTTCTCGGCCGTGCGGTGAAGGGTCAGCATCGTGTTCGGCATATGGTCGCAGAGCGATTGCGCGAATGCGATCTCCTCTTCCGCCGCACGCCGCGCCTGCTCCATGTCGGGCGCCCCGCAATGGGCGACGAGTTGTTCGGCCAGGCGCTCGACGGCGGCCCCGCGCTCCTCCTCGCTGGCCTCCGTGACCACGGCAAGGGTGGACCAGCCGAAGCTGTCGATGCCGAGGAAGCCGGCGCGGAACGCCTGCCGCTCCTTGCCGGAAAGACCAGCCGCGTCGACCCCGAAGAACAGGAAAGTGCCCGTCACCGCCCATTCCCCGGCTTCCGCCGTGCGCGGGTAGACGAAGGTGTCGGAATGATCCAGCCGGATCGTGCGCGGCAGTTTCACAGCCATGGCGTCCTCGTCGCCGGATCGAGCCAGGAGGGCGTGGCGAGCGCGGTCGTCAGCTCGCGCCGCTCGACCGGCGGCTGATCGGCCTCGCGGAACTGCAGAAGATCGCCATTGTCGTCGAGCCGGGCGTGAAGGCCTTTTGGCGGTGCAAAACGCTCGGTCCAGTGCCGTGCCGCCTCGGCATAGCCGCCATCCTGCCAGTCATGGAAGCCGTGCAACAGATGACGGGCGAAGCTCTCGATGATCCGGCCCGAGTCGATCTCCTTGAAGCCCAGTTCGTCCAGGGCCCCCCGATAGGGCCGCGAGCCCGGCTCGGCGGCGCGGACGGCGCGCGCGCGCACCATGCCGGACAGCACCAGCCAGGACGGCACCTCATCGTTGCCGACGCCGTCCGGCCAGCCAAGACGGGCGCCGCCGACGAGGACGCCGTCAACAAGGATTGCATCCGGCCAATCGACCTGCACCGGGCATTTCGGCGGCGCGTGGGCGATCAGTGCGTCGGCAAGGGCATTCGAACCGGCATAGATGGCCCGCCGGGCCTCCGCCAGCGGCTCCTCCGGCTCCAGCACGACAGCGAATTCGACGAGGTCGTAGCGGCGGACCCAGACCAGCGTTCCCGCACCGCGATTCTCCGCGATGGCACAGGCATGGGCGTGGGCATCCCCGACCTCACGCAACGCAACAAGGCTGTAGAGCGGCGGAAGATCCAAGTCCTGACCGATCGCCGATGGGCTTACCTGCATGACCGAACCGTGTGTTGACGCCCGCACCAGGACATTATGATACTTCTAAAGTGGCGCGGCTATCGGCGTTGCGCCACGGGAGTGGAAATGCGCTCGGAAAGACAGCGTAAGGTGCTGGTTTGTTCCTGCGAGAGGAGCATGCCGAACTATGGTGGCGATGTCGCTCGGGGCTGTCCGGGCGCACAGATCGAAACCGGAGACCAGTTCTGCGGCGCCGGGCTCGACAGGGTCCAGGCGCTGCTAAGCGGCTCCGATGCCGTGACAATCGGCTGCACGCAACAGGCGCCGCTGTTCACGGAAATCGCCGAAGACCTCGGCTTTGCCGCCGAACTGGCTTTCGCCAATATCCGCGAGAATGCAGGCTGGTCGGATGCCGGTGCTGCCGCCGGACCGAAGGCCGCGGCGCTGCTGGCCATGGCCGCCGAGCCCGTCGAGGCTCCGGCGGCTGTGCCGTTCACCAGCGAGGGCGTCATCCTGATCTACGGCCGCGACGAGACGGCCATTGAGGTGGGCCGGCAGCTCGCCGACAAGCTCGACGTCACGGTGCTCCTGTCCCATCCCGATGCGGTCACGCCGCACCGCGTCTGGGACTTCCCGGTGGCGAAGGGAACGATCCGCACCGCGAGCGGCCATCTCGGGGCATTCGAGCTGACGGTCGACGATTTCGCCCTGCCGTCGCCGTCCTCGCGCGACAGGTTGCGCTTCGGAACTTCGCGCGACGGCGCAGTATCAAAGGCCGACATCGTGCTCGACCTTACCGGCGGCACGCCACTCTTTCCGGCGCACGAGCTGCGCGGCGGCTATCTCTGGGCCGATCCGGCTGATCGAGCGGCCCTCGCCCAGGCAATCGCCAAGGCCGCCGATCTGGTCGGCGAGTTCGACAAGCCGCGCTTCGTCAGCGTCACCGAATCCCTCTGCGCCCATTCGCGCTCCGGGATCACCGGCTGCACGCGCTGCCTCGACGTGTGCCCGACCGGCGCCATCGCGCCCGACGGCGACCACGCCGCCTTCGACACCAATATCTGCGCCGGCTGCGGCAGCTGCGTGGCGGTCTGCCCGACCGGGGCGGTCACCTACACCCTGCCGCCAGCCGATGCCCTGCTGCGGCGGCTGAGGACGCTGCTCGCGGCCTATCGGCAGGCGGGAGGGCGCGATCCGGTCGTGCTGTTCCATGACGCCGCGCATGGCGTGCCCCTGATCGAGGCGCTCGCCCGCTTCGGCACCGGCCTCCCCGCCAATGTCCTGCCGGTGGCGCTGAACGAGATCACCCAGCTTTGCCTCGAAGCCTGGGCCGCGCCTGTGGCCTGGGGAGCCTCGGCGGTCAGGGTGCTCGGGCCGGTCACGCCACGGCACGACCGGACCAGCCTCACGGCGAACATCGCCATCGCCAACCTGCTGACCGAAGCACTGGGCTACGGCCCGGATGTCTGCGGGCTGATCGAGGCCGATGACATTGCCACGCTCTGCGCCGCGCTCGGCCACATCAATGCCAGCACCCCCGCTTCGCAAACGGCGACCTTCCTGCCGCTCGGCACGAAGCGGAACCTCCTTGAGGTCACCATGGCCGAACTGCACCGTGTCGCCCCGGCACCGGTCGACCGTGTGACGCTTCCGGCGGGCGCGCCCTTCGGCGGCGTCGACGTGAATGTCGAGGGCTGCACGCTCTGCCTCTCCTGCGTCTCGGCCTGCCCGACGGGGGCCCTGTCCGACAGCGAGGAAAAGCCGGCGCTCTATTTCACCGAAAGCGCCTGCGTCCAATGCGGCCTCTGCGCCGCGACCTGCCCGGAGAACGTCATCACACTCAGGCCGCAGGTCGACTTCGCGGCCTGGCGGACGCAACGCCGGGCGGTGAAGGTGGAAGAGCCCTTCCACTGCATCAATTGCGGCAAGCCCTTCGGCACGAAGAGCACGATCGAGAAGATCGCCGCGAAACTTGAAGGCCGGCACTGGATGTTCACCGGCGAGAACGCCCGGCGGATCGACGTGATCCGGATGTGCGACACCTGCCGGATCGAAGCCGCCACCAACGAGAAACTCGATCCGTACGCCAGCCAGAATGGACCGGAGCAGATCCCGCTGCAGGCACGCCGCTAGCTGCTGAGGATCCGCGAAGCTCCTGCCGAATTGCCCGAAGCGGCCGGCAGCGGCAGCGGAGCGCGCGGAATCGTCCGGACTGGTTTTCCCAACGGCATGGACCAGCGGGACCGCAGCCCTTAAAAGGGCACGCGATTTGCTTCAAAATCGAGCGGCGGCCACGCCGTTTTATGACAATCCTCAGCTATTACGTTCACCGTGACCGAGATTCTGGACGAGGCCAAGAAGCCGAAACGAGCCATGAGCGAGATGCAGGCGATTTGGCGGGGCCGCATTGCGACGACAGGCGGTGCCGTTCTGCTTGGGCTTGTCGCCCTCGGCTTCGCCGAGACCGCGGACGTCGCGCAGCATCTCTTTTACGTCATGCTTGCCAGCGCGCCTCTTCTGCCGCTGGTTCTGACGCCGGGCGTCTACGGCGCCATCGTCTGGCTCACGCGGCGCTACGCGCCTGAGGCTCGCGGGTCGGGTATCCCGCAGATCATCGCCGCGGCGCACAATCCCGAAGCTCCCGGCAATGCGCCGCTGGCCTCGATGCGCACAGCCTCGATCAAGCTGGTCCTGACGCTCGCCGCGCTTCTGGTTGGCGGGTCGGTTGGCCGTGAAGGCCCGACCGTGCAGATCAGCGCAGCCATCATGCAATGGGTCCACCGCCTGCTGCGCGTCCGGGTAACCCCGGCGGTGATGATCGCCGGCGGCGCGGCGGGGGTGTCCGCGGCCTTCAACACGCCGCTGGCCGGCGTTGCCTTCGCCATCGAGGAACTGGCCTCGGCCTACGAGCAGAAGCTGGCCCTCCTCGTCATGGGCGCGGTCATGATTTCCGGCCTGGTCAGCCTCGGCCTGGTCGGCGATTATCTCTATTTCGGCATCATGCACGATGTCATCGCCTTGCGGGACGGGCTTCTGATCTGCCCGCTGGCAGGCGTGCTCGGCGGCCTCTTCGGCGGCCTTTTCTCGAAAGCGATCCTGCTCTTCGGCGCCTCGACCTGGTCGCCGCTGACGGCGATCCGCCGGCGGCCCGTTCTATGGGCCGTCTTCTGCGGCCTCATGGTCGCGCTGATCAGCATCGGCACTGCAGGGGCGACCTGGGGAACCGGCTATTCGGTGGCGCGCGAACTCATCGAGGGGACGCAGCATTCGCTGGTGTTTGGCCCTGCCAAGCTGCTGACGACGCTTTTCACCACGCTGAGCGGCGTTCCTGGCGGCATCTTCGCCCCGTCGCTCGCAGCGGGGGCCGGGTTCGGCAACATGCTCTCCGCGGCCTTCCCCGATCTGCCGATGGGGCCGATCGTGATTCTGGGCATGATGGGATATTTCGTCGGTGTCGTGCGGGCACCTCTGACGGCGGTGCTGATCGTCTCGGAAATGACCGACAGCCGCGCCATGATCCTGCCGCTGTTCGCGACCGCCATCATCGCCGACGCGGTATCGGCGCTGGTGTGCGGCGAGCGGCTCTATCATGGCCTGTCGAAGGGCTTCCGCGGCGACACGACCGCCAAGCCCGAAGCGGAAGCCGTACCGCCGCCGACCGCGGCCTGAGGCCCCGGCTTGCGCGAGTTCGAGCGCTTTGCAATCCTTAGGGATGCGGCCCCTGCTGGAGCGTGCGTCTGGCCTCCCGGAAGGGATTCGAACCCCTGACCTACGGTTTAGGAAACCGTTGCTCTATCCTGCTGAGCTACCGGGAGAACCGGCCGATCCCTTAGCACATCGCTCCGCCCCGCACAGCCCCACGGCGCGGGTCCACACCCGCTCCGTGCAATGGCGCGTTCTTCTGCCACTGATCGGGCTTTCTTTTCTGACGCCGGCCGGCGGCGCCGTTGCTGAATGCCCGCAGCGCCCGTCCGAAACCGTTCACGCCAATCGCGTCACGCCGGAAGGAAATCTGCTTCTGTCCGACGGCCGCGTGGTGCACCTGGCCGGGGCTGTGCTGGACGGCCCGAACGCCACGGACGCCCTGCAGGCGCTGGTGACCGGGCAGCCCCTGCGGCTCACGCGGCTGGACGAGCCTCCCGATCGCTGGGGGCGAATGCTCGGCAGCGTCGAGGTGTCCGAAAGCGGCGCCTGGACCTCCGCCGCGGGAATCCTGCTGGCGCGCGGGCTCGGGCATGCTGCGGCGCAAAGCGAGCGTGTCTGCCTTGCACCACTTCTTGCCGCAGAGGCCGGCGCGCGGCAGCGGCGGCTTGGCGTTTGGGGCGATCCGGATTATGTGCTTTCGGCTGCGGACAAGCCGGTCCTGCTCGGCCGTCTCGGCGACCACGTGGTCGCCGCCGGTCGTGTCCGGTCGGCGCGGCTGTCGGGTACCCGAATCTATCTGAACTTTTCACGCCGCTGGCGAGATGGATTGACCGTGATCTTGCATCAGGACGAGTTGGCGGCGCTCGGTATTGGGGATGTGTCCGCGTTGCCCGGCCTGGAGGGGCGGTTCCTGCGTGTGCGCGGCTTTCTTGACTGGCGTTATGGCGGCCCGGTGATCCTGCATCGCAACGGAGAACCCATCGAGCGGATACCCGCCCGGGAGCGTCACGCGCGGGGGAATGCGCGGTGAGCCGCATGCGCTCGGGTTTCGGGGGACTGCTCGCGGCGGTCATGCTCCTGGTCGTGGCCGGCTGTTCGACCTTCCACCTGGCGCCGTCGTCGGGCGAAAACGTGCTGCCGTCCTCGGCTCCGCCGGTGGTCGGCGCGGAAACGCCCAGCCGCCGCGAACACGCCCGCATCCTCGCCGCCTATGGCGGCGCCTACAACGATCCCAAGCTCGACCGGATGCTCGGCAAGCTGGTGTCTGAGCTCGCGGCGCATTCCGACGAGCCGACATTGACCTGCCGGGTCCATGTCCTGAACTCGCCCTCGATCAACGCCTTCGCCCTGCCGACCGGCGACATCTATGTCACGCGCGGTCTCCTGGCCCTCGCCAACGACACCTCCGAGATCGGCGCGGTGCTGGCGCACGAGATCGGCCACATCACCGCCCGCCACGCCTTCAAGCGCGCCGACCGCGAGAAGCAGGCGCTGCTCGTCAGCCGGGTGATGACGGATGTCCTGAACGATTCCGACGGGGGCGCGCTGCAGCTCGCCAAGAGCAAGCTGGCGCTGGCGAGCTTCTCGCGCGAGCAGGAACTTGAGGCCGACGAGCTCGGCGTCGCGACCCTGGCGCGCGCCGGCTACGACCCGCGGGGCGCCGCGCGCTTCCTCACCGCAATGGAACGCAATGCGCGCCTGCAGGCCTCGGGCTTCGGAACGGCCGCCGGCGACACCATGGACTTCATGGCCAACCACCCCTCGACGCCCGAACGCATCCGTCTGGTCACGCAGGAGGCGGAGAAGCTGGCCGAGGACTCGGACGACAAGACCGCGCGCGGTGCCTATCTCTCGGCCATCGAGGGCCTGGTCTTCGGCGACGATCCGAGCCAGGGCTATGTCGAGGGCAACAAGTTCATCCATCCGGTCATCGGCTTCGAGTTCGAGGCCCCGCGCGGGTTCCGGCTGGAGAATGCGGCCGATTCCATCGTCGGCGTCGGGCCAAACGACACCGCTTTGCGCTTCGACGCGAGCAAGCTCGGCAATGATCGGCCCCTGACCGACCATCTGGCCGCCGAGCTGATGGACGGCGTCACGATTTCTGCAGTGCAGACGACCAATGTGAACGGCTTCCCGGCCGTTCTGGCGGTCGCGACCGGTCAGGACTGGAAGTTCCGCCTCGCCGCCATCCGCTTCGGCTCCGACGTCTACCGCTTCGTCTATGCCGCGCGGCAGCTGACGCCCGATATCGACGCCGCCTTCCTGTCGTCGATCCGCAGCTTC
>Ga0164243_10002961_pt1 | contig 27475 bp, 22 predicted proteins | sample OricompcompostOP_FD_108781 | JGI IMG/M metagenome (GOLD analysis project Ga0164243, IMG submission 108781) | Organic Plus compost microbial communities from Emeryville, California, USA - Original compost - Organic plus compost (OP) | ecosystem: Engineered > Solid waste > Mixed feedstock >...
GCCCCTAGACCTTGCGCCGGTACGCGGCGATCGCCAGCGGCGCGAACACCGCCGTCAACGCCACCGACCAGCCCAGCGACCACAGCACCGACGAACCCAGCGGGGTACCGGTCGTCAACCCGCGCACCGCGGTCGACAGGTACGACACCGGATTCACGTTCGCCCACGCCTGCAGCCACCCCGGCATCGTGTCCGTCCGCACCATCACGTTCGAGCCGAACGTGATCGGGAACATCAACACACCAGAGAACAGCTGCACCGTCGTCGCCGAGGACGCCAGCAACCCGATCAGCATCGACACCCACGCCAACCCGACACCGAACGCCAGCACCAGCAGCAGCCCCGCCGCCACCTCGGCCGGGTTGGTGTGTACCCGGAAACCCAGCAGCATCCCGAAACCCAGCAGGATCACCAGCGACGCGGCGAACCGCACCAGGTCACCGATGGCCCGACCCACCAGCGGCGCCGACCGCGCGATCGGCAACGACCGCAGCCGGTCGAACACGCCGTTCGTGATGTCCTGGTTCAGCCCCGCGCCCGTCGCCATGATCGAGAACACCCCGGACTGCGCGATCAGCCCCGGCAACACGTACTCCAGGTACGACGACGAGGTGCCCGCGATCGCGCCGCCGAACACGTACACGAACAGGACGATGAAGATCAACGGCTGGATGACGAACGCGGCCAGCTCGCCCGGATTCGACCTCAACTGCACCAGGTTGCGCCACGCCAACGTCAGGCAGTGCTGCGCCGCCGTCACCGGCCCCAACCGGTGCACCGCCGGTACCGACACGTCCGCCATCACGCCCTCCCCGCCACTGCCTCGTCCTGTTCGGCCCGGTGCCCGGTCAACGACAGGAACACGTCATCCAGGCTGGGCAGCCGCAACGCCAGCTCCGTCACCGTGATCGACGCGTCGTCCAACCGGCGCAGCACCGCCGCCGGTACCGCCGGATCCGTCACCGGCGCGGACAGCCGGCCGCCGTCGGCCACCGGCCGTACCCCCGCCACGTCCTCGACGATCCCGGCCACCCGATCCAGCCGGGCCGGCTCGGTCGGCCGGATCTCCAACGTCTGACCGCCCGTCTTCGTCTTCAGATCGTCCGGCGTACCGGTCGCGATCACCGTCCCCCGGTCCACCACCACGATGTCGTCCGCCAGCTGATCCGCCTCATCCATGTACTGCGTCGTCAACAGCACCGTCGAACCGTCCGCCACCAGGCCCCGTACGATCGACCACACCTCGTTGCGGGAGTGCGGATCCAGCCCCGTCGTCGGCTCGTCCAGGTACAGCAGCCGCGGCCGGCCCACCAGACTCACCGCCAGATCCAGCCGCCGGCGCATGCCGCCCGAGTACGTCTTCGCCCGCCGGCCGCCCGCCTCGGTCAACCCGAACCGCTCCAGCAGCTCCGCCGCCCGTGCCCGCGCCGCCGGCCGGGACAGGCCCAACAGCCGACCCACCAGCAGCAGGTTCTGCACCCCGGTCAGCTCCTCGTCCAGCGCCGCGTACTGCCCGGTCAACCCGACCAGCCGCCGCACCTGGTGCGGCTGCCGCGCCACGTCGAACCCGGCCACCCGCGCCACCCCGGCGTCCGGCCGGATCAGCGTCGCGAGTACCCGTACCGCCGTCGTCTTGCCCGCGCCGTTCGGCCCCAGCAGCCCCAGCACCGTGCCGGACCGGGCGGCGAGATCCACCCCGGCCAGCGCCGTCGTACCGCCGAACCGCTTCACCAGCCCCTCGGCCTCGATCGCGTACGTCACCGCATCCACCTGTCCTTCCTCCGTCCAGGTGGCCAGCCTCGCCGCGGCCGCTGACAGCGCCCGCACACCGCGCTGAGATCAGCTCTTCGGACCGATGAACCCGTCCAGCAGCGCCACACTGCCGCGCTGCGCGACCGAGATGCTGTTGCGCCGGTTGTACCGCCAGCGCGCCCCGACCCGGTCCAGCGCGTCCCCGCAGATCCGCAGAATGTCCACCGACTCGTTCGCGAACAGATACCGCGGGTACGCGTAGCGCCGGCCGCGGACGGTGACCTGGTTGACGCTGCGGCATCCGTCGGAGTGAATGAGCCCGCGCAGCAGTGCCTGCGGCTGCGCCCGGACCACGGCCTCCTGCCAGTCGGTCAGCGCGATGGTGCGTCGGTGCTTCAGCCCCGGTCCGTGCTGGGGAAACAGATGCGGCCAGTGGGCCGAGTAGCTCTGCACCGTGGTGCAACCGCCCTTGGGCACGAGGCTGACGCTGGTGGCCCGTACCGCGAGCATCGCCCGCCGGCATTCGTCGATGATGTCGGGGTACGCCGCGGTGCAGTACACGCGCAGCACCGGCACCCGGGCGCTGGTGACCAGGTGGCCGTCACCCAGGTACTGACCGAGCAGGTAGGCGTAGCTGGCAGGGTCGTTGAGGTCGGCGGCGTTGCCGGTACAGCCGGCGCAGCGCCGGTCGGGCCGTTCGGCTCGCAGGATCGCCGTCCGGTGGGCGCGGGCGCCGTAGCACCAGTGCGCGATGGTGCCGCGGGGGAGTCCGAGCTGGCGCACGATGTCGGAGAAGGGGACACCGGACGAACGCAGCGCCATGGCTCGCTGGTAGAGCTCCGGGGAGTGCATGGCGACAGACTGCCCGTGGCCTCTGACGAAATGGGTGCCGAGAGCGGGACTTGAACCCGCACGCCCCGGAGGGCAGAAGCTTTTGAGGCTTCCGTGTCTGCCTATTCCACCATCTCGGCATTTGTCGGGAAAATCGGACATCCTCCCTGAGCGGCGGAAGGATCCTCACATCCAGACGGTGAAAGCGTACCGGCTAGGCTGTGGCGGGGTCGACGGGGTTGGGTACGCGGCGCCGTCGGAGACTTGACCGGGACCGGAGGTAGGCCGAGTCGTGAGTGAGCAACAGGCGGGTGAGGCCGCCCGCCGGCGGGTGCTGATCGCCGAGGACGAGGCGCTGATCCGGCTCGACCTCGCCGAGATGCTGGCCGAGGAGGGGTACGAGGTCGTCGGCGAGGCGGGCGACGGGGAGACCGCGGTCCGGCTGACCCGCGAGCAGAAGCCGGACCTGGTGATCCTGGACGTCAAGATGCCGATCATGGACGGGATCGCGGCGGCGGAGCAGATCGCCGGTGACCGGTTGGCGCCGGTGGTGATCCTGACCGCGTTCAGCCAGCGGGACCTGGTGGAGCGGGCGCAGGCGGCGGGCGCGATGGCGTACCTGGTGAAGCCGTTCCAGAAGAGCGACCTGGTGCCGGCGATCGAGATCGCGCTGTCCCGGTTCGCCGAGCTGTCGGCCCTGGAGGCCGAGGTGGCGGGGCTGACCGACCGGTTGGAGTCGCGCAAGGCGATCGATCGGGCCAAGGGCCTGCTGATGACGAAGTACGGCATGTCCGAGCCGGACGCGTTCCGCTGGATCCAGCGGGCCGCGATGGACCACCGGTTGACCATGCGGCAGGTCGCCGACCGCATCATTGCCGAGAGCGAGGACGCCGGTACCGAGCCGGAGTGAGCCGCGCCGGGATGTCGGTTCGGTGGTGGTTTCTGCTGGTCGCGGGGGTGCGGTCGGCCCTCCCTAGGTAACGGTTTGGTACGTCGCGCACCCCGGTCCCCTGTCAGCCGGTGGTGAACTCGGTTATGTTCCGCGCCACACAGGCAGGCGCGCGTGCGCCCGGTCCCCGGCCGTACGGTCGCGTTCCGCGCGCATGCGTGCCCTGAGGGAGGCGGAGCGGAACAGTGAACGTCAGGGTGAGACGGGCGTGGCTGGCGGTACCGGTCGCGGTGACGGCGGTGGTCGCGATGGGTGCCTGCACCCAGCAGAACACCGGGTCGTCGGCGGCCGGCAAGTGCGACTCGAAGATCGCGTTCTTCGGCGCACGGACCGGGCCGAACGCGAACCTGGGCATCAACATCTACAACGGCGCGAAGCTGGCGGTCGACCAGTACAACGCGAAGCACGCCGACTGCAAGGTCACGCTGGAGTCGAAGGACTCGCAGGGCGACGAGAAGCAGGCGCCGGGTCTGGCCCAGCAGCTGGTACAGGACCAGAAGGTGATCGGCGTGATCGGCCCGGCGTTCTCCGGTGAGTCGGAGGCGGCGGACGGCATCTTCGAGCAGGGTGGGCTGCCGCTGATCTCGGCGTCGGCGACGAACCCGACACTGTCGCAGAAGGGGTGGAAGGTCTTCCACCGGATGCTGGGTAACGACAACGCGCAGGGCCCGGCCGCGGCGGCGTACATCAAGGACACGGTGCAGGCGAAGAAGGTGTTCGTCATCGACGACACCACCGCGTACGGCAAGGGCCTGGCCGACGTGGTCAAGAAGAACCTGGGTGGCCTGGTCGGCGGTACCGACACGGTGCAGCCGAAGCAGACCGACTTCCAGGCGACCGTGGCGAAGGTGAAGAGCTCGAAGGCGGACGCGATCTTCTACGGCGGGTACTACGCGGAGGCGGGCCCGTTCGTGAAGCAGCTGCGGGCGGCGAACGTGAAGGCGACGTTCGTGTCCGACGACGGCGTCAAGGACGAGGGGTTCATCTCCGGCGCCGGGAACGCGGCGGCGGCGGGGTCCGTGGTGACCTGCCCGTGCATCCCGGGTGACGAGGCGAAGGGCACCTTCTACGCCGACTACAAGAAGGCGTTCGGCAAGGACCCGGGCACGTACGGTCCGGAGGCGTTCGACTCGGCGAACGTGTTCCTGGACGGGATCGCCGCCGGCAAGACCTCGCGTGCGGACATGCTGAAGTTCATCGACTCGTACGACAAGGACGGGGTCACGAAGCACATCAAGTTCGACAGCAACGGCGAGATCGCGAAGTCGGAGATCGTGATCTGGTCGTACAAGATCTCCGGCGGCGAGATCGTGAAGGACCAGGAGATCAAGTCCACCAGTTGATCGTCGGTGGGGCCGGTGGCGGATGCCGGCCCCGACCGCTCGTGCCCGTTGCCCGTCCCGTACGTCGGGTCGGCGGCGTTGCCGGCCGGCGTCGGGCCGGGCCCGGGTGCCTTGTCGCCGTGGAGCGTTGGTGAACTTTCACTTCCTGTTCTCGAATCTCGGTGATCTGACGGTCACCGGGCTGTCCCAGGGCGCGATCTACGCGCTGATCGCCCTGGGCTACACGTTGGTGTACGGCCTGCTGAAGCTGATCAACTTCGCGCATTCGGAAGTGTTCATGATGGGCACGTTCGGCGCGTTGGTGGCGTGGCAGGTGGTGGGGCTGCACGAGAACGACCCGGTGCCGTCGGTACCGATGATGCTCGTGTACCTGCTGGTCGGTCTGGTTGGCGGGATGGTGTGGTCGGGGGTGACCGCGCTGGCCGTCGAGTTCGTCGCGTACCGCCCGCTGCGCCGGCACAACGCGCCGCGCCTGGTCTTTCTGATCACCGCGATCGGTGCCTCGGTGGCGATCAGCGAGGCGGTCGGCGTGATCACCTCGCGCAACCAGTACGGGATGCCGGACCTGTTCACGACCCGGACGCTGGTGACGCTCGGGTCGGCGCACGTGACGAACGTGGATCTGGGCGTCATCGTGGCGGCGATCGCGATGATGGTCGGCCTGGACCAGTTCATCAACCGTACCCGGCTGGGTCGGGGGGTCCGCGCGGTGGCGCAGGACCCGGACACGGCCGCGTTGATGGGTATCAACAAGAACCGCGTGATCGTGTTGACGTTCGCGCTGGGCGGGGTGATGGCCGGTGCGGCGGCCCTGCTGTACAACCTGAAGATCGGGGTGACCCGGGCGGACATCGGCTTCCTGCTGGGCATCAAGGCGTTCACCGCGGCGGTACTGGGCGGGATCGGCAACCTGCGCGGCGCGCTGCTGGGCGGTCTGGCGCTGGGGTTGGTGGAGAACTACGGCTCGGCGCTGTTCGGTACGTCCTGGCGGGACGTGGTGGCGTTCGTGGTGCTGGTGGTCATCCTGATGTTCCGGCCGACCGGCCTGTTGGGTGAGTCGCTCGGAAAGGCGCGCGCATGACGAGCTCGGGCCCCGGTGGGGGCGTACGGCGACGCGGCAACCCGGTGGTGTCGGCGCTGCGGTCGGCGGACGACTGGCGGCTGTCCCGGCTGGCGGACATGCGGCGGCGCTGGCAGGCGATCCCGCGGCTGGTACGGATCGCGTTCGGGGTGGCGCTGGCGGTCTTCTTCTACCTGCTGCCGAACCTGGCGATCCCGTTGATCCCGACGCCGGACACGAACTTCGCCTCGGTGCTGTTCACGGTGGCGGTGTACGTGCTGGTCGCGGTCGGCCTGAACGTGGTGATCGGCCTGGCCGGGCTGCTCGACCTCGGCTACATCGGCTTCTTCGCGGTCGGTGCGTACTCGGTGGCCATCTTCGGCTCACCCGCCTCGCCGCTCGCGACGAAGTACCCGTGGCTGATGCTGATCCCGATCGCGATCGCGCTGTCGATGCTGTCCGGGGTGATCCTGGGCGGGCCCACGCTGCGGCTGCGCGGCGACTACCTGGCGATCGTGACGTTGGGGTTCGGCGAGATCGTCCGGCTGGTGGCGGTGAACTGGTCGATCACGAAGGGCCAGATCGGGATCCCGAGCGTACCGGCGCCGCCCGGGCACTACCCGAACGGCAGCCCGGTGTTCGGCGTGATCGACACCCGGCCGTTCTACTGGCTGGCCCTGTCGGTGGTGTTGATCTGCATGTTCGGGGTCAAGCTGCTGGAGAGCAGCCGGGTGGGCCGGTCCTGGCTGGCGATCCGGGAGGACGAGGACGCCGCGGAGCTGATGGGTGTCCCGTCGTTCAAGTTCAAGCTGTGGGCGTTCGCGATCGGCGCCGGGCTGGGCGGGCTGTCGGGTGCGCTGTTCGCCAGCCGGCAGGGGTTCATCAACTCCAACTCGTTCGACGTACTGACCTCGATGCTGTTCGTCGCCGCCGTGGTACTGGGCGGTTCCGGGAACCTGGCCGGGGTGACGCTCGGCGCGGTGCTCATCTCGTACCTGCCGGAACGGTTCCGCGGGTTCGCCGACAAGCGGTTCCTGGTGTTCGGGATCGCGCTGATCGTGATCATGATCTTCCGGCCGCAGGGGTTGATCCCGAGCCGGCGGCGTGCGGTCGAGCTGGCCGACCGCAGACACGAGGCCGAGGAGGAGGCGACCGCGAATGTCTGAGGTGGACGGTACGCCGCTGCTGGAGGTCGACGACGTGGTGATGCGGTTCGGCGGGGTGACCGCGCTGGACCACGTCAGCTTCGTGGTGCACCGGGGCGAGATCCTCGGCCTGATCGGGCCGAACGGCGCCGGCAAGACCACCTGCTTCAACGTGATGACCGGGGTGTTCAAGCCGACGACCGGGCAGGTACGGCTGAACGGCGCACCGCTGGTGAGCCGCAGCCGGCACCAGATCACCCGGCTCGGCATCGCCCGTACGTTCCAGAACATCCGGCTGTTCCCGGAGATGACGGCGCTGGAGAACGTGCTGGTCGGCGCGGACGCCCGGCACCGTACCAGCGTGCCGGGCGCGGTGCTGCGGCTGCCGCGGCACCGGCGGGAGGAACGGGAGGGCCGCGAGACCGCCTTCGAGCTGCTGGAGTTCATGGGCATCGCCGGCGTGGCGAACCAGCTGGCGCGCAACCTGCCGTACGGGGACCAGCGGCGGTTGGAGATCGCCCGGGCGCTGGCGACCGGACCGGAGCTGCTGTGCCTGGACGAGCCGGCGGCCGGCTTCAACCCGGCGGAGAAGGAACGGCTGCTGGAGCTGATCCGGCGCATCCGGGACCGGGGCCAGACGGTACTGCTGATCGAACACGACATGCGACTGGTGATGGGGGTGACCGACCGGGTGGTGGTGCTGGAGTTCGGCCGCAAGATCGCCGACGCGCCGCCGGCGCAGGTGCGGTCGGACCCGAAGGTGGTCGCCGCGTACCTGGGGGTGCCGGGCGATGCTGCTTGAGGTGGAGGACCTGGTCGTCGCGTACGGCCGGATCGAGGCGCTGCACGGCATCAGCCTGGGCATCGCCGAGGGCGAGATCGTGGCGTTGATCGGCGCGAACGGTGCCGGTAAGACGACCACGATGCGGGCGATCTCCGGGCTGCGGTCGGCGCAGCGCGGCCGGATCCGGTTGCAGGGTCGCGACATCACCCGGATGCGGGCGGATCTGCGTGTGTCGGCCGGTATCTCCCAGGCACCGGAGGGTCGCGGCATCTTTCCCGGTATGTCCGTCGAGGAGAACCTGGACCTCGGCTGCTACACCCGGCGCGACCTCGCCGGTATAGCCGAGGACCGGCATCGGGTGTTCGACCTGTTTCCCCGGTTGGCGGAGCGGCGCAAGCAACTGGGCGGGACGATGTCCGGTGGTGAGCAGCAGATGCTGACGATCGGTCGCGCGCTGATGGCACGGCCGAAGGTACTGCTGCTCGACGAGCCGTCGATGGGACTGGCGCCGATGCTGATCCAGCAGATTTTCGGGATCCTCGCGGAGATCAACGCGCAGGGTACGACGATCCTGCTGGTGGAGCAGAACGCGCAACAGGCCCTTACCCTGGCGCACCGCGCGTATGTGCTGGAGACCGGAAGTATCGTACGGTCCGGCACCGGCGCGGAGCTGCTCGCCGACCCTGCGGTCCAGGAGGCGTATCTGGGCGTCGCGTAGTGCCAGGGGGGACCGGAACGGCAACTGTGGAGGGTGCACATGAGGATCGTTGGTAGGTCGGGCGTCCGCTGGGCGTGCGCCGGCGTGGTCGCCGCGGTACTGGCGGTGACCGTCGCGGCGTGCGGCGGCGGCAGCGGCGAGTCCGGTTCGGGTACCGGCAAGCCGTCGCCCACGCCGAAGGTGTCGGTGGACAAGGCCCTGGCGGCGAAGGTGCCCGCCGCGATCAAGAAGAAGGGCACGCTGACGGTCGGTACCGACTCGTCGTACGCGCCGAACGAGTTCCTGGCCAGCGACGGCAAGACGGTCGAGGGTTTCGACGTGGACCTGTTCAACGCGGTGCTGGCGAAGCTGGGGCTGAAGGCGAAGTACGAGTCGGCCAAGTTCGGCACGATCATCGCCGGCGTGCAGTCGGGCAAGTACGACGCCGGGGTGTCCTCGTTCACGATCAACTCGGATCGGCTGAAGCAGGCCAACATGGTCTCGTACTTCTCGGCCGGCGTCTGGTGGGCGACCAAGAAGGGCAACCCGAAGAAGGTGTCGCCGGACAACGCCTGCGGCAAGAAGGTGGCGGTGCAGACCGACACCGTCGAGGTGCCGGACGTGCAGGCGCGCTCCAAGAAGTGCACCCAGTCGGGCAAGCCCGCGATCAAGATCGACCAGTACGAGGGGCAGGACCAGGCGACCGCCGCGGTGGTGTCCGGCAAGGACGACGCGATGCTCGCCGACTCGCCGATCGTGGCGTACGCGTTGAAGCAGACGCATGGCCAGCTGGAGTCGCTGGGCAAGATCTACCAGGCGGCCCCGTACGGGTACGTGATCAAGAAGGATCAGCTGGCGTTCGCGCAGGCGATCCAGGGCGCGTTGAAGTCGCTGATGTCGGACGGCACGTACCTGAAGGTGTTGAAGAACTGGGGCGTGCAGGTCGGCAAGATCGACAACCCGGCGGTCAACCCGTCGGCGACGCAGTGACCGATGTCGACGCAGACGACTGAGGGCGGCCGGGCCCGTCCGGAGCCGATCCGGGCGGTACCGGTCCGGCATCCGGGGCGCTGGGTCGCCATCGTGGTACTGGTGGTCCTGGCCGCCATGTTCGTGCACATGCTGTTCACGAACAAGCAGTACGAGTGGCGGTTCATCGCCGACAACGTGCTCAGCGCGCCGGTGGCGCGCGGCGCGCTCACCACGATCGAGCTGACCGTCTTCGCGATGATCATCGGCGTGGTGCTGGGCGTCGTGCTGGCGGTGATGCGGCTGTCGCCGAACCCGATCCTGTCCACCGCGTCCTGGCTGTACACCTGGTTCTTCCGCGGCGTGCCGCGGCTGGTGCTGTGCGTGCTGTTCGGCAACCTGGGCATCCTGTACTCCCGGCTGGAGTTCGGGCTGCCCTTCGACCGGCAGATCGGGTACCTGTTCGGCATCGACGACCTGCACGCCCGGATCTTCGGGGTGAACTCGACGACGCTGCTGACCGGGTTCACCGCCGGTCTGCTGGCGCTGGCGATGTCCGAGGGCGCGTACATGGCGGAGATCGTCCGGGCCGGCATCCAGTCGGTGGACGCCGGGCAGACGGAGGCGGCGCAGGCGCTGGGCATGCGCCGGCCGCTGATGCTGCGCCGGATCATCCTGCCGCAGGCGATGCGGGTGATCGTGCCGCCGACCGGCAACGAGACCATCGCGATGCTCAAGGACACCTCGCTGGTGGCGTATGTGCCCGTCACGAACGAGCTGTTCTTCCAGCTGCAGCACATCGGTGCCCGGACGTACCAGATCTTCCCGATGCTGGTGGCGGCCTGCCTGTGGTACCTGGCGATGACGTCGGTGCTGATGGTCGGGCAGCATTACGTCGAGCGGTACTTCGGCCGCGGGTTCGGCGCCGCGGGCGCGGCCCGGATCCGGCGGGTCCGGCGTACCGGCGCGTCCGGGGAGGTGGCGGAATGAGCGAGGCGGCCGCCGCGGTCGACGGGTTGCCCGCCCCGGCCGACTGCATGGTGCTCGCGGACAACGTGCACAAGTCGTTCGGCCGGCTGGAGGTGCTGCGCGGGGTCGACCTGGCCGTACCGTCGGGTGCGGTGGCCTGCGTGCTGGGCCCGTCCGGCGGCGGCAAGTCGACGTTCCTGCGCTGCATCAACCACCTGGAGAAGATCGACGCCGGCCAGGTGTGGGTCGGCGGCGAGCTCGTCGGGTACCGGCAGATCGGCGGGAAGCTGCACGAGATGCGGGAGAAGGACATCGCCGTGCAGCGCAGCCGGATCGGGATGGTGTTCCAGCGGTTCAACCTGTTCCCGCACCTGACGGCGCGGCAGAACGTGATGGAGGCGCCGTGCCGGGTCCGGGGCGTACGCCGGGCGCAGGCCCGGGAGCGCGCCGAGGAGCTGCTGACCCGGGTCGGGCTGGCCGACAAGGGCGACACGTACCCGGCACAGCTGTCCGGCGGGCAGCAGCAGCGGGTGGCGATCGCCCGGGCGTTGGCGATGGATCCGGAGCTGATGCTGTTCGACGAGCCGACCTCGGCGCTCGACCCGGAGCTGGTCGGTGAGGTACTGGACGTGATGAAGGACCTGGCCGAGTCGGGCATGACGATGGTGGTCGTCACGCATGAGATCGGGTTCGCCCGCGAGGTCGCCGACTCGGTCGTGTTCATGGACGGCGGGGTGATCGTGGAGTCCGGGCCGCCGTCCCAGGTGCTCGACAACCCGCGCCGGGAGCGTACGAGGGAGTTCCTGTCCAAGGTGCTGTGACGGAGGGCGTCGGGCGCCGTCGGTTTTGTCGGTGCCCGACGCTACAGTCACTCAGGTGACTGCGAGCACCAGGAGTTCCGCGGCAGCGACCGGTTCGTCCACCGACTCGGGCCGGCCACGGCTGTTGCTGATCGACGGCCATTCGGTGGCATACCGGGCGTTCTTCGCCCTGCCGGTGGAGAACTTCTCCACCAGCACCGGGCAGCCGACCAACGCCGTGTACGGCTTCACCTCGATGCTGATCAACGTGCTGCGCGACGAGCAGCCGACGCACATCGCGGTGGCGTTCGACGTGTCCCGCCGCTCGTTCCGCACCGAGCAGTACGCGGAATACAAGGCCGGCCGGGCCGAGACACCGACCGACTTCCACGGCCAGGTGAGCCTGATCGGCGAGGTGCTCGCCGCGCTGCGCATCCAGCAGGTCAGCAAGGAGGGGTACGAGGCGGACGACGTCATCGCCACCCTCGCCACCGAGGCGGCCGCGGCCGGCTTCGAGGTCCTCATCTGTACCGGCGACCGGGACGCGTTCCAGCTGGTCGGCGAGCAGACCACGGTGCTGTACCCGAAGAAGGGCGTCTCCGAGCTGGCCCGGATGACCCCGGCCGCGGTCGAGGACAAGTACGGCGTCCCGCCGGAGCGCTACCGCGACCTGGCCGCGCTGGTCGGGGAGACCTCCGACAACCTGCCGGGGGTGCCGGGCGTCGGCCCGAAGACCGCGGCGAAGTGGATCGGCCAGTACTCGTCGGTGGAGGGCATCGTCGCCGACGCCGACCAGATCAAGGGCAAGGCCGGCGAGTCGCTGCGCGCGCACCTGGCCGACGTGGTGCGCAACCACGAGCTGAACAAGCTGGTCGACGACCTGCCGCTGCCGGTCGCGCCGGACGACCTGACCTGGCACGGCTGGGACCGCGAGCAGGTCGCGCAGGTGTTCGACACGCTGCAGTTCCGGGTGCTGCGGGAGCGGCTGTACAGCTACCTCGCCGCGCCCGAGCCGGAGACCGAGGCCGGCTTCGAGGTCACCGGTACGGTGCTGGACACCGGTGCTGTGGCCGGCTGGCTGGCGGCGCACACCGCGCCGGAGGTGCCGGTCGGCGTCGCGGTGTCCGGTTCGTTCGGCAGGGGTACGGGCACGATCACGGCACTGTCGCTCGCCGTCGACGCCGACGCCGCGGCCTGCCACCTCGACCCGGCGAAACTGGACGCCGCGGACGACGCGGCGCTGGCCGAGTTCCTGGCCGATCCGGACCGGCCGAAGGTGGTGCACGACGCGAAGCCGGTGCTGCTCGCGTTCGAGGCGCACGGCTGGCGGCTGGCCGGGCTGGCCACCGACACGGCGCTCGCCGCGTACCTGGTCCGGCCCGACCAGCGCAGCTACGACCTGGAGGACCTGTCGGTGCGGTACCTGCACCGGGAGCTGCGGGCCGACGAGCCGGACAACGGCCAGCTCACGCTGGACGGGCTGGCCGACGCGCTCGGCGAGCGGGCGGCCGAGCAGCAGCTGATGCTGCGCGCCCGGGCCACGCTGGACCTCGCGCCGGCGCTGCTCGCCGAGCTGTCCGCGCGCAGCGACGCCGCGCCGGCGGCGGACAGCCTGTCGACCCCCGACGCACCGGCCGAGTCGGGTCCGCGCGGCGTGCAGCTGCTGGTCGGGCTGGAGCAGCCGCTGTCTCGGGTGCTGGCCGGGATGGAGCGTACCGGCATCGGCGCCGACACCGACTACCTGACCGAGCTGGAGGCGCACTTCGCCGGGGAGGTCAAGGCGTCCGCGCAGGCCGCGTACGACGTGGTCGGGCGCGAGTTCAACCTCGGCTCGCCGAAGCAGCGGCAGCAGCTGCTGTTCGAGGAGCTGGGGCTGCCGAAGACGAAGCGCACCAAGACCGGGTACACCACCGACGCCGACGCGCTGCAGTCGCTGTACGCGCAGACCGAGCATCCCGTCCTGCCCCACCTGCTGCGGTACGCGGACGTGTCCAAGCTCCGTTCGATGGTGGAGGGGCTGCTCAAGTCGGTCAGCGCGGACGGGCGCATTCACACCACGTTCAAGCAGACCGTGGCCGCGACCGGGCGGCTGTCGTCCACCGACCCCAACCTGCAGAACATCCCGATCCGCAGCGAGGAGGGGCGCCGGCTGCGCCGCGCGTTCGTCGTGGGGGAGGGGTTCGAGCAGCTGCTGACCGCCGATTACAGCCAGATCGAGATGCGCATCATGGCGCACCTGTCCGGGGACGAGGCGCTGATCGACGCGTTCGTGTCCGGTGCCGACTTCCACGCGGCCACCGCCGCCCGGGTGTTCTCGGTCGGCCCGGACGAGGTCAACGGGGAGCAGCGCAGCCGGATCAAGGCGATGAACTACGGCCTCGCGTACGGCCTCTCCGCGTACGGGCTGTCCGGCCAGCTGGGCATCACCGCGGACGAGGCCCGCGGGCTGATGGACGAGTACTTCCAGCGGTTCGGCGGGGTCCGCGACTACCTGCGCGGCGTGGTCGATCAGGCCCGCCGGGACGGGTACACCGAGACGATGCTCGGCCGCCGTCGGTACCTGCCGGACCTGACCAGCGACAACCGGCAGCGGCGGGAGATGGCGGAGCGGATGGCGTTGAACGCGCCGATCCAGGGCTCGGCCGCCGACATCATCAAGCTGGCGATGCTGCGGGTCGACGCCGCGCTGCGGGCGCAGGGGCTGTCCTCCCGGATGCTGCTGCAGGTGCACGACGAGCTGGTGTTCGAGGTGGCGCCGGGGGAGCGGGCGGAGCTGGAGCGGCTGGTACGCGCCGAGATGGGTGAGGCGCAGCAGCTGTCCGTGCCGCTGTCGGTGTCGGTCGGCGTCGGGCCCGACTGGTCCACCGCCGGCCACTGACCGCCCCCGGTCCGGCGGCGCGGACCTGGCCGGGACGCGTACCGGTGACGCGCCGTGGCGCTGACCCGTACCGGTGCCGCACGGACTCCCGCCGGCCGCCATCGGACACGTATCGGCGCCGGCGGGTACCTTCCTGGCCGCTGACCTGCGACGACGGGCGGTGCCGGGACGGGATCGGGCCGGCGCCGGACTGGCCCCTTACGCGGATAACAGGCACGTTATCTACTCGTTGTAGATCGTACATGTGGGTTTCGCGCGCCCGACGACTGAACGTTATGACCGATTGATCCTGAAATAGCCGTGTCGTTTGACCGCGGAACGTGCCGTACCCACTGCACAGTGGCACCGGCTGCCCGATAGTTGGGAAACACGGGGAGCCAGATGACCCTCGGTTGCCTTAAGCAGAAGTAATGTGCCCCTGATCATTCGCATGTTCTCTCGGGTGTCACGCAGGGCCGCGGTCCGGGATGTCGACCAGGGCAGCCCAGGTACGGGATCGGTGGCCGCCCTCGCGGCCCGATCGGCGACAAAACAAGGAGGGTCGTGGGTTGAGCGCCGCGACAGAACACACGCCGGGCTCCGGTCCGGCCGACAAGCGTCATCTCAGGCGGGACATCGGGCTGGTCGGTCTGCTGTTCACGGGTGTTGGTTCGATCATCGGTTCGGGCTGGCTGTTCGGCGCGCTCAACGCGTCGCAGATAGCGGGTCCGGCGGCCATCTTCTCCTGGCTGATCGCCGGCATCATGATCATTCTGATCGGCCTGACCTTCGCCGAGCTGGGCACGATGTTCCCGGTCACCGGCGGCGTCATCCGGTTCCCGCAGTACGCGTTCGGCACGTTCGCGAGCTACACGCTCGGCTGGATCACCTGGCTCGCGGCCGCGGTGGTGGCGCCGATCGAGGTCACGGGCGTGCTGCAGTACGCGACGAAGTACTACTCGGGGTTCACCTCCGCCGCGACGGTGAACGGCGAGACGGTGCACACCCTGAAGCCGATCGGCATCGTCGTCGCGATCCTGTTGCTCGCGGCGTTCTGCGTGATCAACGTGATCGGCGTCCGGTTCTTCACCCAGATCAACAACGTACTGGTCTGGTGGAAGCTGGTCGTGATCCTGCTGGTGATCGTGATGTTCGTGGTGACCGTGTTCCACGCGGGCAACTTCACCAGCCATCACTTCGCACCGGCCGGACCGTCCGGCGTGTTCACCGCGATCGCGACCGCGGGCATCACGTTCTCGTTCCTCGGGTTCCGGCAGGGCATCGAGCTGGCCGGTGAGACCAACAACCCGAAGCGGAACGTGCCGATCGCGGTGGTCGGGTCGGTCGTGCTGACGATGATCATCTACATCCTGCTGCAGATCGCGTTCATCGCCGCGGTGGACCCGCACTCGCTGGCCAGCTCGCACGGCTGGGCGGGGCTGGCGTTCAAGAACGATTTCGGTCCGCTGGCGGGTATCTCTGAGGCGATCGGCCTGACCTGGCTCGCGGTCGTGCTGTACATCGACGCGATCATCTCGCCCGGCGACACCGGCCTGATCTACACCGCGGTGACCTCGCGGCTCGGGTACGTGACCGCCCGCAACGGCAACGCGCCCGCCGGCATCGCGAAGCTGACCAAGACCGGCGTGCCGTGGGTGGCCACGATCATCACGTTCGTACTCGGCATCGTGTTCCTGCTGCCGTTCCCGAGCTGGCAGCAGCTGGTCGGCCTGGTCACGTCGGCGACCGTACTGTCGTTCGGCTCCGGGCCGCTGGTGTGGGCCGTGATGCGCAAGGAGCTGCCGGACCGGAAGCGGCCGTTCCGCATCCCCGGCGGGCACATCATCCCGGTACTGGCGTTCTACTCGTCGAACCTGATCGTGTTCTGGGCCGGCTGGGACACGAACTGGAAGTTCTTCGTCGCCATCATCATCGGCCTGATCCTGCTCGGCGTCTTCCAGGCGACCGGCCAGATCAAGTCGGTCGGCGGCCTGGACTTCAAGCACGGGTACTGGACGCTGGTCTGGCTTGCCGCGCTGGCGCTGGTCAGCTACCTCGGCACGCTGTTCAACGGCGGTGAGGGCGACACCTGGATCGTGTTCGGGTTCATCGCCTGCGCCGTGGTGACCGCCGGTGTGTACGCGCTCGGCTGGGCCACCCGCATGTCGAAGGAGCGGATGGAGGAGATGATCGAGCAGACCCCGCACGACGAGGTCGAGATCGAGGAGACCGGCGTCTCCGCCTGATCCTGGCGGTACGGCACGGGCCCGGGTGCTGCGGCACCCGGGCCCGTGGTGCGTCTCAGCGCGACTCGACCAGCGACCGGGTCAGGAACACCAGCGTCATGAACGTCTGGAACGCGCGGAGCGGGTCGTCGTCGGTGAACCGCACCGCCCGGGTACCGGTACGCTGCACCGACCGCAGCCACGACGCCTGCTCGGCCATGTCCGGCGTGGCCAGGTCGACGTCGATCGTCACCGGTAGGTCGATCGCCGGCGGGTGCAGCCGGGGCAGCTCCCGCAGCGCGGCGGTGACCTGCTCGGCGATGATCGCCCGCGCGCGTTCCGGGTGCAGGTTGACCGCGGCGGACCGGCTCACCGACTCCTTGACCACGGCCGCCCTGATACCGGGGCAGAACGGCGCCGCCTCCGGCCCCACGTACTGGTCGCCGGTGATCACCGCCACCGGTACCCCGTGGTGCTGCGCGACGAGCGCGTTCAGCCCGGCCTCGCCCGCCATGACGCCGTTGACCCGGACGTCCATGATCGCGCCCGGGTTGTACGTGTGGGACAGGATCCCCGCCGTCGGCATCGCCGCGTGGTACCCGAGGAACACGATCGCGTCGAAGCTGCCGTCCAGCCCCTGCATCATGTAGCCCGGCTTGAACCGGCCGGAGACGTAACTGGCGTGCCCGGCCAGCTTGTCCGGCGCGAGATTGCGCATCACCGAATGCGCGTCGTTGACCAGAATCTCGGTGGCACCGGCCGCCTGCGCACCCTCGATCGCGGCGTTCACCTCGGCCAGCGCCAGCCGCCGGCCGAGCTCGTAGTCCTCGCCGCCGCGCGTGCACTGGGCCCAGTCCACGATGCCGGAGACGCCTTCCAGATCCACCGACACGAATACCTTCATGTCCACCTCCGGGCAGCCAGTGTGCCGGGCGTCAACCGGCCCGTACCTCCCGGCCCGGCTCGGTGCCGAGCAGGTCACGGGCCAGCGTGACCAGGCGCTCGTGCAGGTCCGGGTGCAGGTCCGGCTCCCAGCCGTCCAGCAGCCGTTCCAGCCCGGCGACCCGGGCGGTGGCCACCCGGTCCACCGCGTCGGCGCCGTCCGGGGTGAGCGTGACGGTGGTACCGACCCGGACCAGGCCGGCGTCCCGCAGCTCGCCGAGCCACTGGGTGACCTTCCCGGCGCCGATCGCCTCCCGCCGCGGCAGGTCGTCCGGCGCCGGCGCCGGGTGCCGGCCCAGCCAGCACAGCAGCCAGCAGGCGCCCGGGCCGATAGGGAGCCCGGACTGCTGGGCGAGCCAGCCGTACACCTTGACCGCGTCCTGCCGGTGCGCCAGTACGGTCAGCGCCCGTTCCAGCTCGTCCCACGAGTCGCCGGTACCCGGCGGGGTGGCCGGATCCGGCGCCCGGCTGGTACTGCGCAGCGGCAGCGCCGGCAGCAGGAACGTGAGCAGGAACGCGAGCGCCGCCACCGGCACCGCCCAGAGGAACACGGTGTGGATGCTCTGCGCGTACGCGTGGACCACGTCACCGTGGATCGCCGGCGGCAGCTTGGCCAGCGCCTCCCGGGACGGCGCGGCGGCGGAACTGGCGTCCCCGCCGGGCAGCGCGCCGGGCGGCAGGTACCGGGCGAGGTTGTGGGTGAGCTGGCTGGCGAACACCGCACCGAACACCGCCACCCCGAACGAGCCGCCGATGGACCGGAAGAACGTCGCACCGGACGTCGCCGCACCGAGGTCCCGGTACTCGGCGCCGTTCTGCACCGCCAGCACCAGGACCTGCATGACCATGCCCAGGCCCGCGCCGAGGACCAGCATCGCGCCGGACGCCGCCCAGAACCCGGTGGTCTGGTCCATCGTGGACAGCAGGTACAGCCCGACCGTCATCACCGCGGTCCCGATCACCGGGAAGATCTTGTACCGCCCGGTCCGGGTGATGACCTGCCCGCTGCCGATCGACGTGACCAGCACGCCGAGCATCATCGGCAGCATCCGCAGACCGGACTCGGTGGGCCCGACGCCGGTGACCACCTGCAGGTAGATCGGCAGGTACGTGATGGCGCCGAACATGGCGAACCCGACGACGAAGCCGATCACCGAGGCCACCGAGAACACCCGGGTACCGAACAGCCGCAGCGGGATGACGGCCTCGGCGGCCCGCCGCTCGGCCGCCACGAACGCCACGATCAGGATCACCCCGACCACCGCGAGCCCGATCACCTGCCAGGACAGCCACGGGTACGTGGTGCCGCCCCAGCTGGTGAACAGCACCAGCGCGGTCGCCGCGGCCGCCACCAGGACGATGCCGAGGTAGTCGATGAGCGGCTTCGCCCGCGGCAGCGCGGCCGGCAGCACCAGTGCGGTGATCACCAGCGCCGCGGCACCGATCGGCAGGTTCACGTAGAACACCCAGCGCCACGACAGGTTGTCCACGAAGAACCCGCCGAGCAGCGGCCCGATCACGCTGGACGCGCCGAACACCGCACCGAAGACCCCCTGGTACCGGCCGCGTTCCCGGGGCGGTACCACGTCGGCGACGGTCGCCTGGGACAGCACCATCAGCCCGCCGCCGCCGAGCCCCTGGATCGCCCGGAACCCGATGAGCATCAGCATGTCCTGGCTGGTACCGGCGAGGGCGGAGCCGAGCAGGAAGATCGCCACCGCGATCTGCAGCAGCCGCTTGCGCCCGTACAGGTCGCCGAGCTTGCCCCACAGCGGCGTCGTCGCGGTGACGGCCAGCAGGTACGCGGTGACCACCCAGGACAGGTGGGCCACCCCGCCCAGGTCGGCGACGATGGTCGGCAGCGCGGTCGCCACGATCGTCTGGTCCAGCGCCGCCAGCAGCATGCACGCCAACAGCCCGCTGATGATCAGCCAGCGGCGGCCACCGGTGACCTCGATCGGGCCGGCGCCCGTCACTGTCGTACTGTCGGCGCTCACGCGCTCACCGTAACGACGGATCCCGCCGTACCGGGCCGAATCGGCCGAACGCCGCCCGGCTCAGCGGTGCGCGACGAAGATGGCGGTACCGGGAAACAGCCGGCCGCGCAGCGGGCTCCACTGGCCCCAGACCTGCTCGTTGGGCTCCGGCCACTCCGGCTCGACCAGGTCGTCGAGCACGAAGCCGGCGGCGACGAGCTCCCGGATCCGGTCGCCGAGGGTGCGGTGCTGCTCGGCGTAGCTGGGCACGCCGCGCTCGTCGTACTCCACGTACGGGGTGCGGTCGAAGTACGAGTGCACCGCGACCAGGCCGCGCTCGCCCGGGTCGTCCAGGAAGATCCACCGCATCGGGTGCGTCACCGCGAACACGAACCGCCCGCCCGGCACCAGCACCCGGTACGCCTCGCGCATCAGCCGGGCCGAGTCCACCACGAACGGGATCGCCCCGAACGCGGTCACCGCCAGCTCGAACGCGCCGTCGCGGAACGGCAGCGCCAGCGCGTCCGCCTGGACCAGCGGCACCGTGGTACCGCTGCGGCGGGCACCGGCCACCGCCTGCGCCAGCATCCCCGCGGACAGGTCGAACGCCACCGGCCGCGCGCCCTGCCGGGCCAGCCAGCGGGAGCACGCCGCCGCGCCGCAGCCCAACTCCAGGATCCGCCGGCCGGACACGTCGCCGAGCAGGTGCGCGTCGCTCTCCCGCAACCCCTCCGGGCACCAGACGAAGTCCGCGTCGCCCAGGAACGCACCGTGCTCCCGCTGGTACGCCACGGCGTCGCCGTCCCACCAGGACCGCGCGGCGCGGCGGGTCTCGGTACCGGAGAGTGAGCGGCGGGCGACCCGTTCGTACGGCATCAGATCACGGTAGAGGCACGGCCGTCGGTCCCCGGTCCCGGGCCACTTAGCCTGGTTGCGCCACACTCCCCGTACCTCCAGGAGGACCCGGATGGGTTCGCGCCGGCTGCTGCCCGCGGCGCTGCTCGCGGTCGTGTTGACCGCGTTGGTGGTGACCCCGGCCGTACTGGTCCGGCAGGCCGGTGTCGGCCACCACCCGGCGGCACCGGCGCCGGCCGGTCGGTGGGTCGGCGGCTGGGGTACCGCACAGGCCACGGCCGGCCGGCTGCCCTGCCGCGCCTGCACGCTGCGCAATGCCGTACACCTGAGTACCGGTGGGACGGCGGTCCGCGTCCGGCTGGCCAACACGTACGGCCGGCACGACGTCACCGTCGACCACCTCACCGTCGCCCTCCCGGCCCAGCCCGGGACCACCGCGGCGGCGACCCGGCCGCGCGCGGTCACGTTCCGCGGCGCGACCCGGGTCCGGGTACCGGCGGGCGGCGCGGTGCGCTCCGACCCGGTACCGCTGGACGTGGGCGACGGCCGCGACCTGTTGGTCAGCCTGCACCTGCCGCGCGGGAAGCGGGTGGCGGCGAGCTACCACCCGTCGGCGCACCAGACGAACTACCTCGCCGCCGGCGACGCCACGACGGCCCGGGTCGGCCCGTACCACCGGACCCTGACCCGCTGGTACCTTCTCGCCGGCGTGGACGTCCGCACCGCCGACGCGCGCGGCACCGTGCTCGCGCTCGGCGACTCGATCACCGACGGGACCGGGTCCAGTACCGACGCCGACCGGCGCTGGCCGGACCTGCTCGCCGACCGGATGGCCGCGCTGCCGCCCCGGCGCCGGCTGGCGGTGCTGAACGCCGGTATCGCCGGCAACCGGCTGCTGCGCGACGGCCCGCCGCGGTCCGGGATCGCCTGCCTGTCCCGGCTGCGTACCGACGTGCCGGCCGGTCTCGGGGTGCGCACCGTGATCCTGCTGGAAGGCATCAACGACATCCAGTTCGACCGCGGCACCACGGCGGTACGGTTGATCGCCGGTTACCGCACCCTGGTGTCCCGGCTGCACGCCCGCGGGATGCGGGTGATCGGTGCGACGCTGCTGCCGTACCGGGGGGCGCGGGCGTGGACGCCGGCCGGCGACCGGACCCGGGTGCGCGTCAACTCGTGGATCCGTACCAGCGGGGTGTTCGACGCGGTCCTGGACGCGGACGCCGCGCTGCGCGATCCGTTGCTCCCGGGTCGGCTGGCGCCGGGGTACGACTCGGGCGACCACCTGCACCCCTCGGACTCCGGCTACGTCGCCCTCGCCGACGCCATCGACCTCACCGTACTGTCATCGCAGGAACGCGTCGGGTGAGCGCGGCGCGGCGGTACGGTGGGCGAGCCGGCGCGACACAGCCGGCACTTCCGGACGAGTCGGGCGCCGGGTCGGGGTGGCGAGCCGTGGTTCGGGGGAGGGTTGGACCTTATGGTATGGCGCACGGTAGGCTAGCCGGTGCGCTCGGGGTCTGCGTGTCTCAGCAGGGAGCAGGCCCGCCCATCATCCGGAGCCGGTCCGGTGGTCACAACAGGGGATCCTCGTCATCATGATCTTCTCGGCTGCTGTCTCCGTTCGGGTGAACTGACCCCGTCGCGCGCAGACCGAGAAGAACATCCACCGACGGAGCACTCTCCCACATGACGAGCAGTGTCGAGGCCACCTCGAACATCGCCGCGGCCAGCAAGGCCGCCGGCAACCAGATCGCCGTTGACGACCTCGGCTCCGAGGAAGCCTTCCTCGCGGCCATCGACGAGACGATCAAGTATTTCAATGACGGCGACATCGTCGAAGGTACCGTCGTCAAGGTCGACCGGGACGAGGTCCTGCTCGACATCGGCTACAAGACCGAGGGCGTCATCCCCTCGCGTGAGCTGTCGATCAAGCACGACGTCGATCCGCACGAGGTCGTGTCCGTCGGTGACCACATCGAGGCCCTGGTTCTCCAGAAGGAGGACAAGGAGGGCCGCCTGATCCTGTCCAAGAAGCGCGCTCAGTACGAGCGGGCCTGGGGCACGATCGAGAAGATCAAGGACGAGGACGGCGTCGTGCGCGGCACCGTCATCGAGGTGGTCAAGGGCGGCCTGATCCTCGACATCGGGCTGCGCGGCTTCCTGCCTGCCTCGCTCGTGGAGATGCGCCGGGTGCGCGACCTCCAGCCGTACGTCGGGCGCGAGCTCGAGGCCAAGATCATCGAGCTGGACAAGAACCGCAACAACGTGGTGCTGTCCCGCCGGGCGTGGCTGGAGCAGACCCAGTCCGAGGTGCGTACCGAGTTCCTCAACAAGCTCGCCAAGGGCCAGGTCCGCAAGGGCGTGGTGTCGAGCATCGTCAACTTCGGCGCGTTCGTGGACCTGGGCGGCGTGGACGGCCTGGTGCACGTCTCCGAGCTGTCCTGGAAGCACATCGACCACCCGTCCGAGGTTGTCGAGGTCGGCCAGGAGGTCGAGGTCGAGGTGCTGGACGTCGACCTGGAGCGGGAGCGCGTGTCGCTGTCGCTGAAGGCGACCCAGGAGGACCCGTGGCGGCAGTTCGCCCGGACCCACCAGATCGGCCAGATCGTGCCCGGCAAGGTCACCAAGCTGGTTCCGTTCGGTGCGTTCGTGCGGGTGGACGACGGCATCGAGGGCCTGGTGCACATCTCCGAGCTGGCCGAGCGGCACGTCGAGGTGCCCGAGCAGGTCGTGACCGTCGGCAAGGAGGTCATGGTCAAGGTCATCGACATCGACCTGGAGCGCCGCCGGATCTCGCTGTCGCTGAAGCAGGCCAACGAGGGCTTCGTCGACACCGGCGAGGAGCACTTCGACCCCACGCTGTACGGCATGGCCGCCGAGTACGACGCCGAGGGCAACTACAAGTACCCCGAGGGCTTCGACCCGGAGACCGGCGAGTGGCTGGAGGGGTACGACGCCCAGCGCGAGGCGTGGGAGCGGGAGTACGCGGAGGCGCACGCCCGGTTCGAGCAGCACATGAAGCAGATTCAGGAGTCGCGCGAGGCCGAGGCGGCCGCGGCGGCCGAGGCGCCCGCCAGCTCTGGCGGCAGCGCACCGGCCAGCTCCGGCGGCGGCCAGACCCAGTCGGCCCCGGCGTCCGGTGGCGGCGCCCAGGAGCCGTCCGGCACGCTGGCGACGGACGAGGCGCTCGCCGCGCTGCGGGAGAAGCTGGCCGGCGGCAAGTCCTGAGCTGATCAGCAGGTGACGATGCCCCGTCGGGTCGTACCCGGCGGGGCATCGTCGTGTCCGCCCGGCCGTCAGCGGGGCCGTCCGGGGATCGCGAGGCCGACCCGCGGAGCGGGCGCCATCCCTGGCAGACTTGCGGCCGTGCTGCGGGTGGGACTGACCGGCGGGATCGGCGCCGGCAAGAGCGAAGTGGCCCGGCTGCTGGTGGGGCACGGTGCCGTCCTGATCGACTCGGACGTGCTCGCCCGCGACGTGGTCGCCCCCGGTACGCCCGGGCTCGCCGCGGTGGCCGCCGAGTTCGGCGCCGACGTGGTCGGTGCGGACGGGATGGATCGGGCCCGGATGGCGGAGCTCGTGTTCGCCGATCCGGCCGCCCGGGGCCGGCTGGAGGCCATCGTGCACCCGCTGGTACGCGCCCGGACCGAGGAACTGACCGCCGCGGCACCGGCGGACGCGATCGTCGTCAACGACGTACCGCTGCTGGTCGAGGTGGGGCTCGCGCCGACGTACCACCTGGTGCTGGTGGTCGCGGCCGACCCGGCGGTACGGGTGGACCGCCTCGCCGCCCGCGGCATGGACCCGGCCGACGCGCGGGCCCGGATCGCCGCGCAGGCCACCGACGAGCAGCGCGCCGCCGCCGCCGACGTGGTACTCGACAACTCCGGCGGCCGGGCCGACCTGGCCGCGGCGGTACGCCGACTGTGGTCCGACCGGCTCGTCGGCTACGAGCGCAACGTCCGCGACCGGATTCCCGTGCGCCGGCCGGAGACGCTGCACATCGCCGCGGCCGACCCGAGCTGGCCGCGCCAGTACGAGCGGATCGCCGCCCGGATCCGGCACGCGCTCGGCGACCGGTACCTGCGGCTGGACCACGTCGGCTCGACCGCGGTACCCGGCCTGCCCGCCAAGGACGTCCTCGACCTGCAGCTGGTGGTACCGGATCTGGCCGCCGCGGACCGCCTGGAACCGGCGCTCGCCGGTGCCGGGCTGCCCCGGTACGCCGGCGACTGGTGGGACGATCCGCCGCCCGCCGGTGCGCCGGAGGAGGTGCTGGTCAAGCGGTTCCACGGGGCGGCCGATCCGGGGCGACTGGTGCAGCTGCACGTGCGTACCGTCGCCAGCCCGGCCTGGCGGTACGCGCTCGCGTTCCGGGACTGGCTGCGCGCCGAACCGGCGGTACGGGACGAGTACGCGGCGGTGAAGCGCCGGTTGGCCGCCGCCGGCGCCTCGACCTCGGCGTACGCGGAACGCAAGGGGCCGTGGTTCGCCACGGCGCTGCCCCGGCTGGACGGCTGGATCGCCGCCACCGGCTGGTCTCCTCCGGAGTAACGGCGAGCCCGCCGTCGGGTACGGCCTGCGGGTGGCGTGGTCGGGTGGGCGCCAAGTCAAGCGGCCGGCGGCGTAGACAGGCGGGGTGCCAAGCCAAGCGGCCGGCGGCGAGGATTCGGCCCAGCTACCTAGACAGCACAGCCGGCCCCGCTCGTGTGCCGCCACAGAATGCACCCCCTGCGCCCCTGTCTCGCGGCTCCGCGGCCTCGCACCTTTCCGGCGACGACGTCCGCGCGTGCCGCATCTCCGGGAGGCTCCGGTGCGACAGGGCGCCGGCCACCAACCTTTAGCCCAGCTACCTAGAAAGCACAGCGGGTACTGACGAATGTCATGCCGGATCGCTGGTGTCACGGCACTACCGGCCGTCACGGGTGTCGCCGACCCTGATGAGGTGACCGACGCGAACGAACCGGATGCCGTGCTGCTGCGCGCCATCCGCAAGACGTACGGGCAGGTGACCGCGGTCGCCGGCATCGACCTGACGATCGGTACCGGTGAGGTGGTGGCGCTGCTCGGGCCGAACGGCGCGGGCAAGTCGACGACGTTGGACATCATGCTGGGGTTGCGGGCGCTGGACGCCGGACAGGTGCGGCTGTACGGGGACAGTCCGCGGCGGGCGTTGGATGCCGGTTCGGTGGGTGCGGTCCTGCAGACCGGGGAGCTGATCGGCGGTGCGCTGGTCGGGGAGCTGCTGCGGGCGGTGGCCGCGCTGCAGCCGCATCCGTTGCCGGTGGCGCGGGTGGCGGCGACGGCGGGGATCGGTGACCTGTTGCGGCGGCGTACCGACCGGTTGTCGGGAGGGCAGGCGCAGCGGGTGCGGTTCGCGCTGGCGTTGGTCGGTGACCCAAGGCTGCTGGTACTGGACGAGCCCACGGCGGGCCTGGACGTGGCGGCGCGCCGGGCGTTCTGGTCGGCGGTACGCGAGTACGCGGCGACCGGGCGGACCGTGCTGTTCAGCACCCACTACCTGGAGGAGGCGGACGAGACGGCGGACCGGATCGTCCTGCTGGACCGGGGCCGGATCGTCGCCGACGGGCCGACCACGGCGATCCGGGCGATGACGGCGACCCGGCAGGTACGGTGCACGCTGCCGGACGCCGACCCGGAGGCGCTGCGCGCCCTGCCCGGTGCGACCGGTGTCGAGGTGCACGGTGCCGTGGTCCTGGTGCGTACCACCGATTCGGACGCGACGTTGCGGGCGATGGTGTCGGGCTACCCGGCGGCGCGCGACTTCGAGGTGGCCGCGGCGGCGCTGACCGACGCGTTCCTGGCGCTGACCGACCGCGACGAGCCGGCGGGGGTGGCCTGACATGGGGCGGTACCTGCTGCTGGAGGTACGGCGAACGCTGCGTAGCGTGCCGTTCCTGGCGTACACGGTCGGCTTCCCGGTGCTGTTCTACCTGCTGTTCACGCAGGTGTTCGGGGGCGGCGGCGGTGCCTGGGCGGGCCGGTACATGGTGTCGATGGCGCTGTACGGTTCCATCGGCGCCGGGTTGACCGGGATCGGCGCGCGGATCGCGGTGGAACGCACCCGGGGCTGGACCCGTGCGCTCGCGCTCACCCCGCTGCGCCCCGCCGGCTACCTGGCGATCAAGCTGGCGGCCTCGCTGCTGCTGACGTTGCCGGTGATCCTGCTGGTGATGCTGTGCGGGTTCGTGGTCAACGGGGTACGGCTGCCGGCCGGCACCTGGCTCGCCCTGGTACCGCTGCTGTGGCTGGCCACCGTGCCGTTCACCGCGCTGGGCGTGGCGATCGGGTACACGCTGCGCGACGAGGTCGCCAACGGCGTCTCGGTGGTTCTGCTGTTCGTGCTGTCCATCGGCGGTGGGCTGTGGCTGCCGGTCCAGGCGTTCCCGCAGTGGCTGGCGCCGGTGGCCCGGCTGCTCCCGTCGTACCGGGGTGGCGAGCTGAGCTGGCGGCTGCTGGCCGGGCATCAGCCGTTCGGCCCGGGTGCGCTGGTGTTCGCGGCGTGGCTGGTGGTCCTGGTCGCGGTGGCGGGCTGGCGGTTCCGCCGCGCCTCCTGAGCCGGCCGGGTGGGGGAGTGAGGCACGATGGCACGCGTGACAGAGGATCTGTTCGCCTGGACGCCGCGCCGGCGCCGGCTCGTGGCGGCGCTGTCCTGCGTGTGGCTGGGCTACCTGATCCCGGTCACGGTGGATCTGGTACGCCATCCGCCCGCCCCGACGGCGACCGCCCTCGCGGCGGTCTGCCTGGCCGTGTTCGCAGTCTGTTTCGTGCGGCTGGTGGTCGCCGCGACGGCGCGACCGTTCCAGCTGGCCACCCCGTACGCGCTGGTCACCCTGCTGCTCGTCGGCGGCGTGCTGATGGTGCCGGTCGGGGACACCTGGCGGTACGCGTTCCCGTACTACGTGGTCGCGATCCTGCCGAGCCACCTGCCGCACCGCTGGCTGGTACCGGCGCAGCTGGCCGCGCTGGCCGGCACCGTCGCGGTGGCGCTGGCGTACGGGGACCGGGGCGGTGCGCTGTTCGGGTACGTGGCGTCGGTGGCGGCGGTGGCGCTGTTCCTGTCGATGTTCTTCCGGCTGTTGCGTACCACCGTGCTGCTGCGCAACGCCCGGGCCGAGCTGGCGCGGCGTTCGGTCAGCGAGGAACGGCTGCGCATCGCCCGCGACCTGCACGACGTGCTGGGTCACCGGCTGGCCGCGGTGGCGTTGCTGTCCGACCTGGCCGGCCGACTGGTGGCGGCGGACCCGGACCGGGCCCGGCACGAGGCGGCCGAGGCGGGCCGGATCGCGCGGGAGGC
>Ga0164243_10002963_pt1 | contig 27471 bp, 26 predicted proteins | sample OricompcompostOP_FD_108781 | JGI IMG/M metagenome (GOLD analysis project Ga0164243, IMG submission 108781) | Organic Plus compost microbial communities from Emeryville, California, USA - Original compost - Organic plus compost (OP) | ecosystem: Engineered > Solid waste > Mixed feedstock >...
CGGCGCCGCCGGGTGGCCGAGGACGGCGGCGCCGGTGCCGGCGTTGGCGTCGCCGTCGGGAGTGACGGCGAGGGCGACCGGGATCGCCGCGAGGTCGAGGTCGCCGAGCGCGTCGAGCGGGTGCCAGGCGCCGAGCACGACGTGGCCGGAGGAGGCGTTGTCGGCGATCGTGTCGACGATGGCGATGCGCCAGTCGGCGATGCGGCTGTCGATCACCTCCAGCGCCGGGGCGATCGCCTCGGTCGCGGCGAGCACGTCGTCGATCGCGAGCGCGCCGCCGGAGAGCGGCGCGCGCAGTCTGAAGGCGATCTCCGCCTCGACCCGCGGCGCGAGGAAGGCGGCCGGATCGAGCGTGGCGCCGTCCGCCGAGATCATCGCCGCGGTCAGGTAGCCGAAGTCCGGCTGGTCGACGCCCATCATCTCCTGCATGACGGCGCTCGTCAGGCCGACCTTGCGACCGACCAGCGCCGCGCCCGGCCGCTCCAGCCGCAGGTCGCGCCCCGCCAGCTGGATCGCGTAGGCGTCGGCGATCGTCGCCTCCGGGTGGCGCTCGACGACCGGCGCGACCGCCACGCGCGACCGCTCGGCCTCCAGCAGCAGCCGCGCCTCGGCGGCGACGGCGCTCTCCTCCAGTGTCCGCATGGCGGCCATCCTCGCCGACCGCGGGGAGGCCGTGCGCCGCTGCCGCGTCTGCGACGATCATCCGGTGAGCGCGGCCGAGGTCTTCAGCGACGAGGAGCGGGCGCTGCTGGCCCGCCACGTGACCGACGTCGACGCGCCGGTCTTCGCGCTCGTGAACCTGCCGGAGACGGTCAAGGCCGCGCTCTTCGCGCGCTACTCGCGCTACCCCGGCACGCTGCGGCGGCTGCTGCTGGACGAGTTCGCCGGCGACCTGCCGCCGGCGCCCGCGCCCGGGACGCCCGGCGCACCCGCCTCCCCCGCCCCGCCGGGCGGCCGCGCCGCCGAGCTCTACGAGCGCGTCTTCGTCGGCTACGGCGACGACTCGGTCGCGCAGCTGGGCGGCGTCCACGTCGCCTGCGAGTGGGTCTCCAACGTGCTGACGAAGCTCCTCCAGCGGCCGCGGCTGGGCGCCTACCTGGAGCAGAGCACGCGCTACATCGCCTACGACCGGCCGCTGCCCGGAGCGGGCGGCTGGCGCTACCACCGCGACCGGCGGCTCGGCCCCGGGTACGAGCGGGCGATGGACGAGCTGTTCGCCGCCTACGCGCGCCTGCTGCCGCGGATGACCGCGTGGGTCGCCGACCGCTTCCCGGCCGACGCCGCGGCGCCGGCCGGCCGCGCCGCCCACGAGCGCGCGGTCCGCGCCAAGGCGCTCGACCTCGTCCGCGGGCTGCTGCCGGCCGCCTCGCTCTCGCACATGGGGCTGTTCGCCAGCGGCCAGGCGGTCGAGGCGCTGATCCTCCACCTGCTCGCGCACCCGCTGCCGGAGGCGCGCCGCTGCGGCGAGCGGATGCTGACCGCCGTCAGAGCGGCGCTGCCGAGCTTCGTCGCGCGCGTCGAGCGGCCCGACCGCGGCGGCGTCTGGATCGACTACCTGCGCGAGCGCGGCGCCGCCGAGGCGCGGATCGCCCGCCGGCTCGGGCTCGGCGACGCGAGCGCCGCCGCGGACGACGCCGGCCCCTCGGTCCGCCTCCTCCACGTCGACGGCGACGAGCGGCAGCTGCTGAGCGCGCTGCTGTTCGAGGCGGCGGGGACGAGCGGGGAGCAGGTCCGCGCGCGCATCGACCGCCTCGGCGACGCCGAGCGGGCGCAGGCGATCGCCGAGCTCGTCGGGCCGCGCGCCAACCGCCGCCACCGCCCCGGGCGCGGCTTCGAGGCGCTCCGCTACCGCTTCGAGATCGTCTCCGACTACGGCGCCTTCCGCGACCTCCAGCGCCACCGCATGCTGACCGTCCAGTGGCAGACGCTGACGCCGCACCTCGGCGCGGCGGCGCCGGCGGAGGTCGAGGCGGCCGGCCACGGCGACGACTACCGCCGCGCGCTGGCGACCTCACGCGACGCCTGGCAGCGCCTGGTCGACGACGGCCTCCACGTGCAGGCGCCGTACGCGCTCTGCCTCGGCTACCGCATCCGCTACGTGCTCGACCTCAACGCGCGCGAGGCGATGCACGTCGCCGAGCTGCGCTCCGGCCGCGAGGGCCACCCCTCCTACCGCGCGGTCGCGCAGGAGATGCACCGCCTGATCGCCGCCGTCCACCCCGCCGTCGGCTCCGCGATGCGCTTCGTCGACCACGGCGAGGAGCCGCGCCTGGAGCGGATCGAGGCCGAGCTTCGCAGCGCGGCGCGCGGCGGCGCGGGCGCCTAGGCGCTCGCGCTCGGCGACGGCCGCACGCGCACCGCGAACCAGCCGGGGATCGCCAGCATCGCGACCGCGACGGTCGTCACCAGCGCGAGGATCGCGACCGCGACGACGCCCGCGGTCGAGTAGACGACGGGGAAGCCGGTGATCGTCTCCAGCGCCCGGCTCAGCAGCAGCTGCCCGTAGAGGCCGAAGACCGCGCCGATCAGGCAGCCGGTGCCGAGCAGCAGCCCGCTCTCCAGCAGCAGCGCCCGCCACAGCTCCCCCTCCGGGAAGCCGTGGACCTTGAGCGCCGCCAGCGCCGGCCGCCGCTGCCAGATCATCCCGCCCATCGCCGCCGCCATCGCCAGCATCGCCGAGACGAGCACGAGCACCGAGATCTGCGTCAGCCGTTCGAGACCGTCGCGGGTCGACGCGCGATGGCGCGCGATCCGCTGGGCCTGGGTCTCTGTCTCGAGCTGGACGGGCCCTCTGGCCGCCCGACGCACGGCGCCGGCGACCCGATCGGGGTCGCTTCCAGGAGCGAGCTGAACGAGCAGCGCGCTCGGCGCGTCGGTACCCCATGCGCGGGCGTAGTCGTCGGCGTTCATGACGACGGCGCCGGATGGCCAGCCGATGTTGGTCGAGATCGCCGCCACCTCGAGCGTCGTCGGCACCGGTGTCGGCAGCGTCACGCGGTCGCCGACCTGGACGCCTTCGATCTCCGCGACCGCGGAGGAGAGCACGACCCAGCCACCTGCGCGGATCCGTCTCGTCGCGAGCTCGACGTCCCCCTCCCGCAGCTGAGAGCGCGGGATCGGCGTCGGCGCCGTTCTCGGAGGAGCCTGGATCCAGACGCGGTGGTCGTCGATGTCGAGGAAGCTGCCGCGATAGATGCCGACGCTGCGGACGCCGGGGACCGCCGCGATCGCGTCTCGCGCGTCCGCCCGGAAGGAGGAGACGGCGAACGTGCTCGCGTCGCTCCGCAACGTCACCCAGATGTCGGCGTTCGTGTCGACGTCGGTGGCGGCAGCGTCGAGGCCCCGTTCGAGATCAGCGTGCGCGCCACCGATCGCGACCGTCGCGAAGACCGCGATCGCACCGGTCGCGGCGAGCGCCAGCGTGCGCATTCGGGCACCGTCCGATCGCAGCTGCAGCACAGCGAGGACCGGCACCGGCGAGCGCACGCGGTTCGTCACGCGAGCGAAGCCAGCTGTCGCGAAGCGCAGCAGGACCGGCAGCAGCAGCAACAGCGCGACGGTCAGCGTGAAGAGCCCGGCGAGCGCGGCTCTCGGTGCGAACAGGACCACCGCGGTCGTCGCGGCGAGGCAGACGGCGCCACCGGCGATCGCCGGCGTCCACATCGATGGGCGCTCCGGCCGCGGCTCGGCGGCCGGGTGCATGAGGATGTCGCGCAACGGCGCCATCACGGCAACGCAGGCCGCCACGATGCCGGCCGCGACAGCGATCGCGATCGAGGCCGTCGTGACGATCCGCTCCGAGCCGATCGGAAAGGCGTATGCGAGATAGCCGGGCGTCGCGCTGAAGAGATGGCGCGACAGCTGGTCTCCGAATGCCAGTCCCAGCAGCGAGCCGACGACACCGAGCGCCAGCGCGTCGAACGCCAGCAGCTGGACTTGCGCAAGCGGCTCGTATCCCGCCAAGCGCAGGTCGGCGACGAGGCGACGCCGCTGCGGGAGCGTCAGCAGCACGGCGCTGACGGCGAAGAGGAAGCCGACCAGCGCCGAGAAGACCGAGAACATCGCGGTCGACTGGCTCGTCGGATACGCGGCCGTGCTGAAGACGGTCGCGTCGAAGTCGGCGGGCAGCACGTTCAGACGGCCAGCAGCGAGCCGGCGCAGCGCCTGCTCGACGTCGGCATCGCGCCCCGGCCTCGGCTCGACGAAGATCCGCGACACGCGCCCTTCGGTGCCGCTGAGCTGCTGTGCGAGCCTGATCGGGACGATCCCGACCGGGCCGTGCACGAGCGATCCGATCTCCTTGCGCTGGAGGGCCGCAGCCAACGGCAGCGTCGCACTCGCGACGCCCGTCTCGACGCCGACCGCGCCGTAGAGGCCGATGCCGAGCTCGTCCGCGATCGGAGCCGGGAGCGCGAGCGCCCGCTGTTGCGCCAGCTCCGAGGCGGTGAAGCTCTGCAGCAGCGCACCGCCGATCCGGGCGAGCCGGGGATCGCCGCCGACCAGGACGATCGAACGACGACCGTTCCGACCCGTGATCTCCGCCCGCACCTCCACGATCGGCGCTGCCGATCTGACGCCGTCGATCGCGAGAACACGCCCCAGCAGCCGTTCGTCGAAGCCGTCGGCGCCGCGCGCGGCGAGCTGGAACCGGGTGTCGCCGAAGAGCCCGTTCGTGAGCTGCTCGATCGAACGCGTCAGGCTCGTATTGGCGACGAGCGCGGCGAACACCAGCGCCACCCCGACGATGATCCCGATCAACGCCAGCAGCTCTTGGATGGCGCGGGCGCGCAGCCGAACTCGATAGAGATGAACGAGTGACGACGGCCGCAGCATCCGTCACCGCGACATGGTCGAGAGGCCCAGCGGCTGGGACGACGTGACGATGCGACCGGCCGCGAGCGTGCGCACGTGCGTCGCGAAGCCGGCCGCCTGCGGATCGTGTGTGACGAGCAGCATCGCGGCGCCGCGCTCCGCGCAGACCTCGGTCAGCAGCGCCAGCACCTCGCGGCTGCGGTCGGCGTCGAGGCTGCCCGTCGGCTCGTCGGCGACGACCAGCTTCGGGTCGGTGGCGAGAGCGCGCGCGATCAGCACGCGCTGGCGCTCACCGCTCGACAGCTGCTCGGCACGATGTGAGAGCCGGTCACCCAGTCCGAGCCGCTCCATCAGCGGTGCGACCGCGCGACGCGCTTTCCTCACCCCGATGCATGTGTCGAACAGCTTCAGCGCCGCGTTGTCGATCGCGGAGACGCCGGGGATCAGGTCAAGCGCCTGCCCGATGAAGCCAAGTTCGTTGCGACGGTAGCGGGCGGCCGCGATCGCCGACAGGTCATCGACGCGACGACCGTCGACAAGCACCTCGCCGGCATCAGGCCGCAGCAGCGCCGCGACGATCGTGAGCAGCGTCGTCTTGCCCGATCCGCTCGGTCCGTAGAGCGCGCACAGCTCGCCCGGGGCGACGGTCAGGGAAACCCCGTCGAGCGCCCGGATCACGTCCCCGCCGCCACCGGCGTAGTGCTTGACGACCTCGCGCAGTTCGAGCATCTCAGGCCGAGCGCACGTCGCGCGGGAACTCGACCACGGCGCCGCCTCTGCCGGACTCGCGCTCGGCCGCCGCGAGCAGCCTCCCGCGGCTGAGCGTCAGCACGCGATCGGCGTGCCGCATCGCCGCGAGCTCGGCTCCGGTCATCAGAACTCCGCAGCCACCGTCGTGGGCGGCCGCACGCAGCAGACCGCCGACACGTTCGCGGTCGATCAGGTCGAGCCGCGCCGTCGGATCGTCGACCAGCAGCAGCTTCGGCTCTCGCACCAACCCCTGCGCGATCGCGACCAGCGTCCGCTCGGTGTCGGAGAGGTTGGCCCACCGCTCGTCGGCGCAGTCGCTCGCGCCGACGCGCTCGAGCGCGGTCAGCGCCCGGTGCTGCGCCTGTCGCGGTCCGGTCTCGCGATAGAGCGGGAGCGCGACGAACGCGCGTGCCGGGAGCTCACCGCTCTGGGGCGCGGTGTGATCGACCCACGCCAACGTGGTCCGCAGCAGCCGCGCCCGCGCCCGGCGCGACATCTGCGAGAGGTCGGCGCCATCGACCAGCACGCGCCCGGAGTCGACGCCGCAGAAGCCGGCAGCGACGCGCAGCAATGTCGACTTGCCGGCACCCCGCTGGCCGTAGATGCCGACTGACTCACCGGCAGCGAGCTCAAGCGTCACGTCACGCAGCACCGGAAGCGGCCGTGGACCGCGCCACCGTGACAGGTGCACCTCTTCGAGCGTCAGCAGCACGTCAGGAGGCCGCCTCTCCGATCCGCTCGTCGAGGATGGCGCAGACCGTGTCGAGCCAGTCGACGAGGCACTGCAGCCACCGCAGTCTGAAGTCGTCGACGAGCATCGCCGCCGCGTTCGACCACGGCACGTCGCGGCTTGCCGCCTCCGCCAGCACCGGCCGCCTCAGCTCCTCCAGCTCAGCGAGGCACTCGCGCGCCTGCTCCTCGGCCGCCGCGCGCAGGCGCGGCAGGTCGTCGGGGTCGGCGAGCACGAGCTTGGTGCGCAGCTCGTCGCGCAGGACCGCGCGGTCGTTCGGCTCCGCGATCCACTCGCGGAAGCGCTCGATCCCGGAGGGCGTCGGCCCGTACATGACGCGCGCGGCGCCGCGGCGAGTACGGCCGAAGCTGCGCTGGCCTATCTCCTCGATCCAGCCCTCGTCCTCGAGCCGGTCGAGGATGCGGTAGACGACGTTCTCGGACAGGCCGAGAAAGCCGAGCCGCGCGTCCAGTCGCTGACCGAGGTCGTAGCCGTAGCCAGGCCGTTCGACCAGCAGTCCCAGCACCACATGCTTCGTCGAGACTCCGCTCATTCCCCCATCCCCGGTGAACAGTAAACGGGAAGGTACCTGAAACGGCCCCTCCAGCGCCACCGCCAGGCGGTGTTGGCACCACCTGTCGGCGGTGCGGCGTACCGTGCCGAGCGGGATGCCGCACGACGCTGCGAGGGACGCGTCGCCGCTTACGCCTGCGCAGCTTCGGGCGTTGCTGGGCGGCGCCGCTCGTGAGCTGACTTCGATAAGCCGCCTCGCCGCCCGCGAACTGGCAAGGTGGCGCGCCCGCGCCTGCGCGATCGCCGACCCGACCCTGCGCGAGGATGCGCTCGACGCCCTCGACCGCAAGCGCGGCCACGCCGACGGAGCCGCCTTCTGCGCGCTCCTCGGCGACGACGGCCATCAACGTCTCGTGCCACTGCTGGTCGCCTACGAGGTCATCCTCGACTTCCTCGACGGCGTCCACGAGCGGCACCCGACCCCGGCCAACGGCCAACAGCTCCACCGCGCGTTGGCGGACGCGCTCGATCCGGCGGCGCCGATCCGCGACTACTACCGCTTCCACCCGCACTGCGACGACGCCGGCTATCTCGCGACGCTGGTCCGCAGCTGCCAGACCGGCTGTGCGAGCCTGCCCGCGCTCGATCTCATCCGGCCAGACCTCGACGAGCAGACCCGACGCCTGCGCGTGCTCGGCATCAACCACTGTCCCCGACCGGATCAGCGCGACGCGGTCCTCGCCCGATGGGCAGCCGCACATCCGGTGGAGGGCGGAGGGCTCGACTGGTTCGAGGTCACCGCCGCCTCCAGCAACTCGCTGCTGATCCACGTCCTGCTGTCGCTCGCGAGCGATCCGCTGCTGACCCCGGCGGAGGTCGCCGCCACGCGCCGAGCGTACTGGCCATCCGCGCTGCTCGCGGGGACGATGCTCGACAGCTACGCCGACGCGGCAGCCGATCGCCGCAGCGGTGCGCACAGCTATTTCTCCCACTACGCCAGCGACGCGGAGGGCGTGCGCCAGCTGGGGCGCCGCGTCAGGCATGCGATCGAAGCGGTCGGCCGGTTGCGGGCGGGCCACCGGCACCGGCTTCTGATCGGCTGCATGGTCGCGTTGTATCTGAGCGCGCCGAGCGCGTTGAGCCCCGACCTGCGCGACACCACCCGCGCGCTCGCGCGCAGCGGCGGCTCGCTGGTGCGGCTGCTGGTGCCGATCCTGCGGATCTGGCGGCGGGTCCACCGCCAGTCGTCCTGAAAAGGCGAACTCCAGTCGCCACGGGCATTTGCAGGCTGAGTGTTCGCAGTGCAGGTATTGGACGAACGGTGAGGTCGGCGTAGGGTTCGTCACGCTCTACGACTCGACGACATCCCCCTCGTTCGAGTCCGCGACGAGCGGCGAAACTCCCCTTGAGCCGCTCCCGCCCCAATGGAGCACGAGGGCTTCCGGCGCGCCGCCTCCCCTGCGGCGCGCCGAGCCCCCTCGTCGCCCGCTACCGTGGGCGGCGATGAGAGTCGCCACCCACTCCGGTTCCTTCCACGCCGACGACGTCTTCGCGCTCGCGGCGCTGTCGCTGCTCGTCGCCGCCGAGCCCGAGCGCGGCCCGCTCGAGATCGTCCGCACGCGCGATCCCGAGCAGCTCGCCGCCGCCGACCTGCGCGTCGACGTCGGCCAGCGCGACGATCCGGCGACCGGCGACTTCGACCATCACCAGCGCGGCGGCGCCGGCGAGCGGCCGAACGGGATCCGCTACGCCTCCTTCGGCCTCGTCTGGCGCGAGTTCGGCGCCCGCATCGCCGGCGGCGGCGAGCACGCCGAGGCGATCGCGCGGCGGCTCGACGAGGTGCTGGTGCAGGGCGTCGACGCCAACGACACCGGCCAGACGATCAGCAGCGCGCTCGTCGCCGACGTCGCGCCGCTGACCGTCTCGCACGCGATCGCGGCCTTCAACCCCAACTGGGACGAGGACGGCTCGGCCGAGGCCAAGCGGCGCGCCTTCGACGAGGCGCTCGCCTTCGCGACCGGGATCCTCTCCCGCGAGCTCGCCTCTGCGCGGGCGCAGGTGCGCGCCGCCGAGCTGGTGCGGGCGGCGATCGCGCGCGCCGACGATCCGCGCCTGATCGAGCTCGACCGCGGGCTGCCGTGGCATCGCGAGCTGGTGCCGACGGCGCCCGAGGCGCTCTACGTCGTCTACCCGCGCGAGCAGGACTGGGGCGTGCAGGCGGTCCCCCGCGCGCTCGGCGAGTTCGCCAACCGCAAGGACCTGCCCGAGGCGTGGGCCGGCCGCTCCGACGCCGAGCTGGCCGAGGTCACCGGCGTGCCGGACGCGCGCTTCTGCCACGCCGGCCGCTTCATGGCCGTCGCCGGCAGCCGCGAGGGGGCGCTGGAGCTGGCGCGCCAGGCGCTCGCGCACGTCGACTGAGCCGCCGTCGCGGAGTAGAGTGCCGCGCCCGTGACCGTCGACGTCGACACCGGCTCGTTCCTCGCGATCGTCGCCGTCGCGGCGCTCGCGGCGGTGCTGGCGGGACTGCTCGCGCGGCGGCTGGTGGTGCCGGTCGTCGTGCTCGAGCTGGTGCTGGGGATCGCGATCGGCCCCGAGCTGCTGGGGATCGCCGAGCGCGACCCGTTCGTCGACTTCTTCGCCAACCTCGGCCTCGGCATGCTGTTCTTCTTCGCCGGCTACGAGATCGACTTCGAGCGGATCAAGGGCGAGCCGCTGCGATTGGCCGCCCTCGGCTGGCTGATGTCATTGGTACTGGCGTACACGCTCGGCGGGCTGCTGGCGCTCGCCGGCGTCGTGCTGTCGCTGGTCTTCGTCGGCTCGGCGATGGCGACGACCGCGATCGGCACGCTGATCCCGATCCTGCGCGACGCCGGCGAGCTGAAGACGCGCTTCGGCACCTACCTGCTCGGCGCCGGCGCGGTCGGCGAGTTCGGCCCGATCCTGCTGATCACGCTCGTCTTCTCGACCAAGGGCGCGATCGAGAACGCGCTGATCCTGCTCGCCTTCGTCGCGCTGGCGGTGATCGCCGGCGTCTTCGCGGTGCGCTGGGTCGGCCAGGGCTGGGAGCTGTTCGAGCGCACGCTGGAGACGAGCAGCCAGCTGGCGATCCGCTTCACCGTCGTGATCGTCTTCGCGCTCGCGGCGCTCGCCGCCTCGCTCGGCCTCGACCTGCTGCTCGGCGGCTTCGTCGCCGGCATCATCCTGCGGCTGGCGCTGCGCGGCCGCGAGGTCGAGGTGCTGGAGTCGAAGCTGACCGCGGTCGGCTACGGCTTCCTGATCCCCTTCTTCTTCGTCGCATCCGGCATCGGCGTCGACCTCGGCGCGCTGACGGCCGATCCGACGAAGTTCCTCGAGGTGCCGCTCTTCCTCGCGCTGTTCCTGGTCGTCCGCGGCCTGCCGGCGCTGCTGCTGTACCGCAGGCTGCTGGCGCTGCGCGAGCGCGCCGCGCTCGCCTTCTTCAGCGCGACCGAGCTGCCGCTCGTCGTCGCGATCACGACGATCGCGATCGAGGAGGGCCACATGCGCGCCGCGACCGCCGCGAGCCTGATCCTCGCCGCGATCTGCTCGACCGCGATCTTCCCGATCGTCGCGCTGAGACTGCGCGGCGACCTCGGCCCGACCCCCGGCCCCTCTCCCCAACCGGCGCTCGCATAGCGGCCGATATGGGGAGGCGCGGGGGATGTTCGGGGGAGGACCCCGATGCCGTCGCGCGCCATCGTTCCTAGGCTCCGCCGCACCGGATTCCGACCAGGAGGAACTGCATGACCCGCTCGCGCATCGCGTGCGCCGCCACGCTGGCGCTCGCGCTCGCGCCGCTCGGCGCCGCCACGGCGTCGGCCGCCAGAAGACCGCAGGGACCGCCGCCCCCGCCGAAGGCGGTCACGGGCGCGAAGGTGACGACGCTCGCCCAGGGCGTGCCGACGCCGACCGCGTTCGCCTTCGCCGGCAAGACGACCTTCGTCGCCGGCGGCGGCGCCGAGGACGGCAGCGCGCCCGGCGGCGTCTACACGCTCGCCAAGGGCAGAGCGACGCGCGTCGCCGGCTCGCCGAAGTCGGTCTTCGGACTCGCCTGGGACGGCAGAACGCTCTACGCCTCCTCCGGCCCCAGCATCGTCGCGGCCAGCGGCTGGAACGGCAGACGCTTCAGCTCCGGCTTCAGAGCGATCTGGACCGGCCCGAGAGGCTTCACCGGCCTCAACGGCATCGCGCTCGGCCCCGACGACCGCATCTACGCCGGCGTCACGATGGCCGAGAAGGGCGACCACGCGAAGGTCGACGCGCCGCTGGCGCAGTCGATCATCTCGCTGACGACCGACGGCAGAGACGTGCAGACCTACGCGACCGGCCTGCGCCAGCCGTGGCAGCTGACCTTCGCGCCCGGCGCCGACACGCCGCTGGCGACCGCGCTCGGCCAGGAGAACCTCGGCAGAAAGCAGCCGCCGGACTATGTGATCGCGCCGCAGGAGGGCGACGACTACGGCTTCCCGGCCTGCAACTGGTCCAAGCCGGCCGCCTGCGCCGACTTCGCCAGACCGCTGGCGCTGCTGCCGGCCCACAGCTCGCCGATGGGGATCGGCGTGATCGGCAAGCGCATCTACCTGGCGCTCTTCACCGGCACCGGCAGAGGCCCCAGCGTCGTCTCGATCCCGCTCTCGGGCGGCAGCGCCAAGCCCAAGCCGCTGCTGGTCGGCTTCGCCGCCCCGGTCGTCGCGCTCGGCACGCATGCCGGCCAGGTCTACGCGGGCGACGTGACCGGCGCGATCTACCGCGTCAAGGGCTGATCCCCGCGGTCACCGTCTGTTGACATCGCCGCGGCGCGCACGTCCGAGACTCGCGGGACGTGCGCGCCGGCGGTCGCCCGACCCGGCGCGTGGAGCTCCACACACCGAGAAGGACGACAGATGGCACAGACGCATCCCCCGGCGGACGGTGCTGCACCCGAGCCGGAGGCGCCGCGCGCGGCCGCGACGCGGCGCGAGGCGCTGCACGCCGGCGCCCGCGCGATCGCCGGCCTGACGGTCGGCAGCCAGGTGCTGGCCGCGACCGGCGCGCCGACGGCGTTCGCGCGCCAGGTGCGCGCGCTCGCCGCCGCCACCCGCGACAAGCCCGGCTACGGCGGGCTGGTCGTCCGCACCGGCGAGATGTCGCTGCCGGCCGGCTTCACCGCGGTCGGCTTCGGCGCCGCCGGCGAGCCGATGAGCGACGGCACGCCGACGCCCGGCTTCCACGACGGCGCGACCGTCGCGCGCGAGAGCCGCGACGCGGTCCGCCTGATCCGCAACCACGAGGCCGAGGAGCCCGGCAGAGCGCTCGCGCGCTCCAACGCCTACGACCGCGTCGCGACCGGCGGCGTGACGGCGACCGTCTTCGACACCAGAACGGGCTCGGTCGTCGGCAGCGGCGTCGTCCTCAACGGCACCTCGACCAACTGCAACGGCGGCCGCACGCCGTGGGGCTCGTGGCTCTCCTGCGAGGAGACGACGGCCGGCAGAGGGGACGGCTACGAGCGGCCGCACGGCTACGTCTTCGAGGTCCCGTTCGACGCGACCGGCCCGGTCGAGCCGACGCCGATCAAGGCGATGGGGCGTTTCTGCCACGAGGCGGCGGTCGTCGACCCGCGCAGCGGCATCGTCTACATGACCGAGGACAACACCGACCCGGCCGACGGCTTCTACCGCTACGTCCCCCACCACCGCCGCCAGCTCCACCGCGGCGGCAGGCTCGAGATGCTGGCCGTCGAGGGCCGCTCCCGCTACGACACGAGCAGAGGCCAGCGGGTCGGCCGCCGGCTGCGCTGCGAGTGGGTGCCGATCCCCGATCCCGACCCGAAGGAGGCGGAGCGGCACCCCAACGCCGTCTTCATGCAAGGGCGCGAGCGCGGCGCGGCGTCGTTCCTGGCGCTCGAGGGGGCGATGTTCTCGCGCGGCTCGGTCTACTTCGTCGCCAGCGCCGGCGGCGACGCCGAGAAGGGGCAGATCTGGCGCTACACGCCCGACGGCCGCAAGCACGGCACGCTGACGCTGCTGTACGAGTCGCGGGGCGGCCGGCTGCTCGACGAGCCCGACGCGCTCACCGTCAGCCCGCGGGGCGCCGTGCTCGTCTGCGAGGACGGCGACGGCGACGACCAGGGCGGCACGAACTTCCTGCGCGCGCTCAACCCCTCCGGCGAGCTGATCACCTTCGCCCGCAACGACACGCCGCTCGACGTCCACCGCTTCGACGACGAGGTCAAGCGGGGGACGATCGGGCGCAGCGAGTGGTCGGGCGCCTGCTACAGCCCGGACGGACGCTGGCTGTTCGTCAGCATCCAGTATCCGGGCAAGTCGTTCGCGATCACCGGCCCTTGGGAGAAGGGCTGGCTGTAGCTCAGTCGAGCTCGACGCCGGCGGCCGCGTGCAGCGGCCGCGGGCGGCGGCTGGAGCGGCGGCCGAGGTGCTGGTCGCCGTTCTTGCCGCCCTGGCCGGGCTCGGGCACGCCGTCGGCCTCGAACATCATCAGCACGATGCCGGTCGTTCTGGCGCTCTCGCCCTGCTCGTCGCCGGCCTTGCGCAGGCGCTCCGCGCTCTCGGCCTCGATCTTCTCGATCGCGGCGAGCGTTCTCGCCATCTCGCCCGCGAGCTCCTTCCAGCCGCGCTCGTCGAGCTGGATCACCGAGCGGCTGAGGTGGGCGTCGCCGGGGTCGAAGCCGCCTCTGGCGGCCGCCGCGTTGACGTAGCCGCTGACCTGCTCCAGCGACGCGCCGACCATCGCGCGCTTGACGATCGACGGCGTCTCGGCCCACCCCTCGTCGGAGACCTTCGGGCGCGCCTTGGCGCGGTAGTGGTGCTCTATCGCCCCGCGCCGCGGCGTCCGTCTGACGAGCTCGAGGAAGCCGAGCGCGTGCAGGCGGCGCACGTGGTAGCTCATCACGCCGAGCGAGACGCCGAGCAGCTCCGAGAGCTCGTTCGGGCTCGCCATCTCGCGCTCCTCGAGGATCGCGAGGATGCGGATCCGCAACGGGTGGGCAAGCGCCTTGATGAGGCGCGGGTTGGTGATGTCGGAGTACGGCTTCATCGGCTCGTCTCGAGTTCCTTCCGCAGGCGTCCTCGGAGTCGGTGGAGACGGACCTTCACGGTTCCTTCCGGAATTCCGAGCATCCTGGCCACCTCGGGTTGACTCAAATCCTTTGCATAGCGTAGAGCAAGCAACCGGCGGTCATCAACGGAGAGCCGTCCGATCACCTCCCCCACCTGCAGCCTCCGCAGCAGGTCCTCGGTCGCCTCCTCGGCCCCCTCGTCGCGGACGGTCGAGAGGTGGGTGTCGTCGTCGAGCAGCTCGCGCTCGGAGCGCGTTCTGCGCCGGTCGAGCAGCCGCAGCGCCTCGTTGCGCGCGATCTGACGCATCCACGGCAGGCGGTCGTCGCCCTGGCAGGTGGCACGTCGGCGCCACGCCCGCATCAGCGCTTCCTGGACTGCGTCATCGACGTCGTGTGATGCCAGGAGATACCGGCGGGCCTCTCGCGTCGCCGCCGCCCGCATCCGCTCCCAATCCCACTCCGCGTCTCCCGGCTGGTGCTCGCGATCCCGCGCGATTGCTCCGGCCACGCCAGCAAATATCGACGTTTCGGAAACTTTTGCGAAGTGCGTGAAACGGTTGTGAGCGGTCAGCGGGTCTTGCTTGTCATGGAGACGACCGCAGCCCCTTCAGCAGCCTTGGTCGCCTATGAGCGACTGGCTCCGTTCTACGACCGCTTCACCGACGGCTACGACCACGACGGCTGGATCGGGCGCCTCGAAGCGCTCGCGCGAGCGCACGGATTGCGGGGACGACGCGCCCTCGACGTCGCCTGCGGGACCGGCAAGAGCTTCGCCCCGCTGGTGCGTCGCGGCTACGACGTGTGGGCCTGCGACCTGTCGCCGGCGATGGTCGCGCAGGCGCGCCGAAGCGGGGTGCTGGCGGCCGACCGGGTGCTCGTCGCGGACATGCGAGAGCTGCCTGAAGTTGGCGCGTTCGAGCTGATCACCTGCCTCGACGACGCGGTCAACTACCTCTTGGAGCCCGCCGACCTCGCGGCCGCCTTCGCGTCGGCGGCGGCGCGGCTGGCGCCGACGGGCCTCTACCTGTTCGACACGAACACGCTCGCGACGTACCGCGACGGCTTCAGCGCCCGCGCGACGTTCGAGCGTCCGCTCGCGGACGCGATCTGGCGCGGCGAGACGACCGGGCCGATCGTCCCGGGCGCGCTCTGCTCCGCCTCGATCGAGCTCGGCGGCGCCGGCGCGGCGATCAGCCGCCACGTCCAGCGCCACCACGCCGAGCGCACGATCCGCACAAGCTTGGCGTCGGCCGGGCTCACCTGCCGAGCCGTGCTGGGCCAGTCCACCGGCGGTCACCTCCACGAGGTCGCCGACGAGGAGGTCCACACGAAGCTCGTCTGGGTCGCGAGCCACGCGACGGCCTGACGCCATTGACGACCCACGGCGACCACGCTGAAAGGAGGTGAATCGCCGATGAGCATCATCAAGCCCAGCATCATCAAGCCCATCATCAAGCCGATCATCAAGCCGTAGATCCCCGTGGTGACGGGCGTCGGCGGCCCGGCACGGTGCCAGCCGACGCTCGCGACCGCGACCGGAACGGAAATCCGGGAGAGCGAATCGCCCTGAACGGGTACTGGTGGGACGGGATGAGTGTCAGCGATACAACCCGTTCAGGCGACCGCTTCGTCTACGTGCTCGACCACGACGCCGGTCTCCGCAGCGTTCTCGGAGAGGCCGACCGCGCCCGCTGTCGCCAGCACGCGGTCGCCGCGATCGCCGAGATCCCCTCTGGGCCGTGGGATCCCCAGGCCCATCCGCTGCCCGACGTCGAGCTCGGGCTGCTCGTCCTCGACGGGCTGCTGATCCGCGACGTGACGGTGGCCGAGGCCCGCTGCGGCGAGCTGATCGGCCCCGGCACGATCCTGCGTCCGTGGGACGAGAGCGGCCTCGACGCGCCGATGCGCCACGACGTCGACTGGCAGGTGATCGAGCCGCTGCGGGTCGCGGTGCTCGACCAGCACTTCCTGCGCGTCGTCGCGCACTGGCCGCCGCTGATCACGGCGCTGGTCCAACGCGCGACCGAGCGCGCCCAGGACCTCGCCGTGATGGTCAGCATCCACAGCCTCAAGCGCGTCGACGTGCGCCTGCTCGCCTTCTTCTGGCACCTCGCCGACCGCTACGGCAAGGTCACCTCCGACGGCGTGCTGGTGCCGCTGGCGCTCACGCACCGGCAGCTGGCGCTGCTGGTCGGCGCCCAGCGCCCGTCGGTCACCTCCGCGCTCGGCACGCTGACCGAGCGCTCGCTGCTGCGCCGCGACGACGACGGCCACTGGCTGCTGACCGGCGACCCGCCCGAGGACCTCAGCGTGCTGGCGCCCAACGGCGTCGCGGCCTGAGCGGCCGCGACGCCGTCGCGCTCACCCTGCGTGTGACGTCGCCTGCCCCGTGGCGGGGGCGTCGACGATCGCGGAGGCGGCCGTGCCGTCGTCCGCGCGCGGGGCGTGAGGCCCCATCGCGATCAGCTCGTCGATCAGCGCCAGCGCGGCCGCGTGGGTGCGGTCGGTGTGGCGGCGGATCGAGCGAGCCGCGTACGTTCCGGCCGCGTCGAGGCCGAGGCGGCGGTCGACGACCGCCGGCGCCGAGCGCGTCACCCAGCGCAGCGGGCGCGCCCGTTCGCGCTTGCGCTCCTCCGCCCACTCGAGGCAGCGGCGCTCGCGCGCCCGCTCGACGTCCGCGCTGCCGCGCGTGCCGACGACCTCTGAGGCGTATCTGTAGAGGTCCTGCCGGCGCTCGTCGTCGATGCGGTCGTTGTAGGCCCGCAGGAACCCGCCGATCACCGGGCAGGCCGTCGCCGGCCGGTCGCTGAACGGCTCGCCTGCCAGCATCGACGCGAGCTCCATCACGCAGGCACCCTCGGTCGGCGCGGCGTGCTTGCCCTTGCTGAGCTTGATCGTCTGATGGCTCGCCTGCGCGCACTGCTCGGACATGGACCACCCCTTTCTGACTCTCAGCGGCACGGAATGGGATACCCGTGCGCCAGCCTCGTCAGGCGCCGACTGGCGCAAGCGGGCGGTTCCGCGCGCTACTCGGCGTCGAGCGCGCCGTTGACGAGCGCGTCGGCGTCGGCGTTGCGGGCCCGCGGCACGTGCGCCAGCGACCACCGCGCGAAGCCGTCGAGCGCCGTCCGCGCGGCGGCGTGGAGCGGCTTCAGCTCGGCGCTTCTGACGCGATAGTCGCCGTTGACCTGCTTGACGACCAGCTCGGAGTCGCCGTAGACCTCGACCTCCTCGGCGCCGAGCTCGCGCGCCCGCTCGAGCCCGCGCAGCAGCGCGCGGTACTCGGCGACGTTGTTGGTCGCGGTGCCGATCGCCTCGGCGATCAGCTCGACCGTCTCCCCCTCCGGCGTCGCGATCACGACGCCGATCGCCGCGGGGCCCGGGTTGCCGCGGGCGCCGCCGTCGACGTGGAGGACGAGCCTCACACGCTCCCGTCGATCGGGAGCGCGGGCGGGCCGAGCGGCAGCCGCTCGGAGGCGCCGCGGCGGCGCCGGTCGCGCAGCGTGCGCTGGAAGGCGCCGTCGCCGCTGGAGGCGCGATCTCGCCGCTCCCCCCTGCGGCGGTCGACGATCACGGTGACGTTGTCGTCGTCGGCGTAGTACGCCGTCAGTCTGTCGAAGAGCTCCTCGGCGAGCTCAGCGGGCACAACGCAGTAGATCAACAGGTCCTCGTCGCGATTCGTCGGCCTGGGGTGCGCGGATGCTAATGCAACGGCAGGATGCGCGGCGCGGCCGCGCTCGCGGCGGTCGCGCTCAGGCCGGCGACAGGGTGCCGTACTCGTCGGCGACCGCGTTGGCCTCGACGCGATCCTCCGGCTCGAGCTCCTCGAGCTCGTAGCCCTGGCCCGCGGTGCGGACGGCGCCGCCGTCGAGGTCGACCTCGTAGCGGTACCAGCACAGCTCCCAGGAGACGACGATCGTGACGATGCTCGCCGGCTCCTCCTGCGCGCGGGCGACGACGACCGGGGCGCCGAGCGACCGCGCCACGCCGGCGATCGTGCGCGTGTGCTCGCTCTGGTTGAAGCGGTCGATCGCCGTCGCGGTGCGCTGCTCGACGTTGGTCGGGACCGCCCGCACCTGGCGCAGCTCGCGCTGCGGCTCCAGCCGCTCGACGCGCGCCGAGCGCGACGGGCGGGCCGGGCTCGGCTCGTCGAGCTCGTCGTGGCCGTGGCCGTTGCTGCCGCCGTCGTCGTGGCGGGGCCGCTTGAGGCGGCTGAAGAGCGAGCGGCGGCGCTCGCCGGAGGCCGGGCGCGTGCCGCGCTCCAGCGCCGCGCCCTCGCGCACCCAGCCCTCGTGCAGCGCGCGCGGCTGGCACAGCTCGCAGACCTCGCGGCGGGTGCCGCCGACGAGATAGGTCTCCGCGCGCTCGCCGCGCAGGAGGGTCCGGCCGCAGACGTCACAGGAGACGTGCGCTTGCGTGGTCCGGATGTCCTTCGTCGTCATGAGGCCGGTCAGGATAGCGGCCCCGGCGCCGCCGACGAGGCCCCACCGGACCGCGAGCGGACCCGCTACGCGTGCGCCGCCTCCTGCTCCCGGACCGCCTCGATCACTCTGCCGGCGAGGTGCGGCGGCACCTCCTCGTAGCGCAGGAACTCCATCGCGAACTCGCCCTGCCCGCCGGTGATCGCGCGCAGATCTGGCGCGTAGGAGAGCATCTCCGCCATCGGCACCTCGGCTCTGACCTCGGTCATGCCGTTGCTCGGCTCCATCCCCAGCGGCCGGCCGCGACGGCTGTTGAGATCGCCGATCACGTCGCCGACCGACTCCTCCGGCGCCACCACCGTGACGAGCATGATCGGCTCCAGCAGGACCGGGCTGGCGTGCTCGAGCGCGTCTCTCATCGCGTGCGCGCCGGCGACCTTGAAGGCCATCTCGGAGGAGTCGACCGAGTGGTAGGAGCCGTCGACCAGCCGCACGCGCACGTCCTTGACCGGGTAGCCGGCGACGGTGCCGTGCTCCATCGCCTCCAGGCAGCCCTTCTCGACCGCGGGGATGAAGCCGCCGGGGATCGCGCCCCCTCTGATCTCGTTGCGGAACTCGAAGCCGGCGCCCGGCTCCAGCGGCTCGATCTCGATTCTGCAGTCGCCGAACTGGCCGCGGCCGCCGCTCTGCTTCTTGTGGCGGCCGTGCGCCTTCGCCTGCGCCCGGATCGTCTCCTGGTAGGGGACGCGCGGCGGCTTGAGCGTCACCTCGGCGCCGAAGCGCTCGCGCAGCCGCGCGATCACCACCTCGACGTGGATCTGCGAGAGGCCGGCGACGATCTGCTCGCCGGTCTGCGCGTCGCGGTGGAGGTCGATCGTCGGGTCCTCCTCCTGCAGCCGTCTGAGCGCGGTGAAGACCTTGTCCTCGTCGCCCTTCGTCTTCGGCTCGATCGCGAACGCCATCACCGGCGCCGGCAGCGGGATCGACGGCATCTCGATCGGCTCGTCGCGCGCCGCCAGCCAGTCGCCGGCGGCCGTCTCCTTCAGCTTCGCGACGGCGCCGATGTCGCCGGGGCCGAACTCGTCGACGTGGGTCGTCTCTCTGCCCTCGAACGCGAGCAGCTGGCCGATCCGCTCCTTCGCGTGGGCGCGCGTGTTGAGCACGTGGCTGTCGTGCGCCATCACGCCCTGGTAGACGCGGAAGAGGTTGATGCGGCCGGCGAACGGGTCGGCGCGCGTCTTGAAGACGTAGGCGTAGAGGTCGGCCTCCTCGCGCGGCTCGAGCGTCATGCCGGCGACCTCGAGGCCGCCGTGCTTGACCGGCGAGGGCAGGTCCTCGACGATCGCGTCGAGCAGCCGGTTGGTCGCGAGGTTGCGCGTCGCGACGCCGCAGGTGACGGGGAACAGGTTGCCGTGGTTGGTCCCCTCCTTGAGCGCGTCGACGATCTCCTGGTGGGAGATCTCCTCCCCCTCCAGGTAGCGCTCCATCAGCGTGTCGGAGTTCTCCGCGACCTCGTCCATCAGCTTGTCGCGGTACTCGGCCGCCTGCTGCTCCAGCTCGGCGGGGATCGGGATCTCGCGGCAGTTGTCGCGGCCGTCGCCGTCGTAGGCGTAGGCCTTCATGTCGATCAGGTCGATCACGCCGGTGACGTCGTGCTCGCGCCCGATCGGGATCTCGGTCGCGACGACGTGCGGGCCGAACGACGACTTCAGCGACTCGAGCGTGCGGAAGAAGTCGGCCCGCTCGCGGTCGAGCATGTTGACGAAGACGAGGCGGGCGAGGTCGAGCTCGGCGGCGCGCTGCCACAGCCGCGCGGTCGAGACCTCGACGCCCATGACGGCGTTGACGACGAAGATCGCCGACTCGCAGACGCGCAGCGCGCCGAGCGCGTCGGCGACGAAGCTCGGCTCGCCGGGGGTGTCGATCAGGTTGACCTTGCGGTCCTGCCACTCGAACGAGGCGAGCGACGCGGAGATCGACATCTGGCGGGCCTTCTCGTCCGGGTCGGAGTCGGAGAAGGTCGTCCCGTCGGTCACCTTGCCGAGCCGGTTGACGGCGCCGGCGGTGAACAGCAGCGCTTCGTGCAGAGAGGTCTTGCCGCTGCCGCGGTGACCGACGAGGGCGACGTTCCGGATCCTGCCGGCGGACTTGTGCATGCCCGATCTCCTCTGCTCGAGTGTGATCCGACACTACCTGCGCCGACCGGCCCCCGCCAAGGGGCCGGTCATCGTGCGTTGCATTGCGAGTTCCACGGCGGCGTCCCGCAGGACGCCGCCGCCGGGGAACTCGCGGGCCTAGAGCCCGGCTTCGGCGTCTTCGGTCTGCAGCCGCGAGCGCAGCCGCAGCACGGCCTTGGTGTGCAGCTGGGAGATGCGCGACTCGGTCACGCCGAGCACCTCGCCGATCTCGCGCAGCGTCAGGTTCTCGTAGTAGTAGAGCGCGATCACCAGCTTCTCGCGCTCGGGCAGGCGGGCGATCGCGTCCGCCACGCGGTCCTTCAGCTCGCTCGCGTCGACGATCTTCTCGGGGTCCGGCGCGTCCGGGTCGTGGAGCGTGTCGAGCAGCGATATCTGGTCGCCGGAGGCGTCGGAGACGGTCCACAGCTCGTCGAGCGCGGCGATCGTCGAGTTCGAGATCTGGATCAGCGCGTCCTGGAACTCGTCCATCGTCATGTCGAGCTCGTTCGCCATCTCCTCGTCGGTCGGCGCGCGCTGGAGTCTGTGCTCGAGCTTCGCGTTGGCGCGCTCGATCTCACGGGCGCGCGCGCGGACCGACCGGGGAACCCAGTCGAGCGAGCGCAGCTCGTCGATGATCGCGCCGCGGATGCGGGGGATCGCGTACGTCTCGAACTTGATCTCGCGGCCGAGGTCGAAGCGCTCGATCGCCGAGATCAGGCCGATCAGTCCATAGGAGATGAGATCCGCCTCTTCGACGTGGGCGGGCAGGCCGGAGGCCATCCGGCCCGCGACGTACTTCACCAACGGTGAATAGGCAACGACCAGTCGCTCGCGGGCACGCCCGTCGCCGCTCGCCTTGTAGCGGCGCCACAGATCCTTGAGCTCGATCGCTTTGACGTTCGTTTCCAGCGCCGCCCCCTCCGCCTACGCCCGAGGATGGCTGTTTGCGTATGCCGACCTCAGCCGCGAGGACTCTACCCGAGTGTAGACCTGCGTCGTAGAGATGCTCGCATGTCCGAGCAGCTCTTGGATCGACCGCAGGTCCGCACCGCCGTCCAGGAGGTGGGTCGCGAAGCTGTGCCGGAGCGCGTGCGGGGAGACCCCGCCGGCCGTCGAGACGCCGGCCGCCTGCCGCGCCCAGACGCGCAGCCGGCGGCGCACGTCGGAGGTCGACAGGCGCCGTCCGGACTTGGAGAGGAAGAGGGCGGCGTCGCTCTCGGGCGTCGCCAGCGCCGGGCGCGCCCGCTCGAGGTAGCGGGCGATCGCGGCCAGCGCCGGCTCGCCGGTCGGCACCAGACGCGTCTTGGAGCCCTTGCCCTCGACGCGCACGCGCTCGCCGTCGAACTCGATCGCGCCGACGTCGAGCGTGACCAGCTCCTCGGCGCGCAGGCCGGAGGAGTAGGCGAGCTCGAACAGCGCGCGGTCGCGCAGCGCCAGCGCCGTGTCGGCCGGGATGCGGTCGAGCAGCGCGGCGACCTCGGCCGGCTTGAGCACGTGCGGCAGCCGCTGCGCCTTGCGCGGGGCGGAGAGCAGGTCGGCCGGGTTCTGCTGCAGCTCGCCGTGCTCGACGAGCGTGCGGAAGAGCGAGCGCATCGAGGCCAGCTTGCGGGCGACCGTCGTCGGCGCCTGGCCGTCAGCGGTCAGACCGGCGGCGTAGCGGCGCAGCGCCTTCGGCGTGACCTCGGCCGGACCCAGCCGCATCGACTCGGCCCAGCGGACGAACTGCGCGCCGTCGACCGCGTAGGCGTGACGGGTCTTCTCGGCGGCCCCGCGGCGGCGCAGGTCCTGCTCCTGGAGCATCAGCGCGCGGCGCCAGGCGTCGCCGAGCGGCGCGCCGCTAGGCTCCGTCGTCATGGCCTTGTTCTTCATCGACACCGACACTGGTCAGATCGCCACCCGCAGACAACTGGTCGAGGCCGGTCTCGCGACCGACGCCGACGGGCCGGAACGCCCATGGTTTCGCATCCAGGGTACGGATGACGCGACGACCTTGTGGTACGCCGTCATGCGGAAGCGGACACGTGGAGTCTTCATCGGCGCTCTCGCTATTCGCCACAGCGACCATCATGCCTCTTTGCTGAACGAAGATTGGGAGGAAGTCTCCGTCGAGGAGCTGCGCGCCTGGCCGGCCTCCGCGCCGGGCACGGAGGCGTGAGCGCCGCTCAGGCGATGTAGATCGGCGTCCCGACGGGCGTCAGGTCGTACAGCTCGATCACGTCCGGGATCGCCATCCGCACGCAGCCGTGCGAGGCGGCGCTGCCGAGCGAGTAGGTCGCGTCGGTGCCGTGGATCCCGGCCCCGCCTATTATCCCCATCCAACGCGCCTTCAACGGGTTCGACGGGCCCGGCGGGATCGCGGAGCCGGCGAGGTCGCCGGCCCAGGCGCTGTTGGGGACGTTCCAGACCGGGTCGACCGCCTTGTTCTCGATGCGGTAGAGGCCGGCCGGCGTGTCGAGCCCGACCTGCCCGATCGCGACCGTGTACTCCTTCGCGAGTCTGAGGTTCTTCCACAGTCGCAGCGTGAAGGTCGGCCGGTCGACCGTGATCACGGTCGGGTACTTCCTCGCCAGCTGAGCAGTCGTCACTCTCGGCCGGACGGTCTTGGCGACCGGCTCGATCGTGCGGTCGCCGGAGACGGTCCGCAGCTCGCGCGTGACGGCGCGGCGAAGGCGGCGCTGGTCGACGGTCACGCCGCTGACCCCTCTGACCTCGCCGAGCGAGTCGCCGGCGAAGCTGATCGTCGCGTCTCTCGGCGCGCGGTCGATCGCTCTGACGGTCTCGTCGACGAAGCGGGCGACGGCGCGGCGGTCGATCGTCAGGCGCACGGGCAGCCGCTCGTCGAGGCTGCTGCCGGTGACCTCGCGGCTGACGCGGCTGATGATCGTGCCCTGGCGGCTGCGCGCGAGCGCCTCGGCGACCATCTCGTCCCAGCGCGCTCTGACGCCGGCGAAGCGCGGCGAGAGGACGTGGCGTCTGCGCTCGAAGGTGACGACGACCGGCTGCGCGAGCGGTCTGCGCAGCTCGGCCTCGAGCTTGGCGCGGGCCGCGGAGGCGTCGAGCCCGCCGAGCTCGACCCCGCCGACGACGATCCCGTCGGCGATCGTGTTGCGGCGGCTGTGGTCGTACGCGTAGGCGCCGACCGCCCCGATCAGCAGGACGGCCACGAACACGGCGACGATGACGAATCGGCTGCTTCGCACCCCGGTCTCCCGGACCGGAGTCTACGGGCGCACCGGACGGAAGTGCGACGGCTTACTGCCTGCGCGCGACGGGGCGCGCGAGCACCGGGGCGAGGCGCTCGGCCAGCTGCGCCCAGTCGGAAGCGCAGATGACGCCCTCCTCCTCGCACAGCTCGCGGTTCCACGGATGCAGGATCGTCGCCGGGACGATCCCCTCCTCCTGCGCGCGGAGGATGTTGGCCGGGCTGTCGTCGATCAGCACGTCGATCTCGATCTCGGCGCAGCGGGTCACTTTGTCGAAGGAGCAGTAGAGCTCGTCGTACGGGAGGCCGATCTTGTCGAGCCAGGCGGCGGTCGCCTCGTGGGCGTCCTGCGCGCGATGGCTCGTGATGTGGATGAAGTGGCCGGCCTCGTGCCAGTCGCGCACGACCGCGACGGCGCCTTCGTAGGGCGTCGCGCCGAGCACGTGGACGGCGGCGTGCGACTCGGCCGTCAGCGCGGCGACCTGCTCGGGCCGCAGCCGGTCGATGTCGTAGGTGATCTGGTCCTCGTAGGCCAGGGTGACGCCGAAGCGCTTGCGGGCGAGCTTGGCGAAGATCTCCCAGTAGTCGTGGAGGGTCGAGTCGATGTCGATGGCGATGCGCATGGGTACCGGTAGGGTAGACGCGCGATGGCGCGCGTGCCGACAGCAGTCGACGGCCTGACCTCGGCCGCCGACGGCGGGACGCGGGCCGAGCCGTGGCGGGCAGTCGACTGGCGCGAGCACCAGCGCTGGGTACGGGTCGACGGCCGCTGGGCGAACGTGATCTCGTTCGGCGACGGGCCGCCGCTGCTGTTCGTCCACGGGCTGTCGGGCTGCTGGCAGAACTGGCTCGAGCAGCTGCCGGTCTTCGCCGCCGCCGGCCATCGCGTGATCGCCGTCGACCTGCCCGGCTTCGGCGCCTCGGAGCTGCCGGCGCGGGCGATCTCGATCCCCGGCTACGCCGCCTTCCTCGACGCGCTGCTCGACGAGCTGGGCGTCGTCGGGCCGGCGGTCGTCGTCGGCAACTCGATGGGCGGCTTCGTCGCTGCGGAGCTGGCGCTGGCGGTGCCGCAGCGGGTCGAGCGGCTGGTGCTGGTGGCGGCGGCGGGGATCTCCAGCGACCGCGCGAGGCGGGCGCCGCTGATGACGGGCGCGCGCGGGCTGGCGATCGCGACGGCGTGGGCGGCCTCGCGCCACGAGGCGCTCGCGCGGCGGCCGCGGCTGCGGCGGCTGGCGCTGCGGTTCGTCGTGCGCCACCCCGAGCGGCTGTCGGCGCCGCTGGCCTACGAGCTGATGGAGGGGTCGGGCAGAGCGGGCTTCCTGCCGGCGCTGGAGGCGCTGCTCAGCTATCCCCTCCGCGACCGCCTCGGCGAGATCGCCTGCCCGACGCTGATCGTCTGGGGCGACAGGGACCAGATCGTCCCCGTCGGCGACGCCCACCGCTTCGAGCGCCTGATCCCCGACGCCCGCGCGGTGATCCTGCCCGACACCGGCCACGTCACGATGCTCGAGCGCCCGCTGATCTTCAACGGGCTGCTGGCCGGCTTCCTGGCGGAGTAGGCGGGCGGCAGCGCCCCGCTGCCGCGCTGCGCCGCGCCCCGCGCTACGCACCCCGCGCCGCGCCTCCGAGCAACGCACCCCGCACCCGAGCGACACAGCCCCGCACCCGAGCGACGCACCCCCGCAACGCCCACAGGGCTGTTTCACCGTCGAGTCAGATCAGTGTGTGACAGCGCCCTCTGAGGCGTTGCCGACGAGCTTCGCGTACTTGCGGATCGCCACGTCGACGTTGTGGTCGTGGCGCGGCGGCGGCTCGTAGGCGCGCAGCCGGTCCTCGATCTCGGCGTCGGTCAGGTTGACGTCGATGCGGCGGTTGTCGACGTCGATCGTGATCGTGTCGCCGGTGCGCAGCGCGGCGATCGGCCCGCCGTGGACCGCCTCGGGCGCGATGTGGCCGGCCATGAAGCCGTGGCTGGCGCCGGAGAAGCGGCCGTCGGTGATGAGCGCGACGCTGTCGCCGAGCCCTTCGCCGATGATCGCGGCGGTGACGGCGAGCATCTCGCGCATGCCGGGGCCGCCGGCCGGGCCCTCGTTGCGGATCACGACGATGTCGTCAGGCTCGATCTCGCTTGCGAGCACCGCTCTCATCGCCGCCTCCTCGCCGTCGAAGACCTTCGCGGGGCCGACGTGGTAGCGGCGCTCGTGGCCGGCGAGCTTGATGACGGAGCCGTCCGGCGCGACGTTGCCTCTCATGATCGCGAAGCCGCCCGTCGCCTTGAGCGGCTCGTCGAGCGGCCGGACGACGACCTGGCCGGGCGTCTCGACCGCGGCGTCGGCGATCTCGCCGGCCGTCTGCCCGCTGACGGTGATCGCGTCCTCGTGCAGCGAGCCGTGCTCTCTGAGGCGCTTGAAGACGACCGGCACGCCGCCGGCGGCGTAGAGGTCGGTCGCGTTGTATCTGCCGCCGGGAGCGAGGTCGCAGAGCAGCGGCGTCGCCTCGCTGATGCGGTCGAACTCGTCGATCTTGAGCGGGACGCCCATCTCCTTCGCGACCGCCAGCAGGTGCAGGACGGCGTTCGTCGAGCCGCCGCTCATCGCGACGGCGGCGATCGCGTTCTCGAGCGACTCCTTGGTGATGACGTCGCGCGGGCGCAGGCCGCGTCTGAGCACGTCCATCACCAGCTCGCCGCAGGCGCGCGCGACGTCGCGCTTTCTGCCGTCCTCGGCCGGGACCATCGCCGAGCCGGCCGGCGAGATGCCCAGCACCTCGAAGGCCATCGCCATCGTGTTGGCGGTGAACTGGCCGGCGCAGGCGCCGGCGCCGGGCGAGGCGGCCTCCTCCAGCTCGTGCAGCTCCTCGTCGCTGATCCTGCCGACGGCGTGGGCGCCGACGGCCTCGAAGACGTCGAGGATCGTGACCTCGCGGTCCTTGTAGACGCCGGGCCGGATCGAGCCGCCGTAGAGCATCAGCGAGGGGATGTCGAGGCGCGCGAGCGCCATCACGGTGCCGGGGATCGTCTTGTCGCAGCCGCTGATGACGACGAGCGCGTCGAAGTGGTGGGCGCTGGCGACCAGCTCGATCGAGTCGGCGATCAGCTCGCGAGAGACGAGCGAGGCGCGCATGCCGGAGGTGCCCATCGTGATGCCGTCGGAGATCGCGATCGTGTTGAGCTCCATCGGCGTGCCGCCGGCGGCGCGGATCCCCTCCTTCACTCTCGCCGCGAGCACGCGGTTGTTGAAGTTGCAGGGCATCGTCTCGATCCACGAGTGCGCGACGCCGACGATCGGCTTGGCGAGGTCCTCGGCCGAGTAGCCGATGCCGTGGAGATAGGAGCGCGCGGCGGCGCGGTGCGGGCCCTCGGTGAGGGCGCGGCTGCGGTGCTTGAGGTCGATCGGTTCCGTGCTCACGGGAGCGGGACTCTACTGCCCCGTTCGGGCCCCGCGCCGTCGCCGCCGGGCGGCCGGTCGCCGCCGGCGGCGGTCGCCGCGGCACGCGCCCGCTCGCGCTCCCACTGCCGCAGCCGCCACAGGTCGCGCTTGACCTGGCGAGGGTCGATCTGGCGGCCGGGGAGGTGCATGTTGGCCGAGTCGATCAGGCGCCGCTCGTCGCCGGTCAGCGCCATCCACTTGGCGAGCACGTCGTCGGAGTCGGGCAGGCGCGGGCTGCCGTAGGGGCGTGTCTCGTCGGGGAACTCGACGCAGTACTCGTTCAGCAGCCGGCCGGTCTGCGGGACGTAGGCGAGGATCGGCCTGTGCGGGTAGATCAGGTAGGCGTAGGGCTCCTCGCGCACG
>Ga0164243_10002964_pt1 | contig 27464 bp, 25 predicted proteins | sample OricompcompostOP_FD_108781 | JGI IMG/M metagenome (GOLD analysis project Ga0164243, IMG submission 108781) | Organic Plus compost microbial communities from Emeryville, California, USA - Original compost - Organic plus compost (OP) | ecosystem: Engineered > Solid waste > Mixed feedstock >...
CGGCCACGGACCCGGCCCCGACCCCGGCGACCGCCCCGGACCCAACCCCCGCAACCGCCCCGGCGGCGACCGCCGCTGCCCCGTACCGGGCCCCCGCCGCGGTGCCCGCCCGCGAGACGGACCCGGCAGCCGCTGACCGATCGGCTGACCCCTCACCGACTGCGGGCCCGGCAACCTCTCCCCGCGTGCCGGGCCGGCGGGCCGGCGTACCGTACGCCACCCCGGTGGTGCGCAGGCTGGCCCGTGAACAGGGCGTCGACCTCTCCTCGGTGACGGGCACCGGCGCGGGAGGACGGATCCGCAGGGCGGACCTCCCCGCGGCGGTATCGACCGCCGCCCGCCCGGCCCAGCAGCCGGCGCCCCCGCCCGTCGCCGAGGGCGCTTCGGCCCCGCAGGTCCCACTGCGCGGCAGGACCGTACCGATGCGGCCGGCGCGCCGCGCGAGGGCTGCCGCGGTGCTGCGCGCGGTGCGGGAGCAGGCGCAGCTGACGACCGTCGTGGAGGTGGATCTCACCGAGGTGCTGCGACTTCGGGATTGCGCGGCGGACGTTTTCGCCGTTCGGGAAGGGGTGCCGCTGACGACGCTGCCGTTCGTGGTGGCGGCTGCGGCCCGCGCGCTGAAGGCTCACCCTTCCATTCACGCCCGGGTGGACGGGGAGACGGGCGAGGTCACCTACTTCGACAGGGAACACATCGCTCTCCCGGTGGACACCGCGCAGGGCGTGGTCGCCCCCGTCCTCCGCGACGTCGGAGGGCTCGGAGTGGCGGGCATCGCCCGCGGGGCGGCGGGCCTGGCCGCCGATGCCAGGGCGGGCCGGCTGGGGCCGGACGCCGAGGCGGGCGCCACCTTCACCGTCCACGACGCCGGGGAGCGCGGGGTGCTGTTCGAGACGGCCGTCGTGCCCTCGGGCCGGACGGCGGCGCTGGGCATCGGCGCCGTGGTGGCGCGGCCCGTGGTCGTCCGTACCGCGAGCGGCGAGGACGGCGACGAGGCTGTCGCCGTCCGCCGCATGGCCCACCTCGCCCTCTCCTACGATCACCGCTTGGTGGACGGCGCCGACGCGGCCCGCTACCTCGCCGCGGTCAAAAACCTGCTGGAGGAGGGGACGTTCGCCGCGGAGATCGGCTTGTAGACCGGTCTCGTGGACACGTCGCCGCGACACCCTCCGCGGTGTCGCGGCGACGCGCGGGGCCTGGGCCGGCCTTTGCCCTGTCCGTGGTGTTTCCCGCAAAAGAGCCGTCCTGGCCGGGGCCGCCGCCGGGCATGCCGTCCCGGCCGGAAGCGCTCCGCCCTGCGGCGCGTCATGGGTGACGGCGGGCGCGGGTGTCAGCGTGCCAGGGACACGGCGAACGGCTGGAAGCCGTGGCGGCGCAGCACATGGGGAACGAGGAGCACGGTCGCCTCCGTGGCGCGGGCGGTTGTGACGTCGCCCAGGTCCTCGATCCACTCCTGCCGCCAGCCGAGATCGGCCAGAATCCGGGACACGGTGGTCTTGGCCTCCGGGTCGTTCCCCGACAGGTACACGGTGGGCGGGGTGCTGAGTGTCCCCGGGGCGGTCATGACGGTGAAGAGCATGGTGTTGAGGGTCTTGACGACGCGCGTGGCGGGCAGGACTGCTTGGAGCCGTTCGGCCAGACTGCCGCCCGGATAAAGCAGGTCCCCGGGGAGACCGTCCGGGCCGTCCTGCGTCGCGTTGGCGACGTCTATCAGGATCTTGCCCGCCAGTTCCTTCTCCAGGGCGCTCAGGCGCTCCACCGCCGTGTCGCCCGGGGTGGCATGGATGACGATGTCCGCGCCGGCGGCGGCGTCGCGCTGGCCGGTGACGCGGACACCGGCCTCCTGCACGGCCGTACCGGCGGGGGAGGAGGTGTCACGCCGGCCGACGACGACGTCGTGCCCGGCCAGGGCGAGCGCGCGGGCGAGGTTGGTGCCGACGCGGCCCGCGCCGAGGATGCCGATGGTGGTCATGGAAGAGCCTGCTTTCTTGTCGTCCGGTGGTCAGGGGCGGAGTCCGGAAGGGGCGGGGGGTTCAGGCGAGCGGGGCGAGAACGCGGCGGGCTTGCTCGTGGATGCCGGGGGCGGCGGCCAGGAAGTCGGGGCTGGCCGCGGTCCACGGCCTGCTCCGCAGATCGGTCACGGTGCCGCCGGCCTCGGCCACCAGAAGGGCTCCGGCCACCTTGTCCGCGCGTACGTCGGAGAACTGGAAGAACGCGTCCATGCGCCCGGCGGCGACGTTCAGGAGGTGGAGGGTCGCGGGGACGGACACCCGGACGAGCAGTCCGGCCGTCATCATGGCCGTGACGGAATCGCCGATGGTGCGCAGCGCCGTCTCGGACTCGCCGGGCCTGGCCTGTGCGGTGCCGGTGATGGCCGCGCCCAGGTCGGTCTTGGCGGATACCCTCAGCGGCTCGCCGTCGAGATGCGCGCCGCCGCCCGCGAGCGCGGTGTAGAGCTCGCCGGTCAGCGGCAGGTGCGTGGCCGTGAGCACGGGGACGTTGTCGTGCACCAGCGTCGCGGTCACGGCCCATTCGGGCATGCCGTGGACGTGGTTGATGTTGCCCTCGGCCGGGTCGGCGACCCACCACTCACCGTCCGGCAGGGCGCCGCCGGCGAGTTCGTCCTCGGCCCACCGGGCCTCGGGGCGCAGTTCGAGCAGCGGGGCCTTCATGACGTCGAGCACCGCCCGGTCGTTGGCCTCGACCTCCGCCACCAGTTCGTCGAGGCCCGCCCCCCGGGCGTACGCGGTGCGGCGGCCCAGCAGGACGGCACCGGCCTCCTCGACCACTTCGGACACCTGGCCGAGCAGACGTTCGTCCACCCCGGCAGTGCTGGGTACGGGCATGGCTCATCCCTCCGCAGAGAATCGTTCGCGAATGTCGCCGCGCTGTGCCCGGCTCGGGGTCCGGCGGCCTGATGACGACGCTAGGGACGCTCCGGAATAACTACAAATGCATGCCAGTAAGCCATAAGATGACTCTCATGCAATTGGACCTCAACCTGCTGACCGCCCTGGACGCGCTGCTGGAGGAGGAGAGCGTGGCCGGTGCCGCGGCCCGTCTGCATGTGACGGCACCCGCGATGAGCCGCTCGCTCGCCCGCATCCGCAAGGTGACCGGGGACCCGGTCCTCGTGCGCTCGGGCCACGCGATGGTTCCCACCGCCCACGCGCTCGCCATCCGGGAAGAGGTCCACGAACTGGTGCAGCGGGCGCACGCCGTCATGTCCGGGCAGGACGAGGTCGACCTCGCCACGCTGGAGCGGGTCTTCACCGTGCGCTGGCACGACGCACTGGTGTCCGCCTGCGGTGCGGGCCTGGTGAGCGCCGTCCACCGGCAGGCCCCCGGCGTACGACTGCGCCTGCTGACGGAATCGGCCGTCGACACCCCCGAACTGCGGCGGGGCGAGGTCGACCTGGCGTCCGCGTCCGCGCCGCCGGCCCGGCCCGACATCCGCAGCCGGCGCGTCGGCGAGGACGTTCTCGTCGTCGTCGCGCGGCGCGGGCATCCCATCGCGGCCGAGCAGTTGACCCCCGCGCGCTACGCGGCGGCCGGCCACGTGACCGTCTCCCGGCGCGGACGCCTGCACGATCCGGTCGACGAAGCCCTGGAGGATCTCGGACTACGGCGCGAGGTCGTCGCCGCCGCCCCGACCGCCGCCACAGCCCTCCACCTCGTCCGGGAGACGGACCTGCTCGTCACCGCTCCCGAGGCGACCACCCGGACCGTCCGGCAGGAGCTGGACCTGACGGCCCTCCCTCTGCCCTTCGACATGCCGGCGATCCCGCTCTACCTCATGTGGCACCAGCGGTACGAGCAGGACCGGGCCCACCGCTGGCTGCGGGAAGAGGCACGCAAGGCGGTGGCCTCGGTGATGCACCCATCGGATGCTTGATGACCTCGCAGGGCGGCCGGCCCGCGGACACATCGTTCCGGACAGATCCCGGACTCGCCGGCCGGCTGCCGGGTAGGGGAGGCGGATGTACATGAGCGAGTGCTAGGAGTCTCGGATGAGGAAAGGCTGGTCCCGGCGGGGAATCCTGGGCGCCTCCGGTGCGGTACTGCTTGCTGCGGGGTGCTCAAGCGGACCGGACGGCCACGACGACGACCATTCCGGAGGAGCAGGCCCGGCTGACGGACCCGACGGGGCGCTGGGCGCGAACTTCAACGAGGACGCCGGCAGCGTCACCTTCGAGGAGCTGCGCGACCTCCGCGCGGGCTGGCTGCGTGGTTTCGTCCCACTGCACGAGCTGCCGGACGAGGTCGCCGAGCAGGCCGCGGTCGAGAAGCTGCTGGCGGCCCACCGTGACGGCTACGGCACGGTGCTGTCGCTGAAGTTCCCGTTCGGTAACCGGCCGGTACCGGAGCCGGGCAGCGCCGCGATGGCGGTGCAGCTCGCACGGGTCGACAAGGTGCTGGAAGCCGTGCTGGACAGCGTCGACGTCCTGGCCATAGGCAACGAGCCGTTCATCGAAAGTCTGCCGGAGGACCGCCGCTCGGGAGCGCTGAACACCTTCTACGAGAAGGTCGCCGCGCACATCATCGCGTACCGGCGGAAACGTTTTCCCCGAGGCTGCCGCACCCGGCTGTACATGGGGGCGCTCAACTACCTCGACCGGCCGCACGAACTGACGGAGGCCACCGCGCGCTGGCTGTCCTTCGTCCGGCGCACCCGGCAGCTCGACGGCGTGGACATCCACCCGCACGTGTCCTCGCCACAGGGGGCGCAGGCGTATCTGGACTACATCCTGCCCCGGCTCCGCGAGGACCAGAAGTTCCTGGTGACGGAGTTCTCCCTGGTGCAGCTGTGGAAGCAGCACCTGAGCGACCCCGTTCCCGCCGGCTTCGCGCGCAAGTACCGTCTGCCGCAGGACACCCCGGTGTGGCAGCTGATCGTGGAAGCGATCGAGAAGCCGATGCCGGAGAGCAAATGGCGGGACTTCCTCTCCATGAGCCCCTGGTTCGAGAAGAACAAGCACTTCCTGCGCAACCAGGTGAGCGCCTTCCGCCGCACCGGCCGCCTCGCCGTGGCCACGTACGGGGTCAGCCAGGCCACCGCCATGACGAAGGACTTCGGCCCCCACAAGCAACCGTGGCTGCTCAACAGCCTCTACTCCAACCGCACCGTCGAACGGTCCCACGACGGCCGGCCGGCCCGCTCCTACGGGTTCTTCGACGACTTCCGCGCCCTGCAACGCGAACAGGACCGCCGCCCGGTCCGGTTGAAAAGTGCCCCCACCTGACTCCGGCGCTCAACGGTGCGTGCCCCGGCCCCGTCTTCGCCTCAGCACGGTGGTGGGGCCGGGTTCTGCGTACGCCGCAACCAGGGCAGATGTCGGGGGCCGCGCCTCTTCTTCTTTCCGGTGGCAGGCGTGGCCGTGCCGGCTGGAGGAGATCCCGGGGAACATCGTCCGGCCCCTGCTGAACTGACCGGCCGCCTGGCCCGTCCGTGTTCCAGTTGCTCCGCATCGCGGCGGCGAGTGCTCCCGCCTCCGCGTGCTGAGCGCTGCGGAGGCGAGCGTGGTCCAGCGGCGCCCGGGCTGCTCACCCAGGCGGTGCGGGCGGCTCGCCGGCGCTCTTCGCCATTTCGGTCAGCAGCGTCGCCCACGGTCCGGTCGGGAAGCGGCGGTCGGCGATCGCCCGGTTACGCCGCAACAGGTCGGCCATGCGCCGCTCCCCGGCACGTCGGGACTGCATGGCCTCCACGAGCTCGGCACCCGACCGGGCCATCCCGGCGGGGTCGGGGTCCACCGGTACGACGAAGAAGTCCTCGCCGTACACCGGAGTGAAAGCGGCGTAGCTCGTACTCGCGCACGGCAAGTCCGCGACTGCGGCCAACGCCGGTCCCAGGCCGACCGTTTCGACATCGTCGGTGTTCGGCGTGAAGACCACGCCACCACCGCTCGCCGCCGCGGTACGGAGGAGGTCGATCTCGTCCAGCCGCCAGGACCCGTGGGCATTCTGGACGCTGCACAGCGGCACACCGTCGAGGAAGCGCACGTCGGGGAGCAGACCGAGGCGTCGCGCGGTGCTCCGGACCTCCTCGGCGTAGGAGGGATCTTCCGCCAGGCTGCCGAACACGAGCAGATACGGGGAGGGCAGACCGCGCTCGGCGCTGGCGGATCGGGCCGCCGACAGCAGTTCGAGGGCCAGCTCCACCCCTTTGACGCGGAAGACCCGCACGGGGTTGAGCAGGATCGGCCGCCGGGGATCGAGGTCCAGGTCGCGGAGGAACTGCTCGTGCTTCGGCTCCAAGGGCTCGGTGGGTACGCGGGGCAGGATGTTGGGCACCACCCGGGGCCGCTCCGGCACCGGGTACGTCGCGGCTTCGTCCGCGAGTGCTTCGGAGACGACCGCCCACCGTACACCCGGTCCTGCGTGCGGAACCGGCGTGAATTCGTTGGGACGGTCCGGGTACATGCGTACGCCCTCGTCGTACACCGCGCAGCTGCCGAAGAGGTCGTGGTCCCAGAACAGCACGCCGCCGGCCCGCCGCTCGCGGTAATGGTCGCGCGCGGCGGCGTGCAGGGCCTTGGTGACCGGCACCGCGTCCGACAGCGTCATGTTGACGGCGATGGTCCAGTCGATCCCATTCCGGCGCATCCACTGCGAGAAGTGGTGCCGGTAGTGGCGGGCCAGACGGTCGATCCGCTCGTGCAGCCGGGCACGTTCGACGGCCGGCAGCGCTGCGCTGTCCGCGACCGACATCCGGATGGCGGTCCATTCGGCCGCCGCCTGACCGGGGTCACCCGGCACGGGCGGGGCCTGCCGGGTCGGTTCCAGCAGCGCGGACGACTCCGGCTCCCGCGGCCCGTGCGGGAAGAAGGCGGGCTTGTCGGGTCGCCAGGAGTAGCCGAGGTCGGCGGCCACGGGCAGGTCGAGCAGTTGCAGGTCGACGCCGAGGCCGACCACGTTGCGGAAGATGGTGAGCAGACCACTGGCCGGCACACCGTCCCCGCAGACCAGTCCTACACGCATGCGGCCGTCACCGGCCCAACTGTGTGTTGATGACGGCCTCCACCAATGTGGCCCCTTCCTCGGTGAGGGCGACGCTGCCGGCCTCGCGGTCCACGCGCATCAGCCCGCGCCCGGCGAGCGAGTCGAACTTTTCACCCCACCTGCCGGACAGCAGGGAGCTGCCGGGAAAACGGGAGCGGTGAATGTCCTCACGCAGCGGCCGGCACGTGGACAGCGCCATCTGCACCGCCCGCACCTCACGGTGCTCCGCACTGACCGCCGTGACGTTCTCGAACGGGATCTCCCCCTGCTCCACCGCCTTGAGGTAGTGCGCGGGAGCAGCCACCACGTTCGCTTCCGCGTCCCCGCACCAGCTGTAGGTGCCCAGGCCGATGCCCACCTGGGGGACCTGCTTGTCCTGGTCGAGGTTGAGGGAGCGCCACAGCTCCGGGCCCACCTCACGCCGGGGGAAGTACGTGGTGGGGTGCTCGTAGTAGCCGGCAGCGGCGAGCCGTTCGACGGCGCCCTCCCTCATCTGGAGTTGCCGGCCCAGGGACGGCCACGGGTACCCGCGCCGCTCCAGTTGCTCGCGTACCCGCGGATCCTCCCAGGGAGCGGGGGAGACGTGTCCGATCGCCGACTCCACCTCGTGGAAGGAGCGCAGATGCAACTTGATCGCGACGATGGTGCTGAACTCTGCTGCGATCATGCGGTCCACGTCGTCGAGGAACCCGGCGACGGTCTGTCCGGGCAGGCCCCAGACGAGGTCGCCGTCGACCCTGTCGAATCCCGACCGTTCTGCCGCCTCCCGCACCTGCAGTGCCTGTTCCCCGGTGTGCCGGCGATTGGCGATGGCCAGAAGCCGGTCGTCCAGCGACTGGATGCCGTAGGCGAGAGCGGTGAATCCCGACGCACGCAGAGCCTGCAGTATCTCCTCGGAGAGCGAGTCCGGGCTCCCCTCGGCGCGCATCGAGGTCTGCTCGTCGATGGCGAACGTCTCCCGGTAGAAGCCGACCAGCCGTTCGATCTCGCCGGGAGGCAGAACGCTCGGCGTACCACCGAACAAGCAGAACTCACCTACCGGCGTCGTACGCAGCGCCGGGACCGCCTCCACCCAGGCACGCGCTTCCTTGATGTTGGCGTCCACCCACCGGCGCGCGGTCGCGTCCGCCGTCTCGGAGCGGCTGCTCGTCACGAGAGTCGGAAACTGGCAGAAATGGCATCGGTAGCGGCAGAGCGGGATATCGACCCACAGATGGTAGGCCGGTGCCTTGCGCAACTCGCGTTCCAAGCCGGCGAAGAAGTCAGACGGCGTGCTTTCGACGTCGCCGGTGAAAACATGGGTGAACGCTTCGGCCTGCAGATAACCGAGGAGTTCGTCATTGCGCTCGTCGGTGAGCAGTGCCGCGACTTCCGGGACCGGGTGATCGGGATCGATGTCGGAAAGACTGTCGAGCGCATTCTTCCGGGAGTATGGATGCGCCATGCTGATCCCCATGCGTGCGACACTCCGTATCCTCTGCGGCTGAGGCAACGTGTGCGTTGATGCGGGCGGCGCACAGCCGCCAAAAGAAAACGGGCAGAGATCGTTTGTCTTCTCGGGGCTTCCCGGCCAGCCTAGGAGAGCCCCCCAGCACAGTCAATGGCTCCGTGACGGCGCAATTACATGGCGTGATACGTGTGCGGTGGCCTGCGGCTCGCTTCTTCCGTGCGGTTGCTCATGGGCGACAGCCAGCCATTGGCGCGGTCGAGTTCGTGAGCGATGTCGAAGGGGGGGACAGGCGATGTGATGCCCGCACGCGTCGAGCAGTGCCATCGGCACCGCCGGTTCGCGCAGTCCTGACCGGGCGTCAGGAACCCTGCGGACCAGGAGTTTCCCGCAGCGAAGTACCTCCCGGCGTTGGAGCGGGACGAGGTTCCTCTCCGTGCCTCTCCGCGCGCACTCCGGGTGCTGTCCCCGTACTCGCCCTTCGACGGTTGAGCCGGCCCAGCAGGACGAAGGCGGCGGCCGTCAGCAGCAGATAGACCAGAACCAGCAGGGGTGCGGTCGCCGTCCGGTCTGTGGTGTACCAGCCCGCGTGGCGGTGGTCGCCCTCGTAGGTGACGCGGTTGACGGTCAGGAAGGTCAGATGGGTGCCGATCGAGGTCCACAGGGGCGCGTCCCGCACCGCTGTGCGCGCGGCGACCAGGGTGAGGCCGAAGACCGCCAGCAGTATCAGGTAGTCCACCGGGTGCTGTCTCTCGGGGACGAGGCCGATGGCCCTGTGCGGTCCTCCGCTCAGCCGTGCGACCCCGGCCGCCACCACTGTGGAGGCCCCGGGCACCAGCAGGAAGACACCGGTCGTACCGAGCGCCGCAGTGACGGCCCCGTACCTCTCACGCAGCGCCGACCATGTGCAGCCGCGCAGGGTGGTCTCTTCCGGCAGCGCTTCGAGCAGCAGGGCGACCGCGGTGTTGCCGGCGAGGAACGCCGCGAGGGCGGGCAGGTCGGGGGCGGACCAGCGCAGCATGCCCGCTACGGTGCCGAGGCCCAGTACGAGTGCCGCCGCCGTGCCGGTGACGGCCACCCCGAGCAGTGCCGAGCGGGCACTCGCGCCCACCCTGCCGAACCCCGCGTCGCGGGGGCGGCGTCCCGTGCCGCGCAGCGCCGCGAGAACGAGGGGCAGGGCCACCGCGCTGACCAGCCCGGCCGACACCAGCCGGGCCGGCAGACTTCCGGGCGCGAAACCGACGGCGCGGGAGAGCGACGGTCCGGCACCGGTACCGATCCCGAGTGCCGCGGCCATCACGGCACCGCCGAACAGCGCCCGGCCGGGCGGCTTTTTCATGTGCGGCTCTCCTCAAGGGACATGGGAGGACTGGGATGGGCCCATTTTCGGCCGCGGCAACAGGGGTGGACTTCGTCGCCGGTGATGATCCGCGACTACATCGAACGATTGACGGGTGCGCCGGGTGGGGGAGCACGGGGAGGAGGAGCCACAGACCGGACGTAAGGGCGCCCCCTGGAACGGTGGCACACCCGGGAGGCGGGGCGCGGCGGTGTCAGGCCGCCGGGCCCCGCCTCCCGGCGTGGATGTCAGACGGCGTGGCGGCCGGGGGCGGCGCTGCCTTCGTACCGGTTGAGGTTGGAGACGAGTTCGGTGAGCCCGGGGTCGGCGTCGAAGCGGCGCCGGTGCAGCGCGGCGATTTGGTCGCCGTATGCGGGGTCGGGGTCGTCGGTGATGTCGAAGGAGACGAACTTGTCGACGAGCGGCAGCCCGATCTCGTCGGTGCGGCGGTGGGCGGGGTGGATGAGGTACTCCCAGTAGCCTTCCAGATCGGCTATTTGGAAGGTGGCGCCCCACTCGTACTCGCCGCCGTGGTCGCGGCCGACGAGGAAGGAGTGCACGGAGGGGATAACCTCGCCCTGGTTGCGCAGGCTGGCGAGGGCGTCTTCGAGCTGCGTCGGCGTCGTGCCGGGCTTGATGGTGAAGCGCACGCAGTGGTGGATCATCGGGGTGCTCCCTTTCCGTCGTTCGTTTCTGTGAGAGATGTGGTCGGTGTGTGGCGGGGTCTGTCGCGGACGCGTCGGACCCGGTGCGTCAGGCCGGCGGGGAGGCCGGCCAGGGCCGGGCCGCGTCGGCAGCCGGCGCCCCTCCCGCCCAGGTGAAGGCGGCTGCGAGGCCGGTCCCGCGGACGAGGCGTCGGAGGGCCAGGGGCGAGAGGGACTGTCCGAGGAGGCCGCCGTGACGAGTCCGCTGAGGACCCGCCCGCGCGGCCCGTCGGGAGCGAGTTCGCTCAGGAGCAGGCTGAGGTCGGGTGCGACGAGCACGGTGCCCGTACCGCCGACGAGCATCCCGCCCAGGACGCGGACGACCATGCCGCCCGTCCCGGCCGGCAGCCGGCCGGCGCCCAGCAGCGTGATGCTGACGGTGGTGATCGCGGTGGTGGCCGGCCGCCGTCGCAGTTGCGGGAAGGCCGGTGTGCCGAGAGTTCCGGTCACCGTGCTCCCGGCGATCACTGCTCCTGCGACGCCGGGACCGCTGCCGAAGTTGTGGAGCGGTGACGGCAGTTGGGCGGGCCCCATGCAGAGTGCGAGTGCTGCCGCCAGCGCCAGCAGGTACACGCCGGCGATGCGGCTCGTCCCGCCGCGCCGCATCGGTGGTGGCTGCCGCGCCCGGGAGGGCTGTGCCGTGGTGAGGGCCATGGCTGCCCTCCTTTCACGAGCGCGGGCCGCCCGTGGTCAGTTCCAGAGCGTGACCATGAAGGCCAGTGCGAGCAGCAGGACGGTCAGCGTGGTCTTCCACGCGAGCCGTTCCGCGCGCGACGCGGGTGTGGTGGGGTCGTTGGGTGGCATCTCGGTCCTCCTGAGTTGTGTGTGGTTGACCACTCACTCTTGGGGGCAAAAAAGAAGCCGTGTAGCTCACGGCACGGTGCTCACCGCCACAGCGTGAACAGCAGTGCGTCCACGACGGCAAGCGGAAGGAGTGCGACCCAGCGGGCCGCAACGGTGCGCTGCATGAGATCACCCCCTCTCTGCGGCGAACGGTCCCCGGCCTCAGTAGTGCCGGAGCCCGTCGGACAGTGTCCGGGCCCACGGGGCATCCACCTCGTGGGTGCCGAGGGCGGTCACAAGATGACACAGCATGCCCACGGCGAAGAATCGCTGGACGTCGGCCTCCGGTGCGCCGGAAACCCCTCGTACGTACTCGACCAGACGCGCGTAACCGCTGCGCACCACCTCGCGGACGGCCGGCTCGGAGGCTGCCGCGCACTGCGCGTGGAGCTGGAGCAGCAGCAGGTCGCGGTCCGAGATGAGTTCCGCGTACGCGTTGCCCATTGCGTCCAGGACCTCCTGTGCGGAACTCCCCTTGGCCGCGGCGGCCCCGTCGCCCAAGCTCTCGCGTACCCGCTCGAAACAGTGCTCCACCACCGCCACGAACAGCGCCTCCTTGTCGGGGAAGAGCCGGTAGACGTACGCCTGTGAGATGCCGGCTCGCTGCGCCACGTCCGTGGTCCTCGTACCGAAGTAGCCCCGGTCCGCGAACGCGCTGACCGCGGTCTCGAGGACTGTCCTCCGCCGTTCGTCGGCGGTCGAGAGCTGGCGCTGTGAGGTGGCTTTCGGCATGTGAGTAATAAACCACTCACAGATGGGGCCGTCAAGTGGGCCACCGGTAGGCGGGGTTCACCCGGGTCAGTCCTGCTCCCGGGCCGTGCCGGTCCGGGGTGCGGGTGCTCCGGTGCCGGTGAGGGTCCACATGGCCAGGATGTCGAGTGCCTGTGCGGACGACGAGCCGGGCTCCGCGGTGTAGACGAAGAGAGTCGTGTCGGGGTCTCCCGGCAGGATCAGCGTCTCGTACTCCACCGTCAGCTCGCCGACCAGGGTGTGGTGGAGGCGTTTGGAGCCGTGGGTGCGCTGGTGCACCCGGTGCTTCTCCCACCAGTGGTCGAATTCCGTACTCTTTCCGCGCAGCTCCGCGATGAGATCGTTCGTGGCTCGGTCGTCCGGGTCCCGTCCCGCCTCCAGGCGCAGGCTTTCCACGGCGGCCCGTGCCTGGTCCTCCCAGTCGGCGAACAAGGACCGGGCCTCCTCGCTGAGGAACATCCAGCGCGCGTAGTTGCGGTGCCGGACGGGCAGCTGGTCGAAATCCGTGAACAGCGCCTTCGCCATCCGGGTGGCCGCCAGGACGTCGCTGCGGCGGCCGAGGACCAGGACGGGTGCACCGTCGAAGGCGTCGATGAGCCGGCGGAGACCGGGGCGGAGCCGTTGGACGCTTCGACTGCGACGCCGTGACGGCGCGTCCGTCACCCCGACGAGGCCGTGCACGTAGGCGCGTCCCGCCTCGTCGAGGCCCAGGGCGCGGCAGAGTGCGTCCACGACCCCCGGCGACGGGGTGATCGGACGACCTTGTTCGAGCCGGGTGTAGTAGTCGGTCGACACACCTGCCAGGCGGGCGACCTCTTCACGGCGCAGGCCCGGAACACGCCGCGTACGGCTGTCAGGCGGCAGACCGGCCTGCTCGGGATCCACCTGACCACGCGCCTTCCGCAGAAAGCTCCCCAGCTCACGGTTGTTGTCGGCCATACCCGTCAGTGTCGCCGACGCGGGTGTTCTCCCGCCTGGCCCTCTCAGTCCTGGTCTGCCGGGTCCGCTGTCGCGCAGGGCCTGCTATGGGCGCCCGCGAGGGCTGGTGGCAGGCCATGCTGAACGTACGTCCTCGGGGCGGGCGAGCGGGAACGCAGTGATTCCCCCGCCGCAATCGCGTAATGCCTGACCAACCGTTTTCCCGGGCAAGCTGCCGCCTGCCCGGGACGGTTTTCCACGGAAAAGGAACTCCTATGAGCAAGGGCAAGGTTCTCATCGTCATGTCGGCCGCCGACGTCTGGGAGCGCACCGACGGATCGACGTACCCGACGGGTTACTGGGCGGAGGAGCTGGCGGCTCCGCACGAGAAATTCGTGGAGGCCGGTTACACGGTCGATTTCGCTTCCCCGGGCGGGGTGCTGCAGCCGCTGGACGAGCACAGCGCCGACCCCGCGCTGGCGGGGGAGGAGTGCGGTCACTACGTGGCACACGCCCGAAAGGCACTGGAGGAGTTCGGCCCGCTGCTGAAGCTCGCCGATATCGACATCGACGACTACGCCGCGGTGGTGCTGCCCGGCGGGCACGGCCCGGTTGTCGACCTCTTCCAGGACGCCGACCTGGGCCGTCTGCTGGCCGAGGCCGACAGGGAGAGCAAGCCCATCGGCGCGGTCTGCCACGGTCCGGCCGCACTGCTGAGCGCCCGGGACGAGGACGGCAACTGGCTCTTCACCGGCCGCAGGATGACCGCGTTCACCGACGAGGAGGAGCACCAGTTCGGCACCGCCGAGGGCGCTCCGTGGCTGCTCGCCTCCCGGCTCCGGGAGCTGGGCGGAGTCCACGTCGCAGGGGCCGCGTACCAGCAGCACAACATCGTCGACGGCAACCTCTTCACCGGCCAGAACCCCGCCTCCAGCGCCAGGCTGGCGGAGGACATGATCGCCGCGCTGCGCTGACGCACCACCAGGCGCACGCAGGTGGCCCCTCACCGTGCGAGGGGCCACCTTTGTGCGCCACGAGCCCGTCACGCCGAAGCATCGTCCAGGAGGACGCGGACGCCGAGGGGAAAGCGACGCACGGCGACAACTGCTCAGCTTGTGCTGCCGAGCACCGCGACCACACGCTCGGGGTCGCTGATGGGCGCCAGATGGGCGGCGCCTTCGACCGTCAGGAGGCGGGCCCCGCGCTGCAGCGCCGTATGCGCCGCATCGGCGAAGAGGGGAGAACCTCCCAGCCGTATGTACGTCGCCGGCGGGGGAGGGTGGCCGGACACGGGCTGCGGCAGGGGTTCCTCGTGGGTGGCCCGGCTCAGCGGCCGGGCCCGCGCGGTCACCCACTCCAGATCGGCCGCCGACAGCCCCATGGTCTCGAAGCCGAGGGGAGGAATCAGCCATGCCTCCCGCTCCGGCCGCAGAGCGGCAGCGGCGTCGCACGCGTCGCGCAGGACGGGCTGGAGGTCGAAGGCCGACTGGCCGGGCGAGGGTAAGTACGCGTCCAGATACACGAGTCGCCGGATGCGCTGCGGTCGCTCGTGTCCGGCTCCGGAGATGACCATGCCTCCGTAGCTGTGGCCCACGAGGACCACGTCGGTGAGAGCGTGCTCGTCGATCAGGGCGACGATCTCGGCGATGTGGGTGCGCAACCCGACACGGGGTCCTGCCGGGGCGAGCGAGGGACACAGGACGGTGTGGCCCGACGCACGCAGCCCGGGAGCGACCCGTTCCCAGGCCCAGCCGCCGAGCCAGGAACCGTGCACGAGAACGAAGGTGGCCATCACCCCTCCTGCTCGGCCCTGGCAGCCCAGGAGGAGCGGATGTCCCGCAGAATCCACTTCAGCCGGTCGTCCGGGATCAGGAACCCGCCGACTCCGGACGAGAACAGCACGTCGTACACGCGCTGGGACGCCTCGGTGAGCCGCTGCGCGAAATCCTCGTCGTTCTCCGGTTCCGCGGGCAGCAGGATGACGATGGTGTCGTCCCGCTGTTCCACCGCCTCGACGGCGAAGTCCTCGCGCGGCTCGTGGCCTGACTCCTCGCACAGCACCGCCTTCGGGTCGGAGATGAGCCTCTCCCGGTAGGCGCTGTCGTTGACGAGTCGCAGCGTGTGGAGGGTGCCGGCGTCATGGTTCATGATTGCTCCGCGTCGTATGCCGTATCGGTGCCGGTCCGGGCCCCGAGGAAACTCCGGCGCATGGCCAGCAGTTCGGTCTTGAGGCGTTCGGGCAGCAGCCAGACGAAGTTGTCCCCGCTGCGCCACAGATCCATGAGGTTCACGGGCTCACTGCGGTCCGGCTCGTCGGGCCGTTTCGCGGGTGGGAGGACGTAGTACAGCGTGTCCCGTTTCTGCAGTCTCACCTGCACCTTGACTCCCGGGGGCACGTGCACCCCCATCGAGGCCAGCGCCTCCAGGGGCTCGCGCTCCAGCCGTGCGGCGAAGGACGGGTCCTCCCATGCACGGCGGGTGAGTGCCGTCTCGAAATCCGGGTCTTCGCCCGTGGGGGATGCCGTGCGGCCCTGGTGGGGCTCGTGTGCCCTGGCGGGCTCGCCCGCTGCGGCGTCTTCGCCCGGTACGGCCCGGTCGTGGCTCCCTCCTGCGGGGAGCGCGGCGACCACCCGGACCTCCAGGAGGAATTCCGGTGCGAAGAGTGCGGACACGCCCACCAGCGTGCTCGCAGGTGTCTTCGTGACTCCGGCCCGCAGCGGCCCGAAGATCGCGGGCAGCAGCTCGGAGGAGTGGCCGACGACGTAGACGGTCTCCTCGACGATGTCGTCGCGGGTGGCGCCGACCGAGGCGAGCGCGGCGTCGAGGTTGCGGGCGATCTGCGCCGCCTGCGCCCCGTGGTCGCCGACCCCCACGGGCCGGCCCTGTGCGTCCCAGGCGACCTGCCCGGAGAGATGCACGAGCCGCATCCCGTCGACGGTGACGACCTGGGTGATCTGGTCGGACGGGTTGTGCACGGACGGCGGACTGACGCGGTTCACAGGCATGTTCAGCCCCTTTCCGAGGGCGTACCGGCCCAGGCGGTCAGCGCCCGGACCCGTTCGTCGCGGCGCGCGCCGCCGTCGGTGGTACGGGTGGCCCACGCGACGTGGCCGTCGGGGCGTACGAGCACCTCGGTCACCCCGTCGAGGTCAGGGTGCTCGTCGTACTTGTCGACGGTGACGGCCGTGACCCGCGAGCCCCAGCCCGTCTCGACGGCCTCCCGAAGGGACGGGCCCTCGGCCGGAGCGAGCAGGACGAAGCGGCCTCGGGCGAGGAGTTCGTACACCCGCGTCGCCTCCGACCCGGCGGCGGTCAGCCCGACATCGGGCATCCGCCGCCCCACCAGCGGGTCGGCGTCCGGGTCCGCCGGTGGGTAGAGGGTGCCGAGCGCGGAGACCTGATCGGCGAGCCGGCGGTTGACCTCGGCCATGCCCAGCAGCTCGTCGAGGAGCTTGCGCAGGGCCGCGGCCGGGCGCTGGTACTGCGGGACCAGCGTCAGCTCCGCCAGCAGGGTCTGGACCTCGGTGTTCTCGGTCACCGACTGGCCGACCGGCCGACGCTCCCCGTCGTAACTGTCCAGCAGACCGGGCGGGGCCCAGCCGTTCACCGCGGCGGCCAGCTTCCACCCCAGGTTCATGGCGTCCTGGAGCCCCGTGTTGAGCCCCTGGCCCGCCGCGGGGAAGTGGATGTGGGCGGCGTCGCCCGCCAGCAGTATCCGCCCCGAACGGTAGCTCTCCGCGAGCCGCGTGGCGTTGCCGAAACGCGACAGCCAGCGGGGCTCGGCGATCCCGCAGTCGGAGCCGGCGATCCGGGTGAGCGACGTACGGAACTCCTCCAGGGTGACGGGCTCCCGGGCCGGGACCCGTATCCGCTCCGGATCCAGGCAGACGAACCGGGTGAGCCCTCCCTCCAGCGGCGCGATGATCACGCCGCGGGACCGCGCCGCGTCCAGGGCGCCGGGCTCCGGGGTGACGACCGCGAAGTCCCCGAGCATCCCGGTCAGGGTCTCGTCCGTGCCGGGGAAGTCGATCCCCGCGGCCCGCCGCACGATGCTGCGCCCGCCGTCGCAGCCGACCGCGTAGAGGCCGCGTACGGTCTCGGTGCCGCCGCCGGGAACGCGCGTCTCCACCTCGACCCCGTCGCCGTCCTGGGCCACGCCGAGAGTCTCGTGTCCCCGGCTGATCTCCACCCCCAGTTCGTGCGCCCGCTCCTCCAGGATCGCCTCGGTACGTGCCTGGGGCAGGAAGAGGGTGTAGCCGTGCCGGGAGTCGAGGGCGCTGAAGTCCAGTTGGGTGCGCAGCCCCGCGAAGTGCCAGCCCGGCACGGTCCTGCCGAGCTCGAGGAACCGGTCCAGCAGCCCCCTCTGGTCCATCAGTTCCACGCTGCGCGGGTGCAGGCTCAGCGCCCGTGAATTGCGTTGCGGTTCCGTGCGGCGTTCCAGGACGCGGGTCCGTACGCCCGCCAGTGCCAGCTCGCAGGCGAGCATCAGCCCGGTCGGGCCCGCGCCAACGATGATCACGTCGGGGTTCATCGGTGATGTCCTCCCATATTTAGTGAACGGTGTTCACGTGAACAGTGTTCAGTATAGGGAGACCCACGAGCACGCCGTCAAGCCGACCTGAGACCGGCCCACCGGGCTCGCCCCAGGACGGGTGGCGACAGGAGGGCAAAGGGGAGTCCCCCCCCGGGGGAGGGCGCCGACGAGCGAAGGGCCCCCGCGGATGCGGGGGCCCTTCGTCGTGCTGCGACTGCTTCTGAATGCCTGGTCGGCGGCCCGGAGGCGACCTCCTCCTACTCGACGATCACCGGTCCGGCGACCGGTAAGGGGCGTCAGATGCCGATCTCGGCTGCGAGCCGGTCCTCGGCGGTACGGGGCGCACGGCCGAGGAGTTCGGCCAGCAGAGGGTCGGCTTCGGCGAACCAGCCCGCGCGGGCCGCCTGATGCCAGGTGAGCAAGTGCCGGGCCACCTGCTCCGGCACACCGGCCGCGACCTGGTCGGCGACCCACCGTTTGCCGTTCACGACGACGCGTTCGACAGTACGACCGGTGAGGTCGCAGGCGATCTTGGCGAAGTCGTCGAAGGTGAGGGCGGTCGGCGCGGTGAGGGTGACGGGGCCGTCGAAGGAGCGGTCACCGGCGAGGATGATCGCCGTGGCTTCGGCTATGTCGTCGCGGTCGGTGTACGGTACGGGGCCGTCTTCCGGCTGGGCGATCACACCGGTCCGCTGCCACGGGCCGAGAAGGTGATCGAGTGGCCCGTAGGCGCCGTTGCGCAGTGCGGTCCAGGCGACTCCGGAGTCGCCGAGGATCGCCTCGGTGGCGATGTGGATGTCCGACGGCCGGTACGGATTACCGGGGACGGCGCCCTGCTGGCTCGTGTAGAGGATCCGCCCGGCGCCGGCTGCGACCGCGGCCTCGACGGCATTGCGGTGCAGGCCGACCATGTCGGCGGCCGGGTCGTTGCCGGAGATCAGAAGGACCTGCTCGGCACCGGCGAAGGAGTCACGCAGCGCGGCCGGGTCCTCGTAGGAGCCCTGCCGCACGCGTACGCCGCGGTCGGCGAAGTGCTGCGCCTTGGCGGTGTCGCGACGCTGACCCCGATCCGGTCGGCGGGTATGCGCTTGAGGAGGTGCTCGACGATGGCGCCGCCCAGCCCGCCGGTGGCGCCGGTGACAACGATCATGTGCTCGACCTTTCCGAGCGCCCACGGTGTCCGTCTCGGTGGTGGGCGGCAGTCGTAAATTGACCATGCGGGTCAGCTTTCTCCGTCTGCGGCCGTAGGTAAACTGACTGCGCGAGTCAAGTTACGGCGGTGAGTGAGAAAAGAGGACGGTGAGGGCCATGGCCGGTGCGGCATCTTCGAAAACCCGGCTGCGCGCCGACGCCCGGCGCAATTCCGAGCAGATCCGCTCCGCCGCGATCGGGGCCTTCCAGGGGCAGGGCCTGACGGTGCCCCTGGAGGAGGTCGCCAAGGCGGCGGGGGTGAGCAAGGCTACGATCTTCAACCGGTTCGGCGGGCGGATCGGCCTCATCGAAGCCGTCATCGAAGAGGTCGTGGCGAGTGCGCTGTTCGCCGTCATCGACCGCACGCGGAGCATCGACGACATCGACGAGCGGATCGCGTACTACTTCACCGCGATCCGCGACCTCCAGTACCGCCAGCCCGCCTTCAACGACGTCCTGCTGCAGACATATCCGCACTCGCAGCAGCTCATGGAGATCTGCCGGGTCGGAAGCGAGGCCAACGAAGAACTCATCGCAGCGGCGCGGACCTCCGGCGCGCTGCGGCCGGAGTTCACGGCGGGCGACCTCCACGCACTCGTCGTCGACAACGCCCTCGCCCTCAAACACGGAGAGCGCCCTCCCCGCGCCGACTACGACCGCCGCACCAGCTACCTCTTGGACGGAATCCGCGGTCCCTCGGCCGCACCCGGCGAACACTGACGGCCCCCTCGCCCCGATCCCGCCTGTCCCTCTGCGGACCAGACCCTGACCACGTCTCCGTCAAGCTCCGTGTCCGCCGGCACGGCCGTTCGCTGACCTGCGTCCGGGATGACGACGTCTCCCTGGCGAGGCCGGCGAACGGCGGCAGCGCCCGGCCTCCGGAGCGAACCCTCCGCGGGTGAAACGTCTCCTCAGAAGGCGGGGCGGCGGTCGCGGACAGGGCTGACTGCCTCCAGGCGCTCCGCGAGGCCGAGGACGAGGTCGTCGGCCCACCAGCGGCTGACCAACTGGATGCCGAGAGGCAGGCCGTCGTCCGTGGCCCCGAAGGGGAGCGCGACGGCGGGCAGGCCGGTCAGGTTGAACGGTACGGTCGCGCGCATCACCGCCCGCGCCGGCAGGGAGACACCGTTCACGTCGATGCGGCTGAGGCCATGAGGCGGCGCGGGGAAGGGCGTCACGGGGCACAGCAGGACGTCATGGTCGGCGAACCAGGCGGCGCATCGCATCCGCAGGTGCTCCACCTCCTGTTCGGCGGCGATGTAGTCGGCCGGCGGAACCTCGGGGGACTCCAGCGTCGCCGCGACGACCGGGTGCACCGCCCCCTCGCGGCCGGAAGTGACGGCGCGCAGGGCGGGCCGTACCTCTGCGGGGAACAGCGTCGCCGACAGCAGGGTGCAGTCCCGCTCGGCGAGCCATGGAAGCTCGCTCTCCCGGACGTCGTGCCCCAACTCGGTCAGCGCCGTGGCCGCCGCGGCGACCGTGGCGGCGACCTGTCGATCGACCGGGCCGAACGCCGAGGCGGTCCAGCCGATGCGAAGCCGGCCCTTGCCGCGGGTGCGGTCTGCGGCGGGCAGCGCCACGGCGTAGGGGTCGCTGCCGTCGGGCCCCTCCATGAGGGAGAGTGCCAGGCGCAGGTCGCGCACGCTGCGGGCCATGGGGCCGGCGTGCCACCAGCGGCGCGGTACGGCGGGGAAGTGGCCGGTCATCGGCACCCTGCCGTGGGTGGGTTTGATCGAGGCGATCCCCGTGTCGGCGGCGGGCCCGCGCACGGAGATGGCGACGTCGCTCCCGATACCGAGTGGCGAGAGCCCGCTTGCGATGGCCGCCGACTCACCGCCGCTGGAGCCCCCGGGAGTGCGCTGGGGATCGTAAGGGTTCAGGGACCTGCCGGCCAGGCGGTTGTCCGTTTCGGTCCAGTAGGACATCTCCGGCAGGTTCGTCTTGGCCAGCAGGATGCCGCCGGCCTGCCGAAGGCGGGCCACTGGGGTGGCATCGGTCTTAGGCACCCGGTCGGCGAAGAGCTTCGACCCCCAGGTGGTGGGGGCGCCCGCGGTGTCGAAGGAGTCCTTGACGGTGAAGGGGACCCCGCTGAGCGGGCCACCGGCCGGTTGCGCCGCGGCGTGCAGAGCCTGCTCGCCGAGCACGGTCACGAAGGCGTTCACCCGGTCTCCGACGGCCTCGATCCGGTCGAGATGGGCGGCCACCACCTCGACGGCGCTCACCGTACCCGCCGAGACCAGACTCGCGAGGCCCACCGCGTCCTGCCATACGAGATCGCTCGGCTCCATCGGCTCCGGGGCCCCTTCCCTCTCGACAGACACCTTGTGCCCGTCCGCGCAACTCACCCTACGGGGGCGGCTTCACACCCTTTCAGGCCAGGTGCGAAGAGCACCGCGCACAGGATGAGCAGAACGCAAACCTACTCGGATGACAGGAGGCCATCCCCAATCAACGCGTGGAGAGTATTCGTGGGGGCCGCGCCCGTCAAGCGACGTCGAGCAGAAGCTTTCCGGTGACACCCTTCTCCAGTACCGCGTGGTCGTCGGCGGCCTGCTCCGGCGTTAAGCGGTGCAACGGCAGTCCGGCAACCTCGCCCAGGCAGGGCACGCCCGTGTCCAGAGCATCTGGGTCCCGGCTCCTGCTGCGTGCCGCCGCATTGCAACCGTGAGGCTTCTGCGGCCCATTGCGCGAGCGCCGCCAGGTGCTCCCGCGTTCGTAGTCGGCCCAAGGTGGCCGCGATCCGGGTGGGCGGGACGTGCCGTGGTCGGCACCGGTGACGGGCGCGGAGAGCAAGGACGCATTGCTCCCACGGCTACGGCCGGTCCGGATCAGCAGCCGTCTGCTGGTTGCGCTTCAGCGAGGTCAGCCCCTCGGGGGATCTGCCCGTGCAACTGTGCCCGGATCAGGCTGGTTCCGGCCGATGCGACCTTGCGCAGCAAGGTCTCGACAGCGGCGGACAGCGGGTCGAGTTGCGTGGCGGGGGGAGGCCACCGGCCGCCGTGCTGCCTGCTCTTCGCGCGGGCTCGAACTGAGCCCGACGCACCCGCTCCGGGACCGGCCGTCGCGAAGCGCTGCTCGGAGATACGTCGCACGCGCGGCTGAGCACGCTCCTTGGCCCGCTTCACGAACCAGTCACGCTACCCAGCATGAGAAGGCCGGACAGCTGGACATGGAAGTTGAGTGGCCCCTCACCAGGATTGATACGGCCAGTCTGTGGCCTACTGCGAAAGTTGTACGGGTCCGCGCACTACCGTTCTGGGCTGAGACGAAGTCCGAACCGTGACGGGATGTCTCGATCTTCGCGGCAGCGGCATCCTCGGCGAAGCACAGCACCGGAAAGATCAGACCGTGATCACGGCAGGGGGAACAGCATGGTCAAGTTCCGATCGCTCATCGCTTCGATGGTGGCAGCAACCGCTCTCACCACCGGGTTCGTCGGCAGTGCCGCAGCCGCTGAGCAGAGCTCCGTGTCCGCTCAGGGCAGCAAGTGCGCGACCGTGTGGGCGAGCAACGGCAAGGGCTCGGTCCACGTCTGCTGGAACTGGCACAAGAACTCGAGGGGCACCTACGACGGCACTTACAGGGGCAAGTTCTACGACCACGCCAAGGACGGCAGGTGGGTGATCCTCCAGGCAAGGTGGGCCGGACGGGGCTGGACGCCGGTGAAAACCGCAGCCAACGGGGAGTCGTTCTCCGCCGACTTCTACGGCATCAGCGGACTCAACTTCCGGGCCTGTCTGACCGGCGGCTACTGCGGCAGCCCGGCATCGTGACCCGTGCTTGACAGCTGGTGAAGGAGTCTCACTGGCACGATGTGATTCCTTCGTCAGCGGCCCGGCGCCGTACAGGGCGGCCGGCGTGGCGACGCGTCGGCCGCCCTTGTTGCCCCACTCGTCATCGGCCGTGGATCGCCCGCAAACGGGCCGGCAGGACAGGCGTCCGCACACTGCTGCCGTCCATACCTCCACCGCTCGGCGATCCGACTCAAACCGCGGGGCTTCAGTCCGCATGAAACTCCGGACCTTCTTGTCATCGCTCGTCTTGCCGCTCTCAACCCCCGCGTCCACCGGCGCAGCGCCGACCGTCGGACCACCTGCGTCCACGCGGGCACGCCGGCCGGAAGCCCGGCGGCGCCGATCACCTCCGCGCGGGGCGGAGGCGGCGCAGACCATTTCCTCGAAGTACCGCCGGTGGACGTGCCGGGAGAGCCTGCGGATGATGGGGACCCCGCGTACGCGCCGCAGCTCCGGGCAGCAACGACGTCAGTCAGGGACAGGCTTCTGTCAAGCGCCTCCCGCCGTCGCCGGCCTGCCCATGGATCAGACAAGGTTCGAAATGCGACAGACTTCCCTCGCTCACTGGGCGGAGATCGACAGATGGTTGGCCACGTACGCTCCTGCCAGCCGTGCGGTCTTGCTTCCTCCCGCGTCTGCGGAGGATGTTTTCCAACTGGGACAAGCCGTCGGTGTCGAACTTTCCGGTGAACTTGTACAGCTCTACGCTCTGCACAACGGGGTCGCCCAGGCCGAAGCTGACGTGCGAGCATATTTCTACCCCAAGAATTATCGCCCCCTTCCGGCCCAGGAAGCCATCCAACGACATCGGATACTGTCCGATCTTCTTGCTGGCGCCGACGACGAAATGGTCGGGTATTGGTGGCACCCCTTGTGGGTCCCCATTGCCGACCATGTGACCGCTGACGCACTGTTCATCGACTATCGCCCGGGCCCGTCCTTCGGGCAAGTGGGAACTTTCGATCACGAAGACAGTGCCAAAATCAAATGGAGCAGCCTCAGTGACTTCTTCGCATCGATGCGCAAACAGCTCGAAGGAACAGAGGAAAGTCGCTACAAGCCTACGATCGTTGACGACTCCCTGATCTGGCGACCGCAGGTGAAAAAACGCATCTGAATCGTGTCTGCAACGGGGCGCCCCGCGACCCTTTCCGTATTGGTGTGCCTCCGTGCCGCAGGCACAGTCCCGGACCAGTGGCCGGTCCTCGCCGCTGCCCTCTGCCCGGTCTTTGCCGGCCGTATCCACGCCGCCCCGTTCCACGACGAGACCGGACAGCGGGTCTGCGCCCGGACTTCGTGGCCTACGCCACTCAACCGCGGCTCAGCATCGCCCGGATCGTCTCCGCAGCGAGCCGCACGGTCGGCACGGACACCGTGCGCACCATCCGGATCCTGGCAGTCGGCGCACCTCACGCTACGGCCCCGTACGACGGAGCAGGCCCGGACGGCGCCGGCCGTTTCCGAGGTGCCGGTGAAGACCCGCGAGGCGGTGTGCCCCGACTACCGCGCCGCGCTCGCCGCACATCGGGCCGTCACGCCCTCCGCAGCGGATCGACCCGGACATGGTGGCGGCTGTCGAACAGCAGACGTGCTCGATGCGCGAACTCAGCGCCGGGCGTTCCAGGAGCCGGACGGGGTGCGGCGTCGCGCCGGCCTCGTTCGAGCAGAACACGTGCCGAGCGCCGCCGCCATGCCGCGGTGAGCGAGACGGCCGTGCTGCAACGGGCCCGTGCTGAGCGCGCCGCCCGGCGGACCGGGGCGCGGGCCGACGCCCCAGCCGGAACAGTGGAGTGCTGGTGAGCCCGCGGGCCGGGGCGGGCAAGGCGGTTGCACTGTGCGAGGGTGTCCCTCATGGCGTGGGACGGTGAGGAGTATCAGGCCCGGTTCGACGGTATCGCCGCCCGGGGCGGCGATGTGCACGGCGAGGCCACGCTGGTGCGTGCCCTGGGCCCGTCCAGTGTCCTCGACGCGGGGTGCGGTACGGGCCGGGTGGCGATCGAGCTGGCGCGGCACGGGATCGATGTGGTGGGCGTGGACGTCGACGCGTCGATGCTGGCCACCGCTCGGCGCCTCGCGCCCGACCTTCCCTGGCATTTGAGTGACCTGGCCGAACTCGACCTCGGCAGGTCCTTCGACGTGGTGGTGATGGCCGGCAACGTCCCCCTGTTCACCCCGGCGGGGACGGAACCGGCTCTGGTCGCCGGGGTGGCGGCGCATGTCCGGTCGGGCGGCTGCTTGGTAGCGGGCTTCTCCCTGGACCGCGGCTACAGCCTGGACGACTACGACGCACACTGCGCCGCGGCGGGCCTCGCGCTCGAGGCGCGGTACGCGACATGGTCCCGTGATCCGTACATGGGCGGAACGTACGCGGTCTCGATCCACCGACGCTCTTGACCTCCGAAGGCGTCTCCGGGCCGGCCCGTGCGGCCGGCGAAATGGGGCAGGGCGGAGTGCTACGTCGTGCCCCGAGCCGCGAGGGCGCGGCAACGTGGTACGGCGCGTGGTTCGAGTACGGGTGGACGACCCCGTGAAAGCACCCCGGGAGACTGTCTGTCTCAGTGCTGCCGCCTTGCGGAGGAACTGGTGGTGGACCGGCTTTCTGTCGCTTCTCTTTGCCGGTGCGGCGGTGGCAACGGCCTTGAACTCACCGCAGTCCAGCCGGTGGTGGTGGGTTGGTGGTCTCGGTGTCACCGGGCTGGCTTCGGTCTTCTACATGATCAATCGCGGCTGTGGCCGGACGCTCTTGACCGAGAGAGGAATGGAGTTCCGCACCTTCCTCAGCAGACGGCATGTCCCATGGGCCGACATCGTCGAGATCGAGACACGAGCACATTACACACGTGGCGGGTCCTGGTGGGACCTGCGGGTGGTCAGGGCCCAAGGGCGCCCGCTCACGATTCCGGGGGCCTTTGCCCAACGGTTGCGGGACCCGGAATTCCAGCAGAAGCTTGCCACCATCCACGAGCATTGGTCCCGCGCATCCGGTGTCATGCGAAGCCCGTTCCCTGACTGAAGAGTCATGCGGTGGCTGCTGTTCGGCGTCCCCAGCGGGCGACGAACATCTTGCCTTGCCCTGTTGCGGGTGTTGTGTCACGCCGGGGAGCCCGCGCACGGCTCATGACCCGCGGGAACGCGGGCACACATGGGTGGCCTGATCGGCGGTGGGGCGGGCGACCAGTGGCCGGCAACGGCCGCCGGGCTGGGCAGATCTTCGTCGTCGGCCCGCCGCGGGGCCGGCCGAGGGCGGCGGGCTTGCCGGCCGGGGCCCCTTTCGACGGGCCCCGGCGGCGTGCTGACGGGTGCGGAAGGCGGCGGAGCCGACTGCGGCGAGGCCCGCTGGAGGTGCCCTCTGCTTCGCAAGCCGCACTCGTGGTGGCCCGACCGCAGCCGACGCAGCCGGGACGTCAGGTGAACTCGACGGTATGTGGCCGAACATGTCGGCCGGATACCACGGACCGCCCATGCGGTTCGCCGCTTGCTTGGCCGTTCCACGTCATGGACTGCGCGGCGGACGCGCGCCGAATGATCGGCGTATCGGCTGGGGTACGGGAATCTCCGCGAAGTCGGAGATCCGCTTGTAGTCCTCCTCGTTGACCACTGTGACCTGCAGCCCGTCGGCGGCCACTCGCTGGGTTTGCCTGGAAGACCGGCGGTGGCACGACCGCCCTGCGGCCCTGCCGAGGGGCTCTCTCCGAGGAGCGGGCCCCCGATCGGCAGTCCCGTCACTCAGCGAAAGGGGCCGCGAGCAGCACGTCCTCGACGGTGGGCACGGCGAAGTCGGGAAGGTGACGGCGCCCGACCTCGGCGAAGGGGTGCATGAGCACCGACATGGGCTTGGTGCGGCACAGCGACAACATGGTGTCGACCGCGTTCTTCTTGAAACCTTCCCGGGGGAAGGCGTCAAGAATGTCATCGAGGATCTCGGACGGGATCTTCTCCAGCTCGTTCCCGGCGAAGTCGAGCCCGGAGCCGACGGAGACCATGGCGATCTCGGGCCTCTTCCGCAACGCGATGGGGCGATTGGTGTGCAGGGCGATCGCATCCCAGACGACCTCGACGCGGTCCGCCGACATGCGCTGTTTTCGCAGGAACTGCTGTGCGACGTCGGCACCGTCGAGCTCGAAGCGTTCATTCGGGGACCGGTACTTCTCGACCATCCCGAGGTCGTGCAGGATCGACGCGACGAAGGCGATTTCCCGGTCGTAGTGGACACCGCGCTGATCGAACAGCACGCAGCCGAACAGATAGGTTCGCATGACGTGGTTGAAGAGCGTCACAGAGGATTCGCTCCTTGCGAACGCCGCTGCCTTCTGCGCCACTTCGCTCCTGGGGATACGTATTCCGCCCACTTCCCGGGGAAGGGCCTCGGTACCCGCCGTCGAACCGTTGCCGCGGGGCGCGTGTGCCGCGGCCGAAGCCGCGGGCGCATTGGACACCGCGCCGGCGAACGCGGAGGCCGCACCGAGCGCGGCGACGCCCACACCACGCTCCAGTGCCGTGCGCCGGGTCATGTTTTTCGGCTTGTTTCCCTTGTCGAACACGGATGCTGCCCTCTCCTCGGCTGCTGAGCGGTTGATGCCAGGAGCCTATGAACAGGGCTGTAGCACCCAACAGAGGCGAAAATGCCGGTAAACCCCTGATTCCTGCCAGGGGGTGAGGACCTGCTGCGTGTGCCGGTGCCCGGCCGGGGTTCCCGCGTGACGGCAGTGGGACTGTGCGCCGCACCGGGGGCTCCAGACGTCGGCCGTCGAGATCCCCGCCGCTGAACCCGGGGGTCACAGTCGCCCGCTGCTCCCCGGGGGGGCCTCGAACATCTTCGCGGCCCCCAAGCAGGGTCGGCGTCCACGCTGCACTCTTCGGCCTGCGCCACCTCGTCGCTACCAGTCAGCGGGGGCCGCAGCCTGTGGGCCGTCTCCCGGACCCCGCGCGGCACTCGATGCTCTCCGCC
>Ga0164243_10002965_pt1 | contig 27464 bp, 24 predicted proteins | sample OricompcompostOP_FD_108781 | JGI IMG/M metagenome (GOLD analysis project Ga0164243, IMG submission 108781) | Organic Plus compost microbial communities from Emeryville, California, USA - Original compost - Organic plus compost (OP) | ecosystem: Engineered > Solid waste > Mixed feedstock >...
CGCCGCTGCGGTGGATCGCGGAGAACGCCGGCCGGGACGGCCACGTCGCGGTCGAGCGGGTCCGGGACGCCGAGTTCGGTACCGGCCTCAACGCCGCCACCGGTGAATACGTGGAGCTGGCCAAGGCCGGCATCATCGACCCGGTCAAGGTGACCCGGAACGCGGTGGCGAACGCGGCGAGCATCGCCAGCCTGCTGCTGACCACCGAGAGCCTGGTCGTCGACAAGCCGGAGGACGAGGAGCCCGCCGCGGCCGGTGGCCACGGCCACGCGCATCAGCACGGCCCCGGCTTCTAGGAAAAGGGGCGCTGCGCCGGGCCCGTTTGCCCGCCGGGCTGCGCCGATTCGAGGCTTGTGTGCGTTCGCACACGGCGCCTCGCCTCGGCTTGCCAGCGAACACACGGGCCTCGGCTCGCTCACGTCCCCTCGGGGGGATGTGCTTCTTGTGGCCGCCCGGGGAACGTGCTTTCGGTCCCTCGGGGCGATGTGTTTGTCGGGAGACAAGGAAGCGGGCCGTCCGGGATTCCGGGCGGCCCGCTCGTCGCGTACTAGGCGGGTACGAGTTCGGGTTCGTCGGCGCCGGCCAGACGGGCGTCGAGGCGGCGGAGGTCGACGCGGTGCCGGCGACGGTCGGCCAGGTCCTCCCAGCCGTCGTCGATCAGGCGCTGGCGTTCGGACTCGCTCAAGCCGCCCCACACCCCGTACGGCTCGTGCACGGTCAGCGCGTGCGCGGCGCACTGTGCCCGTACCGGGCAGGTGTTGCAGACGGCCTTGGCGGCGCGTTCCCGGCGCGCACGGGACGGGCCGCGTTCCCCGTCCGGATGGAAGAACATCGCGCTGTCCAGCCCCCGGCAGTTCCCGGCGAGCTGCCAGTCCCACAGATCGGAATTGGTGCCCGGTAGGCGGCGAATGTCTGCCATCGGTCCTCCCCGCGGCCGTAACCGCGTCTGTTGCTCGCGCGGCCCCGGGGCCGCGTGTCGTGCCCGGTGGGATCTGGCGGTCGCCCCGATCGGTGAGGATGTCCGCATGATCACCTCGTACCGGCCGGTCGGGGCGGCGCCGGATGTCAGTTGTCCTGAACGGGCGTACCCCCGGCCGCCCGCGGCCAAACGGCTTCCGGGCGGGTACCCGGAGCAGGCGCTCTGGTTCGGCCATCCGGGGCGGGCGCTGCGGCTGCTCGACGGGTACCGGCCGGACGCCCGCACCGGCTGGCTGCGCGGGGTGGCGCTGCTCGCGCAGGGCCGGTACGAGGAGGCCGACCGGGTGCTGCGCCGCGTGCCGGGGTCGCTCGCGCTGTCGGCGCTGGCGAGCTCGGCCCGGCAGCGCGGCCGGTACGGGGAGGCGACCGTACTGGACACCGCGGCGCTGGAGTCCGCCGGCGACGTCGAGGCGCGTTCGGACGCGCTGGTCGGGCTGACCGCGGACGCGATCGGTACCGGTGACCGTGCGGCGGCACACCGGTGGCTGGCCCGGCTGTACCGGCTGGACGGGGACTGGCGCGGCGCCGTACGTTGCGGCTGGGGTGCAACCGAACTTTCTCTCCTTTCGGATCTTCCGGAAAGCGCTGCCAGCGCGGCTTACCGGGCGGTACGGTGCGCCCGAATGGTCCGGGCGCCGCGCCATCTTGCGAAGTCTCTGCTCTTTTATGGCGTTTCGGTGCGGGAAGTTGCACGCAGACAAGCGGTCGCACCCCGAATCCGGTCCGCGGCAGTGATACTGAGAAGAGCGGAGCGGCTCGCAGCGGCGGTCGAGGCGTTCCCGGTGTGGGGAGTGGCGTGCCGGCTGCGACAGGAGACCTTGAAGGAGGTCGCCGTGACGGGGGAAGCTGTGGCGCAGAACACGTACACCGCAATCGCGTCATGAGCCCGAGTCACCGGGGTCTCTCTGTCTGGGAGAGAGGAGAAGCACGTGCGCTCGGTGCTCGTCTGTGTACGAACGCCCGTGGCAGCGCAACGCATCGCTGCCTGGGCAGCGCACCTCGGCGTTGCTGCCGCGGTGCGGACGGCGCTGTCCGGTGAGGAGGCGCTGGCCCGGATGGGCGAGCGTCCGGCGGACGTCGTCCTGATCGATGTCGGTATGACCAGGCCGGACCCGGTGCAGTTCACCCGCCGGGTGCTCAGCCGCGGTCCACACACCGCGCTGGTACTGGTCGGCGCGGATGATCCACGTGCCGCGGCGGCCGCGGTGGCGGCCGGTGCCCGCGGCGTCATCCGGGCCGGCGAACACGGTGAGGATCTGGTCAGTGCGTTGGCCCAGGGGATACTGCTGGCCTGCCCGAACGGCCGGCAGAACTCCGTCGCCTCGCCGACGCTCGGCCGCCCCAACCAGAACGCGACCCCGCGCCGCGGTGTGCTCACCGAGCGCGAACTGCAGGTACTGCGTGGGATGAGTGAGGGGAAGAGCAACGCCGAGATCGGCCGTGAGCTGTTCGTCTCGGAGGACACGGTCAAGACGCATGCCCGCCGCCTGTTCCGTAAGCTCGGCGCCCGGGATCGGGCCCATGCCGTCGCGTCGGCGTTCCGCTCGGGTCTGGTGAGTTGAGTCCGGAGCGCCCGGCCCGGCCGGGACGCGAAGAGCGAAGATCGTCGCAAACACGCTACCGTTCGGCGGAAGGGTCGTAACGGGAGAGTGCGAGCGGGCGATGACATCACCGGAGGCGGGTCTCACCGAGCTCGCCGTGCGTGCCGGCGCCGGAGACCGGGCAGCGGTCGACGAGCTGCTGGCGCGGATCCGGCCGATCGTCGTTCGGTACTGCCGGGCCCGGCTCGGCCGGACCGGCCGCGGTGCGTACACGACGGCTGACGATGTGGCGCAGGAGGTGTGTATCGCCGTGCTGGGTGCGTTGCCCAGGTACCGGGCGAGCGGTTCGCCGTTCACCGCGTTCGTGTTCGGTATCGCCGCGCACAAGGTCGCCGATGCGCACCGGGGCGCCGCGCGGGACCGGTCCGAGCCGGTCGCCACGCTGCCCGAGCAGGCGGACCTGACCGCGGGACCGGAGGCCCGGGCGGTCGCGTTGGACGGGGCCGGCCGGATGCGCGAGCTGCTGGACCGGCTCTCCCCGCAGCACCGCGAGGTCGTCGTACTGCGGGTCGGTGTCGGTTTGACCGCCGAGGAGACCGGGCGTGCCCTCGGCATGACCGCCGGTGCGGTACGGGTCGCGCAGCACCGCGCGCTGAACCGGCTGCGCGGGCTGGCCGCCGAGCTGTACGACGAGGTGCCGGTATGAGCGACCGGCTCGACCCGACCGGTACCGCCCGCACCGACGGCCTCCCCGGTGCGCCGGGCCGCGCCACCGCGCCGGCCGGGGACCCCGTCCCGGGCCGCGTCGATGCCCCCGGCGGTACGGACCCGGGCCCGGACGCCGCCGCCGTTGCCCGGGACGACCGGGCGCTCGACGCGTTGATCGGGCTGGACCCGGACGGTCCCGGCCGTACCGACGACCCGGCGCTTCGGCTGCTCGCCGCGTGGCGCGACGACCTGGCCGTCGACGTACCGGTGACGCGGCCGGCGCCGCTGCCCCGGGTCCGGCGCCCGGCCCCCGACGCGCCGCGGCCGGACCGGTCCCGGCCCGGCCGACGTACCGACCGACGGCGCCGCCGGGCCGGCCGGCTGGTCCTGGTGGCCGGGTTCGCGGTGCTCGCCGCGGGCGGGTTCGGCGGAGTGGCGATGGCCGCGGGCGGTGCGGCGCCGGACAGCCCGCTGTTCCCGGTGACCAAGGTGATCTACCCGGACCGGGCCGCGGCCCGGGAGCATCAGGTGGCGGCCGACGCGGACGTCGAGGATGCCCGCCGCGCCGCCCGGGAAGGCCGGGACGACGACGCCCGGCGGTTCCTCGCCGACGCCGACCGGCACGTACGGCACCTGCCCGACGAGGCGGCCCGACCGTTGCGGCGCAAGGCGGATCAGGTGCGGCGCGGTCTCGGCCCGTCGAACGGCGGCGGTCGCTCGCAGCAGGCCGGCCCGCCGCCGGCCGGTAGTTCCGGCCCGCCGTCACCGTCGACCGACAGTACCGGCAGCCCGTCCACCGAGCCGTCGCCGTCGGACGCGTCCGAGAGCGGTACCGGCGACACGCCGAAGGCGCCGGGCGGTGGCGACGACTCCTCCGGTACGGCGTCCGAGAAGCAGACCAAGCCGGCCAGGTCCGGCCAGCCGACCCCGCACGGCAGCGCCGGGAACGGCGACCAGGGCGACCAGAACTGACCGGCACGGCCCCGGGGTCAGTCGGTGGTCGCCGACCGGGTGCCGTCGACGTAGCCGCGCGCGTACTCCCAGGACACGTAGTGGTCCGGATCGGGCTCGAACGCGGGCTCGTGCAGCCGCGGGCGGCCGTGCTCCAGCACGTGGTGCAGGCTGCTGCGCAACAGCTCCCAGGCGACGTAGTGCGCGGCATGGCAGTCGTCGCAGTCGAACACGACGCCGCGGATGCCGGTCGGCTCCAGCAACTGCTGGAACTGGTCCAGCTCGGCCAGCTCGGCGGTGACCTCGTCGCGTTCGTCGTCGCTCAGCGCGCGGCCGGGCTCGCCGCCGAACAACCCCGCGGCGGGGTCGGACGGGTCATTCGCGAAGGGGTCGAGCGGCTCGTCACGCACCCTGCCACGGTATCGCCTGGGGCGCCCTGTTCGCCGCCCGCGGAGTCCGGCACCGGGGACGAGCCGGTACGTTCCGCCCACCGGTTCTGGGCCGGTCCGTCGCCGGGGAACAGGCTGCGGGGCCGGGACGTTACCCGGCGTACGATCGGAACACGCGGCCGGCGGCAGCGCTTGACGCTCGGCGTGCTGGCTTCGCGTGCCGGAAACGACCAGGCCCGGCCACCGGGGTCAACCAAGATCGGATCAACATGGCTGCCACGCATTCCGCCGACCACTCCCAGGACCTGCCGCTCGGCGCCGCCGCCAACCTGCCGCTCGGCCTCACGTTCGACGACGTGCTGCTGCAGCCGGTCGAGTCGGACGTCGACCCGGCCGAGATCACCCCGGCGACCCGGCTGACCAAGGACATCGAGCTGTCCATGCCGCTGGTGTCGTCGGCGATGGACACCGTGACCGAGGCGCGGATGGCGATCGCCATGGCGCGGCTGGGCGGCATCGGCGTGCTGCACCGCAACCTGTCCATCGACGACCAGGCGAGCCAGGTCGACCTGGTGAAGCGGTCCGAGGCCGGGATGATCACGCACCCGGTGACGTGTTCGGCCGACGACACGCTGAGCGACGTGGACGCGTTGTGCGCCCGGTACCGGATCTCCGGCGTTCCGGTGGTCGACGCGGACGGCGTACTGCTGGGCATCGTGACCAACCGCGACATGCGGTTCGTGGCGGACAAGCAGACGAAGGTCGGCGCGGTGATGACGCGGCAGCCGCTGGTCACCGCGCCGGTCGGGGTGGACCGGGACGAGGCGTACCGGCTGCTGTCCGAGCACAAGGTGGAGAAGCTGCCGCTGGTGGACGACTCCGGCCGGCTGCGCGGGCTGATCACCGTCAAGGACTTCACCAAGTCGGAGCAGTTCCCGGACGCGACGAAGGACGCCGCGGGCCGGCTGCGGGTGGCGGCCGCGGTCGGTATCGGCGACGACTCGTACAAGCGGGCCCGTGCCCTGGTCGACGCCGGCGTCGACGTGGTCGTGGTGGACATGGCGCACGGGCACAGCCGCGCCGTGATGGAGATGGTCGCCCGGGTCAAGAAGGACACCGGGGTGCAGGTCATCGGCGGCAACGTGGTGACGTACGAGGGTGCCAAGGCGCTGGCCGAGGCCGGCGTCGACGCGGTCAAGGTCGGCGTCGGGCCGGGCTCGATCTGTACCACCCGGGTGGTGGCCGGGGTCGGCGTCCCGCAGATCACCGCGATCATGGACACCGTCGCGGCGTGCCGGCCGCTCGGCGTTCCGGTCATCGCCGACGGCGGCATGCAGTACTCCGGCGACATCGCGAAGGCGATCGTGTCCGGTGCGGACAGCGTGATGCTCGGTTCGCTGCTGGCCGGGTGCGAGGAGAGCCCCGGCGAGTTGATCATCATCAACGGCAAGCAGTTCAAGTCGTACCGGGGGATGGGGTCGCTGGGCGCGATGCAGACCCGCGGCGCCGGCAAGTCGTTCTCCAAGGACCGGTACTTCCAGGGTGACGTCGCCACCGACGAGCAGCTCATCCCGGAGGGCATCGAGGGGCAGGTGCCGTACCGGGGGCCGCTGCGTTCGGTGGCGCACCAGCTGGTCGGCGGGCTGCGGCAGGCGATGCTGTACTCCGGGGCGCAGACCCTGCCCGCGTTGCAGCAGCGCGGACGGCTGATCCGGATCACCGCCGCCGGGCTGAAGGAGAGCCACCCGCACGACATCCTGATGACGTCCGAGGCGCCGAACTACCACACCCGCTGAGCGGCGGTGGGTACCTGACTTGCCGACCGGTACAGTGCCGTTTCGGGTGTTGAGTTCCCAACGTCGGTGACGGTGGGAAGCTCCGAGTGCGGGAGGGGTCCATCGTGCGGGACATGGTCGAGATCGGGATGGGTAAGGCGGCGCGGCGCGGCTTCCACCTCGACGAGGTGGCGCTGGTGCCGACCCGGCGTACCCGCGACGTCGACGACGTGTCGACCGGGTGGCAGCTGGACGCGTACCGGTTCGACATCCCGTGCGTCGGCCACCCGTCGGACGCCACGATGAGCCCGGAGAGCGTGGTGGCGCTCGGCCGGATGGGCGGCCTCGGCGTGCTGAACGCCGAGGGGCTGTGGACCCGGTACGAGGACCCGGTGCCGGTGCTGCACGAGCTGAGCCAGCTGGACGAGGAGGCCGCGGCCACCCGGCGGCTGCAGCAGCTGTACGCGGAGCCGATCCGGCCGGAGCTGATCGGGGAGCGGGTCAAGCAGATCCGGGACGCCGGCGCGGTCGTGGCGGTACGCGTCTCGCCGCAGCACACCCTGCAGCTCGCCCCGGTGATCCTGGACGCCGGCATCGACATCCTCGTCATCCAGGGCACGATCGTGTCCGCCGAGCACGTGTCCACCACCGACGAACCGCTCAACCTCAAGGAGTTCATCGCCGACCTGGACCTGCCGGTGGTGGCCGGCGGCTGCACCAACTACCAGACCGCGCTGCACCTGATGCGTACCGGTGCGGCCGGCGTCATCATCGGCGTCGGCGCGGACGACTTCTCCACCACCGACACGGTGCTCGGCATCCGGGTACCGATGGCCACCGCGATCTCCGACGCCGCCGCGGCCCGCCGGGACTACCTGGACGAGACCGGCGGCCGGTACGTGCACCTCATCGCCGACGGCGGCCTGTCCACCTCCGGCGACATCGCCAAGGCGCTCGGCTGCGGCGCGGACGCGGTGATGCTCGGCGAGCCGCTCACCATGGCCACCGACGCGCCGGCCGGCGGCGCCTGGTGGCACTCCGCGGCCAGCCACCCGAAGCTGCCGCGCGGCATGTTCAGCCCGGCCGGCGAGCAGCTCGGCACCCTCGAGGAGGTCCTGTACGGGCCGTCCGACGACCCGGAGGGCGCGATGAACCTGTTCGGCGGGCTGCGGCGGGCGATGGCCAAGTGCGGGTACTCCGACCTCAAGGAGTTCCAGCGCGTCAACCTCATCCTCGACCGCTGACCGGCTGGCCGTGATCCGTTGCGGCGCAACGGGTTCGGGTCAGTACCGGGAGAGTGCGGCGGCGAGCAGTCGGACGCCCGCCGCGATCCGGTCGGCCGGTACGGTGCCGTAGCCGAGGACGAGACCGAACTGCTTGTCGTTGGCGCAGAACCGATCCAGCGGATCGACGGCGACACCACGGGCGGCGGCGTCGGCCAGCGCGGCCGGTACGTCGAGGGCCGGATCGGCGCGTCGGGCGGCCACGTGCAGCCCGGCCGCGGACGGTACCACCGACAGCCGGTCGCCGAGGTGGGTGGCGAGCGCGGTGAGCAGCGCCTCGCGGCGGGTGGCGTAGGTGCGCAGCGCCCGGCGTACGTGCCGGGCCAGCAGCCCCTCGTCGATGAACCGCGCCATCGCTGCCTGTACCACCGGATCGCCGTGCCAGTCGGCCACCCGCCGCGCGGTCCGCAGCGCCGGTACCAGCGAGGCCGGCGCGACGAGGAACCCGAGCCGGAGCATCGGTGCCATGGTCTTCGCGTACGAGCCGACGTAGACGACGCGGCCCGCGGTGTCCAGGCTCTGCAACGGATCCAGCGGCCGGGACCCGTACCGGAACTCGCTGTCGTAGTCGTCCTCCACGATCACCGCGCGGTGCCGTGCGGCCCAGTCGAGCAGCGCGTACCGCCGGGCCGGTGACATCGCCACGCCGAGCGGGAACTGGTGCGACGGCGTCACGTACACCAGCCGGGCGTCCGCGGGCAGCGCGTCGACGTCGATGCCCTCCGCATCCACCGGTACGGCCGAGATCCGGGCGCCGGCCGCCCGCAGCACCTGCCGCGCGGGTACGTACCCGGGCTCCTCGACGGCGACCCGGTCACCGGGCTCGACCAGTACCCGGGCGATCAGGTCGAGCGCCTGCTGGGCGCCCTGGGTGACGAGCACGTCGTCGGCTCCGGCGCGTACCGACCGGGACAGCGCCAGGTGCCGGGCGATCGCGTCCCGCAGCTCGGGCAGCCCGGCGGACTCGCGGTACGGCGAGCGGCGCAGCGTCGCGGCGCGCAGTTCGGCGGCGACCAGCCGGCGCCAGGTGGCGAGCGGGAACAGGGCGGGATCGGGTACCCCGACCCGGAAGTCGTACCGGGCGGGTGGGCCGGCCGTCTCGGGCGCCGGCTCGGCGGCGAGGCCCCGCCACACCGGCCGGGGCCGTACCCCCTGGCGCGGCGCGGTGGGCGCGACCCCGGCGGTGGTCACCGACCGCACGAACGTACCGGCGCCGACCCGGCCGGTGAGGAACCCCTCGGCGGTGAGCCGCTCGTACGCGGCGGTCACGGTGGTACGCGAGACGGTCAGCGTCGCGGCCAGCTCCCGGCTCGGCGGCAGCCGCTCGCCCGGCCGCAGCCGGCCGTCCACGATCGCGTCGCGCAGCTGCCGGTAGATGCGGGCGGTCCGGTCGCCCCGGCCGGCCAGGCTGATGTGTACGTCGACCACGCCGGCAAGGCTACCGATTGGTCCAGTCAGGTTGCCTGATCTTGGCTCTGTCGGTGGACCGATCGGCCGCCGTAGGTTGGCCGGCATGAGCCGGTTGACGTCCGTACAGGGTGCCGCGGTGACGATCGGCGCGGTGCTCGGCACCGGCGTGATCACGTTGCCGGCGCTGGCCGCCCGTACCGCCGGGCCCGCCTCGCTGCTGTCCTGGCTGGCGCTGATCCTGCTGTCGGTACCGCTCGCGGCGACGTTCGCGGCGCTCGGTGCCCGGTATCCGGACGGCGGCGGCGTCGCCACGTACGTCCGGCAGGCGTTCGGCCGCCGCGCCGCCACCGTGGTCGGCTGGTGCTTCTACGTCGCGGTGATGACCGGGGCGCCGGCCGCGGCGATGTTCGGCGCCGGGTACGTGTCGGCCGCGCTCGGCGGTGGCCGTACCACGACGCTCGTCGTGTCGGCGCTGATGATTCTCACCGTGACCGCCGCCAACGCGGGCGGTGTCGCGGTGTCCGGCCGGATCCAGGTCGGCCTCGCCGGCCTGCTGGTGGTACTGCTGCTCGTCGCCACGATCGCCGCCGCGCCGCACGCCCGGCTGGCCAACCTGTCCCCGTTCGCGCCGCACGGCGGTCTCGCCGTCGTGTCCGCGGCGACGTTGCTGGTGTGGGGGTTCGCCGGTTGGGAGGCGGTGACCGCACTCGCCGGCGACTTCCGCCGGCCGGCCCGCGACCTGCCCCGCGCCACCGCGGTCGCGGTGGTGGTCGTCGGCGTGCTGTACCTGGCCGTCGCCGCGGCCAGCGTCCTCGTCCTCGGCTCGGCCGCGGGTACCGCACAGGCGCCGCTCGCCGACCTGCTCGCGATCGCGTTCGGCGGCGGGGTACGGGTGTTCGCCGCGGTCGCCGCCGTGCTGCTCACCCTGGGCGCGATGAACGCGTACTTCGCCGGTGCCGCCCGGCTCGGCGCCGCGCTCGGCCGGGACGGTGCGCTGCCCGCCTGGTTCGCTCGCGGCAGCCGGGCCGGTGAGGTACCCCGCCGCAGCCTCGGCACCGTCGCCGTACTGGGCGGTGTCGCGCTGCTCGTCGTCGCCGTCACCGGCGCCGGCACCGAGGTACCGACCCGGCTCACCACCGGCTCGTTCGTCCTCGTGTACGTGCTGGGTACCGCCGCCGCGGTCCGGCTCCTGCCGCGCCGCAGCTGGGCCTGGCGGGCCGCCGTCGTCGCGCTGGTGTGCGTGGTCGCGCTGTTCGTGCTGGCCGGCTGGTACCTGGTGTGGACGCTCGCGGTGGCCGTCGCCGCGCTGCTCTACGACCGGTACCGGTCCCGGCGGCGTACCGGCCGGGCCGACACCGCCACCGACACCGACCGCGTCCGGGTCGCGTCGACGCGGGCCCGCTGATCGTTGCACGCCCGGGGGCTCGCCCGCGGGACCGATGAGTGCCGGGCCCGGCGGACGTCAACACCGCAGAAGGCAGTCGAGCTACGGGGTGAGCAGATGGCACGGGTCCGCATTCACAACTTCTCCATTTCGCTGGACGGGTACGCGACCGGCGCGGGCCTGACCGCCGAGGCGCCCTTCGGCCACGCCGGCGAACGGCTGCACGAATGGATGTTCGCGACCCGGTTCGGTGCGCCGATCGTGGGGCGCACCGGCGGTACCGCCGGCGTCGACGACGCGCTCGCCCAGCGGTACGAGCCGGGCATCGGCGCCGAGATCATGGGTGCCGGCAAGTTCGGTCCGCCGGGATGGCAGGACGACGCCGACTGGACCGGCTGGTGGGGTACGAACCCCCCGTTCCACACGCCGACGTTCGTGCTGACCCACCGGCCGCGGCCGTCGATCGAGATGGCGGGCGGCACCACGTTCCACTTCCTCGACGCCGCACCGGCCGAGGCGCTGGACGCCGCCGCCGCGGCCGCCGACGGCCGGGACGTGCGGATCGGCGGCGGCCCGACCGTCGTCCGCGAGTTTCTCGCCGCGGGGCTGGTCGACCACATGCACCTGGTCCAGGTACCGATCGTGCTCGGCCGGGGAGTCCGGGTCTGGGACGGGCTGGATGCGCTGGAGCGGGACTACGCGATCGAGGCCGTCTCGACGCCCAGCGGGGTCACCCACCTCGTCTTCGACCGGACGCCGGTGTGATCAGGCGGGCAGCGGTGGCGTCTCGCCGGTGAGGACGACGCGCCGCTCGTCTCGACGGCGGTGCACCACGATCGCGTACCCGGAACGGACGGCGACCAGCTCGACCGTGTCACCGCCGTCGGCGCTGCGGATCACCGACCAGCCCTCGCCGACGAGATGCCGGCGTACCGCGGCGATCCGGTGTTCCGGCTCGACCTCGGACGGGTCGCTGATCTCCACCCGGATCCGGCTGACCAGCGACGCGGCCGCGCCGTCGGAGAACGAACCGGCGCCGGACGGACCGGTGTCGACCGCGATGACCGGGTGCTGATCCGGCACCGCGGCGACCGCCGCCACCAGCAGCAGCCCGCGCAGCTCGTCCCGCGCCTGGTACGGGTTGGCCGGCCGGCGCGCGCTCACCCGGCACCGCCGGTACGGGACGGTTGCGCCGCGCGGTCCTGCTCGGGCGCCCCGGACAGTACGCCGTCCAGATGCGGCAGGGAGCCGTCGGCCGGTGCCGGCGCCCGGTCCATCCCGGCCAGCAGCAGCTCCTCCGCCAGGGTGGTGTCGGTACGGGTGACCTCGGCCAGCCGGCCGCTCACCACCCGGGCCAGGTTGTCCAGCGACTCGCTGCCGACCGCGTAGTACCGGTCGTGCCCGACGACCTCCGTCCCACCCTGCGTGTCCAGCCGGGTCACGTCGGCGAACTCGGCCGGGTCGGCGCCGTGCACCCGCGAGTACGCCAGGGTGTCGCCGGGCGCGCGCAGCGCCCAGCACCGGGTACCGGTGTGCGCCCGCAGCACCGGGTCGGGCAGGTCGTCCCGACTGGCCGGGGTGGCCGGACGCAGGTCGGCCGCGGACCGGACCCGCTCACCCAGCCCGGCGCTGCCGACGAACACCACGTCGTCCGGCTGGTACCCGGCGCGCATCGCCGCCGCCACCAGGACGGTGCCGAAACCGTGCCCGACCAGTACCACCCGGGCACCGTCGGCGAGGCTCGGCGTGATCCCCGCCAGGAACCTGCGCAACGCGGTCGCACCGCTGCGCGCCCGGGCCGCACCGCCGGAACCCACTGCGCCGGCGGAGTCGTACCCGAGCCAGGCCACCACCGCGACACCCGGCCCGGCGGTGTCGTACAGCAGCCGGGCATCGTCGGCGAGCGCGTTGAACGTGTCCAGCCCGTTCCGCCCGCCCGGCACCAGGACCGCGACCGTACGCGCCCGGCCCAGGTCACCGAACACTTCCGCGACCCGCCCGGCGCCGCTCGGGTCGAACCCCAGGAACCGCCGCTCCTGCCGGTACGTGACGCGCTCGCCGTTGTCCGGGTCGACGCCGCTGCGCGTCCGCACCGCGAGGAACGAGTTGAGCGTGCCGATCCGCTGGTTGATCGCGTCGACGGTACGCGACCGGGTCAGCGACCGCTCGTCCGCCGCGTTGCCCGCCGCGGCCAGCTCGCTGCGGCTGCGTCGCAGCTCGTCCCGGCTCTCGTCGATCAGCTGCCGGCTCGCCGCGTACCGGGCCGGCAGCGGCGCGCCGGGCAGCCCGGCGACCAGGCCGGGTCGCTTGCGCCGGGCCGCCCGGCGGCGCTGCGCGGACAGCTGCCCGTACAGCAGGACGACCGCCGGGGCGAGATCCCGTACCGACGGGTGCCGGGCCACGAGCTCGTCCAACCGGTCCGCGTCGTCCGCCCCGTCTGGGTCCTCGTCCGCCCCTGCCGGGGCGGTCGGGTCCGGGCCGGTCGGGGCGGGTGCGTCGGCGCCGCCGGCAGCGGGCTGCTCGGGCGCGGGGTCGGTGCCGGCCCGGCCGGTACCGGTGGGTTCGTCGGGCGGGTCGGTGAGGGAGCCGGGGCGGGCACCGAGCGCGCGCGAGGCGTGCAGGTCGGCCGCCTCCGCCACGACCAGCGCGCGGGCGGCGAGCGACGCGGCGGTGCGGCGGACCGAGTCGTACACGTTGGCGAGCGGGCCGAGCATGGTCGAGGGGAGGACGGTGACCTCGCCCCGCCCGTACACCCGGCAGCCGACCAGCTCGGCGAACGAGTCCGCCAGCGACAGCAGCTGGCTCGCCTCGTCCAGCCGCTCGGCGACACCCGCGATGACCGCCGCCGCCTGGGTACGGGCATCGCCGAGCCGCCGCGCGTCGTCGACCAGGGCGTGCCGGTGCGCGGTGGATGCGGTGGCGGCCGGGCCGTGCCAGTCGGCCAGATCCTTGCCCGCGGACTCCACCGCCTGCTCGACCACGGCCGACACCCGCTCGGCGTCCGCGCGCAGCGAATCGGCCAGCGCGGCCACCCGCCCCGGGCGCACCTCGCGGAGCCGTTCGACGGTCAACATCACGGGGTACCGCCGCGCAGCGCGTGGTCGATGATGCGCTCGGCGTCGTCGTACCGGTCGGCGGCGGCGCGGAGCTGGTCGGCATGGTCGGAGTAGTCGGCGGCGAGGCCGGCGACGCACGCGTCCCAGTCGGCGTGCAGCCGGGCCAGCGCCGAGCCGAACGACCAACCCTCGACGCCGGCGTCGTCGAGCAGCTCGGCCGGGTCCGGCCGGGTACCGCGGGGCACGCTCGGACCGCCGGCGCCGACGACGGACTCGACGATGGCGGATGCGGCCGTACCGTCCGCGTCCGCCGTCGACGTGTCACTGGTGGGGGTCGGGCGCGGCGCCCCGAGCCGGGCGCCGATCTCGGCCAGTCGAGCGGCGGCGCTGCGCAACTGGTCGGTGTCGACCTCGAACCGGTCCGCGGTCATGATCGTCTCCCTCCTGCCCGCGTACCGAAGATGGACCGCCACCGAGCAACCCCCGTACTGCCCGGGTAACGGCGCGGCCGGCGGACCGGCCGCGCACCGCGCGTGCGCGCTACCCATCAGGTGCCATACGGGGGATCATTGTCCATCGACGCAAGCCCCGCGGCACGAGGAGCGAAATGAGTCTCACCCAGCCGGTCGCCGGTTTCGACGTGGTGGTCGTCGGGTCCGGGTTCGGGGGCAGCGTCGCCGCCCTGCGCCTCACCGAAAAGGGGTACCGGGTGGCCGTCGTCGAGGCGGGCCGCCGGTTCGCGGACGACGAGTTCCCGGAGACGTCGTGGCGGCTGCGCCGGTTCCTGTGGGCGCCGCGCCTCGGCTGTTACGGCATCCAGCGGCTGACGCTGCTGCGCAACGTGCTGGTGCTGTCCGGTGCCGGGGTCGGCGGCGGCTCCCTGGTGTACGCGAACACCCTGTACCGGCCGCCGGACCGGTTCTTCGCCGACCCGCAGTGGGCCGGCATCACGGACTGGTCGGCCGAGCTCGCGCCGCACTACGACCAGGCGGAGCGGATGCTCGGCGTGGTGCCGTACACGGGGACGACGCCGTCGGATCGGGCGATGCGTACCGTCGCCGAGCAGATGGGTGTCGGTGACACGTTCCACAACGCGCCGGTCGGTGTCTTCTTCGGTACCCCCGGTGAGCTCACCGAGGACCCGTACTTCGGTGGCGCCGGCCCGGCCCGCCGCGGCTGCCTGGAGTGCGGCGAGTGCATGACCGGCTGTCGGCACAACGCCAAGAACACCCTGGTGAAGAACTACCTGTACCTCGCCGAGCGGGCCGGCGCGCGGGTGTTCCCGCTGAGCACGGTCACGGCGGTACGGCCGGTGCGCGGCGGCGGCTACCGGGTGGAGATGACCCGTACCGGTTCGTTCGGGCTACCCGGCGACCGGCGGGTGTTCGCCGCCGGCCAGGTGATCTTCGCGGCCGGTGCGCTCGGCACCCAGCGGCTGCTGCACACCATGCGCGACACCGGCGTACTGCCGGACCTGTCGCCCGCGCTCGGCACCCTGACCCGGACCAACTCGGAGTCGATCGTCGGCGCCAAGTCGTACCGGTCGGACGTCGACTTCACCGAGGGCGTCGCGATCACCAGCTCGTTCCACCCGGACCCGGACACGCACATCGAACCCGTCCGGTACGGGCACGGGTCGAACGCGATGGGGCTGCTGCAGACGCTGCTGACCGACGGCGGCGGCCGCTGGCCGCGGTCGCTGAAGTGGCTGGCGGAGGCGGCCAGGCAGCCGGGCGCGCTGGTCCGCGGGGTGTCCACCCGGCGCTGGTCGGAACGTACCGTCATCGCGCTGGTGATGCAGTCGCTGGACAACTCGCTGACGGTACGGCGGGGTCGGTTCGGCGGGCTGACCAGCCGGCAGGGCCACGGCGAGCCGAACCCGAGCTGGATCCCGGCCGGCAACGAGGCGGTACGCCGGCTCGCCGAGCTGATCGACGGCATCCCGGGCGGGTCCTGGGGCGAGATCTTCAACATCCCGCTGACCGCGCACATCCTCGGCGGCTGCCCGATCGCGGACGCGCCGGAGCGCGGTGTCGTCGACGCGTACCAGCGGGTGTACGGGCATCCCGGGCTGCACGTGCTGGACGGCGCCGCGGTCTCCGCGAACCTCGGCGTCAACCCGTCGCTGACGATCACGGCGCAGGCCGAGCGGGCGATGTCGCTGTGGCCGAACCGGGGCGAGCCGGATCCGCGCCCGCCGCTCGGCGCCGACTACCGTCGGTTGCCGCCGATCGCGCCGGCGCACCCGGCGGTACCGGCGTCGGCTCCCGCCGCGCTGCGGCTGCGCACCCGCTGACCGTGTCCGGTACGGGCGGATTGTCACGGAGGGCAACCGCACTGAAGGCGGCGTGAAACCGCGGCGAGCCAGGATGGCCGCATGAGCATGACCGACATCGACACCGCGCGCCGGCCGACGGGCGCGCGCGGAACCGACCTTGCGGTACGGGCCGAGGGGCTGGTGAAGTCGTTCGGCGAGCAGCGCGCGGTCGACGCCGTCGACCTGGAGGTCCGCCCCGGCGCGATCTTCGGCGTACTGGGGCCGAACGGCGCCGGCAAGACCACCATGTTGCGGATGCTGGCGACGCTGCTGCCGATCGAGGCGGGTCGCGCCGAGATCTTCGGCGTGGACGTGGCGCGGCAGCCGCACGTGATCCGCCAGCTCGTCGGCGTGACCGGGCAGTACGCCTCGGTCGACGAGAACCTGACCGCCCGGGAGAACCTCCGCCTGTTCGCCCGGCTGCACGGTATCCCGGTGAAACGGGCGAAACGGATGGCGCTCGACCTGCTCGACCGGTTCGGGCTGAGCGACGCCGCCGACAAGACGATCGCGCAGTTCTCCGGCGGGATGCGGCGCCGGCTCGATCTGGCCGCCAGCCTGATCACCACACCGCCGCTGATCTTCCTGGACGAGCCGACCACCGGGCTGGACCCGCGTACCCGCGGCCAGATGTGGGACACCATCCGGGACCTGGTCGCCGACGGCTGCACCGTGCTGCTGACCACCCAGTACCTGGACGAGGCGGACCAGCTGGCCGACCGGATCGCGGTGATCGACCACGGCCGGAAGGTCGCCGAGGGTACCCCGGAGGAGCTGAAGGCCACCGTCGGCGACACCACCCTGCAGCTGGTCCTCGCCGATCCGGACCGTACCGACCGGGCCGTCGAGGTGGTCCGCGGCGTGCTGGGCATCGAGCCGGTGCCCAGCCCGGAACGCGCCCGCCTGCACGTACCGCTGAAGCAGGCGGACCTGGCCGCCGAAGTGCTGGTGGCGCTGCGCGACGCGGACGTGTCGGTGGCGTCGATCAGCGTCGACCGCCCCAGCCTGGACGAGGTGTTCCTGACCCTGACCGGCCACGTGGCCGAAGCAGCGGACGAGCGAGGAGAGCAATGACGACCACCAGCGCGTTGATCGCGACGGAGCGGGTACGGCCGGCGGACCGGGTCGCCGCCGCCCGGCCACACGTCCGTCCGGGTGAGGTCGTCAGCCAGACGCTGACGATGGCCTGGCGTGCGGTGAAGAAGATGCGCCGCAACCCGGAGCAGTTCTTCGACGTGACGCTGCAGCCGATCCTGTTCACCGCCATGTTCGCGTACATCTTCGGCGGGGCGATCGCCGGCAACGTCGGCGCGTACCTGCCGTTGATGATCCCCGGGATCCTGGCCCAGACCGTACTGACGACGTGCATGGCCACCGGCACGCAGCTGCGCGAGGACATGGAGAAGGGCGTCTTCGACCGGTTCAAGTCGCTGCCGATCGCCCGGATCGCGCCGCTGGCCGGGCCGATGGTCGCCGACCTGCTGCGGTACGCGATCGCCGCCACGCTCACGTTCGGCATGGGCATCGCGGTGGGCTACCGGCCCGACGGCGGGGTGTTCGGGGTGCTGGCCGCGATCGTCCTGGCGATCGTCAGCGGCTGGTCGCTGGCCTGGGCGTTCACCTGGGTCGGGACGATCGCCCGGAGCGCCCAGGCGGTCCAGGGCATCTCCATGATGATCATGTTCCCGTTGACGTTCCTGTCGAACGCGTTCGTGCCGGAGCAGTCGCTGCCCGGCTGGCTGCAGGCGTTCGTGAAGGTCAACCCGGTGTCGCACATGGTCACCGCGGCCCGGGACCTGGCCAACCACGGCCACCTCAGTACGGAGGTGGCGTGGACGCTGCTGGCCTGCCTAGTCGTCGTCGCGGTGTTCGCGCCGCTGTCGGTCCGCAGCTACCGCCGGCACCTCTGACCGCGGGCCGAACAGGTCATCGAGCAGCCGCCGCGCCTCGGCCAGCAGGGCCGGGCCGCGGCGGTCGCCGTACCCGTCGCGTACCGCATCGAGCAGTCCGGGCGCGACCCGCTCGGCGTGCGGGACGAGCCGTTCCGGGCTCATCACCGGGACGATGCGCAGGCCGCCGAAGCGTTCGGACACGACCAGCATCCGCACCGCCGGTTCGGGTTCCGTCGCCTGCCGCAGCAGGGCCCAGCTGGCCAGGCCGTACAGCAACGCGCCGGTCACCGGATAGTCCGGGAACGCGGTCGTGCCGAAGACCAGCCGCCGCGCGCTCCGGACGCAGTCGGCGAACAGCGCCGTCCCGAACGGGACACTCTCCGGCCCGGCGAGCTGGGCGTACGCGGTCAGCGCCGCGGCCTCGGCGGTCACCACCCACGGCTCGGCACCGCTGCTGACCGCCACGTCCGGTACCCGGTAGTTCCGGGCCTGCAGCACGGCGCGCCGGAACTCGGCCAGGGCCAGCTCCGTGTCGCCCCGGGCCACCGCCAGCTCCGCCGAGCAGAGCGGAAGCAGCCCGAAGCTGCCGAGTACCGGTTTCCCCTCGACCACGCGGGCGATGCCGTCCAGTTCGCGTTCCGCGGCGGGCAGGTCGCCGTCGATGATCGAGGCGTGGAACAGCACCCCGCGCAGCTGCGTCTCGTCGTCGGTCGAGCCCATCCGGGCCATCACCGGCAGCGCCGCGTTGGCATGGCGGACGGCACGCCGATGCTCGCCCAGCCGTAGCCGCAGCGACGCCAACATGGCATGCAGGATGGCCGTCATCCACGGCCCCTCCGCGTCGTCGACCAGCGCCAGCGCCTCCTCGGCCGCGGCCGCCGCGTCGGTCAGTTCGCCCGCGTTCTCCAGCAGGAAGCTGGTCATCTGCGCGGCGAGGAACACCACGTTCCCGTCCGCGCTGCGGCGGAGCCGGTCGAGGTTGTGCCGTACCGCAAGGCCCTCGGCCGGATCGCAGGCCAGCAGTACGGTCGACATCGCCGCGATCCGCGGATCGGTGTCCGGCGTGTCCGGCAGGCCGGCGAGCAGGTCGCGCAGCGGCCGGGTCCGACGGCCGTCCAGTACGGTCATGACGTTCATCAGGGTGGTCACCAGCGCCACGCGGGTCACCTCCACCAGCTCCGGCGGCGGGGACCAGTCGGTGAGTGCGGCGCTGATCGCGTCGGCCAGCGCGATGAGGCGCAGATGGTCGCCGCGCAGGGACCACAGCGGCGCCAGCGCGGCCAGCAGCTGTACGGTCAGCGCCTGGTCGGGGCCGGCGAGCGCCTGGCGCAGCAGCTCGGCGAGGTTGCCCTCCTCCGCGCGCAGCGCGTCCGCCGCCTCGAACTGGGTCCGGCTGAACAGCTCCCCGGCGTACCGCCCGGTGTACGCGACCGCCCAGGCGCGCTGCGCGGCCCGCGCCTCCGTCTCCTCGCCGGCCTCGGCCAGCCGGAGCCGGCCGAACTCGCGGACCGTCTCCAGCATCCGGTACCGCAGGCCGGTACCGGTCTCGTGGACGGTGAGCAGCGACTGCTCGGCGAGCGCGTGTACCGCCTGGAGCGCGGACGGCCCCAGCATCCGGTCGGCCGCGTCGAGAACGAACCCGTCGCCGAACAGTGACAGCCACCGCAACGCCCGCTGTTGCGGGGCGTCGAGCAGGTTCCAGGACCATTCGATGACCGCCTGCAGCGTGCGGTGCCGGTCCGGTGCGCTGCGGTCCCCACCGCGCAGCAGCGTGAACCGGTCCGCCAGCCGGCTGGCGACCTCGTCCGCCGACATCACCCGTACCTTCGCCGCGGCCAGCTCGATCGCGAGCGGCAGCCCGTCGAGCCGGGTGACGATCTCGGTGACGGTCGGGTCGGCCAGCCGGGCGCCCGGTCGTACGGCCAGGGCCCGCTCCCGGAACAGCTGCACCGCGTCCGCGTTGCCCAGTTCGGCCAGCGGGTAGACCTGTTCGGCCGGGATGGACAGCGGCGCCCGAGAGGTGGTCAGGACGCGCAGGTCGCGGGTCGTGGCCACCAGGTACGCGGCCAGTTCGGCGACGGCGGCGACCAGGTGCTCGCAGTTGTCCAGGATCAGCAGCGTCGGCAGGCTGCCCAGCTGCCGGGCGATCCGGGCCCGTACGTCGGCGCGTTGCTCGGCGGACAGCGCGCGCCGGCCGCGTACCGAGTCGCGTACGCCGAGGGCCGCGCCGACCTCGCCGACCACCGCCTCCGGTGCGGACACGCCGACCAGTTCGACGAAGTGCACCACCGGCCAGGTGGCGCGGTGGCCGACCGCGTGCGCCAGCCGGGTCTTGCCCAGCCCGCCCGGGCCGACGATCGACACCACCCGGTTCGCCGCCAGCAGGCCGAGTACCGCGGCGATGTCGGAGTCCCGGCCGAGCAGCGGGGAGCCGTCGTAGTACAGGCCGGCCCGGACGGGGCGGTCCGCGGCGAGCAGCTCGGCGTGTACCCGGGTCAGGTCCGGTCCCGGGTCGGTGCCGAGGCGGTCGCGCAGCGCGGCGCGGTGTTGCTCGTACCGCTCCAGTGCCGGGCCGGTGCCGCGTACCGCCGCCTCGCTGCGCAGCAGCCGGGCCAGCAGGTCCTCGTCGCCGGGGCGGTCGGCCAGTACGGACTCCAACAGCGGCAGGGCACCCTGGTGGTCGCCGCCGAGATGCCGGGCCAGCCCCAGTACCCGCCGAGCCTCGGTACGGCGGTCCGCGGCCCGCCGGGTCAGCTCGGCGAGCGGCCCGGGCGGTTCGGTCGGCGGGTCGGTCGCGAGCCGTACCGCCTCCTCGGCGAGCCGCGCCGCATCACCGGTACGGCCGGCCGCCAGCGCCTGGTGCGCCTGCCGTACCAGGCGGTCCAGCCGCAGCACGTCGACCTCGTCGGGGGGCAGGCCCAGCCGGTAGCCGCCCGGGGTACGCCCGACCGCCTCGGCCGAGGTCGCCGACCGGGCCCGGGACACCACGACCTGCAGCGCCTTGGTGGGGTTGCCGGGCGGCTGGTCCGGCCACAGCAGTTCGGCCAGCCGCCGGTCGGCCAGGCCGGTACCAGGATGCAGGGCGAGCAGCGCCAGCAGGGTCCGCGGGCGCTCCCCGGCGACCGGCGTCCCGTACCAGCGGACGCCGTCGAGCAGGGTCAGCGCGGGAACCACACGGTTCAGGATATGGGCCCGGCGGTACGCGCCGCGGCCGCGACGGCTGCGAAGCCGATCACGGCGAGATGTCCGGCGTCCCGGTCACCGACACGCCGGCGGTACGGGCGGCCTCGGCCAACGCGACCGCGTCGGTCACGGCGATCCCGTCCGGGTCGTTGTTGAAGTACACATACGTGTCCGTGTCCGGATAGGTCTCCGCGATCCGGTCCACCCAGCGGCGCAGCGCGTCGGTCGGGTAGCGCGGCCACAGGTCGGTACTGCCCTCGTGCAGCCGCAGGTAGCCGAAGCCCGCGGTACGCCAGGTCGGTGTCACCGGCCCCAGCCGGTCGGCCCAGCACAGCGCCGCGCCGTGCTCGACGAGTACCGCCCGGATCCGCGGCGTCCACCAGGACTCGTGCCGCGGTTCGACCGCGACCCGCTGTCCCGCCGGGAACGCGGCGAGCGTCTCGGCGAGCCGATCGGGGTCGGCGGTCAGCGTGGGCGGCAGTTGCAGCAGTACCGGGCCGAGCCGGTCGCCGAGCCCGGCGGCGTGGTCGAGCAGCCGGGCCACCGGGCCGGCCGGATCGCGCAGCCGGCGTACGTGGGTCAGGTAGCGGCTGGCCTTGACCGCCATGACGAACCCGTCCGGTACCCGCTGCCGCCAGCCGGCGAACGTCTCCCGCTCCGGCAGCCGGTAGAACGCGTTGTTCAGCTCGACCGTGTCGAACCGCTCCGCGTAGTACTCCAGCCAGCGGCGCTGCGGTACGTCCTTCGGGTAGAGCACGCCGCGCCAGTCCCGGTACTGCCAGCCCGAGGTGCCGAGCACGATCCGCGCCATGGCCCCAGTCTGTTCCGGCGGCGACGGCGCCGGACGTCGTACCGGAATTCGGGAAGGGGCAACGCGGGCATAACAGTTTCCGTGCCCGCGGTTCGGGGGCTTTCCGGCATGTCAGGCAGCCGGTAGGCTCAGGCATCGTTCATGGTCGGAACTTTCCAGATTAACCCCTGAGCAATGTTCGGCGCCTTAACTTCCCGGAAACTGGAAGCACAGGCGAGAAGGGGACGCGCGAGCAACGGTGGCGACCACGCAGCTTGACCGACCTGCCCGGCCCGGCGGCATCGCGGCCCGCAGCCGGCGCCGTTCCCGCGACCGGTCCGGGCCGACCGCGGTGCTGTTCAGCCTCCCCGCGCTGCTGATCTTCGCGGTGTTCACCATCCTGCCGACCGCGTACACGTTCGTCATCAGCCTGTTCAACTGGAACCCGCTGAACGTGTCGCAGTCGACGTTCATCGGCGCGGACAACTACCGGAGGCTGTTCGCGCACTCCACCCCGTCGTTCGCGGCGAGCGCGCTGACCTCGCTGTACTTCACCGCCGGCATGGTCATCGGCGGCACCGCGGTGTCGTTGGCCATCGCGGTACTGCTGTCCCGCGGCGGTGCCTGGCTGTCCGGCGTCCGGGTCGCCGTGTTCGTACCGCACGTCACGCCGCTGGTGGCCACCTCGATCGTGTGGGTCTGGATCTTCAACCCGCAGTTCGGGTTGGCCAACGCGGTGCTGCGCTGGTTCCACCTGCCGGTCGTCGACTGGCTCGACTCGTCGACGACCGCGATGCCGGCGATCCTCACGTACAGCCTGTGGCACGAGGTCGGGTTCACCGTCGTCATCTTCCTCGGTGGCCTCGCCGTGGTCAGCGGTGAGCTGGGCGAGGCGGCCCGGGTCGACGGCGCCAACCGTTGGCAGGAGTTCTGGTACGTGACCTGGCCACAGTTGCGGCCGGTCACCCTGTTCGTCGTCACCATCTCGACGATCTCGTCGCTGCAGGCGTTCACCCAGTTCTACGTGATGACCGAGGGTGGGCCGGCGCACGCCACCACGACGCTGAGCTACCTGCTGTACCAGGAGGCGTTCGTCTTCTTCCACACCGGTTACGCGGCGGCGCTCGCCGTCGTGCTGTTCGTCGTCACCGCACTGTTCACGCTGCTGCAGTTCCGTACCCGTCGGTCCACGTTGAGGAGTACCAGTGCGTAAGGTTCGTGTCGCCGCCGCGCTCGCGGTGTGCGCGCTCGGCGCGGGTGGACTCGCCGCCTGCGGTTCGGGTTCGTCGTCGGGGAAGACCACGGTCACGTTCATGGAGGCGATGAGCTCCGGCACGCTCAAGACCTCGATGCAGACGCTGACGAAACGGTTCGAGCGGGCGCACCCGGACATCGACGTCCAGCTTCAGGTCGAGCCGGACTATCCCACGTTGCGCAACAAGGAGACCGCGGCGCTGTCGGCCGGGAAACCGCCGACGATCGGTCAGGCGTACTCGGACTGGGCGGCCACCTACGCCAACAGCAACGTGCTGGTGCCGCTCGCCGACTACGCCAAACCGGCGGACCTCAAGGCGCTGTATCCCGGAGTACGCAGGGATCTGTACCTACCAACCGACCACAAGCTCTACATGTGGCCGTTCAACAAGAGCGTGGTCATCCAGTACTACAACCAGAAGATGTTGGCCGCCAAGGGAAAACGCGCGCCGAAGACCTGGGACGAGTTCGCGGACACGGCGAAGGCGGTGTCCGGCAACGGAACCACCGGTATCGCGATCGATCCGGGCGGCTCGGCCGGGCCGGCCGGCGGTGAGGCGTGGTACGAGATCCTGGCCGAGGCGTACGGCACGTCGGTGTTCGCCGCCGACGGCACGCCGCGGTTCACCAGTCCCGCCGCGGTCAAGGCGATGCAGTACCTGGTGGGGTTGAAGAAGTCGGGCGCGCTGACGCTGGGCAAGAACTACCCGGGCCAGGTCGCGCTCGGCGCCGGCAAGGGCGGCTTCGACGTGTCCAGCGTCGCGAGCTACTACTACAACAAGAAGGCTGTTGGCGGCAAGTTCCCGATGGGTACCGCACCGCTGCCCACCGGACCCGGTGGCACGCAGGCGAACCAGCTCGCCGGTACCAACATCGTCATGTTCGCCAAGGCATCCGACGAGGAGCGCACGGCGGCCTGGCAGTACCTGAAGTTCCTCACCTCGCCGCAGTCCCAGGCGTACTGGGCGGAGCACTCCGGCTACCTGCCGGTGACGCCGGCCGCGCTGCCGAAGATGACCGACTTCATCAAGCAGAACCCGTACCAGAAGTTCGCCGCGCAGGCGTTGACCACAGCCAAGGCCGACCCGCCGTACCCGTGGATCACCCAGGCGCAGGGCATGCTCGCGGTGGCGATGCAGTCCTCGTTGACCGGCAAGCAGTCGCCGGCGGATGCGCTGAAATCCGCGCAACAGCAGGCGATGGACGCGATGAAGTCGGGGCAGTAGATGGCGACCCGGCGGCGTGTTGCCGGCCCGGTACTGCGCCGTGTCGTCGCGGTCGTCGTCGGGTTGGCGTTCCTGGCGCCGTTCTGGTGGGTGCTGACCACCTCGCTCGCCCGCAAGGCCGACGTGTACCGGTTCCCGCCGTCGCTGCTGCCGCACTGGCACTGGGCGAACTACGCCCGGGCCTGGGCGGCGGCGCCCTGGCTCCGCCTGTTCGGCAACACCGTCCTGATAGCACTGTCCACTGTGGTGCTTGCCGTGGTCACGTCGGTACTGGCCGGGTACGCGTTCGGTGTGCTCCGGTTCCGCGGCCGTACCGCACTGTTCACCGTGGTGCTGGCGGTGATGATGGTGCCGCAGACGGTACTGCTGATCCCGGACTACGTGATCGCGCAGACGATTGACTGGCTTGACACGTACTGGATCCAGATCATCCCGTTCGGCGGCAGCGTGTTCGGCATCTTCCTGGTACGGCAGTTCTTCGCCGGGCTGCCCACCGAACTGTTCGACGCGGCGGAACTGGACGGTGCCGGCCGGCTGCGCGCGCTCTGGTCGGTGGGCGTACCGCTGGTGCGCCCGGCGATCGTCATCGTGGCGCTGAACGTGTTCATGGGTTCCTGGAACTCGTTCGTCTGGCCCTTCATCATGACCTCGTCGCCGTCGGTACAGCCGGTCGAGGTCGGCCTCGCCACGTTCTACGGTGCCGAGGGCACGGACTGGACCGGGCTGTCCGCCGCGGTCACCTTCACCACGATCCCGGTACTGGCGATTTTCCTTGCGCTGCAACGGCACTTCGTGACGGGCGCGTACTCGGCGGCCGGAGGTCTCAAGTGACCGAGGGCATCCTGCTCGTCGATCTGGACGGTACCCTCTACACCGGAGACGCGCCGATCCGGTGCTACGCAACGGAACTGGCCACGCTCACCGGCGACAGCACGCTCGTCGGCGCGGTCGAGGAGTACCTGTCCGGCAGGTCGCCGATCGCCGCCGCGGACGGCTGGGAGGCGGTGCGGATGCTGGCGGGCGGCGTGCCGGGCCGGCTCGCGGACGCCGCGTTCCTCCGGGTGCGGTACGGGATGGCCGACGGCACCGTGCCGGTCACCGTGTCCGCGCCGCTGGTGCGGCTGATCGGCGAGCTGCGCGCCCGGTACGTCCCGGTGCTCGCCACGAACAGCCCGCGGGACGGGCTGCTCGCCCTGCTGGACCGGCTCGGGGTGACCGGGCTGTTCGCCGAGGTGGTGTTCAGCGCGCGCAAGCCGGACGGCCTGGTACCGCTGGCGACCCGGCTGTTGCGCTCGATCGGCGCGGCGGCGGCGCCGTGGCGGTTGCTGTCCATCGGTGACCACTGGACCAACGACATCGCCCCCGCATTGCGGGTCGGCGCGATCGGTGGGTATGTTGATCGGTTCGGCCGGCGGTCCGGACCGGCTCAGCTGACCGGCCCGGTCGTCGACGACCTGCTGCCCGGCATCCGTTGCTGGGCAGCGGATCCCGCGTCGTTCGACGCGGCCCACCGGATCGCCGGCGGCTGAAACGTCGCCCAGCCAGTGCGGGAGATGCGTGTGTCCACTGTGGAGTTCTTTGGCGGACTGGGTGTCATCGGGTCGAGCAAGATCCTGGTCAGCCACGGCGAACACCGGGTACTGCTGGACATCGGCCTGGACATCCCGTCGACCGGCGACCTGTTCCGGCCGCCGGTGTCGCCGCGCCGGGGGCGGGAGCTCGCCGACCGGCTGCGGGTCGGTGCGGCGCCGCGCATCCCCGGCCTGTTCGACCCGGCCCTGCTGCCCGCGGCGGATGAGGCGCCGGACTGTGCCGCGCTGGCCGACCCGGTCGGCCCGACCGCGGTGTTCGTCAGCCATCCGCACCTGGACCACGTCGGCCTGGCCGGTTTCGTACGGCCGGATGTCCCCGTGTACGCGCACCAGGACGCGGTGCGGCTGCTCACCGCGCTGGCCGACACCGGCGAGCGGCTGGACGGGCACGAGCCCGGCTGGCGTACCCTGACCGACCGCGAGGTCGTCCACTGTGGACCGATCACGGTGGAGTGCGTACCGGTCGACCACGACGTGCCGGGCGCCTGCGGGTACCTGGTCCGTACCCCGGACGGTGTGCTCGGCTACACCGGCGACATCCGGTTCCACGGACGGCATCCGGACCGGTCGGAGTCCTTTGTGGATGCTGCCGCGGGATGCGATCTGCTGGTGACCGAGGGGACGACGCTCGGCTGGCCGGCGCCGGACGGGCCGCCCCGGGACGAGGATGACGTGGCGGATGCGTACCGCACCCTGCTGCGCGAGACCCGCGGCCTGCTGCTGCTCTCGATGTATCCGCGCGACGTGGAACGGGCCGCCGAGTTCGTGACGCTGACCGGTTCGGCGGGGCGGCGGCTGCTGTGGCCGTCGCGGATCGCGGGATTCCTGCGCCGGATGGGCGTCACCGCCGCGGAGCCGATCGATGCGGTCCCGGCGTCGGAGCTGCACGCGGCGCCGGGCGAGTTCGTCGTCGCGCCCGAGCCGTACGACTTCGCCGGCCTGCTGGATCTGCCGCTGTCGGCGGACTCCGCGTACGCGCACGCGAACGGCGAGCCGCTCGGCCCATTCGACGCGCGCTGGTCGCTGCTGACCGGGTGGCTCGCCGCGCTGTCCGTACCGCTGCACACGATCGGGTGTTCCGGTCACGCCTCGGCCGACGATCTGCACCGCATGGTGCAACGGATCCGGCCGACGACGGTCGCGCCCATCCACACCACCGAGCCGACCCGGCTGCATCCGCCGATCGGCACCCGGCGGCTGATCCCGGCGTACGGCACCCGCTACACGATGCGCGGTGACCCGGTCTGAGCGCGCGGTCCGATGACCGCCAGCCTCGGGCCGGGGCGGCCGGGAGACTGAACCGGTGGGTACCTTCAACGCGATCCTCGACCGGTTCCTGGCCGCCAGCGACGGGTTCCGGCAACGGCTCCGATACGTCCACTGTGGACAGTAGTGGTCCGGCACGCCGTGTACCGAGTGGACGGTGCGGCAGCTGGTCAACCACGTGACCCGGGGCAACCTCAACTACGTCGGGCTGGTACGCGGTGCGAGCGCGGCGGAGTTCGTTGCGCTGCGCGACGCCGACGCGCTCGGCCCGGACCCGTTCGGCGGGTACGCCCGATCGGTGCGTGCCGTGCTGGCGGCGTTCCGGGAACCCGGCGCGCTGGACCGTACGGTCGACTATCCGCTCGGCCGCATCCCTGGCCGGCAGGCCCTCGCGGTACGGACCGCGGACACGCTGGTGCACACCTGGGATCTGGCGCGGGCGATCGGTGCGGACGAGCGGCTCGACCCG
>Ga0164243_10002966_pt1 | contig 27460 bp, 20 predicted proteins | sample OricompcompostOP_FD_108781 | JGI IMG/M metagenome (GOLD analysis project Ga0164243, IMG submission 108781) | Organic Plus compost microbial communities from Emeryville, California, USA - Original compost - Organic plus compost (OP) | ecosystem: Engineered > Solid waste > Mixed feedstock >...
AGGTGCTCAACATCTGCGGGCTGCCGCACCGGCACGCCTGACGGACCGGCGCCTGACGGACCTCAGGCCAGCCTCTCGGTGCGCACCCGCGCCAGCAGCACCGCCACGTCGTCGGCCGGACCGTCCGGCAGCAGTGCGTCGACGAGACGCGCGGGGCGCTCCTCGAGGCTGCCCTCGACCGTGCCGGCGAGGACCCGCAGCCGCTCGACGCCCTCCTCGAGCTCCGCGCCCCGGTGCTCGACCAGGCCGTCGGTGTAGAGCAGCACGCCGTCCCCCGGCTGCAGCTGCAGCGAGTGCACCTCCTCGAACGGCGTGGCGACCCCGAGCGGGGGCTGCGGCTCGACGTCCACCCGGGTGCAGCGCCCGTCGGCCCCGCTCACCAGCAGCGGCAGGTGGCCGGCGCTGACGAAGGCCAGCGTGCAGTCGGCGGGGTCGAACACGGCGTACAGGCAGGTCACCACCTGCTCCGGGAACAGGTCGCGCACCAGGCCGTCGAGGGAGGTCATCAGCAGGTCCGGCGCCAGGTCGAGCCGGGCGTAGGCGCGCACCGCGGTGCGCAGCTGACCCATCACCGACGCCGCGCGCACGCCGCGACCCATGACGTCGCCGACCACGAGAGCGGTGCGGCCGTCCTCGAGCTCGATCACGTCGTACCAGTCGCCGCCGACCTGGGTGCCCTGCACACCCGGGGCGTAGTACGTCGCCACGTCGAGGTGGGTCAGGTCGAAGGTGTTGGCGGGGAGCAGGCTGGACTGCAGCTCGTCGGCGATCTCGTGCTCGCGGGCGACGAGCTCCGCCGAGGCGCGCACCACCGCGACCGCGGTGCCGACCCGGGCCGCCACCAGCGCGAGGAACCCGGCGTAGTCCTCGTCGAGCTCGCGGAACGGGTTGAGGCCGACGACCAGGAACCCGTACGGCGTGCCGCCCGGCCCGGCGACCGGGACCACCGCGGCGCGGGTCGGGGGATCCGCCCACGGACCGCAGGGCACCTCGGGCAGCAGCGCGCCCAGGTCGGGCACCACGGTGGGCGGTGCCTCCGGAGCGGCCGGCGCCGGCCACTCGACGGCGGGGACGTCGTCCTTGAACCCGCTCTGCCCGGCCAGGACCGCGCCGCCGCCGGCGTCGTACCGGTAGAGGAGGTGGAACGGCAGGTCAGGTCGGTCGTCGCCGAGCGTCGCGTCGAGGACCTCGAGCAGCTCGGTCTCGGTGCGGGGCGCGAGGAGCCGCTCGCCCAGGTCGCGGAGCAGGTCCAGCCGGCGCCGGGCGAGCACCTCGCGGGTCTCCTCGATGACCACGCACAGCATCCCGTTGATGGCACCGTCGTCGTCGACGACCGGGCTGTAGGAGAACGTGTGGTAGGTCTCCTCGCGGTACCCGCCCCGCTCCAGGAAGAGCTGCAGCTTCTCGTCCCACGTGGCGACGCCCCGGTCGAGCACCTGCTGCACCCGGTCCTCGACGTCGGACCACACCTCCGCCCACACCACCGGCGCGGGCCGGCCCAGGGCCCAGGGGTACTTGTTGCCGAGGGTGTCGCGGCGGTACGCGTCGTTGCAGAAGAACGTGAGCTCCGGGCCCCACGCCATCCACATCGCGAACTGGGAGCCGAGCACGATCCGGAGCGCCGCACGCAGGCTGCGCGGCCAGGCGTCGATCGGGCCGAGCGGCGTCGCCTCCCAGTCGACCTCGCTGAGGTCGCGGCCCACCCGGCCGCCATGCTGGAAGGTCTCGTGCACGGTTCACTTCCGTCGGACGTCGGCGCGGGGCCGGGGGTGCGACCGGAACCGGCCGCACCTCGAGTCTACGGTCGCCGGCGGCATCGGGCATCCATCCGGGACCACCGGGTACCGCGGGGACGGCCGCCCGGGAAGGTCGCGGCCGCACAGTGAAGCCCCCATCCCGGGAAGGCCCCCGGCGGAAGGACGAGCAGTGGCCAGGCCGGACGGACGCAGGCCCGTGCGCGTGCTCGGGGCGACCGCCGAGCGCGGTACGTTCCGGGCATGATCGGCGTCCCCCGGATCGTCGTGGTCGACGACGCCGCCGAGGTGCGGACCCTGGTGCGCTCCCGGATCCGGCTGTCCGGCCGGTTCGACATCGTGGGTGAGGGCAGCGACGGCCACCAGGCGGTGGACCTCGCCCGCCGGCTGCACCCGGACCTGATGCTTCTCGACATCTCGATGCCCGGCATGGACGGCCTGGAGGCGCTGCCCCAGGTGCGCGCGATCTCACCGACGACCAAGGTGGTCATGTACAGCGGCCTGCCCGAGCACGGGCTCCCCGCACGGTGCCGGGCCCTCGGCGCCGCGGCCTTCCTGCAGAAGTCCCCTACCTTCGAGACGCTCGTCGACGACCTGGTCGTCGTCATGGACCGGGCCGACGAAGAGGTCTCCCGGTCCCCACGCGAGACCGAGGAGGTGCTCCGACTCCTCATCGAGGCGGTCGACGACTACGCGATCTTCATGCTCGACCCGGCCGGCCGGGTGGCCAGCTGGAACCCGGGCGCCGAGCGCAGCAACGGCTGGCGCGCCGAGGAGATCATCGGCCGGCACTTCCGCGTGTTCTACCCGCCGGAGAAGCAGGCCGAGCGGCACCCCGAGCGCGAGCTGGAGCTGGCGCTGCGCGACGGCCGCTACGAGGAGGAGGGCTGGCGGGTCCGCAAGGACGGCAGCCGGTTCTGGGCGCACGTGACGATCACCGCGGTGCACGACCACCGGGGCGACCTGGTGGGGTTCGGCAAGGTGACCCGTGACGACACCGTGCGCCGGGAGACCAACGCCCGGCTGGAGGCGGCCAACGAGCTGCTCCAGCAGGCGGCCGACGACCGGTCCCAGTTCCTCGGCATGACCGCGCACGAGCTGCGGTCGCCGATCGGCGTGCTCGGCGGCTCGGCGAAGCTGCTGCGCGAGCACCGGTCGGAGCTGACGGAGGACGAGGTCACCGAGCTCCTCGACGGCATGGTGGGCAGCGCCGAGCGGCTGCAGCGGCTGCTGGCCGACCTGCTCACCACGTCCCGGATCCACAGCTCCGCGCTGGCCCTCGACATCCGCGAGATCGACCTCGCGGAACGGTTGGCGGAGATGGTGCGCCATGCCCACCGCTCGGCACCGGCCGACGCGGTGCACCTGGCCGACGTACCCCCCGTGCGGGTGCTGGCCGACCCGGACCGGCTGGCGCAGATGGTCGAGAACCTGGTCGGCAACGCGCTGCACCACGGTGCCCCGCCGGTCGAGATCGGCCTCGAGATCCTCCCGGCGAAGGCGCAGGTCGTGGTGCGCGACGCGGGCCCGGGCATCCCGCCCGAGATGCGGGAGCGGCTCTTCGAGCGGTTCGCCACCGGGCGCAGCCAGGGCGGCACCGGGCTCGGCCTCTACATCGTCCGCGAGCTGGCGCGTGCCCAGGGCGGCGACGCCGGCTACCGGCCGGACGACCGGGCGTTCGTCATCACCCTGCCGCGGGTCCCCCGCGACGACGACGAGAGCGACGGCGGGCAGGGCGATGGACGCTGAGCGACAGGAGAGGGACGACCCGGTACGGGTGCTGCTCGTGGACGACGCGCCGGAGGCGCGCCGGCTCGTGCGGACCGCGCTCCGGTTCCGGGGCGGCTTCGAGATCGTGGGGGAGGCGAGCACCGGCCAGGCCGCCGTCACCCTGGTCGACGAGCTCGCTCCCGACGTGGTCGTGCTCGACCTCGGCCTGCCCGACATCACCGGCCGCGACGTGCTCACCCGGGTGCGCGAGAGCCGGCCCGGCGCCAAGGTGGTCGTGTTCTCCGGCTACGAGCCCGAGGACCGCGCCTGGTGGCGCGAGCACGCCGAGGGGTACGTGCTCAAGGACGAGGACATCGACTACCTGGTCGGGCTGCTGGAGAGCGTGGTCCGCCGGGCCGACGACGGTCCGCGGCAGGAGGCCGCCGTCGACCTGCCCCAGGACCTCGGCAGCGTGCGCGACGCCCGGCGGTTCGTCCGGGGCGCCCTCGCGGAGTGGGAGCTCCAGCCGCTGCTCGACGACGCGCTGCTGGTGGTGAGCGAGCTGGCCGCGAACGCGATCGCGCACGCCGGGTCCGACTACCGGGTCCGGCTCACCACGTCCTCCGGCTCCTTGCGGATCGAGGTGCGCGACGGGGGGTTCGGCACCCCGGAGCCGCAGCCCAAGAGCCTCACCAACGAGCGCGGCCGCGGGCTGCTGATGGTCGCGGCGATCTCGGCGTCGTGGGGCATCGAGCGCTCCGAGGGCGGCCGCAAGCTGGTGTGGGCCGAGCTCACCCGTCCGTGAGCGAGGGGTCCTCGTAGGGGAGCCGGACCAGGTCGAGCACGTGCTGGGCCACGGACCCGGTCGGCGCCCGCAGGTGCAGGGGCGCGCCGTCCAGCGCCCGGATCTCGTGCAGCACCTGGACGCCGGCGCTGCCGAGGTGGGTGACCCCCGCGAGGTCGACGGTCAGCTCCGCGGTGCCGCCGCGGGTGAACCGGCGCAGGGACGCGCGCAGCGCGTCGGCGGTGCTGAGGTCCACCGGGCCGCGCACCTTGATCACGTCGCCGTCGATCGTGGTCGCGAACGGCACCGGGTCGACGGCCGACATCGAGGGTGACGCGGACGGCGACGCGTTCCCGGTCAGCAGCTGGGCGGAGCGGGTCACCCGCTTGCGGAACCGGGCCGTCGTCCCCGTCGGCGTGCGGTCCATCGACAGGTGGTCGACCAGGCCGCTGACCATGCCGAGACCGCGGCCGCGGTCCGGGTGCGGCGTCTGGTCCCGCCAGTGGCCGTGGTCGGTGACCGAGCAGGTCAGCTCGCCGGTCGGCTCCAGCCGGGCCTCCAGCTCGATGCTCGCCGGCGGGCCGTCGTCCGGCCGGTGGGCGTGCTCGAGGGCGTTGGTGATGAGCTCGCCGGCCGCGTGCAGCACCGCGAACTCGTCGAGCACGGCCACCTGCAGCGAGCCCATCCACGCGTCCAGGTCCTCGCGCACCGCACGGGCGGCGTCGGGGTTGTGCGGGATCGTGGTGATGTACGGCGGGAAGGCGGGCGTGCGGTGCGCGGCGAGCAGCGTGATGTCGTCGGCGTACCCGGCCTTCCGCGTGAGCACCTCCAGCGTGCGCTCGCACACCAGGCTGGAGCGGCGCTCCAGCGGGTCGGACCCGCGGGCGCTGACCGCGTGCCCGGCGGCGCGGGCGATCTCGACCAGGCTCTGCTCGGGCGGGACGCCGGGCCGCTCGGTGAGCCCGTCGGTGAAGAGCAGCAGCACCTCGTCGGTGCCGATCCGGTCGCGGACCGTGGTGTACCCACGCTCGGTGGTCAGCGGTCCGGAGCCGCTGGGGGCGAGGAACCGGCCCCGGCCGTCGGCGGCGACGACGAGCGGTGCGGGGTGGCCCGCGGTGCAGTACTCGATCTCCCCGGTCCCGGGGTCGACCAGGGCGACGCAGACGGTCGCGGCGTGCGACTCGGGGGTCCGGCGGGCGTAGCGGTCGAGCGAGCGCAGCGCCTCGGGGATCGGGTCCTCGCTGAGGATCCGCTCGTGGAGGATCGCGCGCAGCTGGCCCATGACGGCCGACGCGGAGATGCCCTGGCCGACCGTGTCGCCCACGATCAGCGCCACCCGCCCGTCGGCACGGATGACCGCGTCGAACCAGTCGCCACCGGCCCGGGCGCCGTCGGCGGCCAGCAGGTAGATCGCGGAGATGTCGAGAGCCGGGGCGACCGGCAGGTCCGCCGGCAGCAGCGCGTCCTGCAGGTCGGCCATCAGGTCCATCGCTGCGGCGTACGGGCCCTGCGCCTTCTCCTGCGGCGCCGCGAGCGCCGAGGCGTCCGACCCGCGGCCGATGCAGCCCGCCACCTGTCCGGACGGGTCGCACCACGGCGCGATGGTCAGGTCGGCGCTGATCCACTGGTCGGGGCCGGCGGCGACCTGCCAGCCGTCGACCCGGTGGGTCTCCCCGGTGCGGTAGACCTCACGGAACAGGTCGAGCACCGGGTCGCCGAGCACGCCGCCGAGCGCCGCGTCCACGGGTTCGCCCACGGGGTCGCGGTCGCCGAGCAGCCGGCGCATCCGGGCGTTGCACGCCACGATGCGCTGGTCCGGCCCGGCCGTGACCACGAGCAGGTCGGGGCTCTGCTCGAACCCGAGTGCCTGTGCGTGCTCACGCCCGGGGTCTGTCACGTTCTGCTCCCCCGGTCGCACTGATGCCTCATCTCGTCCTCTCAGCGGTACCCGCGCCCCCCGGCGTCATGCCCCGGCTCCGGCCTCCGGGCGCGGTTTCGCCAGCACCGTCGGCGTGGGCCGTCCCCTCAGTGTCGTCCGTCCGCACTCGCACCAGCACGCCGCCTCCTCCTCGCCGGCCGCCTCGACGGACGCCCAGGTGGCGAGCAGGCCGCCCGCGTCCTTCGCCAGCTCGGTGAGCCGGGCCGCGGTGTTCACCGCGTCCCCGACCACCGTGTACTCGAACCTCCGGTGGTGGCCGACGTTCCCGGCGACGACCTCCCCGGTGGCCACGCCGATGCCGGCGGCGATCTCGGGCACCTCCGCGGCGAGCCGGTCCGCCATCGCCCGGGCGGCCCCCAGCGCCGCCCCGGCGTGGTCGTCGATCGCCACGGGCGCGCCGAACACCGCCAGCACCGCGTCACCGATGAACTTGTTGACCAGCCCGCGCCGGCGGTCGACCTCGTCGACGACCACCCCGAAGAACCGGTTGAGCACCGCGACCACGTCGGCCGGCGCGTGCTCCGCGGCGTACGTCGTGGAGCCGACCAGGTCGACGAAGACCACGGACACCGTCCGCGCCTCGCCGCCGAGCTCGACCTCGCCGAGCTCCGCGGCGGCGCGGGCGACCTCGCGACCCACGTGCCGGCCGAACAGGTCGCGCAGGTGCTCGCGCTCGCGCAGCCCGTGCACCATCTGGTTGAACCCCGACTGGAGCTGGCCGAGCTCGGTGCCGTCGTAGACGACCACCTCGGTGTCCAGGTCGCCCCGCTCGACGGCCAGCAGCGCGTCGCGCACCGAGACCACCGGCGCGACGACCGAACGGGCGTTGAGCACGGTGATCAGCAGCCCGGAGGTGAGCACCACGCCACCGACGACCATGCAGACGACCGCCAGCCGGGTGCGGGAGATGTCGTCCTGCACCAGCGCGAGCAGCGCGCCCACGATCAGCCCGGCGATCGGGGCGCCGGTGCCCAGGAACCAGAAGATCACCATCCGGTCGCCCACGCCCGCGCCCCGCGGCCGCTCCGTCATCGGCGCCCCGGCCAGCGCCCGCGCCATGATCGGCCGGAACGCGAACTCGATGAGCAGGTACGCCGTCCCGCAGCCGACCACGCCGGCGATGCCGACGGTGAGCCCGGTGCTCAGCGCCCGCTCCGGCTGCAGCACCACGGCGAGCACCGTGAACAGCACGGTCGCGACCAGCCACATCGACCCCTGGAGGACCGTCAGCCGCACCGGAACCCGCAGCGCCCGGCGTCGCTCCTCCGGGTCCGGGTCCCGGTCCTCGCGGGCCCAGCGCAGCGCCCGCAGGCTGGTCGCCGTCCCCACCGTGGCGCCGACGAGCACCGCCACCCCCACGTAGACCGGCACCGCGATCGCGAGCGCCAGCAGCATCTCGGAGCTCGGCGCCTCGGACGGCACGACGAAGACGGAGATCACGACCACGACGACCGCGTTGAAGAGGTTCGTGGAGACCAGCAGCGCGGTGAGCAGCAGCTGGACCCGGACCCGCAGCGCCCGCGCGGACTGGTCGGTGGTGCCCAGCAGGCGGGACCCGAACGGGTGGCGGCGCCGGGCGATCCGTCCGGTCGCTGTCATTCCGGTTACGCTACTGCCGCCGGCCGGAGCTGGTGACCTCAATCCGGCCAACTTGCCGTCGCGCTCGGGGGCGTCGTCGCATACTGATGAGGGCTTGGCTGGACCAGCCTGCAGCCACACGTGGGACCTGAGGAGTAGCTGTGAGTCTGGCGACTGCGCCGCGCCCGGAGGCGGCGCGCGAGAGGGCCGTCGAGCCCCGGTCGCCGGAACCACCCCGGACGAACTACCGCCCCGACATCGACGGGATCCGCGGCACCGCCGCGATCATGGTCATGGGTTACCACGCCCACGTCCCGGGGTTCGACGGCACGTTCATCGGCCTCGACCTGTTCTTCGTGGTCTCCGGGTTCGTCATCACCGGGCTGCTGCTCGGCGAGTTCGAGCGCACCGGTCGGATCCGCTGGAGCGCCTTCTACGCCCGCCGCGCGCGCCGGCTGATCCCGGCGAAGGCCACGATGCTCGTCGGCATCCTGGTGATCAGCTACTTCGTGATGGCGCCGACCGGGGCGCAGCAGGACACCGCCCGGTCGGCCGCGGCCGCGGCCGCCTTCGTCTCCAACTTCTTCTTCTGGCACATCGCCGACGTCAGCTACTTCGCCAACGAGCCGGGCACCGGCGTGCTGCTGCACACCTGGTCGCTGTCGGTGGAGGAGCAGTTCTACCTGGCGCTGCCGCTGGGGGTGCTGCTCGCCTACGGCCTGGCCCGGGTGCTCAAGGTCCACATCGGCCGCACCCTGCTCTTCACGACGCTCGCGCTCGGCATCGCGTCGCTGTGGGCCGCGCTCACGATCGTGGAGTCCGACGCGGACGCGGCGTACTACCTGCCGATCACCCGCGCCTTCGAGTTCCTGCTCGGCGTCCTGCTCGCCCTGGTCGTCGCCCGGGTCTCGGCGCCGGTCTGGCTGCGGCACGTCATGGGCCTGGTCGGCGCGGGCCTGTGCATCTACGTCTTCATCGACCCGATGCCGACGGACAAGTACCCCTACACCTGGGCGCTGATCCCGTGCACCGCGGCGTTCCTCATCATCTGGGCCGGCACCGGCAGCAAGACGGCCATCTCGCACTTCCTGTCCTGGCCGCCGTTCGTCTGGCTGGGCCTGGTGTCCTACGGCTGGTACCTGTGGCACTGGCCGCTGCTGGTGATGGGCGAGGCGGTCAACCTCGGCCCGCCGCCGCTGTGGGTGCGGGTGACCCTGGTGATGATCGCGCTCGGGCTGGCGATCTGCAGCTACCACTTCGTCGAGGGCATCTTCTACAAGCGCTCCGGCCACCGGAACGCCCGCAAGACGTACGGCGGCCCGCGGGTCGTGCTCTCCGGCGTGACCACGATGCTGATCGTCGTCTCGCTGGCCGGCGGCGCCTTCCTGGTCGCCAAGGACCGGGCCACGTCCCCGAAGTGGGAGGCGGTGCTCAACCAGCTCGAGGACGCCCCGCAGATGCCCGACGAGTGCCTGGTCGACGACGAGCTGATCCCGAGCCGCCCGGTCGCCTGCCAGATGGTCCCTTTCCAGGAGGACCGCCCGACGGTCGTGCTCTGGGGCGACTCGCACGCCTGGATGTACATCCCCGCCATCGAGGCGGTGACCCGCAACAAGGACGTCAACTTCATGGCGTTCGTGATGGGCGGCTGCCCGCCGTTCCTCGCGAAGGGGCACCCCACGACCGGGTGCGCCGGCTCCAACAAGCTCGCGATGGACTTCATCAAGGCGCTGCGCCGCGGTGACCAGCCGTACCGGGTGATCCTGTCGGCGAGCTGGGAGCTCTACCTCGAGGGCGAGAAGGACCTGCTCAACAGCAAGGAGGTCGCGGCCAGGGCGAACCCGGAGTACATCGCGAAGATGGCCGGCATCTTCGAGGACAGCGGGCCCGCGCTGTTCGCCCGGCTGCGCGAGCTGAAGGTGCCCACCGACGTGGTGGCGCCGACGCCGTCCGTCGCCCGCAACGCCCCGCTGTGCGAGGCGCTGGCCCGGCCGTTCTCGTGCGACCGCGACCGCCGCGAGGCGATCCAGAACGAGGACGCCACCCGAGCCTGGCTGAACCGGCAGATGGACGGGATGTCCGGAGGCGGCGGCTACGACGCGCGGTTCATCGACCCGATCCCGGAGATGTGCTCCGACAACACCTGCTACGCCGAGCGCAACGGCACCGTGTACTTCTTCGACACCAACCACCTCAGCGCGACGCTGTCGCGCGAGCTGAAGGGGTACTTCGTGCCCTCGATCAAGGCCCTCCTGCCGTCGGCCTGAGACGGCTCGGACGAGTTCGGCAACTCCTCTGCGGCGACCCTGGAACGGATGAGAGCATCTCGCACATCATGATCTGGACTCGACGCCTGCTCGGCCTGTTGCTCGCTGCCCTGCTCACCTCGACCGTCCTGTCGCTGCCCTCCGGGGCGCACGCGGCGAAGGTCACCTCCGGCGCGGTGGCGGCGAAGAAGGCCAACCCCCTGTACGACTTCCCCAAGATGCCGCGCAAGTGCGTCGACCCGAAGCTGCTCATCCCGCAGAAGCCCACGAGATGCAACCTCAACGCCTTCAAGGCCGGCCGGCCCACGCTGGTCCTGTGGGGTGACTCGCACGCCTGGCAGATGATCCCGGCGCTGCGGACCGCGGCCCGCGGCCGCAACGTCAACCTGGTCGCGTTCCTCATGGGCAGCTGTCCGGCGATGGACCCGGCGCTCACCCCGGCGCAGCGCAAGGCCGGCGTCCCGGCCTGCCTGATCTCCAACGACCGGGCGCTGCGTTTCGTCAAGGACCTGAAGTCGCACCACAAGCGGGTCCACGTCCTGCTCGGCACCTACTGGCAGCGCTACCTGCACGCCCTGCGCGTCGGCGACACGAAGTCGTACCACGGCCAGATGGCGGCGTACTGGAAGACCGCGGGCCCGCGGCTGTTCCGCAGCCTCGGCAGGCTGCGGGTCGGCGTCGACGTGGACGGCCAGGTCGTCACCGTGCCGAACAACGCCAAGAACTGCTTCACCCAGCAGTACTACGCCTACTCCTGCAACCTGCCCCGCAAGAAGGCGATCCGCAACGAGAAGGGCACCAAGAAGTGGCTCAAGCGGCAGATGCACAAGCTCTCGGGCAAGCCGCGCTACGTGAACCCCAACCGGATGTGCAACTCCAAGACCTGCTTCGCCCGGCCGGAGGGCACGTACTACACGTTCTGGGACAACCAGCACATCAGCGCGAGCATGTCGCGCCACCTCAGCTACGTGCTCGACAAGACCGTGACCCGCGCCGGCGGCAAGGGCAAGCCGCACGGCGGCGGCCCGGTGCTCGGCGGCGGAAAGAACGGCGGGAGCAGCGGCGGCGACGACGGTGGCGGCGGCTTCTGCATCCCGCTGATCACCTGCTAGGTCCGTGACCCGTCCGGGAGGGTTCTCCGCCGCGGAGATCGCCGAGGCGTACGCCGCGATGCACGCCCGCGTGCAGGAGTACGCCGCCACCGGTGACTGGACGCCGTTCGCCGACCACTTCACCGAGGACGCCGAGTACGTCGAGCACGCCTTCGGCACCTTCCGCGGCCGCGACCAGATCCGCGAGTGGTCGGTGCGCACGATGACGTCGTACCCCGGCAAGGTGATGACCGGCTTCCCGCTCGCCTGGCAGGTCGTGGACGAGCCCACCTCACGGCTCATCTGCGAGGTGCGCAACGTGATGCCCGACCCGGGCGACGGCTCCCACCACGAGGAGTCGAACCTGACCATCATGACCTACGCCGGCGACGGGCTGTTCTCGCGCGAGGAGGACGTCTACAACCCGCTGCGGTTCCTGCGGATGGCGGTGCGCTGGGGTCGGATCGCCGAGCAGCACGGGCGGCTGGACGACGACGGGCGGGCGTACCTGGAGCAGCACGGCGGCTGAGCCCGGGCCGCACGCCGACTCTCGACAAACCGAGTGTTTGCCGCAGCCACGAATCTGAAAGGCTCTGCTCCATGAAGGCCGCCGCGAAGCGCCTGGCGCTCGAGATCGTCGGCTGGGTGCTGGTGGTCGCGGGCATCGCGGCACTGGTGCTGCCCGGGCCCGGGCTGCTGATGCTGTTCGGCGGCCTGGCCGTGCTCTCGCAGCAGTACGAGTGGGCCGAACGGCGGCTGGCACCGATCAAGTACCGGGCGCTCAAGGGCGCGGCGGAGTCCGTGGAGACCTGGCCGCGGATCGTGCTGTCGGTGACCGGCGTGGTCCTCCTGGCGCTGGCCGGGGTGCTGTGGGCGTGGTCGCCGGAGGCGCCGGACTGGTGGCCGGTCGACGAGCGCTGGTGGCTGCCGGGCGGCTGGGCCACCGCGATCACGCAGCTGGCGTCTGCGGTGGTGGCGCTGGTGCTGATCGTCTACAGCTACCGTCGGTTCCACGGCCACCCGGACGCGGTCGCGGAGCTGGAGGAGGAGATCGCCGAGGCCGACGAGGAAGCCAGCTGGGGCGACTGAGGGCGACGGAGATGACGGGGCAGGAGATCAGGGCGGTCGACGTCACGATCAGCGGCCACGTGCAGGGCGTGTTCTTCCGGGCCCGCACGCAGGAGCAGGCGGCCCGGCTCGGCGTCGCCGGCTGGGTCTCGAACCAGCCCGACGGCACGGTGGCCGGCCACTTCGAGGGCACCGCGGACGCCGTGGCCGAGCTCCTCGAGTGGTGCCGCACCGGCCCGGAGCGGGCGCGGGTGGACGACGTCCGCGTGACCGACGTCGAGCCCGGCGGCGCGAGCGGCTTCGACGTGCACTGATCCGCCCGCCCCGCCCCTTGCGTCGGCGTCCGGACCTAGCATCGCCCCGATGGCCCTGCACCTCCACCGCGCTCCGCGGACCGACCGGCTCGCCGACGCGCTCGGCGAGCTGCTGGCGACACCGCTGGCCGACCCCTTCGCCGAGGAGGTCGTGGTGGTGCCGGCCAAGGGTGTCGAGCGCTGGCTCACCCAGCGGCTCAGCCACCGGCTCGGCGTCGGCAGCCGGGGCGGCGACGGGGTGTGCGCGGGGGTGCGGTTCCTCAACCCGCGGACGCTGGTCTCGATGCTGCTGGGTCGCGAGCGGGACGACCTGTGGGACCCCGACCAGCTCGTGTGGCCGCTGCTGGCCACCATCGACGCCAGTCTCGACGAGCCGTGGTGCGCCACCCTGGCCGCGCACCTCGGCCACCGCCAGGACGGTCACGAGGGCGAGCTGCGCCGCAACCGTCGCTACTCGGTGGCCCGGCGGCTGGCGGGGCTGTTCGCGGCGTACGCCGTCCAGCGCCCGCAGCTGGTGACCGACTGGCGCGAGGGCCGCGACACCGACGGGGCCGGCCGGCCCCTCGACGCCGACCTGGCCTGGCAGCCGGAGCTGTGGCGGCGGCTGCTCGACCGCGTCGACGCCGCGCCGCCCGACGTCCGTCATGCCCGGGTGCTCGAGCGGCTGCGGACGGGCGGCGACGGGCTGGAGCTGCCCGACCGGCTGTCGCTGTTCGGGCACACCCGGCTGCCGGTCACCGAGGTCGAGCTGCTGCGCGCGCTGGGGGAGCACCGCGACGTCCACCTGTGGCTGCCGCAGCCCTCGCCCGCCCTCTGGGACGACCTGGCCGGGCTCGAGGGGGTGGTGCCCCGCGACGAGGACACCTCGGCCGACCGGGTCGGCCACCCGCTGCTGGCCTCGCTCGGTCGGGACACCCGCGAGCTCCGCCGGCTGCTCGCCGACCTGCCCGGCGAGGCGCTGCCCGCCGCGACCCCCGAGCCGGACACCCTGCTCGGTTGGCTCCAGCACGACCTGCGCGCCAACCACGCCCCCTCGGCCGAGGAGCGCGCCGACCGGCGGCTCCGCGACGGCGACCGCAGCCTCCAGGTGCACGCCTGCCACAGCGCGGCCCGGCAGATCGACGTGCTCCGCGAGGTGCTGGTCGGGCTGCTCGACGACGACCCCACCCTGGAGCCGCGCGACATCCTCGTGATGTGCCCGGACATCGAGACGTTCGCGCCGCTGGTCTCCGCCGGGTTCGGGCTCGCCGACGTGGTCGACGACGCCGACGGCGGCGGCCACCCCGCCCACCGGCTCCGGGTCCGGCTGGCCGACCGGGCGCTGTCGAGCACCAACCCGCTGCTCGCGGTCGCGGCCACCCTGGTCGAGCTCGCGGGTGGCCGGGTGACCGCCTCCGAGGTGCTCGACCTGGCGGCGACGCCCCCGTGCCGGCTGCGGTTCGGGTTCACCGACGACGAGCTCGAGCGGATCACCGGCTGGGTCGCCGAGGCCGGCATCCGGTGGGGCCTCGACGGGCCGTCCCGCGCGCCGTTCGCGATGGACCGGTTCGACCACAACACCTGGCGGGCCGGCCTCGACCGGATCCTGCTCGGGGTCGCGATGAGCGGCGACGACCACCGCTACCTCGGCCGCGGGCTCCCGGTCGACGACGTCGCCAGCTCCGACATCGACCTTGCCGGCCGGCTGGCGGAGTACGTCGCCCGGCTCGCGGACTGCCTCTCCGCGATGCAGTCCGCGGCCACCACGCGCGAGTGGATGGCCGCGCTCGGCGACGGGGTCCGGTCGCTGACCGACGTACCCGCGGACGACGCGTGGCAGCTGCCCCAGCTCGAGCGCGAGCTGGCTCGCGCGGGCATGTCCAGCGGCAGCGACCCCACGGTCCCGCTGCGGCTGGCCGACGTCCGCGCGCTGCTGCAGTCGCGGCTGGGCGGGCGGCCGACCCGGGCCAACTTCCGCACCGGCACGCTCACCGTCTGCACGATGGTGCCGATGCGGTCGGTGCCGCACCGGGTGGTCTGCCTGGTGGGGCTCGACGACGGGGTGTTCCCGCGCACCACCTCGGTCGACGGCGACGACGTCCTCGCCCGGCGGCCGCTCACCGGCGAGCGCGACGTCCGCAGCGAGGACCGGCAGCTGCTCCTCGACGCGCTGCTCGCCGCGGTCGAGACCGTGGTGATCACCTACACCGGTGCCAACGAGCACACCGGCGCCGAGCGACCGCCGGCGGTGCCGCTCGGCGAGATCCTCGACGCGGCCGACCGCACCACCGCGGCGCCGGTGCGCGACCGGGTGCTGGTCCGGCACCCGCTCCAGCCCTACGACGCCCGCAACCACACGCCCGGGGCGCTGGTGGGGGACCGGCCGTTCAGCTTCGACCGGGCCGCGCTGGCCGGCGCCCGGGCCGCCACCGCGCCGCGCACCCCGCCGCCCCCGCTGCTCGAGGGACCGCTGCCCGAGCGGCCGCCCGGCGACGTGTCGCTCGAGGACCTCAAGCGGTTCCTCACCCACCCGGTGCGGTCGTTCCTCCGCGACCGGCTCGACATCGCCACGCCGTTCGAGCCCGACGAGCTCAGCGACGCGATCCCGGTCGGGCTCGACGCGCTCGAGGTGTGGCAGGTCGGCGACCGGCTGCTCCGCGAGGTGCTGGCCGGCCAGGACGGCGCCGCGGTGATGACCGCCGAGCTGCTGCGCGGCACCCTGCCGCCGGGCAACCTCGGCCACCGCACCCTCGCCGAGGTCGCCGAGCAGTGCCAGAAGCTCTACAACGCCACCGCCGGGCTGCGCACCGGCGAGCCGCGCTCGGTCGACGTCGACGTCGACCTGGGCGACGGGCGGCGGCTGACCGGCACGGTGTCGCGGGTCTACGGCGGCAAGGTGGTCAGCCTCGGCTACTCGCGGCTCCGGCCCCGGCAGCGGCTGCACGCCTGGGTCGACCTGCTCGCGCTGAGCGCGGCCTTCCCCGACCAGAACTGGACCGCGCACGCCGTCGGCCGCGAGCGGGCCGGCCCCAAGCGGGCGCTCTCCGGCCCGCTCGACCACCGCGCCGCCGACTGGCTGCGCGACCTGGTCGCGCTCCGCGACGAGGGGCTGACCCGGCCGCTGCCGATCCCGGTGGCGACCGCGGCCGCCTGGGCCGAGGCGCACGCCCGCTCGCTGCTGGGCGACGACCGCGACCCCGTCGTCGCCGCCCGCCGGGCCTGGGAGACCGACCCGCACAACGAGTACGGCATCAAGGGCGAGGACGCCGACGCCTCCCACCAGCGCATCTGGGGCGAGTCCTGCCCGGTCGAGGCGCTCCTCGACGCCGGGCTGGAGACCTACGCCTGGCGGGTCTGGGAGCCGCTGCTCACCGGTGCCGAGAAGATCGGGCCGCTGTGACCACCCCACGACGTTCCTCGTCCCCCCCGCCTCGCTCCTCCGACGGACGACGCCGCGAGGGGGCCGGTTCTCTCGGTCACGGTGGGCCGGTCGGCTCACCGGAGCCGTTCGACGTCTGCGGGCCGCTGCCCACCGGCACCACGCTGCTCGAGGCGAGCGCGGGCACCGGCAAGACCTGGACGATCGGCGCGCTGGTCACCCGCTACGTCGCCGAGGGTGTCGCCCGGCTCGACGAGATGCTGGTGGTGACCTTCGGGCGGGCCGCCAGCCAGGAGCTGCGCGAGCGGGTGCGCAGCCAGCTGGTCGAGGCCGAGCACGCGCTGGGCGACGACCCGGCGCTGGCCGACGAGGTCGTCGAGACCGACCTGATCCGGCTGCTCCGCGACTGCGACGACGAGGAGCGCCGCGCCCGGCACCGGCGCGTCCTCGAGGCGCTGGCCGGCTTCGACGCGGCCACGATCGCCACCACCCACCAGTTCTGCTCGCTGGTGCTGAGCTCGCTCGGCGTCGCCGGCGACACCGACTCCCAGGCCCGGCTCGTCGAGGACCTCGACGACCTGATCGTCGAGGTGGTCGACGACCTCTACCTGCGCGCGTTCGCCTACGCCGAGGACGACCCGGTGTTCACCCACGCGGAGGCGCTGGCGATCGCCCGCGACGTCGTCGGCGACCCGCAGGCGCACCTCGAGCCGGCCGACGAGGACCGGTCCACCCCCGCCGGGCGCCGGGTCGCGTTCGCCCGCGCGGTCCGCGACGAGATGGAGCGGCGCAAGCGGCGGCTCGGCATCCTCTCCTACGACGACCTGCTCAGCCGGCTCGCCGACGCGCTCGCCGACGAGGACGCCCCGGCCCGGGCCCGGATGCGGCAGCGCTGGCGGATCGTGCTCGTCGACGAGTTCCAGGACACCGACCCGGTGCAGTGGCAGGTCCTGGACCGGGCGTTCTCCGGCCACGCGACGATGGTGCTGATCGGCGACCCGAAGCAGGCGATCTACGCGTTCCGGGGCGGGGACGTCACGACGTACCTCCAGGCGGCGGCGAAGGCCTCCACCCAGCAGACGCTCGGCGTCAACTGGCGCAGCGACGCCGCGCTGCTCGACTCCCTCGGCACGCTCCTGGGCGGCGCCGAGCTCGGCGACGAGCGGATCGTGGTCCACGACGTCGAGGCCCACCACTCCGAGCGGCGCCTGGTCGGGGCGCCCAAGGACGCGCCGCTGCGGGTACGGGTGGTCCGCCGCGAGCACTTCGGGCGGCGTCCCCACGCGATGCTCACCGTCGGCCAGGTGCGGCCGGCGATCGCCCGCGACCTCGCCCTCGACGTGCGCGCGCTGCTCTCCTCGGGCGCGACCTTCGAGGGGGAGCGGCTGGCGCCCGCGGACGTGGCGGTGATCTGCTACCGGCACGCCGACCTGGCCGCGGCCCGCTCGGCGCTGGCCGAGGTCGGCATCCCGGCGGTGATCGCGGGCGGGGGCAGTGTGTTCGCGACCCCGGCCGCGGTCGAGTGGCTCACCCTGCTCGAGGCGCTGGAGATGCCGCACCGCAGCGCCCGGGTCCGGGCCGCGGCGCTCACCTGCTTCTTCGGGCACACCGCCGCCGAGATCGACGAGCGCGGCGACGAGCTCACCGACGAGGTCGCCGACCGGCTGCGCGCCTGGGCAGAGGTGCTCTCCAGCCGGGGCGTGGCCGCGGTGGTCGAGGCCGCGTCCGCCGGCGGCATGCCCGCCCGGGTGCTGGCCGAGGTCGGCGGCGAGCGCCGGCTCACCGACCTGCGCCACATCGGCGAGGTGCTCCACGAGGTCACCCAGCGCGACCACCTGGGCGTCGTCGCCCTGCTGAGCTGGATGCGCGAGCAGGTCGCCGAGGGTCGTGCCGGTCGCGGGGTCGAGCGGACCCGCCGGCTCGACTCCGACGCCGAGGCGGTGCAGCTGGTGACGATCCACGCGAGCAAGGGGCTGGAGTACCCCGTCGTCTACCTGCCGGCGATCGCAGACCGGCACGTGCCGCCGCCGGTGCGCCCGCTCTTCCACGACGACGCCGGCACCCGCTGCCTCAACGTCGGGGGCGGCGGCGCGGACTGGGACGACCACTGCCGCCGCTGGGCCGAGGAGGAGGCCGGCGAGTGGCTGCGGCTGCTGTACGTCGCGATCACCCGCGCCAAGTCGCAGGTCGTCTGCTGGTGGGCGCCGACCAAGAACGCCGTCGCCTCGCCGCTGCACCGGCTGCTGATGCGCGACCCCGAGACCGGGGCGGTGCCCGCCGCGCCCGCGGTGCCCGGCGACGACGAGGTGGTCGAGCTGTTCGCCCGGTGGCGCGACCGCGGCGGGCCGGTGCCCGAGCCCGCGGTGCCCGCGCCGCTCGGCGAGGACCCGCCGCTCGGCCCGCCCCCGCCGCTCGCCGTCCGCGAGCTCGGTCGCGAGGTCGACACCACGTGGCGGCGCACGTCGTACTCCGCGCTCAGCCACGCGGCCGAGACCGGGCCCGCCCCGGCCGTCGGCAGCGAGCCCGAGGTGCGCGCCAAGGACGACGAGCCGCCCGGGCCCGAACCGGTGCCGGTGGAGGTGCCCGCCGACTCGCCGGTCTCCCCGATGGCCGGGCTGCCGGTGGGCGCGACCTTCGGCTCGCTGGTCCACGCGGTGCTCGAGCACGCCGACCCCGAGGCGCCCGACCTGCGCGCCGAGATCCTCGCCCATCTCGACGAGCAGCTCGGGTGGTGGCCGGTCGAGGTCGACCGCGACGAGCTGGCCGACGCGCTGGTCGCCGTCTGCGACTCCCCGCTCGGACCGCTCGCCGACGGGCTCACGCTGCGACAGGTCCCGCTGCGCGACCGGCTCCGCGAGCTCGACTTCGAGCTGCCGCTGTCCGGCGGCGACCTCGACCGCGACGCCGCCGGCGCCCGGCTCGGCGACCTCGCGCCCCTGCTGCGGGCGCACCTGCCCGAGGGCGACCCGGTGCGCGGGTACGCCGACGCGCTCGACCAGCCGGCGCTCGGCGAGCAGAGCCTGCGCGGCTACCTCACCGGGTCGGTCGACGTCGTGCTCCGGCTGCCCGGCCCGCGCTACCTCGTCGTCGACTACAAGACCAACTGGCTCGGGCCCCGCGACCAGCCGCTCACCGCCCACGCCTACCGGCCCGAGGCGCTGGCCGCGGCGATGCAGCACTCCGACTACCCGCTGCAGGCGCTGCTGTACGCCGCGGTGCTGCACCGCTTCCTGCGCTGGCGGCAGCCCGGCTACGACCCCGACCGGCACCTCGGCGGCGTGCTCTACCTCTACCTGCGCGGCATGTGCGGGCCGGACACCCCGTTCGTCGACGGTGAGCCGTGCGGCGTCTTCTCCTGGCGACCGCCGGTCGCGCTGGTCGACGCGCTCTCCGACCTGCTCGACGGCGAGGTGGTCGCACCGTGACCGAGCTGTTCGAGCCGGTCTCGGCCCACGACTCCCGGCTGGCGGTCACCGCCGACGGCCTGCTCGCCGCGTTCAACACCGCCGGGGTGCTCGAGGCCCCCGACGTCCACGTCGCGCAGCGGGTGGCCGACCTCGGCGGCGAGCCGGACGAGCTGGTCCGGCTCGCCCTGGCGCTCGCCGTGCGGGCGGTGCGGCACGGGTCGGTCTGCGTCGACCTCGCCGCCGTCCCCGCGATCGCACCGGAGGCGCCGTGGCCCGACGGAGCGGAGTGGTGGGACGCGGTCCGGCGGTCCCCGCTGGCGACGTCGGGGGTGTTGCGCATCGAGCACGACCTGCTCTACCTCGACCGCTACCACCGGCTCGAGGAGCAGGTCTGCGCCGACCTGGTCGCCCGGGAGACCCAGCCGCCGCCGGAGATCGACGAGGCCCGGCTCGAGGCGGCCCTGGGGCGGGTCCGCGGGCGGCACTTCAGCGCCGGCCAGGAGGCCGCCGCGGTGGCGGCGGTGCGCCGCTGGACCACGGTGCTCACCGGCGGCCCCGGCACCGGCAAGACCACCGCGGTGGCCCGGCTCCTGGTGCTGCTCGCCGACCAGGCCGAGGCCCAGGAGCGCCGGCTCTCGGTCGCGCTGGCCGCACCCACCGGCAAGGCCGCGACCCGGCTCCAGGAGGCGGTCGTCGCCGAGCTCGCCGGGCTGCCCGAGGAGGACCGGGCCCGGGTCGGCCGCCCGGACGCGATGACGCTGCACCGGCTGCTCGGATGGCGCCCCGACAACACCACGCGGTTCGTCCACGACCGCAGCAACCGGCTCAAGTACGACGTCGTCGTGGTCGACGAGAGCTCGATGGTCGAGCTCACGATGATGGGCCGGCTGCTGGAGGCGGTTCGGCCGCAGGCCCGGCTGGTGCTCGTCGGGGACCCCCGTCAGCTCACCTCGGTCGGGGCGGGCGCCGTGCTCTCCGACCTGGTCGCCGGCTTCGAGGGCGGCGCCGACTCGCCCGTGGTCGCGCTCACCGAGAACTTCCGCTCCACCGAGCGGATCAAGGCGCTGGCCGAGGCGCTCCGGGCCGGCGACGCCGACGCGGTGCTCGACGCGCTGCGCACCGGCGGCGACGAGGTGGAGTTCGTCGAGACCGACGACGCCGCGGCGGCGCTGCGCGACGACACGCTGGCATCGGCGCTGGCGGTGCGCCGGGCCGCCGAGGCCGGGGACGCGCCGGCGGCGGTGGCCGCCCTCGACGAGCACCGGCTGCTGTGCGCGCACCGCGACGGCCCCTACGGCGTCCGGCACTGGAACCAGCAGGTGGAGCAGTGGCTGACCGACGCGCTCGGGCTCGGCTTCCAGCCCGAGTGGTACGTCGGCCGGCCCCTGCTGGTCACCCACAACGACTACGCGCTGCAGGTCTACAACGGCGAGACCGGCGCGGTGGTGCGGGCGCCCGACGGTCGGCTGCGGGCGTGGATCTCCGGCTCCGACGGGCTCCGCGAGTTCGCGCCCGGCCGCCTCGACGCCGTGGAGACGATGCACGCGATGACGATCCACAAGAGCCAGGGCAGCCAGGCCCGCCGGGTCACCGTGCTGCTGCCCGACGCCGACTCCCGGCTGCTCACCCGCGAGCTCTTCTACACCGCCGTCACCCGCGCCCAGGAGCGGCTGCGGGTCGTCGGGTCGGAGGAGGCGGTGCGGGCCGCGGTCGCCACCCGCGCCCAGCGGGCCACCGGTCTGCGCCAGCGGCTGGCCGCGACCCGAGAGTGATACGTGCCGGCAACATTGCAGGGTTAGGGTCGACTATGCCCTTCCTCATGCGCGTGGAGCTTCCCGACGTACCCGGCTCGCTGGGTCGCCTGGCCACCGCGATCGGCGAGGTCGGCGGTGACATCGAGGCGATCGAGATCGTCGAGAAACGCCCCGACGGCACCGCGCTGGACGACGTGCTGCTCGAGACCGAGTCGATGCCCGACTCGGTGGTCTCGGCCTGCAACCGGCTCGAGGGCGTGCGGGTGGTGTGGATCAGCCGGTACGCCGCCGGCGCCAACCTGGTGCTCGACCTGGAGGCGGTCGAGGAGATCACCGCCAAGCCGAAGGAGGCGGTCGAGCGGCTCGTCGACCTGCTGCCGGACGTGTTCCGGGTCGACTGGGGCGCGCGGGTGCACCGCGCCCACGGGGTCGTCCACGGCAGCACCGCGGCGCCGTCGGAGCTGACGTTCTTCGAGGTCGAGGGGCCGACCCGGATCGTCGGCTCGCCCGACGACGTGACGCTGTTCGCCGCGGCCCGCCTCGACGGCAACGAGAACATCGTGGTCGGCCGCCGCGGCGGCCCCGAGTTCCTCGACTCCGAGCTGGCCCGCCTCGGCCACCTCGTCGGCCTGGCCCACTCGATCTCCCAGGCCTGAGCCGCGCCGGGCGGTCAGCAGCCCACGTCGGTGACGTCGAGGTCGCGGCGCAGCCGGCGCCCGTCGTGGAACGCGTAGGCCGAGCAGTAGTAGAAGCTCAGCAGCGGGTTGCGCTTCAGCCGCACCGGCCGCCACTTCCCGTGGCCGGCGGGCTCGAGGTACCGGAACGACCGGGCCAGGAGCGGCTTCGCCTTGCGGTGCTTGAGGTAGCGGTCCAGCCAGCGCTGCACGTAGACGCTGGTCAGCGCCTGCCCGTACCGGCTGGCGGGCAGCACCAGCGGGATGTCGGTGTACTCCAGGTGCGTCGAGGCGCGGGGCACCACGAGCATCGCGTCCACCCCGGCCCGGCGCCACGCGTCGAACCCTGTCGACCGCTCGCGCATCGGGTCCGGCCCGGCGGGGGAGGGGCCCGGCACCAGGGAGGTCCCGCCGCTGAGGAACCACGGGTTGACCGTGAAGCCGTACTCCGACTGCACGGCGAGCGCCGGCACCCGCGGCCGGACCCGGTTGCCCGGGACCCCCGGCGCCAGCGACTCGCCGGGGCCGGAGAGCTTGTCGAGGGCGACCACGGTCGCCACGCGCCGGTCGGTGCCCTGCACCTGCGAGACCGCGCGGGCGCCCATCGAGTGCCCGATGATCGCGATGCGGGTGCGCCGCCCCTTCGTCGCCGGGTGCGGGTCGGGACGCCGGTCGAACCACCGCCAGTACGGGTTGAACTCGTCCACCTCGGCGGGCGTCGACCGCGGGTTCGCGTAGTGCCGCCGCGGCGTGGAGGTGAAGAAGTCGAGCGCGTCCTCGGTGCCGACGACGAAGTTCGACAGCTGCTGGAACGGCACGCCCGGGCAGCCGAGCTGCTCACCGTCGAGCGGCTTCGCGAACGGGTTGCAGAACGGCAGCGCGGAGATCTTCTCGTTGAGGTGCGGCAGCGTCTCGCTGGTGCCCTGGCCCTGCACGTCGTAGGTCAGCACGACGTACCCGCGCTCGGCGAGGTCCTGGGCCAGCCAGACGTACATCCCCTCCGAGCCCTGCACCGACCCCGGCGTGATGACCACGCCCGGGAACGGACGGCGCAGGCGCTTCCCGGTGTAGGGGTCGCGGGCCCCGGGCAGCGGCCGGTACACGGTGCCGCGCAGCAGGGCGCCGTACCGGTTGGTGAACGCGACCTTCCGCGACCGGCCGCGGGTGCCGTTCCACCCGGCGCGCAACGGGTTGCCGACGTTCCACCCCGGGACCACGTTGCCCGCGGTGATCGCCAGCCGGTTGGGGTGCGCGACCTGCGTCAGCAGCTGCGCGACCCCGATCGCCGTCCCCTGCTGGAGCAGCGCCGGCAGGTACGCCGGGTTGCGCAGCTGCCCGCCCGGCCCGTGGATCCGCCCGAACGCGTCGGAGATGTTGCGCAGGTCGCGCACCGTGTACGCCGGGTCGGTCGGCTCGGGGTCCGCCTGCGCGGGAGCGACCAGCAGCCCCGCGACGGTCGCGCAGGCGGTCAGGACGAGAACCAGGGTGCGCCGCATGCCGGGTCAACGAGGCAGCCCGGCCCAGGTCTCGGGGCGTGAGGCCAGGGAAGATTCACCGGTTAACCGGTGAAACTGACGGTTCTTGCACGAAACTTCGGCCGATAACCGTTCGATTCACCGGTTAACCGGTGAAATGCGTGCGCCGGCGCCCTCAGTCGATCCGCTCGAGCAGGAACACCGGGATCAGCCGGTCGGTCTTCTCCTGGTACTCCGCGTACGGCGCGTACTGGTCGACCGCGCGCTTCCACCAGATCTCGCGCTCCTCGCCCTCGGCCAGCCGGGCGCGGTAGAGGTGCGGCTCGGGGCCGTCCTGGAGCTCGACCTCGGGGTGGGCCAGGAAGTTGTAGTACCACTCCGGGTGCTGCGGGGCGCCACCCTTCGACGCGACCGCGGCGTAGACGCCGTCGTGCTCGACCCGCATCACCGGGTTCTTCCGCAGCTTGCCGCTCTTGGCGCCGCGGGAGGTGATCACCACGATCGGCCAGTCCGGGTTGCCGCGGAGGATGTTCGCCTCCCGGCCGCCGCTGGCCTCGAACTGTTCGACCTGCTCACGCACCCAGGCCTGCTTGCTCGGTTCGTACTCGCCTTCCAGTAGTCCCATGTCCACCGGAACCCGCCGCACCGGGACGGCATTCCCGGTCAGACCCGCTGCACGACCTGCACCAGGTGGCCGTCGGGGTCCTCCACCCAGGCGATCCGCAGCGTCTCCAGCCAGGGGTACGGCGGCCGCACCGGCCGGGCGCCGAGCTCCTGCAGGCGCGCGAAGGCCGCCTCGGTGTCGTCGGTCCACAGGATCACCGCCGCCCGCTGACCGCGAGCCACCGGTGCGAGCCCGTGGTCGTCGCGGGTCGAGGCCTCGGTGGCGAACCCGATCCGGTAGCCCTCGAGCTCGAGGTCGACGTGGATCGCCGGCCCCTCGGTCGGCGTGCGGAAGACCTCGGTGAAGCCGACCGCGGTGTAGAACGCCGCGGCGCGCTCGATGTCGCGGGTGAACAGGACGACCTGGGGAGAGCGGAAGGCGACCACCTGTCCATCCTCTCGCCCGAGGCTCCCGCTAGCGTGCCCACCATGAGCGCACTGCCCGGCGTGTCCGAGACGTTCGACCCCGACGCCTGGGACGAGGTGCCGGGCTTCGCGGACCTCACCGACCTCACCTACCACCGCTCGAAGGCGCACGGCACGGTGCGGATCGCGTTCGACCGCCCCGACGTCCTCAACGCGTTCCGGCCGCACACCGTCGACGAGCTGCTGCGCGTCCTCGAGCACGCCCGTACGTCGTCCGACGTCGGCTGCGTCCTGCTCACCGGCAACGGCCCGAGCGAGAAGAACGGCAAGCGGTCGTTCTGCACCGGCGGCGACCAGCGGATCCGCGGCCGCACCGGCTACCAGTACGCCGAGGGCGAGACCGCGGAGACCGTGGACAAGGCCAAGCTCGGCCGGCTGCACATCCTCGAGTGCCAGCGGCTGATCCGGTTCATGCCCAAGATCGTCATCTGCGTGGTGCCCGGCTGGGCGGCCGGCGGCGGGCACAGCCTGCACGTCGTCTGCGACCTGACGCTGGCCAGTGCCGAGCACGCCCGGTTCAAGCAGACCGACGCCGACGTCGGGTCCTTCGACGGCGGCTTCGGCTCGGCGTACCTCGCCCGCCAGGTCGGCCAGAAGTTCGCCCGCGAGATCTTCTTCCTCGGCCAGGAGTACTCCGCCGAGGACGGCGTGCGGATGGGCACCGTCAACCGGGCGGTGCCGCACGCGGAGCTCGAGGCCACCGCCCTCGAGTGGGGCCGGATCATCAACGGCAAGTCGCCGACCGCGCAGCGGATGCTCAAGTACGCGTTCAACCTGATCGACGACGGCCTGGTCGGCCAGCAGCTGTTCGCCGGCGAGACCACCCGTCTCGCGTACATGACCGACGAGGCCCAGGAGGGCCGGGACCAGTTCCTGGAGAAGCGCGACCCCGACTGGTCGCCGTTCCCCTGGTACTACTGAGACATGCCCCGCGTCGTGGTGCTCACGGGCGCCGGGATCTCCGCGGAGAGCGGGATCCCGACGTTCCGCGCCGCCGACGGCCTGTGGGAGAACCACCGGGTCGAGGACGTCGCCACGCCCGAGGGCTTCGAGCGCGAGCCCGACCTCGTGCACCGGTTCTACGACGCCCGGCGCGCGCACCTCGACACGGTCGAGCCGAACCCCGCCCACCACGCGCTCGCCGAGCTGGAGCAGAAGCTCGGCGACGACCTGCTCGTGGTCACCCAGAACATCGACGACCTGCACGAGCGCGCCGGCTCCACCCGGGTGCTGCACATGCACGGCGAGCTGCGCTCGGCCCTGTGCGTGGACTGCGGCGCCCGCACCCGGTGGGAGGGTCCGCTCGCCGACGCCCCGCCGTGTCCGCAGTGCGGGGCGGGCACGCTGCGTCCGGACGTCGTGTGGTTCGGCGAGATCCCGTACCAGATGGACCGGATCCACCACGCCATCGAGCGCACCGACCTGTTCGTCTCCGTCGGCACGTCGGGCGCGGTCTACCCGGCGGCGGGCTTCGTCCAGTACGCGCGGGCGTGCGGGGCGCGCACCCTCGAGCTCAACCTGGAGCCGAGCATGGGCTCGGTGCTCTTCCACGAGGCGCGGCACGGGCCCGCGGGCGAGCTGGTGCCGGTGTGGGTCGAGGAGCTAGCCGCCCAGCTCTGAGGTGACCAGGCCGAGCAGCCGCTCGGCGTCGTCGGCGAGGCCGAGCTGCGGGATCCACTCGGCCATCATCGAGGTGAACATCGCGCCGCTCTCGATGATCCGCGGGTCCATGTGCCCGAACACCTCCAGCGTCACGACGCCGTACAGCGACGCCCAGGCGCGCACGAACACCCACAGGATCCCGCGGCGGCCCTCGGGCACCTTGGTGATGTCGACCGGGATCATCGGGTCCTCGAGCGCCTCGGCCACCCGCGGGTCGAGCTCGGAGAGGTCGGGGTGCGGGAAGCGGGTCTGGTCCCACAGCCTCAGCAGCAGGTCGTGGAAGTAGTGGCCGGAGGTCGCCGCGGTGAGCAGCTCGCGACGCACGCAGGCGGTGTCGGCCACCGGGTTGGCGAACACCAGCGAGAACTCCCGCGGCTGCTCGTGCGCCCAGCGGCGGAACGTCGTGGCGGAGACCACCAGCCGGCCGGCGACGTCGTCCTCGGGCAGCGCGGACGCGGCCCGCTCCATCCGCTCGGTCGCGGACTTGTCGATCTCGAAGGCGACCAGGTCGACGAGCTCCTGGTAGCTGGACACGTACCGGTAGAGCGCCGGGGCGGTGATCCCCATCCGTCCGGCGACCGCGCGCAGGGAGAGCTCGGCGCCCTCGCCGAGCAGCTCCCGGGAGGCCCGGACGATCTCGACGTACGTCGCCTCGCGCTGCCGCTCGCGTCGGGTGAGACCCGGGTCCGAGGCAGCGTCCTGCGTGTGCGTCGTCACATGCCCTCCCGGGAGAAATCGCCTTGACGGGCGTTGTTTACGGTGTTTACCGTGAACGGCGTTCACCAGAACTATAGCCGTTCACCGAGGAGTCGTCATGCTCGACCGCTGGGGTGGGTTCGTGGCCCGGAGGGCGCTGGCCGTCCTCGTGGCCGGGGTGGTGGTGGTCCTGGGCGCCGGGGCCTACGGGTTCGGGGTGTTCGACGCCCTGTCCACCGGAGGTTTCGACGACCCGGCCTCCGAGTCCTCGATCGAGCGCGAGGCCGAGCAGGACACCTTCGGCAACCGCTCCGTCGACGTGGCGGCGATCTACTCCAGCGACGACCTGACCGCGGACGCGCCCGAGTTCCGGGCCGCGGTCGAGGACGTCGTCGAGTCGCTGCCGGCCGACGCGGTCACCGCGGTCGTGCCCTACTACGACGCCCCGCCGGCGCAGGGGCTGGTCAGCGACGACGGGCACGCGGCCCAGGTGCTGATCTCGCTCGCCGGTGACACCCAGGACGAGGTCATGGACAACTTCGACCGCGTCCACACGGACCTCGAGGCGGAGGGCGTCGAGACCGACCTCGCCGGACCGCTGGCCGTCTACAACGACGTCAACGAGATCACCTCCGAGGACCTCGAGCACGCCGAGATCATCTCGATGCCGATCGTGATCCTCCTCGCGCTGCTGATCTTCGGCAGCGTCGTCGCCGCGACCATGCCCGCGCTCGTCGGCCTGGTCGCGATGCTCGGGGCGCTCGCCGTGGTGCGGGTGATCACCGAGTTCACCGAGGTCTCCATCTTCTCGGTCAACGTGATCTCGCTGCTCGGCATCGG
>Ga0164243_10002967_pt1 | contig 27446 bp, 30 predicted proteins | sample OricompcompostOP_FD_108781 | JGI IMG/M metagenome (GOLD analysis project Ga0164243, IMG submission 108781) | Organic Plus compost microbial communities from Emeryville, California, USA - Original compost - Organic plus compost (OP) | ecosystem: Engineered > Solid waste > Mixed feedstock >...
AGGCGACACCCGGCGTCACGCTGTCGCCTCTTTTGACACCGAGACAGCCACTGGCCCCGTGTCTCACCGCCGCATCCCAGCGGCGCCAACGAGGAAATATAGACCTATGACTTATCGGTTTGCGTCCGTGCCGGTCCGTCCGGTTGTCCGGACGCTCGCAACATGTGCTGCAATTGCCGCGCTCTTGGCTGCTGGCAATGTCGCCGCTTCGGCACAGCAGCAGCAGCCTGCAGCGCCCAAGGCCGCCCCGAAGGGTGGCACCGCTCAGAAGGCGCAGCCTGCTCAGAAAGGCGGCACACCTCCCGCCGCGAACCAACCTCAGGCCGGTGCTGACCCCGCGATTCCGCCGCTGATTTATTCGAACTGGACCAAGATTTGCGGCAAGGGCCCGGAAGAGGGCGCCAAGCAGGTCTGTCAGACCGGCAAGGATGGCCGTCTGGAATCGGGCCAGCCGGTCGTGGCTGCCGTCCTCATCGAGATGGATGGAGAAGGCAAGAAGGTGCTGCAGGTCACGCTGCCGCCGGGCGTGCTGCTGCCGCGCGGAACCCGCGTCGTTGTCGATCAGGACGAACAATCTGCGCTTGTCGGCTCGTTCCTGGTTTGCGCGAATGGCGGCTGTATCGCCCAGCTCGAGGCCAATGCCGATATCGTCGGCAAGCTGAAGAAGGGCCAGAATCTCTACGTGCAGGCCTACAACATGGCCCAGAAGGTCATGACGCTGGCGCTACCGCTGGGCGATTTCGCCAAGGCTTATGACGGCCCGCCCACCGATCCAAAGGAACTGGAAGAGAAGAACAAGAAGCTGCAGGACGAACTTCAGAAGCGTGCGCTGGAAGCTCGCCAGAAGCTTGAACAGCAGCAGGGCAAGACCCAGTAATTCTCTGCTTTCTGAAAAGCAAAAAAGGCGCGCTTTGATCAGCGCGCCTTTTTTTATTGGAGCCGTTCAAAAGAGACGACGTTCAATTCACCGTAAAGTCGCGTGGACGATAGCGGCCCTTCTTGTCCATGATGAAGGTCTCGGCCACCTGCGGATGACGGATCGGCTCGGGCGAATCGTCCTCCAGAAGATTTTGCTCCGAGACATAGGCGACATACTCAGTCTCGGCGTTTTCGGCGAACAGGTGATAGAAAGGCTGGTCCTTCTCGGGACGAACTTCCTCCGGGATTGCTTCCCACCATTCCTCGGTATTGCTGAAGGTCGGGTCGATATCGAAGACGACACCGCGAAACGGAAAAATCCGGTGCTTCACCACCTGGCCGATTCGAAATTTCGCAATCCGCAGCTGAAAATCAGAACGTGTCATACGCAGCACCTGGTCGCTCTTAATACAGCGCTGCCTTAGACCATGCTGCGCCGCGATGCAAAGCGGCGCCAGGGCGCGCTGCCCGAGGCGTCAAAGCCCGTAGAGGGAGGCAAGTTCCGCGTCTTTGCCGGCCACCAGCCGGGCGACGTCGACCAGAACCTTGGCCTGTTTCCAAGTCGCATCATCCTGCATCTTGCCGTCGATCATGACGGCGCCGGTGCCATCGGGCATGGCTTCCAGGATCTTTCTGGCAAACGCCACTTCGGCCGGATCGGGCGCGAACACGCGCTTGGCGATCGCGACCTGAGACGGATGCAGCGACCAGGCGCCCGCGCATCCCATCAGAAAGGCATTGCGAAACTGCACCTCGCAGCCTTCCGGATCAGAGAAGTCGCCGAACGGTCCATAGAAAGGCTTGATGCCGGCGGCCGCGCAGGCATCGACCATTTTGCCCAGCGTGTAATGCCACAGATCCTGCTGATAGCTCTGGCGCGGTGCGCTGTTGTCGCCATCGGCGAGCACCTTGTATTCGGGGTGTCCGCCGCCGACGCGCGTGGTTTTCATCGCGCGCGAAGCGGCGAGGTCCGCTGGTCCAAGACTGATGCCCTGCATACGCGGCGATGCTGCCGCGATGGCCTCGACATTCGCGACGCCTTCCGCTGTTTCGAGAATGGCGTGAATGAGAATGGGTTTGTCGACGGCGTTGCGCGCTTCGAGCTGCGCCAGCAACTGGTCGAGATAATGAATGTCCCACGGTCCATCGACCTTCGGAACCATCACCACATCGAGCTTGCGGCCGAGCGCGGCCACGACTTCGGTGACGTCGTCCAGCATCCATGGCGAGTTCAGCGCATTGATGCGCATCCACAAGCCGGTGTCGCCAAAATCCGTCGCCTTGGCCATGGCGATAAAGCCATCGCGCGCGGTCTTCTTTGCATCGGCCGGAATGGCGTCCTCGAGATTGCCAAGGATGACATCGACCTCGCGCGCCAGCTGCGGCACCTTGGCGATGACCTTGTCGATATGCGGCGGCACGAAATGAATCATGCGTTCGAGCCGGACCGGCAATTCGCGCAGCGGCATGGGTGCCCCGACGGCAAGCGGCTTGAAGAAATTGCGCGGCAGCTTCATCGGGCCATCACTCCAAAGTCCTGAATGCAAAACGTCGAACGCCGCCCGTGCCGGGAGAGCAGGGGGCATCACCGCCGACATGATACAGGAAGGCTGCGCGCCGCCAAGCGCTCTCAGCTGTGAGCGATTAGCTGTGAGGCAATTCTCCGCGCATCAGCCGCGGCTGGGCCGTGCGCGGCGTCACGCCTTCGCGCATCACCGCGCGCCGCAGCGGCGCTAGCGTGTTCAGCACATGCAGGCCAAGGCCGCGCAGGCCCTGCATCGGCAGGATGCCGGACAGGAGAGATCGGTTCAGCACATCGACCGCCAATGTGCGGCTGACAATGTCAGCGCGGCGCAGATTGTCGTATTGCTGCAAAGCCGCCGGGTTGCCGGGATCGCCCGCATGCTCGGCGGCGATGTCGGCAATGGCCGCCGCATCGCGCATGCCGAGATTGAGCCCTTGCGCACCGATCGGCGGAATACGGTGCGCGGCTTCGCCGATCAGCGCGATGCGGTTGGCCGCGATCGGGCTTGCGGTCTCGATGGTCAGCGGGAAGTAGCCGTGCTCCGGCTCGGTCTTCACCTTGCCGAGGATCGAATGCATGCGGCGCTCCAGTTCGCGGTCGAGAGCGTCGCCGGATAAAGTCTGTAGAAAACCGCCGTCGGACTCATCGACCACGCAGACGATGCTGGATTGATCGCCAGGCAACGGCACCGTGGTGAAGGGGCCGGCGCGGGTGTGGAATTCGGTCGAGATGTCGTCATGCGGACGGCTGTGCGAAACCGTGTAGGTCAGCGCGAATTGCGGATAGTGCCGCACGCGCGTCTCGATGCCCGCGGCGTCGCGGCTCGCCGAATTGCGTCCATCGGCGCCGACAACGAGCTTGACCGACAGGGCGTTTCCATCGGCGGTGCGAAGGCTCACGGCGTCTTCATCGGGGATGATCGAAATGGCCTCACTGGCGATGATGCGCAGATTGGGCCGCTCAGCCGCCACCGCTTCCAGAGCCGCAATCAGATGGCGGTTGCGGATGTTGTAGGCAAAAGCGTCGAGATGGATTTCATCGACATCAAAACAGGCTTCCGGCGCACGCCACAAGCGGCCGGTATCATCGATGATGCGCAGCTTGCGCAGCGGCGCCGCATTGTCACGGCAGGCATGCCAGACGCCCAGCGTTTCCAGCGCCGTGATCGAGCTTGCCAGCAGCGCCGTCGTCCGGTTGTCATTCGGGGCAGGAGGCGCGATGAGGACGGTCTCCAGCCCGGCGGTCGCAAGCGCAATTGCGGCCATCAATCCGGAAGGTCCGCCGCCAACGACCGCAACATCCGCCGTGTTCAATCCTGTCACCATGCCCTTGCCTTTCGGCTCATCATTTAGCGACCCAGGGCCGGCATGACGAGGGGCAAGTCGACAACAAGTGAGTCAAGGGGAAGCGGAACTTAACGCCGCCGCCGCTCTTGGCGCTGGTGAAATTGCCGATGATCCGGCATTGCCGCAGGACTGGCCTTGATGGTGCCATTTGTGTATTCCCGGCCGCGGCCGGCCGCAAAAGAGAACGGACGATCCCGGACATGCTCCAGCTTCTGACCGATCCCAATGCCTGGCTTGCGCTGGTCACCCTGTCGGTGCTCGAAATCGTTCTCGGCATCGACAACATCGTCTTCATCTCAATTCTGATTTCGCGGTTGCCCGCCCGGCAGGCCAAGCTGGCCCGGCAGATTGGGCTCGGCCTCGCATTCCTGTTCCGCATCGCGCTATTGCTGACATTGACCTGGATCATGCGGCTGACGACGCCGATCTTCACGGTCTTCGATCACGGCTTTTCCTGGCGCGACCTGATCCTGATCGGCGGCGGCCTGTTCCTTTTGGCAAAAGGCACGAGTGAAATTCACGCCGAGGTCGAAGCGGAGGAAGAAGAACAGAAGACGTCGGCGAATGACGCATTCGCTTGGATCGTGGCGCAACTGGTCGCGATCGATCTCGTCTTCTCGCTGGATTCCATCATCACGGCGATCGGGCTTGCGCAGGATGTCGAGATCATGATCGCCGCCGTCATGGTGGCGATGCTGGTGATGTATTTTGCCTCCGGCCCGGTATCCGCTTTCATCCAGAAACATCCGACTACCAAGATGCTGGCGTTGTCATTCCTGTTGCTGATCGGCATCGCGCTGGTCGCCGATGGCCTCGGCTTCCATATTCCGCGCGGCTATATCTATTTTGCCATGGCCTTTGCCGGCGCGGTCGAAGTGTTCAATGTTCTGGCGCAAAGAAGCCGGAAAAAGCGGACCAAAACGACGGGCCGGAAATCGTCGTAACATGACCGGGCAAGGCTTGCGTCCGCTCTTGCGGACCCTATGATCCTGCCGGCTTGAGCGTGCCGGAAGCACGCCATTGACGGGAGAAAATGATGGTTGCTGCGGTCCGGGTTCATAAACATGGCGGTCCCGAAGTTCTGACATTCGAGGATGTCGAGGTCGCAAAGCCCGGCCAAGGCGAAATCCTGATCAAGCAATATGCCTGCGGCGTGAACTTCATCGACACCTATTTCCGGATCGGCATGTATCAGTCGCCGGTCGGCCTGCCATTCGTTGCCGGCAATGAAGGCGCGGGCGAGGTGACGGCGGTCGGACCCGGCGTCAGCGACATCAAGGTCGGCGACCGCGTGGCTTATGTGTCGGCGCTTGGCGGCTATGCCGAGCAGCGGCTGCTGCCGGCCGATCGGGCCGTCAAGCTTCCGGCCGGGATTTCCTATGAGCAGGCCGCCGGCATGATGCTGAAGGGCATGACCGCGCAATATCTCGTCAACCGCACCTACAAGGTCGGCAAAGGCTCGATCGTGCTGATGCATGCTGCCGCCGGCGGTGTCGGCCAGATCCTGTGCCAATGGGCCAACCACCTTGGCGCCACGGTGATCGGGACCGTTGGCTCGGAAGAAAAGGGCGAGATCGCCAAGGCCAATGGCTGCCACCACGTCATCTATTATCGCAAAGAGGATTTCCCGACCCGGGTGAAGGAGATCACCGAGGGCAAGATGTGTGACGTTGTCTATGATGGCATCGGCAAGACCACATTCCCGGCGTCGCTCGATTGCCTGCGCCCGCTTGGCATGTTCGCGAGCTTCGGCTCGGCCTCCGGCCAGGTCGAGGCCTTCAACATCAACATTCTGCAGACCAAGGGCTCGCTATTCGCCACCCGGCCGACGCTGAACCATTATGTCGCCAAGCGCGAGGATCTGGTGGCCTCTGCCAACGACCTGTTCAAGGTGGTCGAGAGCGGCGCGGTCAAGATCCCGATCAACCAGACCTATGCCCTGAAGGATGCCCAGCAGGCTCATCGCGACCTCGAAGGCCGCGAGACCACGGGGTCTTCCATTCTGGTTCCGTAATTCTCAATCGGCATATTGCTTGCTAGTCATCTGTCTCTCCGCCCTCATCCTGAGGAGGGTGCGCAGCACCCGTCTCGAAGGAGGAGGGCGGCCCATCCTTCGAGACGGCGGCGAAGCCGCCTCCTCAGGATGAGGCCGACAGGCACGTGACGGGATAGAACGAAGGTATGGACGTTTTCATCGGCGAATGGGGCAACCTTCTCTTGCGCTGGGCCCATATGATCGTGGGCATCGGCTGGATCGGCACATCCTTTTATTTCATCGCCCTCGATTATTCGCTGAACCAGCAGGAGCGCAAAAGCCCCGGCGTGTTCGGCACCGCCTGGCAGGTCCATGGCGGCGGCTTCTACCACGTCGAGAAATTCACGGTCGCGCCGCCGCATCTGCCGCCGCATCTGCACTGGTTCAAGTGGGAGGCCTATCTCACTTGGGTCACCGGCTTTGGCCTCCTGATCGTTCAATATTACTTTCACGCCAGCGCCTATCTGATCGATCCGGCGGTGCTGCCGCTGCAGCCCTGGCAGGCGATCGCGATTTCGATCGCATCGTTGTTTGCTGGCTGGGTGATCTATGACGGCCTATGTCGCCTGTGGGGTGAACGCACGCTGCCGCTGGCGATCAGCGTCTTCCTGCTGATCCTTGTGGCGGCCGTGCTCTACACGAAAGTGTTTTCCGGTCGCGGCGCTTTCATTCATGTGGGCGCTTTCATCGGCACGATCATGGCGTTCAACGTGTTCGTCACCATCATTCCCGGCCAGCGGATCATGGTCGGCCAGTTGCTGCGCGGAGAAGAGCCGGAAGCCAAATACGGCAAAGCTGCCAAGCAGCGCTCGCTCCACAACAACTACCTGACATTGCCGGTTTTGTTGATGATGGTGTCGCCGCATTATCCGTTCCTGTCGGGCCATCCGCATGGCTGGATGGTGGTGGCGCTGATCCTGATTGTCGGCGGCTCGTTCCGGCATATCCTCAACCGCATCGATATCGGCGAGCCTTACGAGAAATACAGCTGGGCCATTCCCGTCACCGCCTTTGCGCTGGTTTGCGCGATCTTCGTGACGGCGCCGCGGCAGGCGGCAAGTACCGGGCCGGTGATCACGGACGCGCAGGTGCTGGCGATGACAGCCAAGCATTGTACGATGTGCCATTCGCGGCATCCGACGCATGAGAGCTTCAAGGAGCCGCCCAAGAATGTGACGCTGGAAACGATCGCCGATCTTCAGCGCTATTCCCAGCAGGTCATGATGCAGACGGTCCGCAACAAGGCGATGCCGCTTGGCAACCAGACCAACATGACCGAAGACGAGCGCGAACAGCTCGGCCAATGGCTGCGGGCCAACGGACGATGACGGTTTCTACGAACATTAAAACCGATGCAGCGCGTATCGGCCAGCGCGCCGAAGCCATGCTGGCCGAGCTCGGCGCCATTTCCGCCGAACCTCACCGCCTTGTTCGCCTGTTTCTGACCCCCGAACATCGCAGGGCCGCCGATCTGGTGGCCGGCTGGATGCGGGAAGCCGGCATGACCGTGACCGAGGATGCGCTCGGCACCGTGCGCGGTCATTGGCGGCCTGATCTCGAACGCCGTTTTCTGATCGGCTCGCATATCGATACGGTGATCGATGCTGGCCGCTATGACGGACCGCTCGGCGTCGTTGCCGGTATCTTGGCGGTGCGTGAATTGACGGCGCGCGGCGTGACATTGCCGTTCGGCATCGACATTCTCGCCTTTGGAGACGAGGAGGGCTCGCGCTTTCGCTCGACGCTGGCATCATCACTGGCTTGCACCGGCAAATTCGATAACGCCACCTTGTCCGATCATGACCGCAATGGCGTCACGCTCGCCGATGCGCTGACCGCCTATGGCAAGCGGATCGAGGACATTCCGGGCGCGGCCTATGACCGAGAAAAAGTTGCGGGCTTCCTAGAGGTCCATATCGAGCAGGGGCCGGTGCTGGAAGCCGAAGACCTGCCGCTCGGCGTCGTCACCGCGATCATCGGCCAGTCGCGATTGCGTGTCGTAGTGCTTGGCGCAGCCGGGCATGCCGGCACCGTGCCGATGCATATGCGGCAGGATGCTTTGGCGGGCGCTGCCGAGATATTGCTGGCGATTGAGAGAACGGCGCTCGACAGCCAAGCCGATGGCATGGTGGCGACGGTCGGCCGCATCGAGGCGTCACCCGGCGCGACCAATGTCATTCCCGGCCGCGTCGGCTTTTCGCTAGAATTTCGATCGGCCAATGATGCCAGACGTAGGGCGGCGATCGAACAGGTGAAGGAGGATGCGCAGCGCATCGCCATGCGCCGCAAGCTCGAAGTGGCGTTTGAATCTTTTTACGAGACGCAGACCACGGCCTGCGATCCTGCGATGCAGGATCTGCTTGCGGACGTCATCTCAAAGCAAGGTTACGCGGCCCACCGCATCCAAAGCGGCGCGGGGCATGACGCGCAGGTGATGGCGGCTTTCTGTCCGAGCGCGATGATGTTCGTGCGCTGCCGCGGCGGCATCAGCCACAATCCGGAAGAGTTTGCGAGCGAGTGCGATATGGGGCTGGCAGTCGTGGCGCTGACCGACTTCATCGAGGCCTTTGCGAAGACAGCCTGACGGCCTTACGAGCAGCGGGCGAAATGCGCGCGCAGCGCGGCTGCTGTTTCAGCGGGCTTTTCCTCCGGCGGGAAATGCGCGCAATCAGGAAGGGCTAACATCTCGAAAGTCTCGGCGAGCGGAGCGATGGCGCCACGCATAGCCTCGCCAAGCCACAAGGCCCCCGCAATCGCCAGCACCGGCAGTTTCAGTTTCTCCTGCGCCAGCGCCCGATTTTGCGCACCAGACTCGAAAATGACGCGGTAATATTTCAAAGCCTCGACGAAGGCGCCGGGCCGCGAATAGAGCCGCACATATTCTTCGATGGCGTCGTGCGGAATGGCATTCGCCCGCGCGGAGCGATGGCGGAAGATCCATTCCAGGAGCATGTGCTCGCGGCCGTGGGTCAGTTGTTCCGGCAATTCGGGCAGGTAGTTGAAGGCGAAGTGCCAAGTCTTCATCGCCTGATCCGGCGTGAAGGCATAAGCCGAACCCGGCGTGATGCCGGGAATAGCGGCTTCGATGAGGGTAACACCGCGCAATGTGTCGCTGTAGCGAGCAGCGTAAGCGTAACCGATCCAGCAGCCAATATCGTGGCCAACGAAATGGAAGCGCGGCAGGTCGAGCGTCTGCACCAGTTCGCGAAACAAAGATGTGATGCTGTGCATGTCGTAGCGCGCTGTCGGCAGCGATGTGCCGAGGGCCGGAGGTTCGACCGCAATAACGCGATGGTCCGATGCGAGCAGCGGGATCAGCTTCTGCCAGGCCAGCGCCGATTGCGGCCACCCGGAAACGAGCAGGACCGGCTCGCCGCTGCCAGTTTCGTAACATTGCAGTTGCGTGTCGCTGACTGCAACCATCGAAGCCCGTGTGTTCGCAAATGCCATGGCGCTTCTTCAGTCTCTTGAATGAGCCGTGTGCCTCAGCGGGCGCGATCAAAAATGGCAGAAACTAGAAGCCGACAACGGTTCCATAAAGATCGTAATCATCGGCGCGTTCGATCTTCACATTGGCAAACTCACCGACCCGCAGCGGCCGCCGGCTTGTGACATGGACGACACCGTCAATCTCGGGCGCATCGGCCTTGCTGCGGCCCTTGGCGCCGGTCGGCGTTACTTCGTCGATCAGCACCTGCTGCCGCGTGCCGACTTTGGCTTTCTGCCGCCGTGCGGAGATCTTCTGCTGCTTCTGCATGAAGCGATGCCAGCGTTCTTCTTTCACTTCGAGTGGCACGGCGCCGTCGAGTTCGTTAGCGGCCGCGCCGTCAACAGGCTCGAATTTGAAACAGCCGACGCGGTCGAGTTCGGCCTCGTCCAGCCAGTCAAGCAGGAATTGAAAATCCTCCTCGGTCTCACCGGGAAAGCCGACAATGAAGGTGGAGCGCAGCGTCAGGTTCGGCGCGATCGCGCGCCAGGCCTTGATGCGATCCAGCGTTTTTTGCTGCGCGCCCGGTCGCTTCATGCGGGCAAGGACGCTAGGGCTTGCATGCTGAAACGGAATGTCGAGATAGGGCAGCACCTTGCCATCGGCCATCAGCGGAATGACTTCATCGACATGCGGGTAGGGGTAGACGTAATGCAAACGCACCCAGACGCCGAGTTCGCCCAGCTCACGCGCCAGCGAAATGAATTTGGTCTGAACCTCGCGGTCCTTCCATTGGCTCGGGGCATATTTCACATCGACGCCATAGGCTGACGTGTCCTGCGAGATCACCAGCAATTCCTTCACGCCGGCGGCGACCAGCTTTTCCGCCTCGCGCAGCACGTCGGCGGCCGGACGCGAGACGAGATCGCCGCGCAATTTCGGAATGATGCAGAACGAGCAGCGGTGATTGCAGCCTTCGGAAATCTTCAGATAGGCATAGTGGCGCGGCGTCAGCTTGAGGCCTTGCGGCGGCACGAGATCGACGAAAGGCTCATGCACCGGCGGCAACGCGCGATGCACGGCATCCATCACGCTTTCATATTGCTGCGGGCCGGTGACGGCGAGCAGGTTCGGAAATTGCGAAGTGATCTTTTCCGGCTCGGCACCCATGCAGCCGGTGACGATGACCTTGCCGTTTTCCTTCATCGCTTCGCCGATTGCGGCGAGCGACTCCGCCTGCGCGGAATCGAGGAAGCCGCAGGTATTGACGATAGTGACGTCCGATCCTGCATGGCCGCGGGCCAGCTCGTAACCCTCGGCGCGCAGCCGCGTAATGATGCGCTCGGAATCGACCAGCGCCTTCGGGCAGCCGAGAGAAACAAAGGAAATACGCGGCGCGGCGGTCATCGATGAATTCTCAAAAGCGGAAAGCGGGGCGTTAGGGCAGGCGACGCGGACGGTCAACCGGTAATTCGCGGAGCGGTCCCGCGCGGCTGACATTGTCGTGATTCTGCGCGGTCGAGCCCTCCGCCTGTCGCGCGCGCGCACACAGGCAGAGGTAGAAAGATAGTTCTAGATCAATGGCTTAGAGAAGAAAACCGGCAATGTTCGGAAAATTTTAACGAAACCGGCATTTCATCCTCATCGCGCTGGAACAGCGACCGTATCGGCCTCACGGATGGAGATACGGGCATGGGGCTTGATGTCATATGGTCCATCTGGGGCGCTTCGCGATCCTTCTTCTGCTCGTTGCCGGCTTGTCGGGTTGCGGATCGCTCTCGGCCTTTGAAGGCTTTTTGTCGCCCACCGGCGAACTCGCGCAAAAGACGCCGATGGCCATGGGCAAGGCCTATGTGTTCCGCGGCATGGGCGGACGTTTCGCCTCCGACGAGATGGATCATCTCTCGGAGAAGCTCAGAGCCAGCGGCGTCGTCGAGTCCGAAACCTACAATCACATGAACTGGTACGGGCCGGCCAACGAGGCAATCGCCCGCTACAAGAAGAATCCGCAGCCGATCATGGCGATGGGACATTCGGCGGGCGCCGATGCGGCCATCAGCTTTGCCTGGAAATTGAAACGCGCCGGCGTGCCGGTCAGTCTCATCGTCGGCTTCGACCCGACCCGCAAATCGGCCGACGTGCCCAACAATGTCGACCGCTTCATCAACATGTATCAGTCGAACAATTTCTTCGGCGGCGGCTATGTGCGGGCGTCTCCTGATTTCCGCGGCCATTTCTCAACCGTTGATCTGCGCAATTACTGGGAAGTGCTGCACGTCAACATGGTCAAGATCCGCGGCCTGCAGGATCAGATTATCGCCAAGGTGGTGCAGATCGCGACGATGCCGCCGGTGCTGGAGGGGCAGACCGTGCCGATCCGATACGTGATGCCGCGCGGCGAGAAGATCGAATTGTGGGATTCAGGCATCGCTGTTCAGGCCGAAGCCGGGGACAGCGTGCGCACTGTCGCAGAGCGTTACGGCGTGCCGCCATGGGTGGTGGCGCAGCTCAATAATGTCGGCACCAACACCTCCTTCACGCCGGGCAAGCGACTGATTGTGCCGCGCTATCTCGAACCAGCCTCGATGGCGCCAACCCCGCTGACGAGCTACGCGCCGCAACGGCAGTGAGTAGGCGCCATTACGGGATCACAAACAAACTCGGCATGCCGGTGTCGCGCAACAGATCGATCAGCCCGGCGACCGGGATAACTAGAACAAACAACACCGCATCGCCTAAGGCGCGCTTTAGCGTCAGCGGGTTGAAGGTCGGGCTGATCGCGTCCTGATAGAGGCTCGGCCGCGGCCAGAATAACGGTACGCGGCTGGCATAATGCCGGTAGGCGCTGCCGAAATGCCTGCGCAGCAAGACTGCTTCGCCGCGGGCCGTCGCGTAAAGCACAATGCCGACGCCAAGACCCAGCAGCCCCGCCAACAACAGGCTGCCGAACATCAGCCCTGCACCAATGCTTCCCATTGTCGAGAAAACATAAAGCGGGTTGCGGGTGATGGAGTAGGGGCCGCTGGTCATCAGACTGATATTCTTGCGGCCGCCGATATAGAGCGTCGCCCATAGCCGCCCCAGCATCGCGGCGATCAACAACGCGAGCCCTGAGAATTGGATGCTCTTGTGTATGAGTGAAACGCTGCGCCAGACGGGCTCCGCGATCAGGATCAGAACCACAACAGCAACAACGAGTATGCGTAACGCCCACAGCCGCCAACGCTGATCGTAATAGACTTTGCCAAGCCTTTCGCCGCGTTGCGAAGGCGTGATCGCCGGTTCTTCCATCGTCGCGGCCATTAGAATTTGTAGCCGATGGAAAGCATGCCGAACGGCTGCGCCGCGCGCTGCACGATCGGGCTGTCGACGACATCGCCGGCGAGAAGGCCGTAGCCGGCTTGCGCGCGGACCAGCCAGTGTTCTGTCATCGCGTAAGTGACGGATGCGCTGACATCGACGCGCTTTATGCCGGCGCCGATGTCGAAGACCGGAAGGCCTGACCGCGCCGACTGCGCTGCCGTCACACCGAAATACGTTTGCATATAGTCGGCGTCGGACCAGACCGCCGATGCGCCGGCGGTGAACAGGAAACGCTCGTAGCGATAGCCAACTTCCGCGCCGAACCGGGCCTGAAAGCTGTCGCTGCCGCCGATGGTCCGGTTGAGCTCGCCGTAGATTTTCAGCGCGCCGAATTTGTACGCCAACTCTGTGCCGACTACGGCGCCCGGATCGATGTCGCCCAGTCCCTTGAGGTGAGCGGATCTGTCCTCCTTGCGGCCAAGGTCATAGCCAAGCTTGCCGCTGAGCTGCAGGCCGCCGAATTCGTAGACGCTGACCGAGGCTCCGCGCGGATCGATCTTCAGCCAGTCGCCATAGGACGCGGAGACGAACGGGACCAGCCGGACGGTCATCTCGTTCGAGCCCTCATATTTCGGCACCACCATGGCGCCGCCGCCGAGCACCACATTCCACTCGCTCAGCTTGGTGGCGAGAAAAGCTGCATTATCGAGAAACGGTGCGGCCGGGGCGTTGCCCGGCGCAGAAGCATCCGCCCGCGTGCTATCGGCGGCATGGGCCACAGACGCAAAGGGTGGAAAGGCGGCGATGGCCATGATGACAGCCAGTCGTGGCCGTCCAGCAGCAGTGTTCAGCATGTGAGCCCTTGCTCGCAATGGAATTGGCAAAGGGTCTAGGCTGTGTCCTGCGGGAGAAGCGAATGGCTCTTCGCAATTGCGCCAAATTGTCCGTTAACGTGCAGCGCCGGCACGAGATGGACGATTGGCGATGCGCGAATTCGCGAGTTTACAGGGCGATCAGTGGCTGAAAGTGCGGGGCGCGGAGATCGTGCTGGCGCTCGCGCTGGCGCCCGCCTTTGCCTGGATGAATCCGTTTTTCTCCCAGCAGCAGCCGTTTCTGCCGCTGGTCGGCTTCTGGTCCTCGAGCCTCGTCGGCTGGTTCATGCTGATGGCGATTGTGGAGCGCGCGCTTGGCGGCCTCGACATCGTCCGGCAAAGGCCGCCTGTCATGCAGGAGGCGATCGTCATCGCTGTCGCGGCCTTTCCGATGATCTTCGTTGTCGGTGCTGGCATTCATGCCCTGAAAGGGTGGACCATCACGCCTCTCGATCTCATAGAAACGTATTTCCAGATCCTGCTGATCGGCTCAGGCGTAACGTTGATCGCCAGCTCCGCCTTCGCGCCGCGCTCGCGCATGTTCGCTTCGGGCCGGACGCAGGAGCCGGCTCTGACTTTTGATTCCTTGGAACCGACACCTGCTTCCGAATTTCCTCAGGCCGCCGAGGCGCCGGAGCGATTGCTCAGCCGTCTGCCGCTGACGATGCGCGGGCAGATTCTCTGTCTCGAAATGGAAGACCATTATGTCCGGGTCCATACCGATCGCGGCTCGGCACTGGTCCTGCTTCGGCTCAGTGATGCGATCGCGGAGGCGCAGAGCAGCGTGCCAGGGCAACAGGTGCATCGGTCCTGGTGGGTGGCCGATCAGGCGATCGAGCGATTTGAACGGGTGGGGCGCACCGCCCAGCTTCATTTAAGCTGCGGGCTTACTGCACCGGTCTCTCAGCGATATCTGAAACTGGTTGAAGAAGCCTGCGCCGGCAAAAGCGCGGCGCGGCAGGACGGATCAGCCGCACACCAATGATAAAGAGGCGCACGGCCGGTAGGCCGCGCGCCTCTTTTATTGAGATTGCGATCTTATTGGGCCTTCTTGCCGTCCTTGTCGAACTGCTTGAGGTAAGCGGTGAGGTCGGCGATCCGCTTCTCGTCCTTCAGACCGGCATAGATCATCTTGGTGCCGGGAATCTTGGCACGCGGATTCTGGATATATTCGGCGAAGGTCGCCTCATCCCAGGTGATGCCGGAATCCTTGTTGGCCTGGGAGTAGTTGTAACCTTCCACGGTACCGGATTTCCGCCCGAACAGGCCATTCAGCACCGGGCCGACGGCGTTCTTGGCCGTTTCGCCGACCTGATGGCAGGCGCGGCACTGCACGAAGACCTTTTCGCCAGCCGCGGCATCCTGGGCCTGAGCCTGCGTTGAGAGTGCGATCAGAGACAATCCGGCGGCGATGAGAGCTGTTTTCATTAGGGTCCTCGGCAGATGCAAACGAACTTAGAGCGATACTAAACGATAGGCTCCGCCGTTGCGTTCCACCATACCCAGGCCTGGCCATGCAAGGTGAAATCCGACCAAGGGCATTTTGTCCGTGGTCAATTGATCGAGAAGGGATTTCCGCGTCGCCACCGCCCGCTGCTTGTCGAAATCGCTGCCGATCAGCCAGTCCGGCCGGGCGAACGAGACGGCGTTGTTGGCAAGCACATCGCCGCCGATGACGAGGCGCTGGCCGCCGTCCTCGACCAAGACCGACACATGGCCGGGCGTGTGGCCCGGCGTCGCCATATAGGAGAGGCCGGGCGCGACGCTGTCACCGGCCTTCCGGCGCTCCAGTTTGTTCTCAATGGTGGCAAGTATCCGGGCGGTCCCGCGCGCCATGCCCTTCAGCCAATCCGGCACCGTCTCGGCGGTATTCGGGTTTTTCCAGAAATCCCATTCATCGCTCGCCATCACATAGCTGGAATTGGGAAAGCGCGGCGCGTCGCCAAAATCGTCGATCACGCCCCAGAGGTGATCGGCATGGGCGTGCGTGAACACCACCTTGGTGATGGCTTCCGGGGAAATGCCCGCGGCTTCCAGATCTTCCTGCAGCTTGCCGGCGGTCGGCTGGAAATTGGGACCGGAGCCGGCATCGATCAGCACGACCTCCTTGCCGGTCTTTACCAGCACGACATTGGTCTGCATCGGTTCGCCGCCGGGCGCCATGCCATGCGCCTTGAACAGGGCTGCCGATTCCGCCGCCGGCGTGTCGGGCAGCGAAAAAGAGAGCGGCACGTTCAGCACGCCGTCGCTGAACATCATGATCTCGATGGCGCCGATCTTGTGCGAAACGGGGGCCGTGGCCGCGTAAAGGCGCTGCGGGCCAGCCATCGTAGCCATGGCCGTCGCGCCAAGCCCGGCCAGAACCGAGCGGCGGTGCGGCTTCGCAAGGCGAAGCGTTTCAGAGAAAGGTTGAAGTGCTTGGCTCATAACGCGAAGACCTGTTGTTGATGTTCGGCGCGATCGGTCCGGCTTGGTGCGTCAAGCGCCAACGACGCGGACGTTGCGCGGCTCGCCCGGCGCCACGGTTTTCTTGCCGGCGATATGCTTGGTCACCACATCCCAGATCGGCGGGCCTTCGGTGCCTTCGTTGACGCTGGCCCAGCCGGCGACAACATATTCCGCCGCCGGATCGAGCGGCTTGCCGGTCCGCAGCATCGTCAGATCGGAAATGCGGTGGCCGCCCGGCTTGTTGACATCGATGGTGTAGGAAATGCCGCCGACGCGCACCATGTCGCCGCCCTGCTGGTAATAGGGATCGGGATGGAAGAGGTTGTCGGCAACGTCTTCCAGGATCTCTTTCAGGCGCGCGCCCGTCATTGGCATCCGATAGGCATTCGGATAGGTGATGGCGGTGGCGTTGTAGATATCCTCGCGTGTGATGTTTTGGCCCGGCAGCAATGAGGCGCCCCAGCGAAAGCCGGGCGACAGCGCGATCTGCGCATCGCGTTCTGACAACAGCGCATCGCAGATGACATCGTCCAGCGTGCCGTTGAAATTGCCGCGGCGATAGAGCGTGGTTTCGGTCTGGCCGATCACTTCGCCGAGCGCTGCTTCATGCGGCTTGCGGATCTCGTCGATCTTCGCGGCCATTTGCGGGTCCGGCGCGATCACATCGGCGAAGACCGGGATCAGCCGAAAACGATGGCCTTTGATCTCGCCATCGCGGACATCGAGATCGAGCCGCGAGACGAATTTGCCGTGGCTGCCGGAGGCGACCAGCAACGTCTTGCCGACGCGGACGACATCGGGCAGCGCGTCATGGGTATGGCCGGTGAGGATGACGTCGATGCCGCTCACGCGCGAGGCCAGCTTGCGATCGACATCGAAGCCGTTATGCGACAGCAGCACGACGAGCTGCGCGCCGTCCTTGCGGACCTTTTCGACCTCGCTGCGCAGATCGTCCTCGCGAATGCCGAACGACCAGTTCGGGATCATCCAGCGCGGATTGGCAATCGGCGTATAGGGAAAGGCTTGACCGATCACGGCGATCTTGACGCCGCCACGCTCGAATATCGCCGAAGGCGGGAAGGCCGGTTCGTTCCATTCGGTGTCGCGGACATTCTGCGCGAGGAACGGGAAGCCGAGCTTGTCGGTGATCTCCTTGACGCGATCAGCGCCAAGCGTGAATTCCCAATGGCCAGTCATGGCATCGGGCTTCAAGAGCGCCATGCAATCGACCATGTCCTGGCCCTTGGTCGCAAGCGACGTGAAGCTGTTCTGCCAGGTATCGCCGCCATCAAGGAAGAGCGTGTTGCCCGCGCGTTCGGTGCGGACGGATTTCACGATGGTGGCGATGCGATCAAGACCGCCGAGGCGGCCATAGCTACGCGCCAAGGCTGCGAAGTCGGGATAGGTGAGGGAATAGGCTTCAGCCGAACCGGAAGGGATCTTGTAAAGATCGAGCAAAGCCTGACCGGTGATATGCGGCACCAGGCCTTTGACATCGCCGACGCCGAGATTGATCGACGGCTCGCGGAAATAGACCGGCCGCAACTGTCCGTGGATGTCGGCAATGTGCAGCAGCGTCACATTGCCGAGCGGCTGGAAATTCAGGAGATCGGCTTGCGTCAGCTTTTGCTGGGCGAAGGCCCGGCTCCAGCCTGTCGGAAGGATCGCCGCGGTGGCGGCCGCCAATTGAATGAAATCGCGGCGTGAGATCATCAGCTGACCGTGATCGAATCCTCGCCGACGATCTTGCTGCCATCGTCGTCGATCCAGGTCAGCACGACTGGACCTGACTCGGTCGCCCGGAATTTGAACTGGATATACGGATTGGCCGACACCGCCGGCTCGAAATCGGCCGAGAACACTTCCTTGCCATTCACCGTGCAGGTGAACTTGTTGAGGATCTTGCGCGGGATGACCTGACCGTCGGCATTCTTGCGCAGACCGGTTTCCATGACATGCGAGACCAGCGCCTTGACGTCGATGATGTCGCCTTTCTTGGCTTCCTTCTTGTCGAGCTTGATGCGTGGTTTGACGGGTGATGTGGCCATGTTCGAACTCCTGATTTTCTGTCAGCGATGGGGCGCGGGCAATCAGCCGCCGCAGCCGCCAATCGTGACTTTGACTTCCTTGGACGCCGTGTAGAACTTGCCGTCGCTCGCCTTGGCGATCGCCACGACATGCTGCGTGCCCGCGAGGCGGATGCGCGTATTGGCTTCGGCGACGCCGCTTGCCGGCGTGAAATGGAAGGTCGCGATGCCGGCATTCGGGTTGCCGTCGGACAGGATGATGACGTCGCTGATATAATCAGAGTCGGTCATCGGGCTCTCCACCGACACCGTCATCGGAACGGTGTTACCGTTCTCGGCGATCTCGGGAAGGTCAAGCTTGATCTTGCCGGCGACCGGCTTTGCACCGCCCGTAAAGGCCTTCGTCAATTCGTCGATATTGTTGGCCGCGAAGGCCGAGGTCCGCATGTCGACCAGCCCGGCCGCTGCGACTGCGGCGCCCGCCATCAGGAGGGCCTGTCTGCGGGTCATAGAAACGCTCATTGTCATCCCTCTTTGGCCATTCACCCGGCGCTTTCCAGCAGCGCCAACATCAAACTGAAACGCACATGACGGGCTCGGCTGGCCGCTGTCAATCAACGGGCGCTGCTTCGCGCCTGCCGCATTGCCGCACGGAATCTCCGTCGCCCGTTTTCCTTAGATCGTATAGCACAGAACATATTCAAGCTGTTGAAAGTGATTACTGAATTCGTCGCCTTTCCGTAACGAATATTCTCTTTAGCGAAGGCTCGGCAGTAAAAGTCTTCTCGGCCGCAATTTCGTTAATCCGTTTTATCGAAGGTGACTTGATCTTTGCGGCCAATGCTTCGTAAGCCACGGTGGCAATAACGAGATCGGTCAGGGGTTAACGGCGACAGGCGATGTCCCTTGGCTCACAACGGCGCGGGAGAATGCTGGTGAGATTACGTCCCTTATCTCTGGTTCTGAGCCTGTGCTCGCTCTTGTCGGTGAACGCCTTGTTGCCGGGTAGCGCTTGGGCGCAGGACGCCGAGACCGAAAAGGCCATCGAGCGTTATCGACAGATGTTGAAGGAAGACCCCTGGAGCAATCCGGGCCTGCTCGATGCCGATCGCGGCGAAGCACTCTGGAAGACGCCACGCGGCCCGAAGAATGTGAGCCTTGAGCAATGCGATCTCGGCAAGGGGCCGGGCGAAGTGAAGGGCGCCTTTGCCGAATTGCCGCGCTACTTCAAGGATGCGGATCGCGTCATGGATGTCGAAACCCGTGTCTTGTGGTGCATGGAGAAGCTGCAGGGCTTCAATGCTGCTGATCTGATCAAGCGGCCGCATCCGGGTGGCGGGCAGCCGGTCAAGGAACTTGGCGCGATCGCGACCTACATCGCTCATGAATCGACCGGAGAGAAATTCGCTGCCAAGCTCGACCAGCCGAAGGAAAAGGAGATGGTGGCGCTCGGCGAGGACCTGTTCAACCGTCGCTCAGGCCCGATGGATTTCGCCTGCGCTACCTGTCATGCGGCGGATGGATTGAGGATCCGCCTGCAGGGCCTGCCGCATCTGTCGCAGCCAAAAGAGGCGCGCAAGGTCGTCGGCGAATGGCCAGCCTATCGGGCGTCGACGACGCAGGTCATGACCATGCAGCACCGCTTGTATGACTGTTACTGGCAGATGCGGATGCCGGAACTGGAGCTTGGCTCCGATGTCAGCATCGCGCTGATCGCCTATCTGACAAAAGTGGCGCAGGGCGGTGAAATCAACGCCCCCGGTCTGAAGCGCTGAACGGACGAACCGCCATGACCCAATTGACAAAACGCATCATTGCGACGGCCGCCATTGTGCTGGCGGCTTCGGCTGTGCAAGCCGAGCAGAAGACGACGGTGCCGCCGGGCAAGGCCGACGCCGCCATCAAGGCCGCGTTCCCCAATCCGCCCGAGCAGTTCGTTGCGCGTCTGTCGCAGGACGAGACGATGAAGCAATGCTCGGCGAGCCATAACAATCCCGGCGCGGCGGTCGCCGCGGAAATCCAGAAGCGCGAGCAGGCGCGGATCGAATATCCAGCCGATGGTCAATATCTTGGCGACTGGAAAAAGGGCGAGGCTTTGGCGCAAAGCGGCTATGGGCTTCGCTTCACCGATTATCCGCCGCGCAGTGCCAATGGCGGCAATTGCTATGCCTGCCATCAATTATCGAAACAGGAAGTGAGCTACGGCACGCTCGGGCCGAGCCTCTACCAATATGGCAAGCTGCGGGATTTCGCGCCGGAGGAGGCCAAGAAGGCCTATGAGAAGGTCTATAATTCCCATGCGGCGCTTCCGTGTTCGAACATGCCGCGTTTCGGCGCCAACAAGGTGCTGACCATCGATCAGATCAAGGATGCGGTGGCTTTGCTGATGAGCCCGGACAGCCCGGTGAACAAAGACTGACGACGAGCGATTGTCATTGCGGCCGCTGTTGCGGGATTGCCCGCAATCCGGACCGGCAGAGGAGATGACGAGATGAGTGGCTTTTTCACCAACCGACGCCGCCTGCTTGGCGCCGTCGCACTGTCCGGAGCCACGCTCGGTGCATCCAAGGTGGCGGCGCTGCCGGCGAACGTCACCCCGGATGACATCAAGAAGGATACCGATTTCGCCTGCCTCTATCACTGCGATTTCGGCGACACGCAGCGCTTCTCGCAGATGCTGACCAACATGAACAATCACCTGTCGGCCTATGAGTTTGATCCGATGCGGATCAAGCTGGTGATTGTCGCGCATGGACCCGGCATCAAGTTCTTTCTGGCTGATCGCAAGGGCACGCCGTGGGAGAAGGACGAGATCGACGATGAGATCTACAAGCGCTTTGCCGGGCTGTCGAAATTTGGCGTCGAGGCCTATCTGTGCGAGATCACCTACAAGCGCACCAATATCGAGCTGTCAAAGACACGCGATGACGCGTTCCTGAAATTCGTGCCGTCGGGCGTGGCGACCGTCGGCGAGCTGCAGTCGAAGGGCTTTGCTTATCTGAAGGTCGGGTAATCCCGCTGGTGCAGCTGCTCGCGCGCTTGGCAATCAGCTATTCTGCTTCAGAAAGTCGTTGAGGCTCATCCGGTCATAGGCGTTTTCAGCGACGAACCGGAACATCGACAGAAACGGCTTGGGCTCCATATAGCCTTGCCAGCGCAGTACCTCACGCTCCTCCGGTGCTTTCTTCGCCAGACCATCGGCTGTTGCCGGAAAGAACTGAAAGGTCGGCGTGTAGCGCACGCCGTATTTCTGCGCGAATTTCTTTTCCGGCAGCTTCTCACCATTGAAGTCGGTGACTTCGCGCGAGCCGACGATATTGAGCTGCAGCACCTCGAACTTTGATTTGATGAAGCTTTCAATGGCCGGGTCCGCCAGATTCACTTCGTGAATCTTCTTGCAATAGGGGCAGCCCTTCAGCTCCCACATGATGACCAGCCGCTTGTTCTTGTCGCTCGCCTCCTTGAGGTCGTCGGGAAGGTCGAGGAAGCTCTCCAGGAACCACGGTTTGGTGTAGAGCCCGTCATCGTTCAGCGTCAGTTCGGTGGCGGATGCGAGCGATGGTGCTGCGCCAAGGAGAGCACCGGCTCCAGCCAGGACTTGTCGTCGCGATATCATCGGCGGCCACCTTCGTGAAAATTCATGACAGTCTTAACTCGCTGAAATTATATGGTTCACCTCGCTGTATCGCGAAAGGGGTTTGTCTTGCGCCGGTTGGTCCTGTTGTTCATTGCCGTCCTTTGTCTCGGGTCGGCCCTGCCGTCGCAGGCGGCGGAACTCGTGATGTATCGCCGGGCCGGCTGCCCCTATTGCGAGGCCTTCGACCGCGAGATCGGCCCGGCTTATCCCAAAACCGAACTCGGCAAGAAGCTGCCCTTGCGGCAGGTTCATATCGATCAGGGCCGCGACCGCTCGGTTGAGCTGAAGACGCCGGTGCGCTTCACCCCGACCTTCGTTCTGGTGGAAGACGGCAAGGAAAAGGGCCGGATCGAAGGGTATCCCGGTGATCTCTTTTTCTGGTCGCGCTTGGAAAATTTATGCTGTAGCGCGCCCTGAATTTGAAAAGCCGGTCTCTTTCCAACACTTGCAAAAGAGCGCATGTATTCTGTATCCGAAACGGCAGGAGCCAAGCGCATGGGTACGACCGTCGTCGTGGGCACATCTGATCCCGCCCGGATGCCGATCGACGATTTGCTGAAACATGCCGGAGAGGCTGCTGATTTCCTGAAGGCGCTGTCTCACCCGGCGCGTCTGGTGATCCTGTGTCTGCTGGTGGATGGCGAAAAGTCGGTGCAGGAGCTCGAACAGATACTGACGTTGCGCCAGCCTGCGATCTCGCAGCAACTGGCGCGCCTGCGCGCTGACGATCTCGTCGAGACCCGCCGAGACGGCAAGAACATCTATTATTCTCTGACCCGGCCGGAGGTGAGAGGTGTGATCGAAGCGTTGCATACCACCTTCTGCGCGCCCGCTATTCGCTGATCTTCGCGCTGACCTTCTGCCAACGAGTTTCCTTCGATGTTTGATGATCTTTCGTTGAATGTGCTGCGCCTCCTGCTCGGGCTTGGCCTTGGTTTCGCTTTCGGTTTCGTCGCGCGGCGCGGGCGCTTCTGTACGCTTGGGGCGATCGAAGACACGGTTTATGCCGGCGATACGCGGCGGCTGCGCACCTGGCTGCTCGCCATCGGCGTCGCCATTATCGGCGTGCATCTTCTGGAGGCCTATTCCGATCTCGATCTGACACGGTCGCTGTACACCGGCGCGCGGCTGGAACTCGGCGCGCTGATCATTGGCGGCCTGATGTTCGGCTTCGGCATGGCGTTGAACGGCACCTGCGGCATGGGCACGCTGCGCCAGATCGGCGGCGGCGATTTGCGCGCGGTCATTACTTTCCTCGTCATGGGCGTGACCGCGATGATGACGATGCGCGGCGTTCTTGGTGCGGCGCGGGTGTCCCTGACCGATCCTTTGGCAATCAATCTCGGTCAATCGGCCAGCCAGCGCCTGACTGCTCTCGCCGGCTTTCAGGGCAGCGGTGCGACCATCGCCGCCGTCGTATTCGGGATCGTCATCGCCGCCATTGCCTTCAGCCATCGCGGCTTTCGCGCGACGCCGCGCTTTGCCGTCACCGGCGCCATGATCGGTCTCATCATCGTTGCAGGATGGTGGGCGACGGGCGTTGCCGGCTATGACGCCTTCGATACCCGCCGCATTGAATCCTTCACCTTTGTCGGTCCGCTTGGCGAGACGGTGCTCTATGCGATGCTGTCGACGGCTTTGCACATCGACTTTCCGGTCGGAGCGGTGATCGGCTTCGTGCTTGGCGCGTTCGTTGCGGCGATGAGCGATGGCTCGTTCCGCTGGCAGATCCCGGCCAATGCCGCCGAACTGAAGCGCCGTCTGGTCGGTGCGTTTCTGATGGGTGTCGGCGGCGTGACGGCGCTCGGCTGCACGATCGGGCAGGGCGTCACCGGCGTGTCGACCTTATCGGTCGGCTCGTTCATCGCGCTACTATCGATCGGGCTTGGCGCGCGTGTGGGACTCTATTGGCTGGTGGAACGCGGCCGCAGCATTCCAACGAATACAGTGCTGGCGAATGCCGTTGGTGTACCGGCCGGGCGCGCAGTGGCTGGTCGCATCAGCTGCACCGAGCCTTAAGCACTCACTTCAAAATCCGAGTGCATTTGCAAGACTTAAGCGACATGCTGATCGATTAAGTCGAAGGATGCTTTTGTGTCGTTGTTAATCCGCCTTGGTCGATCCTGTCGCCAGCCAGGAAGGCAGGCGAAATGTCCATTCCTTCTCCGGCTACGTGTTTGAAACATGATGGCAGCAGGAGACTGAACATGGAATCCATTCTGATCAACCTGATCGCGGGTGCGCTGGGCGGCGCCGGTGCCGGCAAGAGCTCGCCGACCTTCGATCTCGGGATGCTGGGCAACATCATCTCGGGTGTGGTCGGCGGCGGCGTGCTCGGCCAGATCGTCACGCTGGCGATGCCGGCAGTCACGGCGGCGGCACAATCGGGCAATCTCAGCGTCAGCGGCATCATCTCGCAGATCGTCGCGGGCGGCGCTGGTGGCGCGATCCTGACGGCGCTGATCGGTGCGTTGAAGAACAAGGCCGCCGCCTAAGCGGCACGGCTCGCACAAGCAGAGCAACCGGCGGCAACAATGTCGCCGGTGCGTGCGCTATTTCGGATCGGTCAGAACGATGGTCTTGCCGATCGGCCAGACCGCGAGGCCGGCGAGCTTCAGATGCGCCCAGGCGAATGGGATGCCGATGATGGTGATCGCGAGGCCGATCGCCGTGATGATGTGGCCCAGCGCCAGCCACCAGCCCGCCAGAACCAGCCAGATGATGTTGCCGAGGAAACCGAGAAAGCCGGTGCCGATATCCTCCTTGCCGGTATAGGCGTCACGGGCCACGGCCGTCTGTCCGAATGGCAGCAAGGTATAAATCGCAATATTCACGGCCGCCCGCGCCCAGGGGATGCCGATGATGGTGATCGCCATGATCACAGCCGCCACCAGCCAGCCTGCGGCCATCCAAAACCCGCCAAAGACGATCCAGAGTACGTTGAGGAGGAGGGAGAAAAAGGACATGGCTGCGCTCGTGTAACTTTCATAATCGCCGGTGGGCGCCGTTGCAGGCGACCGGCCGGACTACAGCCGGACACTAAGCGTCACGTCTGCGCCCGGCAACTTCAGCCGTCCGGAATGGTTCCGGCGACATCTGGTGACGCGGCTTTATGAACAGGTATGAGCTGTGAATGCCGTCCGCAACACGCGCGCTTGCCGCGCCCCGGCGAGCTTAAGCGCTCAGCAGCCGATGCCGCAGATCCTCGTCCCGCATCAGATCGTCCGACGTGCCCGACCAGACGGTGCGGCCCTTCTCGAGGATGTAATGGCGGTCAGCGATCCGGCTCAGTGCCTTAATATTTTTGTCGATGACAAGCACGGCCTGTCCCGCTGCCTTGATGCGCGACAGAGCCTGCCAGATCTCGCCCCGGATCTTTGGCGCGAGGCCCTCGGTTGCTTCATCGAGAATAAGCAGCTTGGGATTGGTCATGACCGCACGGCCGATTGCCAGCATCTGCTGCTCGCCGCCGGAGAGCACGCTGGCGCTGCGATCGCGCAGAGGCGCCAGCGCCGGAAACAGCGCGAACACCTTGTCGAGCGACCAAGGGCTCGTGACGCCGCGCCGGTTGGCGGCGGTTGCCACCAGATTTTCCAGCACCGACAGGTTCGGAAAGACCTGCCGGCCCTCCGGCACCAGCGCGAGACCCGCGCGCGCGACGCGATAGGTTGGCCAGGAGCCAATCGCCTGGCCGCCGAACATGACATTGCCGCTCTGGACCGGTACGAGGCCCATGATGGTCGAGACCGTCGTGGTCTTGCCCATGCCGTTGCGGCCAAGCAGCGTGACCACCTCGCCATCGCGCACGTCGAGATTGACGTCGAATAACACCTGGCTCGAACCATAGGACGCCTGAAGGCAGGACAGGCTCAGCATCACACGTCCTCATCATCGCCGAGATAAGCGCGCCGCACTTCCGGATCGACCCGCACTTCGTCCGGCGTGCCGCTGGCGACGACGGCACCGCCGGCCAGCACGATGACGCGGTCGGCGAGCGCGAACACCGCATCCATGTCGTGCTCGACCAGAAGGATGGTATAGCTCCGCTTCAGTTCGCGAATGAGCGCGACCATGTGCCTTGCTTCCTCGATGCCGAGCCCCGCCATCGGCTCATCGAGCAGCAACACTTTTGGCTTGGCGGCGAGCGCCATGGCGATTTCCAAAAGACGCTTCTCGCCGTGTGAGAGCGACCAGGCTGGCCGCTTTGCATGGTTCTCAAGGCCGAGCCGCGCCAGACAGTGCGCTGCGCTGTCTTTCAGCGCTGTTTCGCTGTGAACGGGCTTCCAGAACTGGAAACTATGGCCAGCATGCGCTTGAGCCGCGATCATCACATTCTCGGTGACGCTCAGCTCCGGAAAGATGCTGGCGATCTGGAACGAGCGGGTGATGCCGGAGATGGCGCGGGCATGCATCGGCGTTGCCGAGATCGACGCGCCCGCATAGATGACTTCGCCCTTGTCCGGACGCAAAGCACCGGCCAAGAGGTTGATGAAGGTTGTCTTGCCGGCGCCGTTCGGACCGATGACGGCGACCAGCTCTCCCTCGGTTAGTTCCAGGTCGACATGATCGACCGCATTCAGCCCACCGAAACGTTTTGTGACTTGTACAGTCCGAAGTAAGGCTTGCGCCATCGCGATGAACTCCGTGCGTTGCTGGACGCTTCAGGCGCCGGTGTCAGGAGTGAATAGAGACCGCCGCGGCCCAGGAAGACGACGAGAATGAGGATCGGGCCGAACAGCAATTTCCAGTGAATGGTGAGGGCGGAGAGATATTTCTCTAATCCGAGATAGGCGAAGGCGCCGATGATCGGGCCGAAGGTGGTGGCAAGCCCGCCAAAGATCGCCATGATCATCAATTCGCCGGAGCGCGACCATTCCATGAATTGCGGCCCGGCAAATTCCGTGGCGTTGGCCAGCAGCGCGCCGGCAAGGCCGCAGCCGATGGCGGAGATGATGTAGGCTGCCAGCTTGTAGCGGAAGATTGGATAGCCGACCGCTTCCATCCGCGTTTCGTTGATGCGGATGCCGCGCAACACATTGCCGAAACGCGAATGCATGATGCGCGAGCTGAACAGCGCCATCAGCGCCAGCAGGAACAGCACCACATAATAGAACTGGAAGGCGTCATAGAGATCGACAAGGCCGGCAAACTGGCTACGCATATTCAGCGACAGGCCGTCATCGCCGCCATAGCTGTAAAGACTGGAACTGGCGAAATACAGCATCTGCGCGAAGGCCAGCGTGATCATGATGAAGAAGGTGCCGCTTGTCCGCAGCGAGATCATGCCGACCGGTAGCGCAATCAGCGCGCAGAGCAGCATCGCCGCCGGCCATTGGATGAAGCCGTTGTCGATGCCGTGATGCGACATGATGGCGACCACATAAGCGCCGACGCCGAGATAGAGCGCATGGCCGAAGCTGACGAGGCCGGTATGGCCGAGAATGAGATCGAGGCTCAAGGCGGCGATGGCAAAGATCATCATGCGAGTGACGAGATCAAGCCAGAATGGCTCGTTGAACATCCAGGCCATCGCCGGCAGCGTCGCCAGGATCACGCAGAGCCCGATCAACACGGGGGCGCGCCAGCCTTCGAACATCCCGGCAAAAGCGGCGACTTCAAACGATCGGGTATGGGCGGCGACCGAGATGGCGCGGCGGGTGCCGGGCGGCGGGATCAGCCCCTCCGGCTTGAAGAACAGGATGAACGCCATCAACACATAGATCAGCATCGAGGCGATGGCTGGCGCGACCGTGTTGGCCGCGACTGGCGACAGGAAGATGCCCATCACCTGCTTGAGATAAGCGCGGCCGATGGTATCGATCAGCCCGACCAGCAGGGCTGCGACGAACGCGCCCTTGATCGAGCCCATGCCGCCGATGATGAGAACGACGAGCGTCAGGATCAGGAT
>Ga0164243_10002968_pt1 | contig 27440 bp, 20 predicted proteins | sample OricompcompostOP_FD_108781 | JGI IMG/M metagenome (GOLD analysis project Ga0164243, IMG submission 108781) | Organic Plus compost microbial communities from Emeryville, California, USA - Original compost - Organic plus compost (OP) | ecosystem: Engineered > Solid waste > Mixed feedstock >...
CGCTCGGCCCGTTCGTCGACCAGGACGGCCAGAGCCTGATGGATCCCTACGTCGGCGGCACGAACGTGATCATGCAGAACGGCAACCGCTACATCGGTCCCGGACACAACGCCATCGCCACCGACGCCGAAGGACGCACCTGGATCGTCTACCACGCGATCGACCGCAACAATCCCTGGCTGAACGCGCCGTTCGGCATCAACCGGCGGCCGATGTTGATCGACCGGATCGACTGGATCGACGGCTGGCCGCGGACCAGGGCCGGCGCCGGTCCCTCCGACACGCCGCAGGAACCGCCGGTGACCACGTCCGGCCTGGGCATCACTGCCGACGACCCGGCGGCCGGTGGCGTACACGGCCTGACCGCCGGCCCCGACGATGATCAAGCAGGACCCACCGCTGCACTGGCCGGGTCGGCGAGGACCGACAAGCCCGCGCCGGCCGGATCGGTCCGGGTGCGCTTCGACCTGAAGACCGCTCAGCCGGTGACCGTGCAGCTGGGCAATCGGAGCAACCAGGTCACCACGACGGTCGATCCGGCCGCCGGCCGACTCAGCGTGACGACCACAAGCCACGGACACCGGCGGACCGACAGCGCCGATCTGGCCGGTTGGGACTCCGGCTGGCACACGGTCTCGGTGCAGGTCGACCGACACACCGTCCAGGCCTGGGCCGGCGAATCCGATCTTGCCGATCCCGCTGCCGAGGTCCGGATCAGCGATGATCTTGCTCTGCCGGCGGCACCGGTGAGCTTCACCGGCAACGGCCTGCTGGACAACCTGACGGTACGCCCGGTCGCCCGGCAGACGACCCGTCCGGTCGCCACCCCGAGGACCGGGAAACTCCTGGCCGACGAGGAATTCTCCGATTCCGATCTCGCCGGCTGGACCTGGGTCCGACCGGATGCCGACGCGTCGGTGACCGGCGGACAATTCGTCTTCCCCGTCCAATCCGGCGACCTGTCCGGGGACGACGCGGACGCCTCGGTGCTGCTGCACGATCCGCCCACCACCAAGGGCGACTGGATCGTCGAAACCAAACTTGATCTTGACCTGGGCCGCGACGAGGTGCGCAACTATCAGCAGGCCGGACTAGTCGCGTACCGCAACGACGACGACTTCGCCAGGCTGGACAAGGTCGCGATCTGGAACACCCGGCAGGTCGAGTTCGGCAGGCAACTGGTCGCCACCGACGACGGACGGACCGCGTGGGGCGGATCGATCCAGGCCCGACCGGCGCAGGGCCCGACCTGGTTGCGGCTTGCCTACCACCGGACGGCCGACGGCGAGCACCAGTTCCGGGCCGCGGTGAGCCGGGACGGCAGCCGATGGACCTGGGGCGGTGTCTGGACCTTCGACCCCGGCGACGTGCCACGGATCGGATTGGTCGCCCAGGGCGGCAGCAGCCCCGCAACGGACGCACGCTTCGACTATGTGCGGTTCTACGCGGCGAAATAGCGCACAGCCCCGACCGGCTCGACTCGTACGATGGGGCCGTGCCCCAGACGCCCCGCGAGAACCCGCCCGGCTACCCGGCAGGTTGGGAAGCCGATGTGGTGCTCAGCGACGGCGGTCTGGCCCGGCTCCGTCCGATCCGGCCGGATGATGCCCAACTGCTGGTCGACTTCTACTCCCGGGTCTCCGACGAGTCGAAGTACCTGCGCTTCTTCGCGCCGTACCCGAGGCTGAGCGCCCGCGACGTGGAGCACTTCACCACGGTCGACTATGTCGATCGGGTGGCTCTCATCCTGACCGTCGCCGACAAGATGATCGGTGTCGGCCGCTACGAGCGGCTGGAGGACGACCGCGCCGAGGTGGCCTTCCTGGTCGAGGACGCCCATCAGGGCCGCGGGGTCGGTCAGTTGCTGCTGGAACACCTGGCCGAGGCGGCTCGGGAACGCGGCATCACCGGGTTCGTCGCCGAGGTGCTGCCGGAGAACAGCCGGATGGCCCAGGTGTTCGCCGATGCCGGCTACAAGCTCACCCGACAGTACGAGGACGGGCTGTTGCTGGTGGAGTTCCCGATCCTGCCGTCGGACACCTCGGTCGGCGTGATGGAACGGCGGGAACACCGCGCGGAGGGTGCCTCGATGCGTCGGATGCTCACCCCCGAGCGCGTGGTGGTGCTGGGTGACGGCGCGCGGGTGCAGGCGATCGTCACCTCGATGCTGTCCGGCGGGTTCCGCGGCGAAGTGATCGCGATCAGCACCGACGGCCGCGAGGTGTCGGGTGTCCCGACCAGTCGGTCCCTGGCGACTGTCGACGGCCGGATCGATCTTGTGGTGGCATCCATTCCCCGTGATGATCTTGGTGCTGCGGTGATCGACGCGGCACACAAGGGTGCCCATGCCATCGTCGTGCTGACCGGCGCCGACATCGGCATCAGTGACAGTCCCCGGGTGGTCAGCCTGGCGCGATCGTACGGCATCCGGGCACTGGGACCCGACGCCCTGGGATTGATCAACACCAATCCGGATGTCGCGCTGAACGCCAGCCCCGGCCCCATGCCGCGAGCCGGCGGTGTCGGCCTGTTCTGCCAATCGGCGGCGGTTGGTGTCGCCCTGCTGACGCCGGCGCTGCGACAGCAGATCGGGATCTCCTCCTTCATCTCCACCGGTGAGTACGCCGATGTCACGGCCAACGACGTGATGCAGTACTGGGAGGACGATGATCAGACCCGGGTCTGTCTGTTGTCGTTGGACAGTCTGGGCAACCCACGCAAGTTCACCCGGATCATCCGTCGGCTGGCCCGGAGGAAACCCGTTGTGGTTTTCTCACCGGGGCAAACCCGGCGCACGACCGGAGCCGATGATCACGGGCGATCGCAGGCCCCGGAGGCCGCCGTCGACGCGCTGTTCCGACAGTCGGGAGTGATCGTCAGCAACCGCCGGGACGAGATGTTCGGGATCGCCCAGGTCACCGCCCGGCAGCCGCTGCCGGCCGGACCGCGGACGAAGTTGATCACCAACTCCGAAACGCTGGCACACCAGTTGACGCAGACCATCGTGTCGACCGGCCTGATCCAGGCCGGAGAACCGGCGGTGCTGGCACCTGCGCAGCCGCCCGAGCAGTTGGCCGGAATGGCCGCCGAAGCGTTGAAGGACGACCGCTGCGATGCCGTGATCTGTGCAGTGGTCGGGGTCTTCGGCTCCGACCCGCAGGAGGCCAAATGGCGGCTGGAGGATCTGGCCGCGTCGTCGACTAAGCCGTTGCTGGCCGCCTTCCTGGACTTCGAGGATTTCGACGAGCCGGCGGAGGGCCCGGACGAGGGCCAGTCGTTGCCGATCTTCGAGGGCGGGTCGGATGCCATCCACGCCCTGGCGGCGGTCGCCGCGTACGCCCACTGGCGGTCCCGTGATCCGGGTGCGGTGCCGATGTTGGACGACATCGATCCGGCGGCGGCCCATCGGGTGGTCAATCGGGCGCTGGCGGAGCATCCCCAGGGTTGCCGGCTGTCCGACGACGCGGCAGCGGAGTTGTTGGCGGCGTACGGCATCGACCTGGTCCGGCAGCGCCGGGTGGACACCCTGGACCAGGCACTGGACGCCGCCGAGTCGTACGGCTGGAACGTCGTGTTGAAGGCCACCGCCGAGCGGGTCCGCGGACGGCCGGACCTGGCCAGCGTCTTCCGCAGTCTGGACGGCCCGGACGCCATGAAGCGGGCCTGGACCGAGCTGACCGGGCTGTGTACCGAACTCGGGCTGGACACCGGGTCGGGGCTGGCCGAGGCAGCGCCGGTGGTGCAACCGATGGTGGCGGCCGGTGTGCCGCTGCGGGTCGCCAGCCACGAGGACGTCGCGTTCGGGCCGATCATCGAGCTCGGCCTGGCCGGTATCGCCAGCGACCTGCTCGGCGACCAGGCGTTCCGGGTCCCCCCGCTGACCACCGTCGACGCGGCGGCGATGGTCCGCGACCTGCGTGCCGCGCCGACGTTGTTCGGCCTGCACGGCGCCCCGGGCGTGGACGTCTCCCGGGTCGAGGATCTGCTGCACCGGGTTGCGCAGTTGGCCGATGAACTGCCGCAGCTGTCCTGGCTGCTGCTCACCCCGTGCATCGCCAACCGGACCGGTCTCTCGGTGCTCGGGGCGAGGGTCGAGGTCGCCCCGGCACACGACCAGCGCGATCCGTTGGCGCGCGTCCTCTAAGTTCCTGCCCGGAAGCTCCTGCCGGGAAGGCTCGTGCGCGGCAGCCTCGATCCGGAGCTGTTAACGACGACACGCCGCCGAAATGCGGGATTATCCGACCCCTCGGCGGGGTGGGGGTGGGTGTGGATCTGATAAGTGCGTTCGGCGTGGCGCGTGCAAGGATGATCCTATGACCCAGGCGTCCGTCAGCGTCCGGCAGGAACTCCGTGCCGATATCGAATCGTGCGGCTTCTTCCCCGATCTCGTCGAGGACGGGATCCTGCTGGCAGCCGCCGACGAACCGGTTCTGGGGTTCCTGGTGCACTACGAGCCGACCTTCGACCGGGACGAGTTCCACCGGCATCTCACCGTGCTGGCCCTGACCCCGACCCGGCTGCTGGTCGGACACACCGACGACCACGCCGTCGAAGGGCAGGACAACCGGACCTACGCGTCATCCTCGACGGAGTCGATCGCGATCCGCAACATCAACACAGTCGTGCTCACCCGGGTGGTCTCCGACCCCGAGCAGTTCCGTCCCGCCCAGTCGCCGGTTGAGGAGACCTGGCTGTCGATCGGCTGGGGCGCGATGCGGCGGGTCGATCTCGAGCCGGCCAGCTGCTCCGACCCGGAATGCGAAGCCGACCACGGCTACACCGGCAATCTGGTGTCCGACGATCTGACGATCCGGATGAGCCCGGCCGCCAACGGAGCGGACCGGGTGGCCCGTCTGGTCCGGTTCGCCAGCGACCTGCAACGGGCGGCAGCCCTGTGACAGTGACCAGTGGCCGGATGCCCCGCGCGGTCGGCACCGTCGACAGTCCCCGGCGCCTGCCGGAGATGATCCGTCCTGCCTACCAGCGGTCGACCCTGGCCGATCTGTTGCCGTCGGTCTGCGCGCACCTGGGCGTGCCGGAGTGCCAGGACATCCTCGATCTGCCCGACGCACAGCGGTACGTGATCGTGCTCGTCGACGGCCTGGGCTGGCATCTGCTGCGCCGGGCGGTGCGCAGCGCCGAATACCTGACCAGCCTGCTGGGCGATGCCCGGCCGATCACCGCCGGGGTGCCGAGCACCACGGTGACCAGCCTGACCAGCCTGGGCACCGGGCTGACGCCGGGTGAGCACGGCATGGTCGGCTACACCTCCCGGGTGCCCGGTCTGGGGCAGGTGCTCAATGCCCTCTACTGGGACGCTCCGGTCGATCCCCGCGACTACCAGCCGCGACAGACCATCTTCGAACGGGCCTACGCCTCCGGCGTGGCCGTGTCCTCGGTGTCGCCGGCACATTTCGCCGCCAGCGGCTTGACCATCGCCGCCCAACGCGGCGCGGAGTTCGTCGGCATGGCCAACGGTGAGGATGATCATCAGCGCGCGACCATGATCACCCGGGCGGCGCTCCGCGGTCGAAGCAGCCTGGTGTACGCCTACGAACGCGATCTTGATCATGCCGGGCACGCGTACGGCTGCGAATCCGGCGAGTGGCTGGACGCACTCACCCTGATCGACCGCCGACTCTCCTTGGTCAGGCAGATGCTGCCCGACGACGTGACCATGATCGTCACCGGTGATCATGGGATGGTCGACATCCTGCCCGGCCACCGGTTGGTCGCCGAGGACGAGCCCCAGTTGCTGGTCGGTGTGGATGCGATCGCCGGTGAGGCACGCTTCCGGCAACTGTACGTCGACCAGGACAACCCGCATCTGGTGGCCGCCCGCTGGGCCGACCTGCTCGGCGACCGGGCCTGGGTGCGTACCCGGGACGACGCCATCGACGACGGTTGGTTCGGTGCGGTCGACGACCGGGTGCTGGAACGCTTCGGCCATGTCCTGGTGGCGATGCGCGACGACTGGGCGATCATGACCCAGACACAGCCGCGCGAGCACGGACTGGTCGGCATGCACGGTTCGCTGACCCCGGCGGAGATGACCGTGCCGCTGCTGATCGGCTGATCCGGTCCGGCGGTTGGAGGACCCGGTGTGCCGGCTGGCAGGATAGGCGCTCGTGGCGGAATTGGTTTTCTTCACCGGGCCGATGGATTGCGGCAAGTCGACGTTGGCGCTCCAGATCGACTACACCCACAGCAGCACCGGTCGGCTCGGTCGGCTGTTCACCAGCCAGGACCGCGCCGGGGAATCGATCATCTCCTCCCGGCTCGGGCTCCGTCGCCCGGCGATCGAGGTCACCGAGGAGATCGACTTCTGGGCGTACGTCGTCGGCGAGCTGACCAGTGGTCAGCGGATCGACTATCTGATCTGTGACGAGGCGCAGTTCTACCAGCCGGTCCAGGTCGACCAGCTGGCCCGCATCGCCGACGAGCTGCAGCTCGACGTGTTCGCCTTCGGCATCCTGACCGACTTCCAGACCAAGATCTTTCCCGGATCGCGACGGATGGTCGAGCTGGCCGATCGGATCGAAACGCTGCAGGTGCAGGCGTTGTGCTGGTGCGGCGCCCGCGCCACCCACAACGCACGCACCGTGGACGGCCGGATGGTCACCGAAGGCGATCAGGTCGTGGTCGGGGACACGGTGACCGATGATCATGAACGGCGGTATTCCTACGAGGTGCTGTGCCGGCGACATCACAGACGGGGAGTGACCCGGGCGGTGGCCCGAGCGACCTTGTCGGATCCGCTGCCGTTCGGGGAGGAACCGGGCGACCAGGAGGACGGAAGCGATCGGCTGTGGGACCGCTCGGAGATCTGACCGATACCGATAGCCTGGCGCCAGTCACGAGGCATCAACGAAGAGAGGCACGATGACCGCCATCGACACCCTTCTCGGTGCACTCGGCTCGGGGGAGGCCAGGATCATCGACCTCACCGCGCCGCTGTCGCCGCAGACGCCGGTGCTGCAGCTGCCGGCTCCGTTCGCGAACACCATCCCGCTGTCACTGGAGAAGGTCAGCGACTTCGACGACGACGGCCCGTTCTGGGGATGGAACAACATCCATCTGGGAGAGCACACCGGCACCCACCTCGACGCGCCGATCCACTGGGCGACCGGGCGCAGCGGCCGGTCGGTCGATGCGATTCCACCGTCGCGATTGCTCGGCCCGGCCGTTGTCCTCGACTTCACCGCCGAGGTCGCCGAGAACCCGGACTTTCTGCTGGAACCCGAGCACTTGGAGGCCTTCGTCTCGGCCAACGGTCCGCTGCCCGACGGCGCCTGGCTGGTTTTCCGTACCGGCTGGAGCCGGTACAACAGGGATGCCGCCGCCTTCCTCAACGCCGATCGGAACGGCCCGCACACTCCCGGGGTGTCGGTGGCCGGCGCGGAATGGCTGGCCCGATCCGCGATCACCGGTTTCGCCGTGGAGACGGTCGGCATCGACGCCGGAGGAGCGGGTGGTTTCGAGCCGCCGTTCCCCGCCCACCATCACCTGCTCGGTGCCGACAAGTACGGGCTGACCCAACTGCAGAACGTTGATCAACTACCGGTGATCGGTGCAGTGATCATCGCCGCGCCGCTGCCGATCGTCGGTGGCACCGGCTCACCCACCCGGGCCCTTGCGATCATCCCGGAACGCGACGGCTCCTGACCATGGCCGCGTCCGTCGCCGAGGCAGTCGGGTCGCTGCTTGCCGAACTTGGCGTGGGCCACGCGTTCGGCGTGGTGGGCAGCGGAAACTTCGTGGTCACCAATGCGCTGCGTCATCACGGCGTGGGTTTCGTCCCGGCCCGGCACGAGGGCGGTGCTGCCGCCATGGCCGACGGCTACAGCCGACTCGCCGACCGGCCCGGTGTGCTCACCGTTCACCAGGGCTGCGGCCTGACCAACGCCATGACCGGGATCACCGAAGCGGCCAAGAGCCGTACGCCGATGCTGGTGGTCGCCGCAGATACGGCCGGTGCCGCGGTCAACTCCAACTTCCGGATCGACCAGGACGGCCTGGTCTCCAGTGTCGGCGCGGTCGCCGAACGAGTCCATTCCGCGGAGTCGGTGGTGGACGACGTGGTCCGGGCGTACCGCACCGCAGTACACGGGCGTCGCACCGTGGTGCTCAACCTGCCGCTGGACATTCTGGCGGCGCCGGCCGACGACGTCGCGCCGCCGGCTGTGATCGCGCCGGCGCCGGTCCGACCTGCCCATGAGGCGGTCGAGGAGTTGGCCGGACTGCTTGCCGCGGCCCGGCGACCGGTGTTTGTCGCCGGGCGGGGCGCTCGAACAGCGGGCCCGGAGGTTGCCGCGGTCGCCCGTCGGAGCGGCGCGCTGCTCGCCACCTCCGCTGTGGCCAACGGACTGTTCGCCGGGGACGAGTTCGACTGCGGCATCTCCGGCGGCTTCGCATCTCCGCTGGTCGCCGAGTTGATCACCGAGGCCGACCTGATCATCGGCTGGGGCTGTGCGCTGAACATGTGGACGATGCGACACGGCGCCTTGATCGGGCCCGACACGACCGTTGTCCAGGTCGACGATGATCTTGCCGCGCTGGGGCGGCACCGGCCGGTCGATCTCGGTGTGCTCGGTGACTGCCGGGCGACCGCGATCGATCTGCTCGCCGCGCTCCCTGACCAGCGCGACGGCTACCGGACCGCCGCGGTGTCCCGGCGGCTAGGCGAGCGGCGCTGGTGGAACGACACCCCGACCGACGACCTCGACACTGTCGACCGGATCGACCCCCGCCGGTTCTCCACGATCTTGGATCGGACACTGCCTGCCGACCGTGTGGTGGCGGTCGACTCCGGCAACTTCATGGGCTACCCCAGCGCCTACCTGCGGGTGCCCGACGAACACGGCTTCTGTTTCACCCAGGCGTTCCAGTCGGTCGGGCTCGGACTCGGCAGCGGCATCGGTGCGGCGCTGGCCAGACCGGATCGGCTGCCGGTGGTCGCCACCGGTGACGGCGGCTTCCACATGGCCGTTTCCGAACTGGACACTGCGGTCAGGCTCGGCCGGCCGATGGTGATCGCGGTCTACAACGACGCCGCCTACGGTGCTGAAGTCCATCACTTCGGCGTCGAAGCCGACGTTGCCGCGGTGACGTTCCCGGACAGCGACATCGCTGCGATCGCCCGCGGCTTCGGCGCCGCCGGCGTCACCGTCCGTCGCCCCGAGGACCTCTCAACCGTCGCCACCTGGGCGGAGCAGCCGACCGGTGTTCTGGTGATCGACGCCAAGATCGTCAGTGACGGCGGATCCTGGTGGCTCGCGGAGGCTTTCCGCGGTCACTGATCAACGGGCCGCCGATGAGCGGCCGCGGTTGGTCAGAGCAGTCGGACGGCCTTGATCGCCAGGTTCTCCGGATACGGCTCGCCGAGCGGTTCGGTGATCCATCCCGATCGGGTCGGGCCGTCGGCGGCGTGGCGGAGCCGCAACCGGTGCGGGGTATTGGTGAAGCTGAGTTCGGCGTCCACCACTCCGTCGGCGCCGATCGCCGCGCTCCCGGCGCAGGCCAGGGTGTGATCACCGAGGGTGATCGTGTTCGCCCGCCAATGACCCAGCCCACAAGTGATCTCCAGGGGCACCGACCGGTCGGTGGTCGGTCGCAGCGGTGCTCCGACCGCCCGGTCGCCATGATCGATCGTGAGCACCACAGTGCCGTCGCCCGGTTCGATCGTGATCACCTGCACCGGGTCGCGGTTCTGCTCAGGGTTGATCGTCGGTTCCGGTACGGGCTGGGGCTGCCACGCCGCGGAACCGACGGGAGTCAGCGTCAGGCCGGCCAGTCGGTCGGCGAGGGCATCGGCCGCCCCGGCGTCGGCCGGCAGCACCTGATCACCGAAGGCGGGAAGCAGGATGTCCCAGATCAGATCGAGGATGGCCTGGATGTTGGGCGATGCCCCGGTGACCACGACAAGGGCATCGTGATCGGGAAGGACGACGCAGAGCTGCCCGTACGCCCCGTCACCCCGGTAGCCGTGGCGGCCCATCCAGAACTGGTAACCGTAGCCGAGCCGCCAGTCCGGGTTCTGTTGGTTGCTGTTGTCGGTCTGGGCGGATGTCGCGGTGGCCAGCCACGTCGGATCGAGCAGTTGCCGGTCGCCGAGCCGGCCGCCGTTGATCAACAAGCGCCCGAACCGTGCGATCGACTCGGTGGTCAGATGCAGGCCGGAGAACCCGAGGTTGCGTCCCTGGGTGTCGCGTTGCCACCAACAGGTGTCGATGCCGAGCGGCCGGAACAGCCGCGGCGTCAGGAAGTCGACCAGATCCTGCCCCGACCGCTTCTGTACCGCGGCTCCGGCGACGAAGGTGGCCGCATTGTTGTAGCAGAAGATCGATCCGGGATCCTCGTCCAGCGGGACTGACAGGAAACCACGGACAAGATCATCGGGTGAGTTCCGGTAGGCACGTTCCAGCGCGTCCTCCCGGTGACCGGTCGCCATCCGCAGCAGCTGCCGCAGCGTCAACAGCCGGGACCGCTCGTCGACCACCGCGTCGGCGTGCTCGGGAAAGATGTCGATCACCGCGTCGTCGAGGGACAACAAGCCCTCGGCCTCGGCCATCCCCGCGGCGGTCGAGGTGAAGCTCTTGCTGAGCGAATAGAGCAGGTGCACCTGATCGGCGGTGTACGGCGCCCACCAGCCCTCGGTGATCACCCGATCGTGGCGCACGATCATCAGGCTGTGCAGCTCGATCTCGTCGTGCTGCTCGACACCGTCGATGAAGGCACTGATCGCTGCGGAGCCGACACCCTGGCTTTCCGGGGTGGCGCGTTCGAGCGGCGGAACTGATGGCGACGACGACGTCGCAGAAGTGGTCGGCACGCCAACAGCCTAACCACCGGTCGTCCGGAGCCGTCCGGCACGGTCTTGCACTGCGGACCAGGTGGCCAGAAGGATGGGGTGCGTGGAGGATGGGCGGCATGAAGGATGGGAGCATGGTGCTGATCGAGGTTGAGGAACTGGCGGTTCTGCTGAGCCGACAGCACGGGGCACCGACGCTGCTGGACGTCCGCTGGCGGCTCGGCGGGCCGTCCTGCCGGCCGGACTACCTGGCTTCGCACCTACCCGGTGCCCGGTGGGTCGACCTCGAGACCGATCTGTCCGACCCGCAGCGCAGCGGCGGACGGCATCCGCTGCCAGAGCCCGCGGCATTCCAGGCGGCGATGCGCCGGTTCGGGGTCCGGCAGGACCAACCTGTTGTGGTCTATGACGCCGACAACGCACTCGCCGCGGCCCGGCTGTGGTGGATGCTGACCGACGCCGGTCACGAGGACGTCCGAGTGCTCAACGGCGGGTTCGCGGCCTGGGTCGCCGCCGAACAACCCACCGAAACCGGGGAACCGGAGCCGGTGCCGACCGGGGATTTCGAGGCCCGCTCTGGCCGGCTGCCGACCGTCGACGGTGATCAACTCGCCGGGTTGATCGCGTCGGGACGCGCCCCGATGATCATCGACGTTCGCGGTGCGGAGCGGTATTCGGGTGAATCCGAACCGATCGACCCGGTCGCCGGTCACATTCCGGGAGCGATCAACGTGCCGTCCATGATCAACGTCGATGACTCCGGACGTTTCCGCACACGGGCGGAGATCTCGGCGAACTTCCCCGATTCCGATCGTCCTGGTTCCGAGAGGGAGGAAGCCGAGCGGCCGATCGTCTACTGCGGGTCCGGGATCACCGCAGCCCACACGGCCCTCGCCCGGGCCGCGGCGGGACTGCCGCTGCCGTCGGTCTACCCGGGCTCGTGGAGCGATTGGATCACCGACCCCCGCCGGCCGATCGCGACCGGCGACCGCCCCTGACGCGATGGCCGTCCCGCCGGCAGTGATCAACCGGCTCCCCGAGGAGCCGGGCGTCTACCGCTTCCGGGACGGCAACGGCAGAACCCTCTACATCGGCCGTGCGGTCCGTTTGCGCCGCCGGGTCCGTTCCTACTGGGGTGATCTGCGCGGGCGACGGCAGCTGACCCGGATGGTGCCGCGGATCGCGCGGATCGAGGCCGCGGTGTGCGTCTCCGGACATGAGGCCAGCTGGTTGGAACGGAATCTGCTGGAGGAATCGTGCCCACGGTGGAACCGGGTGATCGGCGGTGCAGAGGTGCCGCTGATGATCGTCGTCGACCAGCGTCCGCCGCGGCTGCGGATCCTGCACGAGACCGGCATCCCACCGGAGGACGAGCTGATCTTCGGACCCTTCCTCGGCGGTGTGAAGGTACGACTGCTGGCCTCGGCGATCAGCCGCGTCCACCCGATGGCGTACGCCCGTGATCAACTGACCGGCGCCGAACGTGACCTCGGCCGGATCCTCGGCGTGGCTGCCGCCGATCGGGATCGGATGCTCGGCTCGGTGATCGCGTTGCTCTCCCGGGATCCCGTCGCCGTCACGGAGTTCCTGGCCGAGCTGCGGGAGCGCCGCGACTCCGCGTCCCAGTTGCACTCCTACGAGACGGCCGGCCGGATCCAGAACGAACTCGAGGCGGCCGCCTGGCTGCTCGCACCGCAACGGCTGGCCGTCGGACCGACACCGCTGTCGGCAACGCACCGGGCCGACCGGCATGACAGCACCGGCCACGAGCTGTACGGCTGGTGTGAGGGCGTGTTGGTGCAGTTCCGGTGGCAGGACGGCCGGATGCGCGGTTGGCGGATCCGCGAGTGCACCGCGGACCAGGGCCGACGACGGGTGGCCGAGACACCGCAGGAATGGCGGGCCTTCACCGAGGTGAACGCCCGGCTGGCCGCATCCCTGAGGAGCTGACCGGCCGGGCGTCGCAGTTCGCTGCTGCTCAGGCGGTTCGCTGCTGCTCAGGCGGTCCGCTGGGGGACCGGCACGGTCTCCAGCCATTCGGACCAGGACGGTCCGACCAGCCGGGCGCCGTCGTGCGGCAGCAGGATGCCGTCGCTGACCGGCTGACCGACCGGGCCGGGGACGATGGTGACCGGATCGCCGACATGGGCGGCGTACCGTGCCGACATGTCGGCGACCCGCTCTTCGCCGGGTCCGCCGACCTCGATGAGGTCGCCCTGGATCTCGTCGGTGGCAGCGGCGACCAACACCTCGACCATGGCCGGGATCGCGACCGGTTGGATGCGCAGATCCGGAATGACGGTCTGGTCACCGTTCCGTCCCCAACCGATGGCTTGGCGGGCGATGTCGTGGAACTGGGTGGAGCGGACGATCCGGGTGCCCGGTGCCGCGTCCGCCGTGGCCCGTTCCTGGGCGTACTTGGCTCGGTAGTAGCCGTCGAATCCGGTGCCGGCATCGTCACCGGAGGCCACCTCGTCGACTCCGACGATGGACAGCACGACGGTCCGCTCGACGCCGGCCGATCTGGCGGCCTGCGCCAGGTTGTTCGCCGCGGTGACGAAGAACGCCGTCGAGTCGTGCTCCTCAAGACTCGGGCTCTGGACAACGTTGATCAACGCCTGCGCTCCGGCAAGTTGTTCGTCGAGGCCGGCCGGGTTCAGTACGTCGGTCCCCTTTTCCCGGGACAGCTCGGTGACGTCGTGACCGGCCCGCCGAGCCGCCGCGACCAGCGCCGATCCAACGAGTCCGGTGGATCCGACAACAGCGATGCGCATCAGTTCTCCTTGATGTTGTGAATGGTCTGCTCCCACCGACCGGACAGCACGCGCCGATGTGACACAACTGACGTCACATTCCGAACGGCCGCACGGTCTCGATGGGTGAGAGGAAAGGAGCACCCATGCAACGGATCCTCATTGTCGGCGGCGGTTACGCCGGGTTCTACGCCGCGCGGACATTGGAACGGCGGCTGTCGCCGGCGGAGGCGGAGCTGACGATCATCGACCCGCGTCCGTACATGACCTACCAACCGTTCCTGCCCGAGGTCGCAGCGGGATCGATCGAGCCGCGGCATGCTGCGGTCTCGCATCGCCGACATCTGAAGAGGACACGGTTGATCGCCGGCCGGGTGACCGTCGTCGATCATCAACACAAGATCGCCACCGTCCAGCCGTCGGACGGCGGACAACTGACCATCGGCTACGACATCATCCTGGTCACCGCCGGCGCCGTGACCCGGACCTTTCCGATTCCCGGCCTGCGTGAGCAGGCGATCGGGTTCAAGCATGTCGAGGAAGCCGTCGCCGTACGCGACCGGCTGATGACCGCCCTGGACCGGGCCGCCGTTCTCGAGCCAGGCCCTGAGCGGCGCCGATTGCTGACCGTAACCATCGTCGGGGGCGGGTTCACCGGAATCGAGGTCCTCGGAGAGCTGATGTCACTGGCCAGGTCGATGATCCGGCGGTATCCGGAGTTGCGTGCCCAGGACCTGAACTTCCACCTGATCGAGGCCCGCGACCGGGTGTTGCCCGAGGTGACCGACCGACCCGGCCGGTGGGTGGTCCGGTCGTTGCAGGACCGGGGGGCGCGGATCCATCTGAACACCACACTGGGGTCTGCGCAGGACGGCCACCTGGTGCTGTCCGACGGCGAGGAGTTCGACACCGATCTGCTGATCTGGGCCGCCGGCAACGCGGCGACCGAGGTCGTCGCCAGGCACACCGATCTGCCGACCGACCCCTCCGGGCTCTTGATCGCTCGCCCCGAGCTGCGGATCGGCGGCGACAACGGGCCGGTCGCCGATGCCTGGACCGCGGGAGACGATGCATTCGTTCCTGACCTGGCATCCCCGGTGCGCGGGGCGCGCACCGTACCCAATGCCCAACACGCCGTGCGGCAGGGTAAACGTGTCGGCAAGAACATCGCCGCATACCTGCACGGCCGCAGGCTGAAGCCGTACGTCCATCACAGCATCGGAGTGGTAGCCACCTTGGGCATCGGCCGCGGGATCTTCCAGTATCACCGGTTGGTGATCAAGGGCCCGCTGGCCTGGCTGATCCATCGCGGCTATCACGTGCTTGCCGTGCCGATGTGGGAACGCAAGGCTCGGGTGGCTGCCGGCTGGATGACCCAGGCGATCTTCGGCCGCGACCTGGTGTCCCTGGAACCGGTCCAGCATCCCCGCCGCGAGTTCGTCGACGCCGCGGAGCTTGATCGGATCCGCTCGAAAGCCGCCTAGAGCCGATCCAGCAGGCTCCGGAGTTCGGCCTCGTTGCGGTTGAAGTCGAACTCCCAGTCGGATCTGAACGCCTCGTTGGACCACTTGCCCGGGGGATGTGGCCTGTCCGGGGTCGACCAGAAGTAGTCGACTGCGCCACCGAGCACCGCGGCGAACAGGTATTCGTTACGTGCCGTATACGCCTCATGGCCGAGCAAGATCAACTGGCGCAGCTGGGTCGCGTACAGGATGTTGAACATTCCCGAACCGACAAAACCCGCGACCACCTCGGCATCTCGGAACAGGCCCGCCTGCTCGGGCATCGTCCAGTCCTCCGGGTAGATGATTGTGAAGCCGTACTCGGAGAACAGCGCCTCGACCTCGGGCGCGTTGCGGCAGCTTCGATTCCGGCTCGGCCTGCGGGAGACGAACAACCGCGGTGCCGGCTCGGCGGGTGGTTGGGCCAGGTTGTCCGAGATCGTGTGCCACACCTCGCGCATCATCGGGTGGACGTAGTGCGGCACCTGGTTGTGGAACATCGGCGTGACACCGAAGATCGACTCGACGAAGACCGGATGATCAAGGCATACGATGTCCTCCTGCGCGATGCCGTACGCACCGAACAGGGTCTGTTCCATGGCCGGGATGCGATCGTTCGGCCAGCGGATCCGAAACACCGCCTTGAGGTGGGGGAATCGTTCCTTGGCCTCGCGCCAACCCCAGAGCCGGGAGAGCACCTCAGTCGTCATGTGGCCGAAATGCCCGGGAACGGGCAGTCGAGGAAGTAATAGTCCCCAGGGATCGTGACGGTCGGTCGCAACGTCTCCGGTACGACCGAGAACTGCCGGTCGACGGCGGTCAGCTTGGCGTTGCGCAGTCCGCCGCGGGCGAGATGGTGCCGGAACGACTCGGGCAAGATCACCCCGTCGGCGTACAGCAGGCTGTGGCTGCCTATTGCGATCCTTCCTGTGTAGTGCCGCAGTTTCATGGGCGGATAGTTGAGCACCCGGTCCAAGTGCTTGATCGGTACGGCAGCCTGGTGCGAGGTGACAGCAGCCCGACTGGTCAACTCTCCGGGCGGAAGTTCGAGGAGCACCTCAACAGACGCTCCCGATCGACGGGTCGGCAGCAGTCGATCGACCTGCTCATCCCGCATTCGGAGGTAATGGTCGCCTCGTTTGCTGACCATCGTCCAACTCTCGGTGAAGGTGACCGTGCCCACGGCCGAGTCGAGGGACGCCGACTCATCGTCGAGGGTGATCGCCGCGCGAGCGAGGCGCTGTGTGAAGCTGAGATCCGCCTGCGTCGGTTCTTTCCGCCGCCGCACTGCGTAGATTCCGCCGTTGCGCAGGTGTAGGAAGGTCGTCTTCCAGACGGCGGGGGCCGGAAATTCGGGATGCCTGCTGACGTCGATGATCGCGTCGACCGGCCCGATCTTGCGGAGATGCAGGTTCACGTCCGACATCGACTCGGTGACCACGTGATGTACGTTGTGGCCGGAAAGCTTCCACGAGGCATGCGGCTTCAGCGACATCACCGTGACGCGGGCGTTGCCGAATTGGGAGACGATCTTGGTGCCGACGTTCTGGCCGCCGTGCATCGCGACGACCACGACCCGGTCCAATTGCTGCAATGCCGAGTCCGGGAAATGTCGGATCAGTGAGCCGGACCGCTGGTTGGTGGCTGGGCGGAGCGCCGTTCCACGCCGCAGGACGGCGCTGCGGACCTGGCGCATCTTGCGGAGCCCGCGGCGTAAGGTTCGATGCCACCGATGGCCGCTCGATTTCCGGCGGCCCGTCTCGAACCCGGCCAACGTGTGCCCTACTTGCCCTTGGGCGTCGGGCTGCCGAACATGATCTCGTCCCAGCTCGGCACCGACGCGCGCTTGCGCTTTCTGGACTTGGCTGCGGGTTTCGGCTCGGGCTCCTCCGGCGGAGTTGTGTCTTCGGCTTCAGCCGCAGGCGGAGATTGCTCCTCGGCAACGACTTCCGGCTCGACCCGCGTCTCGGGTTCTTCCGTCTCCGCCACGGTCCTGAGTTTCGGCTCTGGTCCGTGCTGTGCCTGGGCGGTCTCGTGTTCGGCCCCCGGCAGGGCATCCTGGGTGGCCCCGTCGGCGAAGATCCTCGGCTGGTCGGTGTCGGCGCCCGGTTCCTCGGAGAACTCGGGCTCAGGTTCGGGCTCCTGCCACGCGGAGTCGGCGACGTCGGGCACCGCGGCAGCGTCGCTCAGACCCTCGAAGACCCTGATCGAGTCTTCGGCGTACCCGTCACTGCCCAGCAGGTCATAGAGAAGATCGAGCTGCGACGGCTCCTCCGGCACCTCTGCCTCAGGCATCTCAGGCTCCGGGGAGTCGTTCGGTACGGCGACTGTGTCGATCTCGTCCGCAGCATCCGCGGACGGGATCGGCTCATCCTTGAACTCGGGAGCGGCGGCGTCCTGCAGCTGCGCGACGGCTTCCGGTTCGGGCTCAACCTGGGGTTCAGCCTCAGGTTCGGGCGCGGCCTCATCGGTCTCCACTGCCCGCAACAGGGCGAGTTCGTCGGCTGGGCCGGTGAGTTTCAGGGTGGGCTCGGTGTCCACATCGTCCGGCCCGGGCGAGGCGACAGCCTTCTCGGCGTCGGTCTGCTCGCCGACCGCCCACCGGGCCTCGTCATTGCCGGGAACCGAGAAGCGACCTCGCTGGTCGAAGTAGAACACGGCGACCCGGTCGGCCTGCTCGATCCGGTAGCCGGCACTCACCGACCAGCGGCCATCGTCCATCTTGAACGAGTCCCACTCGACGCTGTCGGGATCGGCGCCGCGTGTCCTCAGCCGCTCGGCCAGAGCGGCCCGCAGGACACGGTGGCCGGTCGACTCGCCGGTGCGCCGGACTGATCCGGTCTGTGCCAGACCGGCAATGTGGTCGCGCTCGGCGATCACCGGTGCGGCGAACGCCTCGACCCTGGCGACCGGCAGCCCGGACGCCTCGACGATCTCCTCGACCGATGCGCCGGCGCGGATCCTCATCTGGATCTCGCGAGGTGTCATTGATTGCTCCAACTCGGTCTCCAGATGTGGTCGTGGGCGGTTCCGCAGGGCGGGACGCAATTCGTCGGCCGGCACGGAGATCGACTCACCGTCGGCGGTCTCCACGATGACAAACCGGCCGTCGTCGGTCAGTCCCACCGGTCGTGCGGTCCGCATCGATGGGTCGTGCCTCACTCTCTCGTCCTCGCGTCTTGGGGAATCAACCTACCGCGCCGCCTCGGTTCCCGGATGGAGGCGCTCGGGGTGGAAGCGGATCGTACCCGCCCGCGAACCTCTCAACCTCAACATGATGTCCAGAGGATGAGCCACCCGAGGGGAGGTCGCTTGTGCGCAGGACTAGCGTGAGTAGCGTCTTTTGCTGAGTCCCTTCCTGTCCGTCTACAGGAGTCTCGCCCATGAGCCAGGCATCAACCCACACCCCTTCGGCCGAACGGCCTCGCACGCTCGGTCAACTGAGGGCCTCCGGATACCGCACCCGCGGCGTCAAGGAGGAGATCCGCGCGAATCTGTTGCACCGACTGCGATCGGGGGAACGGGCGTTCCCTGGCATCGTCGGATTCGAGGACACCGTGCTGCCCGAGTTGGAGGCGGCACTGCTCGCCGGTCACGACTTCGTCCTGCTCGGCGAGCGCGGTCAGGGCAAGACCCGGCTGATGCGGACCGTCGGGCAACTGCTCGACGAGTGGATCCCGGTCGTTGACGGCTGCGAGATCAACGACGACCCGTATCAGCCGGTGTGCGTACGGTGCCGGGCGCTCGCTGCCGAGACCGCCGACGACCTGCCGATCGGTTGGCTGCACCGCGAAGACCGCTACACCGAGAAGCTCGCCACCCCGGACACCTCGGTGGGCGACCTGATCGGGGACGTGGACCCGGTCAAGGTGGCCGAGGGACGCACCCTCGGCGATCCCGAGACCATCCATTACGGACTGGTGCCGCGCACCCACCGCGGGGTTTTCGGCCTCAACGAACTGCCCGACCTCGCGGAGCGGATCCAGGTCGCGCTGTTCAACGTGCTGGAGGAACGCGACATCCAGGTCCGCGGCTACTCGATCCGGCTGCCGCTCGACGTGCTGGTGATCGCCACCGCGAACCCTGAGGACTACACCAACCGCGGCCGGATCATCACCCCGCTCAAGGACCGCTTCGGCGGCGAGATCCGCACCCACTATCTCAGCGACGTCTCCGACGAGGTCGATCTGCTTCGTCAGGAGTCCCACCTGGTCGCCGAGGTGGGTGATCATCTTTTGGAGGCCATCGCCCGGCTCAGCCGCGGCCTGCGGGATTCACCGTCGGTCGACCAGCGGTCCGGTGTCTCCGCGCGGTTCTCGATCGCGGCGACCGAGGCGGTCGCGGCCTCGGCGTTGCGTCGTGCCGCACGCACCGGCGAACCGGAGGCGGTGGCCCGGATCGGTGATCTTCCGCAGATCCTGCCGACCTTGCTGGGCAAGATCGAGTTCGAGATGGGTGAAGAGGGTCGGGAGGCCGCGGTCCTTGATCATCTCCTGAAGCTGGCTGTCGCGGAAACGTTCCGGGAGCGACTCAGCGGCGTCGATCTGTCCGGGTTCACCAAGATCTTCGCCGAGGGATCGGTGGTGGAGACCGGCGACCTGGTGGCGGCGGAGGAGTTGCTCCGCCAGTTCGGGACGCTGTCCGGCCTGTCCCGGGTGCTTGATCGGCTCGGCTACGGCGATGACGCAGACCGCGGAGAGGTGGCTGCGGCTGTCGAGTTCGTGCTGGAGGGCCTGTACCTGACGCGCCGCATCGAGAAGGACGTCGTCGACGGACGTACCGTCTACGGCGGTTGATGATCAGGGAGATGATCAGGGAGATGATCAGGGAGATGATCATGGGAATGATCAAGGCCCCGAGCAGGGACTCCGACGATGGCTGACAATCTGGGCTTCCACCGGGACCGGCACGGCCGGGTGCGGTACGGGCCGTGGCGGGGTGGCCCGGATCCGCTCGCCGCTCCGTTCGACGTCCGCTCGGCAATGGACGAGTTGGGCCGCGATGTGCTCAATTCCGGAAACATCACCGATGCCCTGCGGGATCTGCTGCATCGCGGCACGGACGGTCGCGGCGGCCTCGACCGGCTGGCCGAGCGGATCCGACGGATGCGGGAACAAGCCCGTCGGCGGGGCAATCTCGGCGGTGCCCTCGATCAGGCGCGCGCGGCGCTCGACCAAGCGATGGCGGCCGAGAAGGAGGCCTTGGCCGGCGACGACAGCATGGATGCCCGGTTCGCCGAGATGGAGTTGGACACTGTTCCCGACGACGTCGCCGGAGCCGTCCGCGCGCTGGAGCAGTACAACTGGCGGTCACCGGAGGCCCGGCAGACGTACGAGTCGATCAAGGAGATGCTCCGGCAGCAGGTCCTCGACTCGCAGTTCCAGGGATTGCAACAGGCGTTGAGCAATCCGGATCCGCAGGCGATGCAGCGGGTCAAGGACATGATGGCCGATCTGAACGAGTTGCTGGCCGCTCACGCCCGCAATGAGGACACCGACGAGCAGTTCCGGGAGTTCATGGACAAGCACGGGGAGTTCTTCCCCGATGACCCGCAGAACGTCGAGGAGTTGATCGACTCCCTGGCCCGGCAACAGGCGGCGGCGGAGCGGATGCTCAACTCGCTCAGTCCTGATCAGCGCAGGCAGCTCGGACAGTTGATCAGTGACGCCTTGCGCGATGCTGATCTTGCGGCTGAGATGGCCCGGCTGCAGGACAATCTGCGGGCTCTGCGGCCGGGTCTCGATCGCCAGTCGCCCACCGGAATGCCGACCGAAGGCGAGGGTGACGGCCTCGGATACGGCGACGCGGTGTCGGCGGTTGCCGATCTTGCCGATCTTGAGGCGCTGGAGGCCCAGCTCGGTCAGCGCCATCCGGGTGCGACGCTGGACGATGTCGATGTCGACGCCCTGGAGAGGCACCTCGGCCGGGAGGCCGCGCAGGACTTCGCCCAGCTGCGTGATCTTGAACGGGAACTGGAGCGGCAGGGCTATCTCCGGCGGGGAGACGACGGATTGCGGTTGACCCCGAAAGCCGTCAGGCGCCTGGGCGAGACAGCGCTGCGCCGGGTCTTCGCCGAGCTGGAGGCACGGGGATCCGGTGATCACCAGGATCGTCGTACCGGGTCGGCGGACGAACCCACCGGTTTGTCGAGGGCGTGGACCTTCGGCGACGAGCTGCCCATCGACGTGCCGCGGACCGTCGGCAACGCCTTGCGGCGTCGGGCGGCCTCCGGGCTGGGTCTTCCGGCGGGCCGGTCTTCGGGTCCTGCTTCCGGCAGGCGGGACCGGGGCCGGGTGTTGGAGGTGGACGACTTCGAGGTCACCGAGACCGAGCGTCGTACCTCAGCCGCGGTGGCGTTGTGCGTCGACCTGTCCTTCTCCATGTTCGCCGACGGTCGCTGGGGGCCGATGAAACAGACCGCGCTGGCGTTGTCGCACCTGGTCGAGACCAGGTTCCGGCAGGACGCATTGCAGATCATCGGGTTCAACCTCCTCGGCCGCCGGATGTCCGCGGTGGAACTGGCCGAGGCCGAACCGGAATGGGTCCAGGGCACAAATCTGCAGCACGCCCTGATGCTGGCGTCGCGACACCTGCGCAGGCATCCGGACGCCGAGCCGGTGGTGATGGTGGTCACCGACGGCGAACCGACCGCGCATCTGACCGAGACCGGCGAGCCGATCTTCCACTGGCCGACCACACCGGAGGCGGTCCGCGCCACCGTGTCGCAGGTGGACGAACTTGCCCGCTACGGCGCGACGCTGAACACCTTCATGCTCGGTGAGGACGAAGGCCTGGCACGTTTCGTCGACGCGATCGCCCGGCGCTGCGGGGGCCGGGTCTTCACGCCGGACATCGGCCGGCTCGGCGAGTACGTCGTGGCCGACTATCTGCGGACCCGGAACCGCGGCACCGGTCGCTGATCACCATCAGATGCCTTGGCTGGTGTGCCTGTCCGCCGGATGCACCCGATGGGAACGGATGTGGGCCAGGATGCCGGCCCGATCGCCGTCCATGACCAGATCCAGCCGCTCTTGGTCGAGCAGGTCGAGCTGGGACCGGATCGCCGGCGTGACATGCCTGTCGAAGAACCGCCGGTGTTCATCGAGCCACTGACCCTTCAGTGCGTCGGGCAGGTCGGCGAATCCGCCCCGGTAGAGCTTCAGACACTTCCGGTGCAGGACCACGGCGATCAATCGGCTGCTGGTCGGATCCACACTGAGCTCGTCGATGGTCTGCACGATCTGCTCGACCGAGTTCACATAGCTCGCAGGGTCCTTGGGCTGCCTGGAGATGTTGAGCCCGTCCGTTCGGCCGCGAACCATGTAGTAATCCCGTTCCGCCAGAACGGAGATCCGGTCCGCCAGCAGGTAGCAGCGGCTGAAGAAGATGCCGTCCTCCAGCCGGACCTTTCCTTCCGGGAATCGCACACCGTTGTCCATGATCAGGTCCCGGCGGACGAGCTTGTGCGGGGTGAACGATCGGAACGCCGACTCCTTGGAAACTCGTGCGCGGGTCTGCGTGCGCCGACGACCGCCGTGTTTGGTGCCGAACCGTGCGACCCGGGGCTGCACAATCTGGGAGCGGTGCTGGTCGCCGTAGTCGGCCAGCTCCGCCAAGGCCCCGGGGGTGAAGTAGTCGTCGGCATCGGCGAAGAAGACCCATCGCCCGGTGGCGAGGTCGAGACCTCGGTTACGCGGCTGCCCCGGCCACCCCGAGTTCGGCTGGTGCTGGATGATCACATTCCCACGATCATGACCGAAGTCGTCGAGGATGGCGGCCGTCTCGTCGGTCGAGCCGTCGTCGATCATGACGATCTGCAGCTGTCCGCCGGAAAGTCCTTGGTCGTCGAAGGACGAGAGCAGCTCGGACAGATAAGGCATCGCGTTGTAGGCAGGAACGATCACGGAGACGCGTGGTTTGCGTCGATCCCCGATGTCCGCCACGAGCCGGCGCCACCTGGGCAACGGTGGGCCCATGGGCACCACAGTAATCGCCACATCCGCCTCGCACTGCCGGATCTCTGAGCTGGTTCTCATCTGCCGGTCGCCCGGCCACAAGTCTCGCCGGTCGGCTGACGCTCGCTGCATCGGGGAGGTCCGTGTCGTGTCTTTATGTCCGGGGGTCTGACCATGGCATAATCCCGGCATGAATAGTAGGGAATCGCTCCGATCGAAGCTCGGTCCGGCGCGCCGGTTCGCCGATCTGGCGGTCGCCCGCCTCGGGCACCGGTCGATGATCAAGTCGATGGTCAAGGCACCCCATCGGATGCACGACAACATCCTGGATGACTACGAGGTGGCCGATCTGATCGAGGTCGACGGAAATGTCCCGCTGAACTACTTCACCTACCGACCCAATTTCGGGGATCTTCTGTCACCGTGGCTGATCGAACAAATGACCGGCAGACCGGCGGTGGTCGCGAACCGGAAGAAGCCCCACTACGTGGTGATCGGGTCGATCATCAGTCAGAGCACCGATCAGTCGATCATCTGGGGCACCGGGTCGTACGGCACCGAAGGTGAGGAGGAGGTCGCCAAGAAGGCCCGGTACACCGCGGTCCGCGGACCGCTGACCCGAGCTAAGCTCAGCGCAGCACGCGGGTTCGGCATTGCGGTTCCCGAGGTGTACGGCGATCCCGCCCTGCTGCTTCCGCTGTATTACCGACCCGAGGTGCCGGTCACCCACAAGTACGGGATGGTCGTGCGGTGGAGCGAACGCAAGTGGGCGAACAGCACCTACGGTCCCGGCGTCAAGTTGATCGACTTCTCCCGGTCCGACGTCGAGGCGGTCGTCCGTGAACTGCTCTCCTGCCGCAAGATCATCACGTCGTCGCTGCACGGCTTGGTCGTCGCTGACGCGTACGGCATCCCGAACGCCTGGCTCGCCTCGAGTTCGCCGCGCGGAGGGGTCTTCAAGTACTACGACTACTTCGCCTCGGTGAACAAGTTCCGCCGGCCGCACAAGTTCGATCCCTCCGATCAACCGGTCACCGTCGAGCGGCTGCGGAAGTCGTTCACCTTCAGTGGAGAGCCGATCGAATTCGACCACCGTGCACTGCTCGACGCGGCACCATTCCTGCGTCGGAAGACGCACCCCCGATCCGAATCGCCGTCGTCCCCGTCGTACCGTGCCGCGACGGGATTGCTGGTGTCCGGCCGGTGACCTGCGACTGGTCGATCATCTCGGGTGAGGGCTGACCTCGCAGCGAGTCATCCTTTCGCCGAAATGTCGGCCAGCTCGCCGGGGGCGTAGGCCCGGCCGACGTTCGCTGCAACCATGCCGGCGATCTGTTTCCGGAGGTCGGCCGGCGAGGTCTCCGGATCGGCCTTGGCGAGGAGTTCGAGGAGTCCCGAATCGAGAACCTTCTGCGGCGGCGCGGTGGCCAACCGATCGAGCAGATGGTCCGGCACCGGCTGTGGGTCGGGATGACGGAACTCGTGCAGGATCTCGGTGTAGCGATCACTGAGCACCGTGTTGTCCGGATCGAGCCCGGTGATCAGCAACAGTCCGGTGGGCTGGGTTCCGATGGTGATCACCGACAGTTCGGGCCGATACTTCGCGATCACGCCCAGCACCGAGTAGACGTCGCCGGTCCAGGCGTGGGTGTGTCGCACTCGTGCGGCCTCGTCGACCGTGCGGGGGAGGACGTCGTCGAAGATGATCACGCCGCGGTTGCTGGAGTGGCGTTCGGCGTTGATGAAGTCGCGGAGGGCGAATTCGAAGAGGTGCAGCCCGTCGATGAAGCTCAGGTCGAACGGTTCCCCGTTCGTCGGGTGCAGCGGATCCGGGCGGGCGAAGTATTCGTCGCTCGAGGTCCGGAACAACGAGACCGGTGCGTTCAGTTCGGCGGTGATCGAATAGGCCGGATCGATGGCCACCGACCTGCAGCGGGACAGGGAGAGGCTGCCACCGTTGCGGACGCCGATCTCCAGATAGTTGCGTGGGCGCAGACGTTGGTGCACCTGGGACAGGAACCGTCGGTAGTAGAAGTACATCGCCATCCTCGTACTCGTCTGTCGAATGTCGGTCACGCCAGGCGCCTCAGCCGCTGGTAGGCCTTTTGCAGCAGTGGTGACCGCGACGCCGCCTCGGCAACCGGGCGCAACGGGCCCGGCACCCGATCCACGACGCGACGGCTGCGGCGCTGCTTGGCGGAGCGCCGCTTGGCGGAAGGCGACTTCGTGGTAGCGGATTTCTTCGCCGTCTTGTTTGCGGGGTTCGTTGCCGGCGTGTTCGCCACATGCTTGGCAGCGGACTTCTTCCCGGCGGTCTTCACTGGTTTCTTGGCAGCGGGACGGTCAGGCGTGGCAGGCTCGACCGTCATCTCGCCGGTGGCGGCGATTCGGACCTGAAGGCCCAACGGCTGCCGTTGTGATCTGCCGACCTGTACCTCGAGTTTCGAGACGCCTGCCAGGCCGCTCAGGTAACACTCCAACCGTGCGCCGGATTCGGTGCGACGCAGCGTGGCCGGCAATTTGAAGGCGCCCAGATAAAGCACAGCGGGGATCGCCTCCTCGCCGAGGATCGTCAGCTGTGGGTCGATGATGCTGAGCAATGCGCCCCGGGCGGATTCGGTGATCTTTGCCTGGTCAACGCTGAACGGCACGCCCAGGAGGCCCTGCTGCCGGGCCCCAACATCGAGACGGAGCTGTCCCAGTTGTCCCGGGCGACCTCCGTCGGTGAAGATGCTCACCGGAATGCCGTCGACCACGGCGCCGGGCACGGTGGACACGGGGGCGGCGATCGTGATCGGGCGTACAGCCCCGGTGCCGACCAGGCGAACCAGAACCTGCCAGACGCCCTCGGTCAATCGCCGACCAGCTGCGGCATCGGTGATGTTCAGCGCCGCGCGCGCAACAAATCGTGTCGAGTCCTGCGACGTTTCTGTGGTCACATCGGAGGCGAGGTCGTAACGGGTTCCGGTGCTCACGTTACGCACGGCGAATCGCACTGTTCGGGTATCGGACACCAGCGCGCGGCCGGACAGCGCAGCGGGAATCGTACCGGCGGCCTCCAGCGTCAATGCGCCGGCCGACCACGCCGCCACCGCGGACTCGATGGTCGGGGCAAGGTCGGCCTCTGTGCGCAGTGCCGTCCAGACGGACGGCGGCTGGTCGTCCATGACCGCCCGTACGGCTGCTTCGAGGAGCGGCGGCAACGTCGTCGGATCCTTGTCCTTCCAACGGCGAAGTACCAACTCCGCCAGCTGTGCCTGCAGTTCGGCGCCGAAGGAGCCTCCCGTCGCTCGGTCGAGGGCCGCAGCATGGGCAGCCACCAGCCACGCGGCGCAGTCAACATCACCGAGCAGCTCCGCCGCCGCGGAGGCGTCGGCGAGAATCGCTTCTCCTGACGTGCCGGAGGCGGGGCCGGCGCCGAGCCCTACTGGGTCACTGCAGGTGCCGATTGACGCCGACGAAGTCAGCAGTCCCACGCGAGTCCGTCGGAATTGGTCCGACGTCAGCTGGTCCGGCTGCAGGGAAACCAGCAGTTGCCGCCGGATCAGGGCGAAGGGCGCAAGCACCCTGATGGCCGCGGCCGGGTCGTCGTGGGTGACCGGGCCCGTCGCGTCGACGCTGTCCGGGATGAACCCGACCGGACCACCGTCGCCGCCGGCAGCCAGGACGACGTCCTTGCCTTCGGCGACTGTGAGCAGCACCTCCAGAGCGTAGGGGAGCAGCACGTCGTCTTCGCCCACGCACAGCACGAACTCGCCGCCTGCTGCGTCCAGCGCCGGGTGCCAGCTGTCACCGTCGGTTGCGACGACGCCGACATTCGGTCGCCGGTCGACCAGATGGCGAAGCCGTTCGGACGTTCCGTCGGACGAGCCCGGGTCGAGGAAGATGACTTCGTAGCGGCTGGACGGCACGTTCTGGTCGTCCAACATCCCGACCAGCTGGGGGAGCCGGTCGCCGAGATCTCCCGATCTGATCAGCACTGATACCGAACGTGTCTCGTCCATGGCTCTCCATTACGCGGTGGGTGAGCAGGTTCCGGACAGACTACAGACGCCTCACTCGAACTCGGCACCAGCACGACAACTGCTGCGTCGGTGTCGGCCCGCCTTCCGCCGCGTTCCGGCTCGGGTGATGGAAGAATCGGCGACATGTCTGCTCCAGACCATCCGAACGCGACCGGCCGATGACGGGGGCTTGATGATGCCGCTGCGACGCATGGTCTCCAGTCGGCTCGCCCGGGTGGTCAGACCCCGCTCCGCGCGATCAGGTTTCCGCCCGGACCGGCTTCAACTGCTGCTCAACGACTACCGGGTCGCCGACCTCATCAACGTCGACGGCAAGGTGCCGCTGAACTACTTCACGTTCTCGGTGAACTTCGGGGACCTGCTTTCCCCGTGGCTGGTGTCGAAGATGACCGGTC
>Ga0164243_10002970_pt1 | contig 27434 bp, 28 predicted proteins | sample OricompcompostOP_FD_108781 | JGI IMG/M metagenome (GOLD analysis project Ga0164243, IMG submission 108781) | Organic Plus compost microbial communities from Emeryville, California, USA - Original compost - Organic plus compost (OP) | ecosystem: Engineered > Solid waste > Mixed feedstock >...
CACCATCGACCTGCCGATGGACGAGTTTCGCAAGCTGATGGACATCAATGCGGTGTCGCTGTTGCAGGCGTGCCAGATCGTGCATCCGCTGCTGAAGAACCAAGGCGGCGGCGTGATCGTCAACATTGGGTCTTTCTATGACAAGCTGGGCGTAAAGCGCAACGTGTCCTATTGCGCGTCGAAAGCGGCAGTAGGCGCGATCACGCGGTGTCTGGCGGTCGAATGGGCCAAGGACGGCATCCAGGTGATCGATGTGGCCCCTGGCTACATCATGACGGACCTGAATCGCGAGGCCATGGAAGCCGGCCCCTTGCGCGCCTATCTGGACAAGCGCATTCCTCGCAAACAGCCCGGCGAAGCCCGGGACGTTGCTGTGCTGGTGGCATCGCTGTTCCAGGAAGGCATGGGCTTTCTCAGCGGGGAAACTATTTACATCGATGGCGCGCAGAGCGTGTCGGTCTGATGCCGCGCGACCATGCATGAACAGTGAAATGATCAAGGAGAAAGCATGAACGTACTGGAACGCCTGGATCAGGCGCTGGCGTTCTCGGAAGAAGAGGGCATGCTGCTCGATTCCGTCCGTGAGTTGGCCAAGAACGAAATCGCGCCGCGTGCCGCGACCTATGATGAGAAAAGCGAGTTTCCCTGGGAGAACATCAAGGCCATCAATGCGCTGGGCCTGAACGCCATGTTCATCCCCGAGGCCTATGGCGGGATGCCCCTGTCGTACCGGTGCTATCTGGCCTGCGTGCGCGAGATATCCAAAGCCTGCGCCTCCACCGGCATTATCTGGGCCACCAATTTTCACGCGATCAAGCCGGTGATTCAGTATGGATCCGAAGAACTGAAATCCCGCATCCTGCCCCGTATGGCCGAGGGAGCGCTGGCGTCGCTGGTGATCACCGAGCCATCCGCCGGCTCGGATGCAACGGGCATGAAAACGCAGTTCCGCGAAGACGGCGATGAGATTGTCGTAGACGGACAGAAAATATTCATCAGCAATGGTGATGTGGCGGACGTTTATGTCGTGTTCGGCAAATGGGCGGGTGCGGAAAACGCCAAGGAGGCCATCGGTGCCGTCGTGATTGAAAAGGGTACGCCGGGTCTGACGGTGACCGGCACCGAGCACAAGATGGGTACGCGTGCCTCTGGCACAGCTTCGTTGTCGTTCGAAGGCTGCCGCATTCCGCGCGGCAATATTCTCGCGCCCGTTGGGAAGGGCTTGGGCGTGCTGCTCGGCTCGCTGAACAAATCGCGTCCCAGCGTGGCTGCGCATGCACTGGGCATTGCGCGCGCAGCATTCGAGGACGCCACTGCCTATATCAATGACCGCAAGCAGTCGGGCAAACGCATCCTCGAATTTCAGGGGATTCAGTTCATGGTGGCCGATCTGGCGGCAGAGCTGGCACTGTGCGAAAGCTGGCTTTGGCATGTTGGCGGCCTCGTGGATCAAGGCGTGGACGACATGGGCATAGAGGCATCCATCCTCAAGCTCAAGGCGACCGACCTCGCCATGCGCATCACCACGGATGCGGTGCAGCTGCATGGCGGCTATGGCTATTGCCAGGATTTCCGGGCTGAACGCCTGATGCGCGACGCGAAGATCACGCAGATCTGGGAAGGCACGAACCAGATCCATCGACAACTCATCGGCCGCAGCTTTTTGAAAAAGGAAGGGAAATGAGCGAGATAAAGACGGTCGGTGTCGTCGGCAGCGGCACCATGGGCACGGGCATCGCTATCGTGGCTGCCCGAGCGGGATTCAGGACCATCGTGCTCGATGCGCGCCAGGATGCACTGGACAATGCTCGCAAGCAGACCGCCGCATTTCTGGAAAAATCGGTCGCCCGTGGCAAACTGGCAGCAGGCCAGGACGAGGCCATCATGGCACAGTGGAAAGGCACCACGCGAGCCGAGGATCTGGTCGAGTGCGATGTAATCATCGAGGCCGTGTTCGAAGACCTGAAGGTCAAACATGCATTGTTCTCGCAGCTCAACGACATCTGCCCGCCCCACACGCTGTTTGCCTCCAATACGTCAACCATCTCGATCACGGAGATCGCCGGTGGCAGTGGCCGTGCGGATCGCGTAGTGGGAATGCATTTCTGCCTGCCCGCGCAACTGATGAAGCTCGTCGAAATGTCGCCCGGCCTCACCACGTCGGATGAGACCTTTGCCAAGGCCTGGGCGTTCTGCGAAGCATTGGGGCAAAAGCCCGTCAAGACGCGCGACACCCCGGGATTCATTCTCAACTATTTCCTCATTCCGTGGCACAACGATGTCATCAATATGGTGGACCAGGGCGTGGCCACGCCGGCGGACATAGACCTTGCCGTCAAGACCGCATTGGGCTATCCGCTGGGTCCGCTGGAGCTGCTGGACATGGTTGGTATGGATACGCAGAAGCTCTTGTCCGATGCCATGCACGGCCTCACCAATGAGCCCCGTGCAGCTTGCCCCCCGCTGGTCAAACGCATGATCGGCGCTGGAAAACTCGGCAGAAAATCGGGCGCCGGTTTCCACACCTACGACAGCAACAAGATTTTCGGAGCCTGAGCACATGAGCTATCAAATTATCAAGCGTGGCGAAAGCCAATCTTTTCCTGATGCCCATGCGTTTATTGCGGCTGCTGCCGGCCAAGGCGACGGAGTCGTGCTGATCGGAGACGGCGCAGGCAAGGCGTGGAGCGAAGGCATCGAAGGGGCCGCAGGCAAAGCTTTCGTCGCCATCGAGCTCGATATGGAATGCCTGGGTGTGCACACCGGTGAAGACGAGGGTCCAGCCAATGTGGTCGGATTCGCGCGCTTTAGACTGGGCGACGATGCACCCACCAATCTGGTCGAGCTGGTGAAAAAACCCTACACAGACGACGCTGCCGTAAATGCCGCCAAGCAAGCTTTCGAGTCTGCGGGCCTGAAGGTGGCCGTTTGCAATGACTTTCCCGGCCGCATTCTCAATCGCTTGGTGCGACCGTACTACAACGCTGCACTGCGCCGTCTGGACGACGGTCTGGCCAGCGCGTCGGATATGGACAAGACGCTATGTCTGGGACTGGGTTATCCCGAGGGCCCGATTTCATTGCTCAAGCGCAGCGGGCTGCACCATCACTATCGCGTCACGCAGGCGCTGTACGAGGCGCTGGGCCAGGAACCCTATGCACCCGCACGCCGCGCCCAAGTCGCATGGGCGCGCCACAACAAGGATGCACCATGACACAACCCTTGAAAGGAAAAAAGGTGCTGGACCTGAGCACCTTGCTGCCCGGACCAATGTGCACCTTGATCCTCGCTGAAGCGGGGGCGGACGTGATAAAAGTGGAGCGCGACGCCGGCGACGAGATGCGCAGCTACGAGCCTCGCTTTGGGGACGATAGCGTCAATTTCGTACTGCTCAATCGCGGCAAGCGTTCGGCTTGCTTGAATCTCAAGGCCGAAGCTGACCGCGCGCAGTTGCTGGAGTTGGTGCGCGATGTGGACATCGTGGTGGAGCAATTCAGGCCGGGCGTCATGAAACGCCTTGGGCTGGATTACGAAACCCTGTCGCAAATCAATCCGCGGCTGATTTATTGCTCTATCACCACCTACGGGCAGCATGGACCCAAAGCGCTCAGAGCTGCGCATGACCTGAATTTTCAGGCCGAAACCGGCATGCTGGGCCTGTCTGGGGACGCGAGCGGCGCGCCCATCGTGCCGCCTACATTGACGGGCGATCTGGCGGGCGGAACGTATCCGGCGGTCATCAACATTTTGCTCGCCCTGCGCCAGCGCGATCTGGATGGCAAGGGGCAGCATCTCGATGTTTCCATGACGGACAACCTGTTCACCCTGATGTATTGGGGCCTGGGCAACGGTTGGAGCCAGGGGCAATGGCCACGAGCAGGTAAGGAACTCGTCAGCGGCGGCTCGCCGCGTTATGCCATCTACAAAACGGCTGACGGCAGATTCCTGTCGGCAGCGCCGCTCGAGGACAAATTCTGGGCCACCTTTTTGTCGCTCATAGAGGCCCCGCAATTGGCTGACGAGAGAGACGATGGGCGCATCGCGGCCGAGGTTGCGCGCATCATTGCGTCGAGATCAGCGGACGAATGGATGCAGCGGTTTGATGGGCATGACGTCTGCGTTTCTGAAGTCGTCAACCTGGAGCAGGCGCTACAGGACCCGCATTTCAAAGCCCGCGGTCTGTTCGAGCGCGAAGTATTGAACAGCAGTGGCGCGTCCATGCCCGCGCTGCCCGTGCCGGTGTGCGCTGCGTTCAGGTCAGACGAGCGCCGCGTTGCGGCGCCGGCGCTGGGCCAGCATACACAACAATTATTCGATGTCGCCACAGGAGACAGCACTAAATGAAAGCGGTCGTTATTCATGAATTCGCCGAGCCCGAAAACCTGAGCGTTGAAGACTTTGCAGAACCGGTGCCTGGCGAGGGACAAGTGGTGATCTCCGTTACCCATGCCGGCGTCAACTACCCAGATCTGTTGGTAATGACCGGCAAATACCAGAATCTGCCTGCGCGCCCGTTTGTGCCTGGCAAGGACGCTGCAGGCACGATTGCTGTGCTCGGACCTGGTGTACAGGGCCTGAAAGTGGGAGACCGTGTCGTGGCGCAGGTCGAGTTTGGCGCTTTTGCCGAACGTACGCTCGCGGCCGCTGCGTCCTGCTATCCCTTGCCCGATAGCATTTCCGACGCAGATGCCGCGGGCATGGGATTGGTGTATCAAACGGCCTACTTTGCAATGGTGGAACGCGGACAGTTCAAGAAGGGCGAGATCGTCCTGGTCAATGGCGCTGCGGGCGGCGTGGGCGGTGCGGCCATCCAGCTCGTGAAGGCGCTGGGCGGAACAGCCTTGGCTGGCGTGGCGGACGCAGAGCAGGCCGAGGCTGCGCGAGCCCTGGGTGCCGATCACATCATTGATCTGTCGGCACCAGACTTGCGCGAATCACTGCGGCAGCAGGTATTCGCCTGCACCGGCGGACACGGGGCCGATGTCGTGCTCGATCCCTTGGGTGACGAGATTTTCGACGCTGCGATCCGAGCGGTGGCATGGTGTGGGCGGTTGGTGTGTATTGGCTTTGCCGCAGGCCGTATTCCGACACTGAAGGTGAACTATCTGCTGGTCAAGAACATCGCCGTGTCTGGATTGCAGTGGAGCGATTATCGCGATCGTCAACCGGAGAAAGTACGCGAAGTGCAACGCGTGTTGTATGAGTTGCATGCAAAGGGAGCGCTGCGTCCGCACATTGTGGAAGTATTGCCTTTGGCGCGTTTTTCCGAGCCGCTGCGTGTACTGGCGAATGGAAAGGCAAAGGGCAAGTACGTGCTGCGTCTTTCTTGATCGATAGGCGATTGATCGAGCGGATAATGACAGGTGGCATCCGGCTGCATCGTCTTGTCGACGGCAATATGTTTTCTGGCGCAGTGCATGCAGGTACATCGCGCAGAGAGAAAAATCGCCGGCCTTATGAGCCGGCGATTTCCATGACGCGTCTACTTATGTATCAGAACGGGCAATCCGAACTGAAATTGGGACTGCGCTTTTCAAGAAACGCGTCAATGCCTTCCTTGCCTTCCGGCCCGGCGAAGCCCGTAAATTCAAACGCAAGCGATGCATCGAAAATCGGCATGGCTTGTTTGATCCAGTGATTCAGCATCATCTTCGTCCAACGCTGTGCGGCTGGGGCGCCCTGTGCGAGACGGTTGGCGATTTCCAGCGCGCGCGCTTCTACCTCCTCATCTGGCAATGCGAGGGACACCAGATTCATGCGCGCTGCCTCTTCACCGGTAATCGTATCCGCCGTAAGCAAGTAGTATTTCGCCTTGGCCATCCCGCAGAGCAGGGGCCAGATGATCGCAGCGTGATCACCTGCGGCTACGCCGATCTTCAGATGGCCGTCAGAGAACTTGGCGTCTTTCGCCGCAATGGACACATCCGCCAGCAGCAGCGTCGCCAGACCGGCGCCCACCGCCCAGCCGCGCGCCGCCGTTACGATCGGTTTGCGGCAGTCCAGCATATTGGTCACCAGATCGCGTGACTCCTTCATCGCCCGCATGCGCAGCGCGTAGTCGTCGCACACCTTGCGCTCATGCTTCAGGTCGCCACCGGCGGAGAAGGTCTTGCCGTCGCCTGTGAAGATCACCACGTTCACGCTGTCATCGGCGTCTACATCGCGCCAGATTTCCGATACCTCGCGGTGCATCTGGGCGTCCATGGCGCCCATCTTCAGCGGCGAGCGCATGGTGATGCGTAGCACCCGCGGGCTTGGGCGGTCAAAGGCGAGGCGTTCGTAGCGTGCGTAGCGGTCAGTCATCTCGTGTGTCTTCCTTCCATTTGAGAGGGGTGAGCGCCGGGAGGCGCCCGGAATCAATTGTTAAAGATATAGACGCAAAAGGCATGCCAGGTGTAGCGGGATAGGTTTCTCTTGGGGATTTCCCTAGGTGTATGCTCGGGTGCGACCCGGCTACAGAGCGAGATGTGTAATCGGCACGACCAGCGAGAGGCGCCATGTGTCCTCGGAGTGTCCTTATTTTGGGCACATGGCATTCATACTAGGAAGGCCGTTTGGGCGGCGCTCAGGCCAGGGTATAAAACGACGCAAGTTTGTCCAATTTCGCTGTGACATACTCGTTGTTGGCCATAAAGCCGAGTGATGAAATGCACATGTGCCGTCAGGCTATTAACTCACTCGGAGCATTCATTCATGACCGAAACTATCGCCGGTATCCACATTCCAGACAGTGCTATCGCACGCGCCGCCACTCAGCTCGTTCGCGACACAGAGGACGATCTTCTCTATCACCATAGTCGCCGAGTGTTCTGTTGGGGCGCATTGACTGGCGAGCGTCGTGGCCTGGATTTTGATCCGGAGCTGCTGTATCTGGGCGCTATGTTTCACGATATGGGGCTGACAAAAACATACTCCAGCCCCGACTTGCGCTTCGAGGTCGATGGGGCAAACGCCGCGCGCGACTTTATGCGAAGCTATGACCTTGCCGAACGCGACATCGAAGATGTCTGGACGGCGATCGCACTACATACGACACCAGGAATCCCCGAACATATGCGGCCCACTATTGCCCTGGTAACGGCTGGGGTAGAGATGGATGTGCTGGGCATTGCTTATAACGATTTCACTCATGACCAGCGCGAGCATGTGTGCAAGTGCCATCCACGCGGATTGAACTTCAAAGAAAGCATCATTGATCATTTTGCGGACGGCATCCGTCATAAACCGCTGACGACGTTCGGCAACGTGAAGGCTGACGTGCTTGAGCTCAAGGTCCCGGGTTACCAGAGGTTGAATTTCTGCTCGATCATTCGCGGCTCAGCCTGGCCAAGCTGAGCTAATGGGCCAGGTGCTTCTCGAACGCTGCGTGTATACGGAAAATCAGGGTGCGTGGCAGATCTACTTTTCCCACGACGCGTTTGAGGCAAGCTCACTCATTGTCTGAAACTGGCGCGATACTGCGCAGGTGTCACGCCTAGCCGTTCCTTGAAAACAATGCGCATGCGATCCGCGGCGCCGAAACCGCAGGCATAGGCGACTGACTTCAGGGGTCTATCGCTCGCCTCCAGCATCGTGCGCGCAGCATCGACACGTACGCGCTGCACGAATTCGTGCGGCGTTACGCCGGTTTCTTGTATGAAATGCCGAGTGAGATTACGTGGGCTCATCGATACTTCAGCCGCCAGCGATTCAAGGGTGTGCCGTTTTTCAATGTCTGCAGTGATTAACATCTGTATCCGCGCTACGGGCGAGTCTGGATCCTCAACTGCAGTCAGGTAGGGACTGAACTGCGATTGGCCACCCTGGCGCTGTGCTACCACGACTAACCGTTTGGCTACGGCCAGAGCAATGTCGCTTCCGTGGAATTCACGGATGAGCGCAAGTGTCATATCTATCCCGGCTGTGACCCCGGCCGACGTGATCAGGCGGCCATCGCGAATGTAGATGGCATCGGCTTCGACGTTTGCCCCAGGGAACATGGCCGCCAATTTACCAGCGTTCTGCCAGTGTGTCGTGACGCGACGCTGCTCGAGCAGTCCTGCGTGGCCCAAGGTAAAGGCGCCGGTGCAGATCGAACCATAGAGATCGGCTTGGCTCGCGGCTCGTTGCAGCCACTCGTTGAGCTGAAAATCCGGCGCGGCATCTGGTAATCCAGGTCCGCCGGCGACTAGCACGATATCAAACGGTCGCGAGGCTTCGCCAAAGGTCATATCCGCGATCAACTGCATTCGATTGGACGCATGAAGGGGAGCTCGGCTGGCTGCAACGAGGACTACTTCGTACCGGTCCTCTTCTTTCAAATGGCCATTGGCCTCATGGAAGGTGTCGACCGGCCCTGCGACGTCCAACGCCTGTACGCCCTCGTGAATGACGATAGCGACCAATCTGCTTTTCACCTTATGCTCCTTGCGTTGAACAGGATGCTTTTACTTACTGCGCTTGACCATAGCGCGGATCGTTTCCGCCAACTCGTCCTGCGCCTGCTGTTCACTGATATCACCGACAACGGCCGCCTCAGAAAGCGCATCCGCGGCCCCCAGCATCGCCCACAGACTTGTCTGCGACACGCCTTGTGTACCAGCAAAAGGTGCGAGGATCTGCTTGCACTTTTCGATGAAGGCCAGTTGATACCGGCGCTTGACCGCAGCCAGTTCTGCGGAGCCGCTGAGGGCTGCGAGCAGTTCTGGAATCTCGCGTCCCTGGGTCAGCACGCAATTGACGTAGCTGGAGGCGATAACGCGAGCCTTTTCGTTCAGGCTAGGTTTGCTAGCGGCAATTGCTGCATCAATCAGCGCAGTCTGACGGATATCGTAATCCTCATAGAGTGCTGCCAGCAGTCCATTGCGCGTGCCGAAGTGGTCATAGGCCACGGGCTTGGTGACGCCCGCTTCTGCGGCCAGCCGACCCAGTGTCAGCGCATCTGTGCCTTCATCGCCGATCAGTTTCCACGATACATCCAGCAGCTGCCGCAGCCGCTCTTCCTTGGACAGGCGGCGAGGCGAAGCCGCCACAGCACGGCGTGGGGAAGGTTCCTGTGAACGATTTTTCATACCTGGATTGCCTCTGCCTCTTCCTCTGTAGCGGTATGGGACGCGAAAACCCTGCTACCGATTGCTCGCGCCGTATCGAGGTGCGCCGAGGGGAACCCAGCATCTGACGCAAGCAGCAATTCCGACGTGGCAACACGCGCACCACAATAGCCGAAAATCCCATGGTCGATTTGCGTCTTCATCGCATCGGAGTAACCATGCCGGACATATGTGCGCTGGCTGGCGCCGCCCAGTCCGATCAGATGTATTGGCAGGCGATGCAGTTTCTTGACCAGCGTGCCGTCGGCGTCTTCCTCATACGCCCAGCCCTGGGTGAATACCCGGTCGATCCACCCTTTGAGCAATCCAGGGAAAGACCACCAATAGACAGGATAGACCAATACCAGCGCGTCCGCGCGGTCGATGCGTGCGTGTTCCGCCGCGACGTCGAGTGAGGGCGCCGCTTCCTTCAAATGCAGGGCTACATCCGTCTGGCTAAACCGCGGGTCGAAGCCCTCTGCAGCCAGATCGGCGATTTCGAATGAGTCCTGAGGGTTTGAGGCGGCGATGCCCTCTGCTATCTGGGCGGCGACCGCATGGGTCAACGATGCTGGGTCAGGATGTGCGACGACGATAAGGGCATGCATGGTTCATTGCTCCACAGAGACTTTACCTACCAATAGTAACCTACTAATGGTAAGTTGTGTTCTTTATTTGAGGGAGCGGGAAATTGATCGTTGCATGGGCAAGGAGCACGGGGCCGTCCGCTGCCGCATGCCTGGTAGTACGCATAGCGTTTCGCGTATTTCGTGGCGCATCGCATTTCATCCGGTTTTGACCCAATCTGAAAAAAGCCTGCCCCGTCTTGTCAATCGACTTTGACCAGGACTCCTAAAGTGCTCCCAACCGGTGTTCGCAACTGAGCCCACCCCTGAACTAAGTTTAGAAAGGAGTCCGTTATGAACGATAAAAGCACGATCCAACCCTGGCAATGGCCAGAACAGGAATGGCGGCGTCTAGTCAGCCGCGTCAGGGCGGGACGGCCGTTACGGCCAAAGAAATGGAAAAACGGTGCACAAGTAGCTATCGCATTGGCCTTCGACTCAGATCATGAGACCAACGAACTGCGCGACGGTGGCCGCTCGATCAATCGTCTTGCCTGGGGCCAATATGGTCATCGAGTCGGTGTCCCGCGTATTCTGGAACTGCTGGAAAAACACGCGATTCCGGCCAGCTTCTATGTGCCGGCCGTGACCGCTTTGCTATACCCTGAAGAACAGAAAAAGGTAATCGCTGCGGGACACGAAATCGGCATCCATGGCTGGATTCACGAGTTGAACTCCAACCTCAGCATGGAGGACGAGCGCGATCTGATGCTGCGTTCGCTCGACGCGCTGGAAAAGGTGACGGGCAGACGCCCCACGGGTTTTCGTTCGCCCTCGGCGGACTTCTCCGAAAATACGTTGCATCTGTTGCGCGAGCTGGGCATTTCGTACGATTCGTCGCTGGGAGCCGATGACGATTGCTACGAGCTGGAGATGCACGGAGAGGCCACCGGCATCGTCGAAATCCCCTTCGATTGGGTGCGCGATGACGCAGTCTATTTCCTGATGCACAGGTTCCAGGGCCTGCGCCCCTACACGCCGCCGGCTGACGTGTTTGACATCTTCAAGCGTGAATTGGACGCCGCCTATACAGAAGGTGGTCTGTTCGAACTTACTATGCATCCGCATGTGATCACCAACCGCTCTCGGATTTGGATCCTGGACGAGTTAATAAAGTACGCCAAGACGCTGCCGGGCGGGGTCTGGTTTGCGCGCCATGACGAGATCGTTGCTTATGTATTGGCGCACGGAGAAAGATAATGACATCACCTTTGCGAGTCTTTGTAGCGGGGTTCAAGCACGAAACCAACACTTTCGCTGCGCATTTCGCCGATTGGGCCGCGTTCGAGCGTGGAGAGAGCTTTCCTCCTCCCACTCATGGCGAGCTCATGCTTGATATGGTGAAGAAAGTCGAGATTTCCGCGACGGGCTTCGCACGTCAGGCGCAACAGCGCGGCTGGATCTTGGTGCCTAGTCTGTGGTGCGGGGCGGTGCCTTCTTCCTATGTTACCGACGAGGCATTCGAGCGTATTTGTGAAACGATCGTGACCGACGCGCAACGTCTGGACTACGACGCGATTTATCTCGAGCTGCATGGCGCCGCGATGGCGCAATCGTTTGACGACGCCGAAGGTGAGCTGTTGACACGCATTCGTCGAGTGGTAGGGCCGTCAATTCCTATTGTGGTCAGTCTGGATTTGCATGCGAACGTCACAAAGGTCATGCTTGAACAAGCGGATGGCTTGGTCGCGTTTCGTACCTATCCGCACATCGACTACGTAAAAACCGGCGAGCGGGCCGCCGAACTGCTCGAACGATACTTGCACAACGTCGGACGTGAGAAGCTAAGCGTCGAACGGCTACCGTATCTGATTCCGGTTAATTCTCAGGGCACCGCATCCGACCCGGCAAAAGGCGCCTATGAGTTGCTGAACGAGATAGATGAACGCTTGGGCACGATGACCAGTTTTTGTATGGGATTCCCGTCCTCGGATTTCGAAGAGTGCGCTCCCGTATTGTGGTCTCATGGCGACCGAGCGGAGGAAGCCGTCGCTACTTTGCTAAAGCGGGTCGCGGAGCCCTCGCAATGGCGCTTAAAGGCATTGAAAGCAAGGGAGGCTGTCGTCTCCGGCCTGCAGCGCGCCGCGTCAGCTCGTCGCGCCATTGTGATCGCTGATACGCAAGACAATCCTGGCATTGGCGGCACCAGTTCGACGACCGGCATGTTGCACGCGTTGCTGGACGCCAACGCCGGCAACGTGTTTCCGAGGCGCGTGGCGCTGGGCGTCCTTTATGATCCTCAGGCCGCCGCTGCTGCGCACCGTGCCGGAGTAGGGCGGACTCTGGAAATCGAAATCGGGGAATCCATCCAAACGCCGACAGGGCAGAGTGAGCCCCCTGTTTCTGGGACCTTTCGCGTTCTCGCCTTGTCGGATGGTGTGACGACGTTCAAGGGGCCCAAAATGACCGGGTTTCAAACCCGGCTCGGGCCGAGCGCTTGTCTGGAAATCGAAGGCGTCCTGATTGTCGTGGCGAGCGGCCGGATCGGCGCCCAGGACCGCGAGCTGTTCCGGATGGTGGGTATCAACCCGGAAGAAATGAAGATCATTGTAGTCAAGAGCACTCAGCATTTCCGAGCCGATTTTGAAGCGGTCGTGGAAACCCCTGGCACCGATATTCTATATGCCTTGGCGCCCGGTATGCTGGCGGCTGACCCGGGCGATCTGCCCTGGAAAAAGCTTTCACCTGCCACGCGGGTTCGTCCCTGAAGCCTTGGTGTAGGCATCCGCCTCTGGGGGGGTACGTCTTAGCCCTCTTGCGATATCGATATCGTGCCCATCCGACTCAGTGATTCCCCCAATATGGCTTGTCCCAATTTGACAAATGCATGTCCCATTCGGACAAGTCAGCTTCAGCAGCTGGATCACTATGACACCTAAGGGCGACCCACCATCCCGGCAGTTAAGAAGTACAAATCGGAAGATGGCAGTGCCCTCAAAAGAAACAAGAACGCTGGTCCTAACCAACCTTTCGAGGGCGAAATGTCTACACAAACACCCGCGGTCAATGCTGCCGCTCACCCCGGGACGTCTGACGCGACGACTAGGCGCAGCATAGCGAGCGTGCGCACGATTCTGGCGCCAGTAATGGGCAATATATTGGAGTGGTACGACTTCGCAGTCTATGCGTTCGTTGCCGGTCTGATTGCAAAGAACTTCTTCCCTTCCAGCGATCCTGCGACGGCCTTGTTGGCATCATTTGCCGTATTCGGAGTTGGGTTTGTTGCCCGCCCTCTGGGCAGTATCGTCATTGGCCGCATCGGCGATACCCGAGGCCGCAAGGCTGCGTTGCTACTGACGGTCTATATGATGGCTGCCGGCACGCTGCTGTTGGCGATACTGCCTACATACGCCAGTGCGGGCATCATCGCGCCAGCATTGCTGGTTTTGGCGCGTCTGCTGCAGGGGTTCTCGGCAGGTGGTGAATGGAGTGGGGCGATCAGCTTCATCGTCGAATGGGCGCCCGAACGACGTCGCGGCCTGTACGGCAGCCTGCACATGGTCGGCGTCGTTGGCGGCCTGTTGTTGGGATCTGGTGTGGCCGCTGTGCTCAATTCACTGCTAACGCCCGAGGAAATGCTTCAGTGGGGATGGCGCATGCCCTTTATCATCGGCTGCGTCATCGGACCCTTTGCACTGTGGATGCGCCGATCCATCGACGAGACTCCAGCTTTCGAACAAGCGGCAGCGTTGCAGGCACGCCCGGTTCCCATGCTGCAGGATGGCGCGGGATTCAGACTAGCAGTCAGAGCATGCGGCATGTCGGTGCTGTCCAATGTCAGCTTCTACATACTACTGTTCTATATGCCCACATGGGTGACATCGAATCTGCAGGTGACAGCCTCCGAGGCACTGTGGGCCAATACCGTGGGACTATTGCTGCTGGCGGTGCTGACGCCGGTGTTTGGCCACATATCCGATCTGATAGGCCGCAAGACCGTTTTGATGTTTTCCTGCGTGTTTGCATTGCTCGCCTCTTATCCAGTCTTCAACCATCTGGTGTCGTTGACACCCGCGACATTAAAAGACCTGCTGCTGGTGCAATGCATATTCTCGGTGATCCTCGCGGCCATCGCGGGTGGATTGCCTACGACGTTGGTCGAGATGTTCCCGACTCGCAATCGCACGACTTGGATGAGCATCGGATACGGAGTCTCGGTGACGCTATTTGGAGGCTTTGCGCCGTTCGTCGCGGTATGGTTGATCCAGAAGTTCGAGACGCCGATTGCACCCGTGTACTACCTTATGGGAGGAGCGTTGTTGTCAGGCATAGTCACACTGTTCGCGCGAGAAACCGCCTTTGCCAAACTGAAGTGATCGACGGCCGGGCCTTGCGCGTGCAGCGCGGGCTGGTTGCTGTAGTGGATCTATTAATATTCGTACTGCCATCGGCCTCGTCGGTTGGAGAATAAGCAATGGAAGCGCGAAACAGAAGAACGATCCGCAGCGCCACGCTGGTAGGCTTTCCCGACGCAGCCCGCGCGGTGGGATTGGATCCTGCGAAGATGTTGGCCAGCGTGGGCCTGGATATCGCCTGTATGGAGGATCTGGAAACTCAGATCTCCTTCGACGCTTTCTTGAAACTCCTGGCCGAGTGCGCTCGAGCATCCGGTTGTCCGGACTTTGCGACGCGCGCTGCGATTCAGCGCGGCGTCCCTAATTTGGGTGAGGTCACGCTGCTAATGCGCGAGGCTGAAACCGTCGAGCAGGCGATCAATTTCTACACGTCTCATTTGACGCTGCATGCCGACGGGACGTTTATTCAGTTGGATAAACGTTTTCAGAATCCTCTGGTAGTGATCGAGATCTCGGCACGCACACGAGAGGAGTCCTTTCAATGTACCCAGTATGCATTAGTGGGTGTGACGATGCTGGTGCGTTGGTTGCTGGGCGAAGACTTTCAACCCGACATGATTGCACTCGCATTTGCGAAGCCGGCCAATATGCGCGCGTTTCAGCGTTTTTTTAAATGCCCCGTGCAGTACAAACAGGTTTTGTCGGGGCTGGTCATTAATGAAAGCATCCTGCAACGCACGCCGGTGACGTCATCTCCATTTCTGAGACGCCTCGCCATGCAACAGCTGAATCCCATCATGAAGCGCTCGGTGACCAGTTTCTCGAACAAGGTCGAGCGGCAGATGAGAAAGATGTTGGATGAGGGAGGGTGTGATGCGGAATCCTTGGCTGCCCATTTCAATATGGACCGCAGGACGGTGAGTCGGCATTTGTCGAGCGAAGGGGTGACGTTTTCGCAGATTCTCCAATGCGTGCGAGCGGATATTGCGACTCGTGCGTTGGCAGAGACGAGCAGTTCGCTAGCCATGATTGCCGACCAAACCGGCTTTGAAAGCCTGAGCTCATTTTCTCGTTGGTTTCAGCGGTCGTTCGGTTGCAGCGCGACTCAATGGCGCAGTCAACAGACCGCACGAGATCCTGCGGAAGCTGGCGTTATAACGAGCCTGGATAAACAACGCTAGCCAATGTATGTTGTAGTGCAGCCGCTGTAAGAGGGCATGACCGTCTCTGCCTCAATGGAACCGCTCGCCGCGATCAAGCTGGGCAAGGATTTCGGACAACCGCTTGGCGCGTGTTTCGGGACGCTTGGCCGTGTGAAGCCGATAGTAGATCGAATAGAGGTTCTTGCGATCCAATGTCTGGAAAAAGGCCAGGGCGGCCGGCATTGCCTCCAGAGCATCCAGAAAGTCTTGCGGGATGGTCATGGCGGCGGATCCTTCGTAGGCGCTATCCCATTGACCGCCAGCCTTTGCTGCCTCGACATGGGCGAGGCCCGCAGGCGTCATCCGCCCCTCTTCGATGAGCCGAGTCGCATGCTCGCGGTTCTTGGCAGACCAGTTTGACTTCTGCTTTCGAGGCGTTAGGCGTTGCATAAACGAAACCTCATCTAGCGGCAGCTTTTGCCCGTCGATCCAGCCAAAGCGGATGGCTTCGATCACGCAGTCTGTCCAGGTGACCGATTGTTTGCCAGATCCTTTCTTGAATATCTGCACCCACACCTCGCTACGGTGCTGATGATGACTCATCAACCACTCGCTCAATTCTGTAGAGTTCCGGAAGGCGATTGGTTTGGGTTTGCTCTGGGACATACCATGAGGTTAGCAGAACTGAGCGCATGGCGGGTTATGTTGCTCCGACGGGAATGGCCTTATGGTAGCTCGTCACTCAATTAGCCTGCGTGAGCAGCGATCAAAAGCATCATAGGACGCTCTAATTCCTCGGCGAGACCAGGGTTCTCCTGAATCTGAACCGGCGTTGGCGCGAACTCCTCAACCCGATCGATCTGAAAGCCATTCCGGATGAGCGTATTCAACGTCGTTCCAAGCATCCGGTGGTATTTCAGGACCCCATCGGCGAACCAATTGGTGCGACGCTCGCCTTCAATCGCATAGCCATTCACCGGCCATGTCTTGCGACCTCGGCCATCCTCGATCCAGTTCGGCTGCGACGCGGCCATGAAGATCGGATGCTCAATGGTGAATACCAACGCACCGCCAGGTACCAAGGCCTGATGCATCGTGCCGACGAGACGATCAAAGTCTTCGACATAATGAAAGGTGAGGGCGCTGTAGACCAGTTCGAAGCTGCGAGCCGGCAGTTCGAGTGTGTTGAGGTCGGCAATACGATATTCGATTGCATCATCGCGTGTATCCGCGCGGGCGCGATTGATCATATTCTCCGATAGGTCATATCCGACTACCGAGGTAGCTCCATTCTCGCGCATCCAACGGGACGCCCACCCGAACCCGCAGCCCAGATCAGCGACACGCTTGCCCTGCAGTGGTGGCAGCATTGCTTTGACGGCGCTCCATTCCGGAGCCCCATCCAACCCGTGGAGCTGTCTGGGCAGCTGACTGTATTTGGCGAAGAACTGCGGATCGTCGTATATGTTCTGTGCCATGTTTGCTTCCTTTGAAAGATTGGGCGAGGCGTTAACGACGCCGATCGGTGAGTGGCGTGCCGTGGTGAAGAGGCATTCGTTTTATGAACACGCTCATCCCGCTCCATCGACGAACAGAGCAACCACCATATCGAATTCCTGGCGCAGATCAAGTCTAGGCTCTGTGAGCCAACGCATCAGGGCACCCAGATACAAATAGTGGAAATAAGTCCCAAGCTGCTCTGCTGGACGCTCAGCGCGTAGCTCTCCTCGTTCCTGTGCTGCGGCGATCAGCATCTGCCAAACGGGCAAAAGGCCTGTGTCTTTCTCTGCTGCCGCGCTCGGATCGAAAGTCGCAAACTTGTGCCGGATGTAAGGCAGCAAGTAATCCGTGTGCTGCTCGCACCATTGCGCAGACAGGTGCAGCAAGCGCAACACACTACCGCGGAAGCCGGCTTGGCTATCAATGCGGAAATTCCGCTGTGCCAGATCATTTGCCAACTCGTCCTCCAGCACACGCTCCAGCAACGTCTCCTTTACAGGAAAGTATTTGTACAAAGTGCGTTTGGATACGGCAGCCTCGCCGGCGATCTGCTCCATCGTCACGTGCACATAGCCATGCGATTGGAACAGTTGCTGAGCAACACGCTGGATGTGCGCGGGAATCTCTGCGCGGCGGTCGGGGCGTATGAGCTTGCGTGGCATGCGTAATGATGTTGCGGCGGGTGAAAAATGATATGCTAAAAGTATACGTCGTTTACTTTAACGTTGAAAGCCCATGAAAATAGTCGTCCTGACATATGGCACAGACGGGGATACGCGTCCGTTGATTGCGTTGAGCCACGCCTTGATGCAATCCGGGCACGAGGTTTCCTTGCTGGGAGAGGCGCGATCATTGGATTTGGCGCATCGGCTCGCGGTGCCGGCGGCGCCTTTGGCAGGCGATATTCGAGCGCTGTTTACCCGATGGGGTCAGTCGGGCGCACGAGGCACAGCCAAGGCGCTCGTAGAGCTGACGAATGCGAACGCTGCGGCGTGGATGGCACAGACGTTCGAGGCTGCGCAGGGCTGCGATGCCATCGTGGTGTCGGGGCTGACTGGCTTTGTTGGGCTCTCCGTTGCAGAACGTTTAGGAGTTCCGGCGATCGGCGCGGGGATGATCCCGCTGACGCCATCGAGAGAATTTCCTTCCCCTTTTTTACCGTCCGCGTGGGTTCCCGAACGATTGAACCGAGCTAGCCTTGTCCTGACGAACCAACTGCTGTGGTTGGGCCTCAGGAAAGCACTCAATCGTGCCAGAGCCGATGTGCTCGGGTTGCCGCCCAAGGCAAAGCTTTGGACCGAACATCCGATGCTGTACGGCATTTCACCTACGCTATTGCCACAGCCTAAAGACTGGCCGGACAACGCCGTAATGTGTGGTCAATGGGTGCCGCCGCACGGTACAGACTTCATTCCACCAGCCGAGTTGACGCAGTTTCTCTCCGGTGGTCCGGCGCCTGTCTATGTGGGTTTCGGCAGCATGACTGGCATCGATCTGCCGAGGATGCTCGAAACTGTCATCAAAGCATTGAACGGCCGCCGTGCCGTAGTTTGGCCGGGGTGGAGTGACATCGGATCGATGACCCTTCCGAACAATGTTTTGCGCATTGATGCCATGCCGCATGACTGGCTGTTCCCCAGAATGGCTGCTGTGATCCACCACGGCGGCTCGGGGACATCGCATTCCGCTGCGAGGGCAGGCAAGCCTTCCATTGTTATGCCATTCGCGGGGGATCAGTCTTTCTGGGCGGATCGGCTGTATGGGCTGGGAGTCGCGGCGCCTGCGGTGTCGCCTGCTCGTTTGAATGCTACGGTTCTCGACAATGCTATTTCGTTTGTGGAGCAGCCCGCCGTTGTTGATCGCGCTGGTGTTGTTGGGCGGGCTATGGTTCGCGAAGACGGTTTGGCTGCGGGCGTAAGAATGATCGAGAAACTTCTTACCGGCAATTGACGATCACGTTGCCAAAAGCGCCATTCTCTACCGCTTCATGAGCTTTGACGATGTCGGATAGTGCAAAGCTCGGTCCGATATGGTGTTGCAGCGTCCCGTCCTTGAGCAAGGCCTGGACGCCTTGCACCGCGCGATCGCGCTGCGCCGGCGTGAGCAGATAAACCAAGAAGAAATGCAGTGACAATGACCGTGGCAACCAGGCCGCGTAGTTGACAGGCACGGTCCCGCGGTTGTTCGAACCAAAGCAGACGAACTTGCCGTGCGATGCCAGCACGCCTTCATCGACCAACGCGGCGGTGGTAGAGAAGTCCATATCGATGATGGCGTTTACGCCCTTGCCATCAGTCAGATCGAGGATGCGCTCGGCGACGGACTCTTTTTTGTACAGCACCGTGTCGGATAGCCCCGCGTCATGCATAAACGCTGCTTTCTCTGCGGAGCCCACCGTCGTGATGACGCGAGCACCTCGGGCACGCGCCATTTGCGCTGCGTAGTAACCCACGGCGGACGAGCCGCCAATGACCAGCACGGTGCTGCCCGGCTCGACGTCCGCGAGTTCGGTGGCACGATAGGCGGTCAATGCAGGGATGCCCAAGCAAGCACCGGCTTCGAAAGATACGTCTTGCGGCAAGGGCACCGCCTGGTCGGCCGGCAGCGTGATGTATTCCGCTGCTGTCCCGCACGGGCGGTTGTATTGCGCATTCCACACCCAGACGCGGTCGCCGACTCGATGAGTGCTGACACCGGGCCCCACTTGGTCGACTATGCCCGAGCCATCGCTATGCGGAATGATGTAGTTGTCGCGCACGGGGCGGCTGCCGGCACGGGATTTCACATCCGACGGGTTCACGCCTGAGCATACGACACGGATTCTGACTTCGCCGCGGCCGACCTCGGGTGTGGGCCTTTCGCCGAATTGCAGGACATCCTGTGCTGCGCCGTTTCTTTCGTACCAAGCCGCTTGCATCACGTAATCCCCTCTTTGACAAAACGATTGCTCAGCGTCCCCAGCCCCGTCAGCGTGACATCGACCTGGTCTCCCGGCTGCAGATTGGGCGAATGGCCGTCGGTTCCCATCCAGACGATGTCGCCGGGATAGAGCGTGAGATAACGGCTCATGGTGCTGATGAATTCCTCAACACCAAATAGCATATCCGCAGTTTCGAAACGTGTGGACTCCTTTCCGTTGACGGACACTACGGTTTGCATCGATGGTACATCGGCCTCCGTGGAAATCCAGGGGCCCATGGGTTTGAACGTATCGGCATTCTTGGCACGCCAGAACGTGCGGTCAGATGCCTGCCAATTGCGCTCGCTGACGTCATTGCCGATCGTGTAGCCGAGGATGCAGTCTTTGACTTCCGCCACCGAGATATTGCGTACCTTTTTTCCGATCACGACGACCAGCTCGCCCTCATAATGCACGCGGGTTGCATCCGCGGGCATGATGACGTCCTCGCCATGCGCGATGAGCGCATTGTTCGCGCGGTAGCCGACGTCGGGCTTTTTCGGAATGGACATTCCTTCCGTGCTGATGTGCTTGGTGTAGTTCAGGCCCACGCAGTAGAACGTGGGCGGGACGACGGGAACCTCGATCTTGACGTCTTCCAGACGCAGGCGCGTGGCGGTCGTCTCGTAGCCCTGAAAGGGGCACCCGTCTACCGCCGTGATCCGGTCATTCTCATCCAGCATGCCATAGCGTGTCTTGCCTTCCAGGCTGTAGCGTAACCATCTCATTGCGTCTGCTCCTCATGCGTCCATGGCAAAGATAATCTCTTCGGCCGACAATTCGCTGATCAGCCATTTTCCGTCGTGGCGTTCCAGGCTGACTTGCAGGTCTCGAATCGATTCGATTCCTTTGAGCGGCAGCGGGCCTGCGACGACGGCGCCGGGATCATGACGCACCACCAGCATATATCCGGTGACCGTACACCGCTGGTCGTCCTGTTGCTTGCATGCAAGATTTGTGATCAGGTGAGCGATGCGCATGGTGGGCGAGCGCTGAGCCAGCGCTTCCCGAGCCGGTCCGGGTCCTGTGAGTACCTTGCCCTGGCGCCGCCAGACGCCTTGCGGGGCCATCAGCGCAGCCAATGCATCGTATTGCCGTTCGTCCAGATGCCTGAAGAAGAGCATCACCTGGTTTTCGCAGATTTTCATTTCAGTCGTCATAAAGGGATTCGGGTCGGGAGTTTTTAGGACGCAGCGAGTACCGAGGCGTCAATCTCAGAAACGGAAGCGGTCGCGCACAACTGCATAGTGCGGGTCAGTTCATCACGCAGTATCGTCAGCGCGCGGTCTACGCCGACATAGCCACCCGCCAGTACGCCATACAGCGTGGCGCGGCCAAGCAGCACAGCGTCAGCACCGAGTGCGCGTGCCTTGAGCACATCGCTGCCTCGGCGGATACCGCCGTCTAGAATCACGGGTACGCGTCCGTTCACCGCGCGCACGATCCCGGGCAACGCGTCCAACGTCGCCACACATGTGTCCAGCTGCCGGCCACCGTGGTTTGATACGACTAACGCGTCGACGCCGATCTCCAGAATGGCATCTACGTCGGCGGGGTTGACCACGCCTTTTACGATGAGCTTGCGTGGCCAGCGATCGCGCAGAGCGCGCAGCGCGTTCAGGTCGAACGATGGATCGTAATTGCGCCCGGCCACGCCTTGCATTTTGGTCTTGTCGGCGGCTAGCGACGCCAAACCCTGCAGGCTGGGCATCACGGGCGGTTTGTGCAGCAACATGTCCAGCGACCAGAAAGGTTTGCGCACGAACTGACCGATGTTGCGAGGTGTGAGTTTCATGGGAAAGCTCAGCCCATTGGCCAGGTCGCGTTCCCGTTTGCCACCGACAGGGAGATCCACGGTGATGACCAGGCCTTCGTAATCGGCCGCCAGCGCGCGATCGAGGAGGGCGTGCAGGCGATCTTTATCTTGGAGGATATAGGCCTGGAACCAATGGCGGCCCGGCGCCTGACTAGCGATATCTTCGATGGAAGCGGTGGCCGACGTGGACAGCGTGTAGGGAATGCCGTGAGCGGCTGCAGCTCGCGCCAAATCGATATCACCGCCGCGCCAGCCAAAGCCCACCGCACCCGTAGGGCCGATGGCCATGGGTATACCCAGGGGTTGGCCAAAGAGTTCCGTGGACAAGTCAACTCGGGCCACATCACGCAGCACTCTGGGGCTTAGACGCACCCGCTGAAAGGCGCTGCTGTTGTCGGTAAGTGTCACTTCGTCTTCCGCGCCGCCGTCATAAAAATCGAATACGCCGCGCGGCAATCGTCGCCTGGCCACCGCGCGCAGGCGTTCGATGGAGTAGCAGTCATTCAAGTTCGAACGCATTTTTGTGGTGTATCCGCAATGCTCGTCGGCCTTCGCCTATCGCCCGGGCTCGACGATGTTCACGATCTTCTTCTAGTCGATTATTCCGGCTTGACGTTGCCCAACTTGATCACATTGGCCCAACGCTCCTTGTCGGCGATCAGGAACTGGCGAAACTCCTCGGGCGAATCCCCAATGACTTGAGCGCCCAGCTTGTTCAACTGCTCTTTGACTTGCGGATCCGACAGTGCAGCGACGGCGGCCTTATTGAGTTTTTTGACAATCTCGGGTGGTGTGCCAGCGGGAGCCAGCATGCCGACGAACGGGGCACCCTCATCAAAGCCTTTCAGGCCCAGGCTCTCCAGCGTCGGCACGCCAGGGAAGTCAGGATGTGGCTCGCGGGTGCCCACGCCCAACACACGCAGCTGTTTGTCGGCCACGTAGTTCGCAATGCCGATGCTGGGATAGAACATGAACGAGATACGACCGGCAATCATTTCCTGCAGTGCCGGACCATTGCCCTTGAACGGCACGTGCGTCATCTTCAGGCCTGCTTGCACGCCCAGCATTTCCGCTGCGAGGTGAGCGGATCCGCCCACACCCGAAGAGCCGAACGTCAGCTTGCCCGGGTTTGCCTTGCCGTCGGCGATGAGACTCTTGAGGTCTTTGTATGGCGAATCATAGTTCGTCACCAGCACCATGGGCAGGCTGGCGAAATTGCTGACTGGTTCAAAAACTTTGGTGGCGTCGTAGTTGTAGCGGTCCGGGTAGAGCAGAGGGTTGACGTTCAGTGTCAGCGACGTCACGAGGACTTTATAGCCGTCCGGCGGCGAATTCATGATGTCGTTGGCTGCGATGTGAGCACTGGCGCCTGGCTTGTTCTCGACGATCACGGATTGGCCCAGATGGTCGCTCATGCTTTTGGCAACCACGCGCGCAATGACGTCAGTGGGGCCGCCGGCCGAATAGCCCAGTACCATGCGTACCGGATGGTCCGGGTATTCTGCCTGGGCAGCGCCGCCTCTCATGCAAAACATCGTCGCGGCGGCGAGGGCCAATTTTCTGATCAGTTTCATGCTGTCTCCTGTTTGGGTTTGTTATGTACATGGCTGCCTGAGCGGCAGCATCGCTCAATAAAGATCGGGGAAATACTTGTCTGCCATGACCTGGCATCGCTTGATGAGCCGGTGCTCGTCGGGACCGTAGTCGGCCACCGCGTTGTGGATGGTGCCCATGTTGTCCCACATCAGTACGTCGCCCTGGGCCCAGCGATGACGATATCGGTACTTTTCCTGCAGCTGATGCTGGAACAGAAATTCCAGGACCTCGTTGCTGCGGGCTTCGGGCAATTCGTTGATGCGCATTGAATACCCGGGATTCGCGTAGAGCACCTTGCGGCCGGTGATAGGGTGCGTCAGAAACACAGGATGCGAGACAGGTGGCTTGCGCTTGCGTTGCTCTTCGGTCAGCGGTGGGCGCGTACTGCCTTTTTCACGGCGCATCATTTCCCAGAACTTGTTGAAGTCATGCGTAATGGTCATGCCCTCGAGTTCCTGCTTGAGGTCCTCAGGCAGTCCTTCGTATGCCGCATGCATGTTGCAGAACTCGGTATTGCCCAGAGGTTCGCCATTGCGCATGGGGATCTGGATGCCATAGAGGATGTTGCTGAAAGCGATCGTCTTGCTATAGGACATGTCGGTGTGCCAGTCCTGGCCGGCGTCGCTCAGGCCAATCGGCTTGCCGTCTTCCTTGATGTTCGAAAGGATCATGACTTCTGGATAGTCGGGGTCATGGAACATATTGGCGACATTGATCTCCAGCGTGCCAAAGTTCTCGGCGTAGTCGCGCAGTTGCTTGGGGGTGAGTGTCTGCGTGGGAAAGCTCACCACGCCGTAGCGGCCCAGGGCCTGCTCGATGGCCCGATAGCGTTCTTCGGTCAGCGGTTGCGACAGGTCGATGTCGTAAATCGTGGCGCCCATGCCGCCGGTTTTGGGTTCTATTCTCATCGTTGCTTCCTTGATAAGTACTACAAGGCCTGGCGCAGAATGGCCAGCACCTCGTCAGAGTGAGTGACGGGACGCGGATTAACAGCAAGTCCGCGTTCGTGCATGGTTTGTTCGGCGATGGCGGGCAAATCTGCGTCTGTCAGGCCGAGTTCGGACAGTCGCATGGGCAGGCCTCGTTGCTGGCTCGTCTGTACGAGCCAGTCTGCGACGTTGCGATAGGTCGTGCCTGATACGCGGTTCAAGATCTGCAGGGCAGGCGCCAGCAGGTGATGCGATGCGGGGCCGTTAAAGCGCAGCGCGTGGGGCAGTACAACGCTGTTGGCTTCCCCATGCCCCACTTGGTGTCGCGCACCGATCACATGACAAATCGCATGATGTAGACAAGTCTTTGCCATCGAAAGCACGACGCCGGAAAGATGACCGGCGACCATCAGCGTAGCGCGCTCATCGTCCGCATTTTCGGTCTGACCGGTCAGCGCTTGTGCAAACAGTTCAATCGCTTCAAGCGCAATCGCGTCAGCCATCTGCGAGCGGTTGCGCGAGTACATACCCTCGAAGCAATGGGCCAGACCGTTCATAGCGGTGGCGCGCATGCGCTGCAAAGGAATGTCGCGGCTGAGATTGGGATCGATAATTACCGTGGTCGCGGCGAGGTTACGGTTCCAAAAAAGCAGTTTGTGCGAACCGCTGCGTATGCCAAACGACGGCGTGATTTCTGCCCCGGATGCAGTCGTGGGCAGTGCGATGATCGGTAGCTTGCGCCGCGTTCGCACCGGGATGTCCACAGCGGCCGGGGGCGTAAAACGCGTGGCATGGTCTGCCAGGCGGCCACCTTCGGCAAATAGCATCGCGAGCGCCTTGGCTGAGTCCGACACGCTGCCGCCGCCCAACGCGACGATGCTGTCGCAGCCGCTGCCATGCAAGTCGCGAACCACCGTTTCTATCCATTCGACACTACCGTGCGTGGGCACCGATGTGTACACATGGGGATTCACGTGAACCAGTGTGCTTCGCAACTGGGACCACACCGCCGAGTCAGCCATACGCTGCTGCATGAGGACTGCCGGGCGCGTGCACCCCAGTGCCGCAAGCTCGTCTGCCAGACCATTGGCCGCGCCCCGGGCGAATCGGACATGCGTGCCGTACAGGTGATAGTCGAAGTCGGGAAGCGCCATAATCAGAACCGTCGGTCAAGATGGTGGAGATTCTAGGGACCGCGGTTCGCTGTGAATACGCAGAGATGGCAAAATGAGTGTTTCCGTTTTGAGAACACTATGCGGGGCTTCCGATGAACACCATCGAATGCATCGAAGTTTTCGTGGAGGTCGCCAAAGGGCTGAGCTTTACCCGGGCGGCGGAGCGTCTGGGAACAAGCCGATCGGTGATTACGAAGAAAGTCGCCTGGCTGGAGCAGACCTTTGAGACGCAACTGCTACAGCGCAACACGAAACGGGTCAGCCTCACCGAGAGCGGCGAGATTCTGCTGCGTAATGCCGACAGCGTTACGAGGACATTGAATGACCTGAGGGATATGGTGCGCAGCTCGGTACAGCGGCCCGAGGGGCGTATCCGGGTCGGCTCGCCGCCTTCATTCGGTGCAGTGCATCTCGCCCCCGCTGTTCAATCCTTTCTGGAGTCGTATCCGGAAGTGCAGGTCACCATGCAGTTGGACGACGGGCGCAGCGATCTGATCGCCGAGAACATGGACTTGTCAGTGCGTATCGCGCCGCACTTGCGCGATACCAGTCAGATTGCCTACAAGTTGGCGGTGGTGCCGCAGGTGTTGGTTGCCACGCAAGCGTATCTCGAGCGTGAAGGACGCCCGAAGCGTCCCTCAGATCTGAAAAACCACAACTGTCTGATTCACACGCTGAAAGCGCCCATGGGCCAATGGCAGCTGACCGATAAAAAAGGTCAAGTTCACACGGTTCAGATCAGCGGCAGCTTTAACTCGAATATGGGTGAAGCCATTCTGCACTTGGCGCGCCGTCACTACGGCATCTCGATGCATCCGCGGTATATGGTCGAAGACCTGATTTCGCAGGGACAGTTGCAGATCGTGCTACCGGACTTCAAGTGTCAGGGCCTGGATATTTACGCCATGGTGCAGAGCAAGCGTTATCTGCCTTACAAAGTACGGCTGTTTGTCGATCATCTGCGTACGCATTTTCAGCATGTCAACTGGGCGAGCTCGGCGACGAGATAGCGCGGCGAATTTCGCCGCTGGGGTTGAATCCATGCCCCATCAAGGACTAAGCTGACCGCTGGCTATCGAGAGCGGCACCTGCGGATCCACAACAGCAGCAATACCGGAACCGTTCGCCGCAAGGAGAGCACTATGCGGCATGCGGTAGATCTGTCCGGGCGCGTGGCTATTGTCACTGGCGCCAACTCAGGGATCGGGCGTGGCGTCGCCCTGGAATTGGCGGCTGCAGGAGCGCGCGTAGTCGTCAACCACCGTCCCAACGAAGACTCTGAGCGGCGCGGCGTCGAGGTCGTGCAGGAAATTAACGGTGCGGGCGGCCAGGCCGTCACCGCTGCGGCCGACATCAGCCTCGAAGAAGATGTCGAGCATTTGTTCAGGATCGCTGTGGATCATTATCAACGCGTCGATATCCTGGTCAACAACGCCGGCATCGAACAGCCGGCGGCCATTCAGGACATGACGCTGGCTCAGTGGCAGAAGGTCATCGACACCAACCTGACTGGCCAATTCTTGTGTGCCCGCGCCGCGGTCCGGGCGTTTCTGAGTCGCGAACCCCTACCGCCCAACAACGCGGCCATCGGCAAGATTATTTTCATCAGTTCAGTCCACGAGGTCATTCCGTGGGCATTCCAGGCCAACTATGCCGCGTCCAAAGGGGGCGTGTCACTGTTGATGCAGTCCTTGGCGCAAGAGCTCGCGCCCATGAAAATTCGCGTCAATTCCGTGGCGCCCGGCGCAATACGCACGCCCATCAACGCGCCCGCCTGGAATACACCGGAAAGCCTGGCGTCGCTGCTCAAGCTGATACCGTACGGGCGTATAGGCGAGCCGGAGGACGTGGCGCACGCCGTCGCCTGGTTGGCTAGCGACGATTCCGACTACGTCACCGGCTCCACGCTGTTCGTCGACGGCGGTATGACGTTATATCCTGCGTTTCGCGGTGCGGGGTGAGCTCATGTCAAAACCCATTGAAGACTATGGCCTGATCGGCAACATGCTGTCCGCGGCGCTGGTGGCGCGCGACGGCTCCATTGATTGGCTCTGCTTGCCGCATTTCGATTCGCCAGCGTGCTTTGCCGCTTTGCTGGGTGACGAGAGCCACGGCCGCTGGCTGGTGGCGCCCAGCGATCCGGGATGCACCGCCACGCGTCGCTATTTGCCGGATACCGCTGTACTGGAAACCCGCCATGAGGCATACATGGACGCCCCGGGCTTGCCAAGCACCCAAGCAACATAGCGAACAGACCAGATTGCAACCGTACATCCGGGCTTGCGGCTCCTAGGCCGTGTCCCCTAATGGAATTAGCTGACTCACTCC
>Ga0164243_10002974_pt1 | contig 27421 bp, 20 predicted proteins | sample OricompcompostOP_FD_108781 | JGI IMG/M metagenome (GOLD analysis project Ga0164243, IMG submission 108781) | Organic Plus compost microbial communities from Emeryville, California, USA - Original compost - Organic plus compost (OP) | ecosystem: Engineered > Solid waste > Mixed feedstock >...
ACACCACCGTGATCGGCGTGTCCAAGGATACTGTCGCCAAGCATGAGAAGTTCCGCGACAAGCACAAGCTCGGGATCATCCTGGCGTCGGACGAGGACGGAGCGGTGTGCGAGGCCTATGGCGTATGGGTGGAGAAATCCTTGTATGGGCGTCAATACATGGGGATAGAGCGCTCCACTTTTCTGATTGACGGCGAGGGCCGGCTTGCGCAAATCTGGCGAAAGGTTAAAGTCGCGGGGCATTCTGACGCGGTTCTCGACGCGGCTCGGGCGCTCTAAAGCGCCCGCTGATGGGGGAAAATGCCGATGAATGGTTGTAAGTCATTCTGATTACACGATCATCGCGCGTTTACTGGTTGAGAACCCGGCTGCTTTACCTTCATAGCAATACTGATTCATGTATTGAAAGTCGGCGTTTGTTTGAGAAACTGAAGCCCGCCACAACGTGGGCAAAAACTCATATTGTCGAGCCCGTCCGGCGCTTCTACCCTCCGCGCCAGATATATTTCCGCGCCAACGGCAAGGTGCGGTTCGTCTCGCTTACCCCCGTCGTCCAGATATCCGCCACGTTCCTGGTTCTCGGCGTGTTCCTCTGGACCGGCGTCGCCACCTTCAACTACATGTTCATGGACAATATCCTGGCCGAGAAGGACCAGGAACTGGCGGAGCGCCAGCGGGCCTTCGACGATCTGCAGTCCGACATGGCCCAGCTTGAGGTGGACCTGCAGGGAACGGTGAAATCCGTACAGGCCAAACAGCGCTATCTGGAGAGCCTGCTGGATGAAGAGGCCGAGACGCTGGACGCCCCCGCCGGGGACGACAGCAAGGCCGACGATGACCACGAGGCCATGCTGGAGGATGACGCCGCCGCACCTTTCGCCATGGGCGGACCCGAGGTGCCGGTGGAAGCGGCAGGTCCCCGCAGCACGCCGGCCCCGATGGAGCCCGTGTCCGATCCGCCGCCCTGGCGGGGCTTCAAGACCTGGCTGCAGGATCTGGTGTCCGGTCAGGCTTCGCACTTGGACATCCGCCGATCCGCCAGGCTGCAGGCCATCGCCGGTCAGGTGGCCAAGGTGCAGGCGAACCAGTCCCGGCTCACGCAGCGCATGCTGCAACTGACCGACCACCGCATCAACCGGCTGAGCGAAGCGATCACCACCGCGGGGCTGCAGGTGGACAAGGTCCTCGCCGCCATGGACCCTCTTCCCCAGAATGAGAATATGGGCGGCCCCTTCGAGGCACTGGGCGATGAGGATCGTCTCCTCCTGGAGAGTGACGACGATGCCCTTTTCAAGGCATTGCTGACCAGCCGGGACCGGCTGGAGGATTTCGACCGCATCATGCAAAGCTTCCCGGTCGTCAAACCGCTCCAGGACTATTATTATGTCTCCAGCAGTTTCGGCGTGCGCCGTGATCCGTTCACGAACACGCGCGCCATGCACAGCGGCCTCGACATGGCCAGCCACTGGAAGACACCGATTTATGCCACGGCGCCGGGAACAATTGTGAAAGCGGGCTGGAACGGCGCCTACGGCCGCATGATCGAAATCGATCACGGCAACGGCTTCAAGACCCGCTATGGTCATCTCAAGACCATACTCGTTGAAAAAGGCCAACATGTTACGAAGGGAGAGCGGATCGCCCTCATGGGCAGTTCCGGGCGCAGCACGGGGACGCATCTGCACTACGAAGTCCGTTTTCTCGACAAGCCCTACAATCCTGTGAAATTTTTCAAGGCGGAGCAACATGTTCTCAAACCAGACCACAGCTAAGACCCCAGCCACCACTCCCGAACCGCGCACCGAGCGCAAGCCGCAGCGCGAAAGCAGCAACGCACCCTCCATCATCAGTTCGGACGTGAAGATCACCGGTAATCTCCTTTCGCCCGGCGAAGTGCAGTTTGACGGCCAGATGGAAGGCGATCTCACCTGCGGCAACCTGACGGTGGGCGAGCGCGCCGAAGTCGATGGCACGCTGACAGCCAACCGAATCGTGGTGCACGGCACCGTGAAGGGCAGCATCCGCGCGCGCATCGTGCATCTGCACGCCACTGCCAAACTGACCGGCGACGTGATTCACGAAGACCTGACCATCGACTCCGGCGCCTATATCGAAGGCCGCTGCCTGCACGTGAACAACCCGCTGGAAAGCAACAAGTCGTCAGGCGCGCACAGCCATCAGGCCCCCAGGCCCGAAGCCCACAAGCCGGCGGCGCAGCCGACCCAGCAGACCACGCCTTCCCAGCCGGAGACCAAATCCGAACCGGCCAAGGTGAGCGCCTGAAAGCAGCTCTCATTCGAACTGGAAAGCCCCCGGTGACCCCCGGGGGCTTTTTCATTTTTGCCGGCTGCCGGATTGTGCCCGGCCTGGGTGGCTCAGCATGACAGTTTCTGTCTCGACCAACGGAGCGGAAGAAATCCGCTCGCGCTGAGACCGTCGAAGCGCGGCCGCGTCCCGAGCGCCGGCCGTCCTTCGACAGGCTTGGGACGAACGCTGGAGTGGGGAGCCCGTCACGGAGCGGAAGAAATCCGCTCGCGCTGAGCCTGTCGAAGCGCGGCCGCGTCCCGAGCGCCAGCCGTCCTTCGACAGGCTTGGGACGAACGCTGGAGTGGGGAGCCCGTCACGGAGCGGAAGAAATCCGTTCGCGCTGAGCCTGTCGAAGCGCGGCCGCGTCCCGAGCGCCGGCCGTCCTTCGACAAGCTCAGGACGAACGCTGGAGTGGGGAGCCCGTCATTGCGAGGAGCGCAGCGACGCGGCAATCCAGATTCTCAGGCGGCCCCAACTCCTCCTTTAGTCGATATCCTCCACGGCGGCCGCCGAGCCGTCGATGCGGGCGGCGAGTGCGGCTTCCATGAAGTCGCCGAGGTCGCCGTCCAGCACGTTCTGGGGCTGGGTGGATTCGACGCCGGTGCGCAGGTCCTTCACCATCTGGTAGGGCTGCAGCACGTAGGAGCGGATCTGGTGGCCCCAGCCGATATCCGTCTTCTGGGCGTTCTCGGCCTCCGCCGCTTCCTCGCGCTTGCGCAACTCGGCTTCATAGAGCCGGGCCTTCAGCATCTTCATGGCGCGGTCGCGGTTCTTGTGCTGCGAGCGCTCGCTCTGGCACTGCACCACGATGCCGCTGGGCATATGGGTGATCCGCACCGCGCTGTCCGTCGTGTTGACGTGCTGGCCGCCGGCGCCGGAGGACCGGTAGGTATCGATGCGCAAGTCCTTGTCCTGCACCTCGATCTCGATCTCCTCGTCGATCACCGGGTAGGCATAGACGCTGGCGAAGCTGGTGTGGCGGCGGGCGTTGGAATCGTAAGGGGAAATGCGCACCAGGCGGTGCACGCCGGTTTCCGTCTTCAGCCAGCCAAACGCATTCTCGCCCTTCACCAGCACGGTGGCGGACTTGATTCCCGCCTCTTCGCCGGGGCTCTGCTCGACGATCTCCACCTTGTAGCCGTTGGCCTCGGCCCAGCGCACATACATGCGCTCCAGCATGCTGGCCCAGTCCTGGCTTTCGGTGCCGCCGGCGCCGGCGTGGATTTCCACATAGGCGTCGTTGGCATCCGCCTCGCCGGAGAGCAGCGCCTGCAGATGCAGGGCCTGCGCCTGTTCCTGCAGGGCGCGCAGGTCCGTCAGGCCCTCCTCGGCCAGCTCCTCATCGTCGTCGGCTTCCGCCAGTTCAATGATCTCGGCGGTCTCCCGGAGCTTCTTCTCCAGCGCCTGGCACCCCTCCACGGCCTCGGCCAGCCGGGTGCGCTCGCGCATCAGCTTCTGGGCTTCGGACGGGTTGTTCCAGAGATCGGGGTCTTCGACGAGGGCGTTCAGCTCCTCCAGTCTGACTGTGGCCCGAGGCCAGTCAAAGATGCCTCCTCAGCAGCGCAATAGACTGCTGGATGCTGTCGACAAGCGCCTCTGCTTCTGCGCGCATCGGGGTGGTCCTTTCGTATCTTCCGTGAAGGTCTCAGTAGATGCCGCTCGCACTGGACCGGCTGTTGCCATCGCTTTGCACGACTTCATGCGACCCGTCAAGCACTGTCCGGTCGATACGGCCGATATCGGTGTCGGCCTTGAAGGCTTCCAGGATGACGTTCCTGTCGCCCGGCCGCGCGGGAAGGCCGGTCTGCGCGTTGACGCGGACCAGGCGGATGCCTTCCGGCACATGGAACGGAATGGCCGGCTGGTCCTTGAGGGCCTGCTCCATGAATGCCTTCCAGATGGGCACGGCCACGCTGGCGCCCTGTTCGTCGGGGCCCAGGGTGCGATGATTGTCGAAGCCGGTATAGACGCCGGCCACCAGGTTGGGCGAGAAGCCCATGAACCAGGCATCCTTGGCGTCGTCGGTCGTGCCGGTCTTGCCGGCCAGCGGCTTGCCGATGCTGCGCGCCTGCACGCCGGTGCCCCGCTCGATCACGCCCTCCATCATGGAAATGGACTGATAGGCCGTGGGCGCGTCGATCACCCGTTCCCGGTTGTCGGGCAGCACGGGCGCCTGCAGCCCCGGATGCCATGCCACATTGGTGCAGTTGGGGCAGGCCCGCTCGTCGCGCTTGTAGATGGTCTTGCCGCGCCGGTCCTGGATGCGCTCGATGAGCGCCGGCTCGATGCGCAGTCCCTCATTGGCCATCATGCCGTAGGCGTTGGTGAGCCTGAGCAGCGTAGTCTCCCCCGCACCCAGCGCCATGGAGAGCAAGGGCGGCATATGCTCCTGGATGCCGAAGCGCCGCGCGATGGCGGTGATGGCATCCATGCCCACATATTGCGCCAGGCGAACGGTCATCAGATTACGGGATTTCTCCAGGCCCAGACGCAGCGTGCTCGGCCCGTAGAACTGGTTGGAATAGTTGCCGGGCTTCCATTTGCCCTGGCCTGCGCCCTGATCCAGCACGAAGGGCGCATCGAGCACCAGGCTGGCGGGCGTGAAACCGCTGTCGAGAGCCGCGGCATAGACAAACGGCTTGATGGCGGACCCCGGCTGGCGCAGGGCCTGTGTGGCCCGGTTGAATTCGCTTTCTTCATAATTGAAACCGCCGACCAGCGCGCGCACGCGGCCGGAATGCGGGTCCATCGCCACGATGGCGCCTTCCACCTCGGGCACCTGGCGCAGGCCGTAGAGCGGGTGGCCGTCCGGCCCGGTCCTGTCGTCGCCCAGCGCCTCCACGGCGATCACGTCACCGGGTTTGACCACCTCGTCCACGCTCTCGGGCGGATAGCCGTAGCGCTGGTCGGGCAGCGTCGGGCGCGCCCACTTCATCTCCTCGAACGGGATGAAGCCCAGGCTGCCGTCCCGCAGGCCGATGGTGGCGCCCTGCTCGCTCGTGCCGGTCACGGCGGCCAGGCGCCAGCCGGGCATGCCGAGCGGAATCTCCAGGACATTGAGGTCGTCCTTCCAGGCGGTGGTGCGCACCTGACGGAAGGCCCCGCGCCAGCCATGCCGCCGGTCATAAGCGATGAGCCCGTCCTTCAGCGCCTTTTCCGCTTCCGCCTGCAATGTGGGGTCCAGCGTGGTCATCACCTGCAGGCCGCCTTCATAGAGCATGTCGGTGCCGTACCGGTCGGCCAGGAAGCGGCGCACCTCCTCGGTGAAATAGGCGGCGGTGACGGTCAGCGTATCGTGATGCTCCTTCACGCCCAGCCCTTGTGACTTGGCTTCCCGCGCCTGCGCGGCGGTCACGAACCCTTCGTCGTGCAGCCGATCTATGACCCAGTTGCGGCGGGCGATGGCCGCCGCCGTATGGCGTGTGGGATGATAATTGTTCGGCCCCTTGGGCAGTGCTGCCAGATAGGCCGCCTCGGACAAGCTGAGCTCGTTGAGCGGCTTGTCGAAATAGGTCACAGAGGCGGAAGCCACGCCATAGGCCCCCATCCCGAGGTAGATCTCGTTGAGATAGAGTTCGAGAATCTGGTCCTTGGTGAAGGCCCGCTCCATGCGGAAGGCGAGGATGGCTTCCTTGATCTTGCGCTCGATGCTGACCTCGTTGGTGAGGAGGAAATTCTTGGCCACCTGCTGGGTGATGGTCGAAGCGCCGACGGGCCGCCGGTCGGTGCCGAGATTCCTGATATTGGTCAGCACGGCGCGGGTCAGCCCCACGAAGTCGATGCCGTCGTGATGATAGAAGTTCTTGTCCTCGGCCACCAGGAAGGCATTGATGACCTGGCGCGGGATGGCCGAGACCGGGATGAACAGCCGGTCCTGCCGGGCATATTCGGCGATGAGCTGGCCATCGGCGGCATAGACGCGCGTCGAGACCGGGGGCTCATAATCGGCCAGCGCGTGATAATCCGGCAGGTCGCGGCCGAATTCGTAGAAGATGAAGAGGATGCCGCAGGCCCCCGCCACGGCTCCAAGAACCGTCAGGCCACCGAGCACGCCCAACCAGCGCAGCCAGCGCCGTCTGCGCGGGGCCGCGTCCCGATTTTCCGTAGCGTCGTCGTTACTTACGTCCCGCGTCATATTATTGTCTTCCACTCTACGAGCGGCAACCGAACCGCAGTCGGGCCCAGTGCAGCACGACAGTGTTGATTAGTCGTGAATCGTGGCCATTCTTTGGCGTTTCCGCCCGCGGCCGCGGTATCGTCCGGCCCTTCACATCATAGCACGGAACGGCCGACCCGCCCAGTTTGGCGCCCTCCCAGCCATCAGCCTTGAATGCGCGAGAAGAACTGGTCCGTGGCGCGCACGACACCGGCGGCGATCTGCGCCTGCCCCTCCCTGGAATACATGAACCGGGCGTCGGACGGGTTGGAAAGAAAGCCCATTTCGATCAGCACCGACGGCACGTCCGGCGCCTTGAGAACAACGAAGCCCGCAAAACGGTGGGAATTGGTGCGCATGATCAGCGACTTGCCGAGAGACGGCACCAGCAGTTCGGCGAATTCGGCGGAATAGTTCATGGTCTCGCGCTGCGCCAGGTCGATGAGGATGCTGCTCACGTCGTCCGACTCCCCGTCCAGGTTCACGCCGGCGATGATGTCGGAGCGGTTCTCCTTGCGGGCGAGCGCCGCCGCCTCCTTGTCCGAGGAGGTTTCGGACAGCGTGTAGACGGTGGAGCCGCGCACCTTGCTGTTGGAGATGGAATCGCAATGCAGCGAAATGAAGAGGTCCGCCTTGGCTTGACGCGCCACCTCCACCCGCGTCCTCAACGGCAGGAAGATGTCCGTATCGCGGGTCAGCACCACCGTATAGCGGCCCGTGGCCTCGAACTGCCGCTTCAGCTCCTTGGCGACGGCGAGGGTCACCATCTTCTCGTCCGGCCCCGTGGACCCGAGCGTGCCGGGGTCGATGCCGCCATGCCCGGCATCCACCACGATGATGCGCTTGCCATGCACCCGCGGCGGCGGGGTGATGGCCGGCTGGGTGGTACGCAGGCGGAAGGACGGGTCCCGGTCCGGCCTGTTGATGCCCGCCAGGAAGGTTTTCTTGCTCGTCGGCTTGAGGTCGACCACGAAGCGGGTCGGATAATTGCCCTGCGGCGGCAGCGTGAAGATCTGGGCCGCCTCCGCCGGGCCCGAGAGGTCCAGCACCACGCGGGAGGTGTCCGCGGTGAAGCGGCCATAGCGGATATTCTCGATCAGCCCGCCCGGCTTGATGGTGCGGTCGTCGACCGACCACTGAAGATGCTCGAAATCGATGACCATGCGGTACGGGTTGGCCAGGGTCATCACCTGGTAGTCCGCCTTCTCGGTCATTTCGATAACGAAACGGGTGCGCTCGGGCGTGGCGCCCACACGGACCCCCGTGACGGACGGTGCCGCCGCTGCGGCACTGCCCCACACCAGCAACACGCACATCCCCCAGAGAAATCGCCAGAGACCCCTCAAACCCGGCTGAGCTCCACACAACATGATGAACCGACGCTGGAATCCTAACTATATATGGAAAATTTGCAACAAAACCTGTGAATTACGGTGCGGAAAGCGGCTGTAATTCCCCACGCGTGCACCTATAGGCCATCGACAAGGCGCGAAAAACCCCCAAATCGCGATGCGATTGCCGATGAGGGGATATAAATGATTGTATCTTAACGTCACCTGTGGCTATTTAGGGACATTGGGTTTTTTCGGGTCCGGTCTCCTGAGGCCGGTCCCACAAGGTTTGAGGCAAGCTCTCGCCATATCGCGGAACCCGCGAGCAAGCGACTTCTGATTTTGTCAGGAACTTGACGCCAAGCCTTTTCAACGCGGACCGTGAGGGTTTCTCACGGGTCGGACTAGTACTTAAATGATCGCAGCACGTCAAACGATCGAAGCACGCCGTAACACGCTTTCAATGCACTGCACCCGCCATGGCCGGACCGGCCCTGGCCGGCTGGCGGTGAGCGCGTCTTCGGCGTTGCTCCGGGTCCCGGCGTGCATTTTCAGAACATCAGCATTTCAGGCCGCCCCCGGACACCCGGCGGGCAGCCTCAACGGAGTCACGCGGCATTATGCCAAAACGCATGCTTATCGATGCGGCCCACGCGGAAGAAACGCGGGTCGTGGTGCTCGACGGCAAGAAGTTGGAGGAATTCGACTTTGAGTCCAGCACCAAAAGACAACTCAAGGGAAACATCTATCTTGCCAAGGTAACGCGGGTCGAACCGTCGCTGCAGGCCGCCTTCCTGGATTATGGCGGCAACCGGCATGGCTTCCTGCCCTTCAGCGAAATCCATCCCGACTATTACCAGATCCCGGTCGAGGACCGGCAGGCCCTCCTCAGCGAGGAGGCGGCCCAGCACGCCGAGGACGAAGCCAACGACGAGGGAGAAGCCAAGGCGGCCGCCAGGCGCCACGACGAGGGCAAGGACGACGCCTCCGGCGAGGATGACGGCAATGGCCACGGCCCCGTGGAATCCCTCGGCCAGGACGACGAGCTGGAAGAGGTGCGCGCCCCCAAGCCGCGCCCCCGCCGCAATTACAAGATCCAGGAAGTCATCAAGCGCCGGCAGATCCTGCTGGTGCAGGTGGTCAAGGAGGAACGCGGCAACAAGGGTGCGGCGCTGACCACCTATCTCTCGCTGGCCGGACGCTATTGCGTGCTCATGCCCAACACGTCGCGCGGCGGCGGCATCAGCCGCAAGATCGCCAACCCGGCGGACCGCAAGCGCCTGAAGTCCATCCTCTCCGAGCTCGACATGCCGCCGGGCGTCGCCTGCATCATCCGCACGGCGGGCACGCAGCGCACCAAGCCTGAAATCCGCCGCGACTATGATTACCTCATCCGCCTGTGGGACCAGACGCGGCAACTGACGCTCAAGTCCATGGCCCCGGCCCTCATCTACGAGGAAGGCAGCCTCATCAAGCGCGCCATCCGCGACATCTACAGCCGCGAGATCGACGAGGTGCAGGTGGAGGGCGAGGCCGGTTACCGCACGGCCAAGGATTTCATGCGCCTCTTGATGCCGAGCCACGCCAAGAAGGTGCAGCACTATACGGACCGCATCCCCCTCTTCCACCGCTATCAGGTGGAGGCGCAGCTCGATTCCATGTTCAATCCCGTGGTGGAGCTGAAATCCGGCGGCTACATCGTCATCAATCCGACGGAAGCGCTCGTCGCCGTGGACGTCAACTCGGGCCGCGCCACGCGCGAGCACAATATCGAGGAAACGGCCTACAAGACGAATCTGGAAGCCGCCGAGGAAATCGCCCGGCAGCTGCGCCTGCGCGACATGGCGGGCCTTGTGGTCATCGACTTCATCGACATGGAGGACAACCGCAACAACCGCGCCGTCGAGAAGCGCATGAAGGACTGCCTGAAATCCGACCGGGCGCGCATCCAGGTGGGCCGCATCAGCCATTTCGGGCTGATGGAGCTCTCCCGCCAGCGGCTGCGCCCCGGTGTGCTGGAGGCCAGCACCCAGCCCTGCACCATCTGCCATGGCAGCGGCATCGTGCGCTCGGTGGAAAGCTGCTCTCTCCAGATCATCCGTATCCTGGAGGAAGAAGGCATCCGCGGACGCAGCGCCATCATCGCCGTGCATGTGCCGGTGGAGGTCGCCCTGTTCCTCCTCAATGAGAAACGGCGCTACATCACCCAGCTCGAAGAGCGCTTCTCGGTGGAAATCCGCGTTCATGCGGACAGTGACCTGATCGCCCCCAACTACCGTCTGGAGCGCATTGCCGCCCCGGCGGATGCCGAGGGCGCGCCCGAGGGCAAGCCGGAGCCGGCCGAAAGCCGGCCCGAGCCTCAGGAGCGGGAAAAAGCCGCCGCCGCCGAGAGCGACGAAGACGATCAGCAGCAGGCGGGCGAAAGCCGCTCCAAGCGCCGCCGCCGTCGCCGCCGTCGCCGCGGCAAGGGCCAGCCGGAGGGCGATGGCGCCGAGACGCAGGTCGCCGCCCAGCAGCCCGAGGACGAGAAGACGGAGGTAGCGGAAGAAGCGGAGACGACGCCGGAAGAGGCCGAACAGCCGGCCGAGACCGAGGCCGGGGACGGCGAGAAGAAGCCGCGCCGCCGCCGCTCGCGCAGCCGCCGCAAGCCCCAGGAGGGCCAGGTGGAAGAGACCGCCGCCGACGAGGCACAGGCCGCAGCCGAGCCGGAGCCGGCCGGGACTCCTGCCGAAGCCGAGGCACCGGCTGAAGCCGAGGTCCCTGCCCCGGCTGAAGCATCGGAGGCAGAGCCGCCGGCCGAAGAGGAAAAACCCAAGCGGCGCCGCGCACCCCGCAAGCGCAAGACGAAGGAAGAGAAGGCCGTAGAGGACGCCGCAGCCGCGGCTGCGGCCGAAGCCGAGAGCACGGCTGAGGTTGAGGTTCAAACCGAGGCCCCGCAGCCCGAGGAGACTCCGGCTCCCGCCGCCGGGGAGGAGCCGGCCCAGGAGGCCGGGCCCGCCGGGGAAGAAGTGCCGGAACCGGCCGTCATGGAAGACGGGAACGCTGCGGCACCAGAAGAGGCTCCGGCCGAGGACGGCCAGCCGGAGACCACGCCCAAATCCGACAAGCCGGCCCGTCGTGGCTGGTGGCAGAGGGCCAAGAGCGCGCTGGAATAGGACGATCCGGCCCGCTCAGGCGGGCGGTTCCCCCGCATTCACGGGCAGTTCATCGCCTGCCGATATTGTATTTTCGTGAGTCTCCGCCACTTTGTTGTAAAGTGGCGGAGGACTTTTCCGCGGAATCGGACAGGCAGTACAGGTTCAGGCGTGATGATATCCGGGACGACATGGCGGAAACTCCTCAAGTGGCCGGTGATGCTGCTCGCCCTGGCGTGGGCGGCCGTGCCGGCCCAGGCGCAGCAGGCCCAGCTCATCCGCGATTCCGAGATCGAGACCATGATCCGCGACTTCGCGCGCCCCATCTGGGAAGCGGCGCGGCTCGACCCGGATCATGTGGAAGTCTATATCGTTCAGGACCCGACGCTTAACGCCTTCGTGGCGGGCGGCCAGCGGGTCTTCGTCAATACCGGCCTCATCACCGCCGCCGACACGCCGAACCAGATCATCGGCGTGCTGGCCCACGAAACGGGCCATATCACCGGCGGCCATCTGGCCCGCGCCCAGGACGCGCTGAAAGACGCCTCAACGCTGGCCATCGTCTCCATGCTGGCGGGCGTTGCCGCCGTGGCGGCGGGCGGCGGCGATGCGGGCGCCGCCATCCTCATGTCATCGAGCGAGTTCGCCGGGCGCAACTTCCTGGCCTACTCCCGCACACAGGAATCCAGTGCCGACCAGGCCGGCCTCAGCTTCCTGACCAAGACCCATCAGTCCGCCAAGGGTCTGCTCGATTTCTTCCGCAAACTGCAGGCCGAGCAGAACCTGCTGATCGAAGGCAAGGTCGATCCTTATATCCAGAGCCACCCGCTGACGCAGGATCGTATCGCCGCGCTGCAAACCGCCGCCGAAGCCTCGCCCTACTGGGACGCCAAGGACACGCCGGAGAATATCGAGAAACTGGAGCGCGCCAAGGCCAAGATCATCGGCTATACGGAGCCCAAGAAGGCGCTGGAGAAATATTCGGCTGACGACAAGTCAATGCAGGCGCGCTACGCCCGTGCCTTCGCATATTACCGGCAATCCTTGACCGACGATGCGCTGACGCTCATCAACGGCCTCATCGAGGAGCGCCCCAAGGACCCCTATTTCTATGAGCTCAAAGGGCAGATCCTGTTCGAGGCCGGCCAGGCGGATGCCGCACGGGAGCCGCTCTCCAAGGCCGTGGGCAACCTGCCCAACGAGCCGCTTTTGCGCATGCTCTATGCCCGCGCCCTGCTGGCCCATGAAGACAAGGCCGGGGCGGAACAGGCCATCATCCATCTCAAGGCGGCCACCCTCGTGGACAATGAGGACGCCGAGCTGTGGCACCTCATGGCGCAGGCCTACCATATCACCGGCAACGAGCCGATGGCCGACCTCTCCACCGCCGAGGAATATCTCCTCACGGGCCAGTCCGCGCAGGCCGTGCAGCTCGCCAGCCGGGCACTGAGGGGCCTGGAGCGCGATACGCCGAGCTGGTGGCGGGCCAACGACATCGTTTTCATCGCCGAAAGCAACGGCGTGGGCCAGAAGCGCCGTGACAGAAGATAATCACAAGCAAAGGACAGAGGACGTGAACACGCCCGGAAGATCAAAAACCACGCCCATCCTCTGGGCGCTCGTCATCGTCATGGCTCTCCTTCTCGGTGCCATCCTGGTGCGCCAGCCGGGGCTTCTCACCGCCTCGTCCGCCGACGACCTGAAACAGTCGGAAATGCAGGACGTGGTGCGCAGCTACATCATGGAGAATCCCGAGATCATCGCCGACGCCATAGACGAGCTGCGCCGCCGCCATGCCCAGGCCGAGGAGGACCAGACCCGCCAGCAGATCGCAAAGCGGCAGGACGATATCTTCAACGACCCGGCCTCCGTGGCCACCCGCGAGGCGGGCGACGTGGTCAATGTCGCCGAGTTCTTCGACTATAATTGCGGCTATTGCCGTCAGTCCCACGGGGACACCAAGAAGCTGCAGGCCAAGGACGGCGTGCGTTTCGTCTTCAAGGAGTTCCCCATTCTGGGTCCGGGGTCCGTGGAAGCGGCCAAGGCGGCCATCGCCTCCATCGCCCAGGGCCATGACAAATACATCGCCTATCATGACGCGCTGATGACCTATCCCGGCCATGTGGACGCAAAGGTGGCGCTGGACGTCGCCAGGGAGGTGGGCCTGGACGTGGACAGGCTGAAGCAGGACATGAAGGACCCAAAGGTGCAGGAGACCATCGACCGCAACATGGCGCTGGCCCAGTCCATCGGTGTCAGCGGCACGCCGTCCTTCGTGATCGGCGACGAGCTGGTGCCGGGTGCCGCCGGATATTCCCACCTCGAATCCATAGTGGACAAGAAGTCGGAGTCCTGACATCCGGCCGCTTTGGCCCCAGAATCGGATAGTGCGGACGCAGGGGCGCCGCTAGGCTTGGTGCAACAGACAGAGGATACCGCACCATGTTGGACCAACCCGCTCCCCTTCTCGAACCGGACGACCGCCATTGGCAGATCGTCGCCAGGCGCGATCAGGCCCATGCCGGTCGGTTCGTCTTCGGCGTGACCTCCACCGCCATCTACTGCCGTCCCGGCTGCCCCGCCCGTACGCCCCGGCGCGAGAATGTGCGCCTCTTCCCCTCACCCGTCGAGGCCAGGGCCGCGGGCTTTCGCCCCTGCAAGCGCTGCCGCCCCGACGAGCCGCTGTCCACCGATGCCGCGACCGTCGCCCGGGCCTGCCGGATCATCGAAGCGGGGATCGACTGGGGCGACACGGTGACCGACACCGACGTGGCGAACGAACTCAACCTCACCGCCGATGCCCTGCGGCAGGGCTTCAGGCGCTATCTGGGCGTCACCCCGCGGCAATATGCCGAAGCGCGGCGGCTGGACCGGCTGCGCAGTGCGCTGCATCGGTCCGGCGCCGTCACCCCCTCGGTCTATGATGCCGGATTCGCCGGGCCGCGCCGGGTCTATGAACTGGCGGATACGGCGCTGGGCATGACGCCCGCGCGCTTTGCCCGTGGCGGCGCGGGAGAGACCATCCGCTATGTGGTGGTGGAAAGCCCGCTCGGCCTCATGCTGGCGGCAGCGACGGAACGCGGGCTCTGCCGCCTGGCCTTCGGCGACGACGCGCAGGAGCTGACCCGACTCCTGAAAGAAGACTTCCAGGCGGCCACCCTGCGCGTGGGAGATGCGGCCATGGCGGAAACGGTGGCGGTTCTCCTCTCCCTCCTGGCGGGGGACAGGCCGGCCGCTCCCCTGCCCCTCGACATCCAGGCGACCGCCTTCCAGGCCCGCGTCTGGCGGGCGCTCATGGCCATTCCGCGCGGCGAGACCGTGACCTATGGCGAGCTGGCGCGCATCGTCGGCGCGCCGAACGCGGCACGCGCCGTCGGCGCCGCCTGCGGGCAGAATCCGGTGGCCGTGATCATTCCCTGCCACCGCGTCGTCGGCTCCACCGGCAAGCTTACCGGCTATCGCTGGGGGACGGAGCGCAAGCAGCGTCTGCTCGCGCAAGAAGGCGCTTTGGATTAATCTCACGGCATGAGTTTGACCGCCGAGATGCTTGAGACCTCCATCCGCAACGTCGCGGAGCGGGACGCGCATGTGCGCGAGGCCCTGCTCGCCGTCGGCCTGCCGGAGCCGCGGGGGCGGCCCTCGGGCTTTCCGGCGCTCCTGCGCATCATGGTGGCGCAGCAGCTTTCGGTGAAGGCCGCGGCCACCATTCACGGGCGGCTGGAGGCCCTGCTGGGCGAGATCACGCCCGCCAACCTGCTCGCCCAGCCGGACGAGGCGCTGCGCGCCGCCGGCCTCTCCCGCCAGAAGGCAGCCTATGCGAAAGCGCTGGCCGAGACCTGCGCCAATGGCGACCTGGATTTCTCCACCATCGGCAGCCTCAGCGACGATGAAGCCATTACGGTCATCTCCGGTGTGAAGGGTTTCGGGCGCTGGAGTGCGGAAATCTACCTGATGTTCTGCGAAGGCCGGCCGGATATCTGGCCCTCGGCCGACCTGGGGCTCCAGGCCGGCCTGCACCGCCTGAAGGCGCTGGCCGCCCGGCCGACACCTAGGGAAACCCTGACCCTGGTCGAATCCTGGCGCCCCCACAGAAGCGCCATGGCCATCTTCCTCTGGCATTATTACGCGAAGACCGCCGCGCCGATCGGATAACACACCTTCCCGAGCGCTGGCCGTCCTTCGACAAGCTCAGGACGAACGGTGATGATCTGGCAACCGTCATCGCGAAGCGGCTGTGGCGATCCAGAGCAGCCGGCCATGTCCGGGTCTCTGGATTGCCGCGTCGGCCTTCGGCCTCCTCGCAATGACTCTATTTAGATCAACCCCGCCAGCGGGGAGCTCGGATCGGCGTACATCTTCTTGGGCATGCGCCCGGCCAGGTAGGCCGCGCGGCCGGCCTGAACACCCAGCTTCATGGCCTTGGCCATGCGGATGGGGTCGCCGGCGGCGGCGATGGCGGTGTTCATCAGCACGCCATCGCAGCCCAGTTCCATGGCGATGGCGGCATCCGACGCCGTGCCCACGCCGGCATCGACAATCACCGGCACCTCGGTCTGTTCGATGATGATCCTGAGCCCAACGGGATTCTGGATGCCCAGCCCCGAGCCGATGGGTGCGGCCAGCGGCATGATGGCGCAGCATCCCATCTCCTCCAGGAGCTTGCACTGGATGGGATCGTCCGAGCAGTAGACCATGACTTCAAAACCGTCCGCAATCAGCTTCTCGGCGGCTTTCAGTGTCTCGGGCATGTTGGGATAGAGCGTCTTCTGGTCGCCCAGCACTTCCAGCTTGACCAGATTCCAGCCGCCGGCTTCCCGCGCCAGTCTCAATGTGCGCACCGCCTCGTCCGCCGTGTAGCAGAAGGCGGTGTTGGGCAGGAAGGTGTAAACCTTGGGGTCCAGGTAATCGACCAGCATGGGCTGGCCGGGCGTCGCCAGGTTCACGCGGCGGAGCGCCACGGTCACCATGTCGGCGCCCGAGGCTTCGATGGCGAGCCTGGTTTCGTCAAAGTCCTTGTACTTGCCGGTGCCGACGATGAGGCGGGACTTGAAGGTGCGGCCGGCGACCACCAGCGCGTCGTCATCCCGCGTGGTCCCGGCGGCCTTGTCGCCGCCGCCGATGAAATGCACGATCTCCAGCCGGTCGCCGGACTTGAGCTCCGTCTCGTCATAGGCCGAGCGCGAGACGATCTCCAGATTGCGCTCCAGCGCCACCTTGTCGCCGTCGAGCCCCAGCCTGGCCAGCATGCCGGAGACGGTCAGGCCGTCCTCGAACGTGTGACGCTCGCCATTGATTTCCAGTTCCAGCATATGCTGTATAACTCCTCAATTTGGCGCTGCGCGCCTTTCGGCTTTGCAACGCTCCTTACACGATTTATAACGAGACCAGTCGCGCAATTGAAAGGGCAAACCGCTGAAACTTTTTCAGTTTGCATGTCCTCACCATGGCGACATACATATCAGGAGGGGCGCTCCCGGGCCTTGACCGTCCGTGCCGAGGCCGCCCGCAAAAAAACACGAAAGAAACGGACCAGTTGAATGGACCTCGATAAAGAATTGATCCGCGAGCTGGCCGCTCTTCTCCAGGAGACCGGCCTCAGCGAAATCGAAATCGGCGAAGACGACAAGCATATTCGCGTCGCCCGAGGGGGCGCCACGGTGAACTCCGTGGCTCCGGCTCCTGCCGCCGCTGCGCCTGCCGCCCCCGCCGAGCCGGAAGGGCGCGGGCCTGTCGACCTGGCCAGCCATCCGGGCGCGGTCACCTCGCCCATGGTGGGCACGGCCTACATGTCTCCCGATCCCAATTCCCCGCCCTTCGTCTCGGTGGGCGACACGGTGAAGGAAGGCCAGACGCTGATGATCGTCGAAGCCATGAAGACCATGAACGCCATCCCCGCGCCCAAGGGCGGCAAGGTGACCCAGATCCTGGTCACCAACGAGCAGCCGGTCGAATACGACGAAGTCCTGATGATCATCGAATAGCATGTTCGACAAAATCCTCATTGCCAATCGCGGCGAAATTGCCCTGCGCATCCATCGGGCCTGCAAGGAGATGGGCATCAAGACGGTGGCCATCCACTCCACGGCCGACAGCGACGCCATGCATGTGCGCCTGGCCGACGAAAGCGTGTGCATCGGCCCGCCCAGCGCCACCCAGAGCTATCTCAACATGCCGGCGGTGATCTCCGCCGCCGAGATCACGGGGGCCGACGCCATCCATCCGGGCTACGGCTTCCTCTCTGAAAATGCGCGCTTTGCGGAAATCGTCAACGAGCACGGCTTCACCTTCATCGGCCCGACGCCGGAGCATATCCGCCTGATGGGCGACAAGATCAAGGCCCGCGAGACCGCCAAGGAGCTGGGCATTCCCGTCGTCCCCGGCAGCGACGGCATGGTGGAGGACCTGGCGGCCGCCAGGAAATTCGCCAGGGAAGCCGGCTACCCGGTGCTCATCAAGGCCGCCGCCGGCGGCGGTGGCCGCGGCATGAAGGTGGCGGAATCGGAAGCCCATATCGAAGAGGCGTTCTACGCCGCCCGCCAGGAGGCCAAGGCCGCCTTCGGCGATGATTCGGTCTATATCGAGAAATATCTCCAGTTCCCGCGCCATATCGAAGTGCAGGTGATGGGCGACGGCGAAGGCCATGTCATCCATCTGGGCGAGCGCGACTGCTCGCTGCAGCGCCGTCATCAAAAGGTGCTGGAGGAAGCGGGCTCGCCCGCCCTCAATGCCAGGGACCGCGAGCGCATCGGCAAGGTGGTCACCAAGGCCCTCTCCAAGCTCAAATATCTGGGTGTCGGCACCGTCGAGTTCCTCTACGAGAACGGCGAATTCTACTTCATCGAGATGAACACGCGCCTGCAGGTGGAGCATCCGGTCACCGAGATGATCACCGGCATCGACATCGTGCGCGAACAAATCCGCATCGCCAACGGCGCGCCGCTCTCCATCAAGCAGAGCGACCTGGAATATACGGGCCATGCCATCGAATGCCGCATCAATGCGGAAAATCCGGTGACCTTCCGCCCGACGCCGGGCCGCGTGACCGATTTCCACCCGCCGGGCGGCCTGGGCGTGCGTGTCGATTCCGCCCTTTATGCCGGTTACCGCATCCCGCCCTATTATGATAGTCTGATCGCCAAGCTGATCGTGCATGGGCGCAACCGCAACGAATGCCTGATGCGCCTGAAAAGGGCGCTGGAGGAATTCGTCATCGGCGGCATCGAGACCACCATCCCGTTGCACCAGAGGCTGATCAGCAACCCGGACTTCGTGAACGGCAATTACAACATCAAGTGGCTGGAAGCCTACCTGAAGGAGCATCCGGCCGAAGAGTAAACCGATCCGGGGGGTGGATACCTTCCATCCCTCGTCACTCGCCGGCTTGACCGGCGAGTCCAGAGTTCGTGGATTCGCCGGTCAAGCCGGCGAATGACGACTTGAAACAGTGTTGCATCCGGGAGTCTCAGATGCTGAAGCTGGAAACGGTTTTGCAGGCTTACGCCTATGGCATCTTTCCCATGGCGGAGTCGAAGGAGGACGAGGAGCTCTTCTGGGTGGACCCCGAGCATCGCGGTGTCATTCCGCTCGACGGGTTCCATGTGTCCCGCTCGCTGGCCCGCACGGTCCGCAAAGGCCGTTTCCAGGTCACGGTGGATAGAGACTTCAGGGGCGTGGTGGAAGGCTGCGCCGAATCCAAGCCGGGCCGCGAGGACAGCTGGATCAACGGACCCATTCTCGACCTTTATACGTGGCTGCATTCGGCCGGCTTCGCCCACAGCATCGAAATCTGGCGGGAGGAGCGGCTGGTGGGCGGGCTCTACGGCGTCTCGCTGGGCGCCGCCTTCTTTGGCGAGAGCATGTTCAGCCGGGAGACGGATGCCAGCAAGCTGGCGCTCGTCCATACGGTGGCGCGGCTGAAGGCCGGGGGCTACTGCCTCTTCGACACGCAGTTTGTCACGCCGCACCTGCGGCGCTTCGGAGCGGTGGAAATCCCCCGGTCCGAGTATCACCGGCGGCTGAGGGAGGCCCTGCCCCGCACCGCGGACTTCTATTCACTGTCGGATTCGGCCTCGCCGGAGTTGGTCTTGCAGTTGAGCACCCAGACGTCATAGACCGGATGCTCCAGCGCCGAGACGGCGGGCGTGGAGGCGAACATCCAGCCGGAGAAGATGCGCCTGGCCTCTTCCCCCGGAGGCACTTCGTCGATCTCCAGGAATGCCTTGGTCTCAGGCGGCTCCGTCGGCGGGCTGGAATGGCAGTAGCGCGCGGTGATGACCAGGTTGCCATATTCGATGCTGCTCCCCACCGGCACTTCCAGTTCCGTCACCCGGGCGCCGATCTTGTCCAACCCCCGCAGCACCACCACATCGCCCGAGGGCTCCGCCGGATCGCCGAAAAGGTCGTCCTGCGCGAGGGCCGGCATGGCGCCTCCCATGAAGAGAGCCGCAGCCAGGGCCAGCAAGCTGATGCTGACCCCTTTCCCCACCGTCACTCGCCGGCTTGACCGGCGAATGACAAAATTGAGGCGGGGGAGTGGCCTACTTCTTCTCATCCCCTCCGGTTCCCATCTGGTAGACGGCCTGGCCGAGCAGGCTCATCAGGTCCACCGAGCTCTGGGTGAACTGGATGCGCCCGCCGCGTTCCAGCATGTCGGGGCTGCCGCCGGGCTCGATCAGCACATAATTGTTGCCCAGCAGGCCGTCGGAGGTGATCTTGGCGCTGGAATCCTCAGGCAGGCTGATCTTCGGATCGATGTTCATGTGGACGACGGCCTGGAAGGTATTCTCGTCCAGCGTCTGCCCGACCACGGAGCCGACCTTGATACCGCTCACCCGCACATCCGAGCCGACGGTCAGGCCGTTGACCTGGCTGAAGGCGGCGGACACCTCATAGCCGTTCACCCGCCCAATATCGCTTGAGGAATAGGCATAGGTGAGGAACACGCCCGCCACAACGAGAACCACTGCGCCGATCAGCGCTTCGATAACGTTCGTCCTCATGGTCTCGCCTTCTCCTCCATTGTGGGGGCGAAATATCTCTTATTCGGGGCGCCAGGCCTCGTAGTCGCCGGTGCCCCGGGCGCGGGGCCGCGGGTCCGACAGGCTGCCGGGCGGGACATAGGCCGCCGCCGTGCCGGTCAGGTTGGGCACATGCGGCTTTTCCCAGTCCTTGATGACCGGCGGCTGCTCGGTGGGCGGTACGTCGGTGGTGTAATGCAGCCAGCCATGCCACTCGGGCGGCACGCGCGAGGCTTCCACGCTGCCGTTGTACAGCACCCAGCGGCGCTTGCCCTCCCGCTCGCGGTAATAGCGGTTGCCCTGGTCGTCCTCGCCGACAAATTCGCCCTTGCGCTTGGTGTAAACCCAGGTGCCGATGGTGTGGTCGCTCCACCAGGTGAAGAAATGGGACAGGAAACCGGACATAGGCAAATTCTCTAGTTTGATATTGGCCGGAATATGGCATCAGTTGGAGGGCGCGTCCACCCCTCCTTCGCCCCGGCGGCCCACCCGGCGGAAATTGACGAATCACGGCCTCAAACACCATATGATGAGTGGTTAACGAGTCGTTAACCCTATATATAGTATTTTGCCTTGAAGACGCTGGGATATTTACCTTAGGATCGTCAATGGACAGCGGCCGAAGCGACAACAAGACGGGCGACATCCGCACGCGATCGGCCGATAATGGGGCGCCGCGGCCAACCAGTGGCCCACAGCAATCAGCGGGAAGAGCATGCGCATAGACCGCCGTTTCACCAGCGCGAGTGAGTCCCCGTATGACGGAATGGAGTTCACCACCGTCAGCAGCGAGATTCGCAATCCCGACGGCTCGGTGGTCTTCCACCTGGATCGGGTGGAGGTGCCCGCCTCCTGGTCGCAGGTCGCGGCCGATATCCTGGCGCAGAAATATTTCCGCAAGGCGGGCGTGCCCTCGGCTCTCAAACATGTGGCCGAAGACGGCGTGCCCTGCTGGCTGCAGCGCCGCGTACCCGCCGGAGCGGGCGAAGAAAAGGAGCTCCAGGGCGGCACGGGCGGGAGCGAGACCGCCGCCACACAACTGTTCGATCGCATGGCCGGCGCCTGGACCTATTGGGGCTGGACCCACGGCTATTTCGACAGCGAGGAGGATGCCCGCGCCTTCTTCGACGAAACCCGCCACATGATGGCCCGGCAGATGGCGGCGCCCAACTCGCCGCAATGGTTCAACACCGGCCTTCACTGGGCCTATGGCATCGAAGGCCCGCCCCAGGGCCATTTCCACGTGGACCCGAAAACGGATGAGATGATGACCTCGCGGAGCGCCTATGAGCGCCCGCAGCCCCATGCCTGCTTCATCCAGGGCGTGAAGGACGACCTGGTGAACGAGGGCGGCATCATGGACCTCTTCACCCGTGAGGCCCGTATCTTCAAATACGGGTCCGGCACGGGCAGCAATTTCTCCTCCATCCGCGGGGCGGGCGAACCTCTGGCGGGCGGCGGCGAGTCCTCGGGCCTGATGTCGTTCCTCAAGATCGGCGACACCGCCGCCGGCGCCATCAAGTCGGGCGGCACCACGCGGCGCGCCGCCAAGATGGTGGTGGTGGACGCCGACCACCCCGACATCGAGGATTTCATCGAATGGAAGATGCTGGAGGAGCAGAAGGTGGCGGCCCTCGTCGCCGGCTCCCGGCTCACCGCCCGCACCCTCCTGGACGTGCTGGCCGCCTGCCAGGCCATGAGCGGCGACGAACGCTTCAACCCGGCGGAGAACGGCGCCCTCAAGCGCGCCATCATTGCCGCCCGGCGGGCCATGGTGCCGGAATCCTCCATCGAGCGGGTCATCCAGTTCGCCCGCCAGGGGGTCTCCCACATGGAGTTCCCGGAATATGACTGCGACTGGGACTCGGAAGCCTACCGCACCGTCTCCGGCCAGAATTCCAACAATTCGGTGCGCGTCACCAACGCCTTCATGCAGGCCGTTCTGGACGACAAGGCATGGGCCCTGAAGGCCCGCACCGACGGCCGGACCATGCGCACCCTCCCCGCCCGCCAGCTCTGGGAGAAGATCGGCCATGCGGCCTGGGCCTCGGCGGACCCCGGCCTGCAGTTTCACGACACCATCAACGAATGGCACACCTGCCCGGCAGGCGGGCCCATCCGCGCCTCGAACCCCTGTTCGGAATACATGTTCCTGGACGACACGGCGTGCAACCTGGCGTCCCTCAACCTCATGGCCTTCCGGCGCGAAGACGGCGGGTTCGACGTGGACGGGTTCCGCCATGCGGTCAGGCTGTGGACCATCGTTCTCGAAATCTCGGTGCTGATGGCGCAGTTCCCGTCCGAGCGCATTGCCCGCCTCTCCCATGATTATCGCACGCTGGGCCTGGGCTTCGCCAATCTGGGCGGTTTCCTCATGGCGTCCGGCATCGCCTACGACAGCGACGAGGGCCGGGCCACGGCCGCCGCCATAAGCGCCCTGATGACCGGCGAAGCCTATGCCGCGTCCGCCGACATGGCGAAGCATCTGGGCCCCTTCAAAGCCTTCGAGACCAACCGCGACGCCATGCTCCGGGTCATCGCCAACCACCGGCGGGCGGCCCATGGCGAGACATCGGGCTATGACGGCCTCAGCATCCCGCCCCCGCCGCTGGAGGCATCAGCCTGCCCCTTCCCCGAACTGGCGCGCGCCGCCGCCACGGCATGGGACAGGGCGCTGGAGCTCGGCCAGGCGCACGGCTACCGCAACGCCCAGGCCAGCGTCGTCGCGCCGACGGGCACCATCGGCCTTCTCATGGATTGCGATACCACGGGCATCGAGCCCGACTTCGCCCTGGTGAAGTTCAAGAAGCTGGCGGGCGGCGGCTATTTCAAGATCATCAACCGCTCGGTCCCGAAAGCCCTGAAGACGCTCGGCTACGGAGCGGCGCAGACAGACGCCATCTGCCGCTACGCCAGCGGCCACGGCACCTTGCGCGATGCTCCAAAAATCAATCACAACACATTGAAGGATATAGGTTTTACTCAAAGCCATATCGACGCCATCGAGGAGCATCTGCCCACCGCGTTCGACATCCGCTTCGTCTTCAACAAATGGACGCTGGGGGAGGATTTCTGCCGCCATGCGCTGGGCTTCGGCGACGAGCAGTTGAACGATCTCTCGTTCGACATGCTGGCGGCCATGGGCTTCTCACGCGAGGATGTCGCCGCCGCCAATCTCTATTGCTGCGGGGCCATGACGCTGGAGGGCGCGCCGGGGCTGAAGCCCGAGCACCTGCCCGTCTTCGACTGCGCCAATCCGTGCGGCGTCAACGGCAGGCGCTATCTCTCGGTGGACAGCCATATCCGCATACTGGCGGCGGTGCAGCCCTTTATCTCCGGGGCCATCTCCAAGACCATCAACATGCCCAATAGCGCCGGCATTGCGGATTGTCTGGAGGCCTACATGCTGTCCTGGCGGCTGGGGCTCAAGTCCAACGCGCTTTACCGCGACGGCTCCAAGCTGAGCCAGCCGCTGACCGGCAGCATCTTCACCGAGGTGAACGAGGACCTGCCCGAGGAAGCCGGCCAGGCGGAGCGCATTCCGGCCGTGGCCGAGAAGATCGTCGAGCGCATCATCGAGCGGGAGGTGGCCGCCGGCCGGCGCAAGCTGCCGCAACGCCGCAAGGGCTATACGCAGAAGGCCAGCGTGGGCGGCCACAAGGTCTATCTGCGCACCGGCGAATATGACGACGGGACACTTGGCGAGATCTTCATCGACATGCACAAGGAGGGGGCCGCCTTCCGCAGCCTCATGAACAATTTCGCCATCGCCATCTCCATCGGCCTGCAATATGGCGTGCCGCTGGAGGAGTTTGTTGACGCCTTCACCTTCACCCGGTTCGAGCCGGCGGGAATCGTGGAGGGCAACGACGCCATCCGCATGTCCACCTCCATCCTGGACTATGTGTTCCGCGAGCTGGCCATCTCCTATCTCGACCGGACCGACCTCTCCCACATGGAGCCGGGCGCCCCCTCGGCGACCGATCTGGGAGAGGCCAAGGCGCCCCTGCCCCCGGGCAAGGAGATCGCCGAACGGCTGGAGGACAGCGAGGCGGCGAACATGGTCATGAAAGCCGTGGGCTACGCCAGCGCGGGCTATACGCGGGGCGGCCTCAGGGTGCTCACCGGCGGCAAGACCTCCCATGCGGGCCCGCCCAGCACGCCGGAGCGCGGGCTGGGGCAGATGAGTGCGCGCATCAAGGGGTATGAGGGAGACCCCTGCCCCGAATGCGGCAACTTCACCATGCTGCGCAACGGCACCTGCCTCAGATGCGACACCTGCGGCGGCACCAGCGGATGTTCCTGAAAACGCTGACCGCACTAGGCCGTGTGGACAATTGGTCTTGGTCCATACTGGCGTCACCCTGAACTTGATTCAGGGTCCAGTCCTGAGCATCGCCGGCAGCATGATGCCAAACGGCAAGGCTCAGGAGTGGATGCTGAACCCAGTTCAGCATGACGGCGGAACAGACGACGGCTGGTTGTCCACAGAACCCAGCGTATGCCTGCGATTTTACGCAAAATTTACCGGTCGCCAGCATACTTCGCTCTCAATGGGAAATTGCTGACGTCAGTTGGGACATGCATGAGCGGAGGTAATAGCCGGGCCGTGGCGCAGCCCCCCACCCGGCTGGACGACACCTTGAAGGAAGGCGCAACGAAGGTCGACGCGACGTCGGTCATCGAAAGCCTGCCGATCGGCATTTTCGTCATCAATGTCGATGCCGCGGGGAGCCTCTCCTGGGAGATCGCCAATCCCATGTTCGACCGGCTGCTGGGCAAGCCGGAGCATGTTTCCTACGACCAGTTTCTCAACTCCACCGAGCTTTACGGCCAGATCCACCGCTGCCTGTCGGAGCGCCAGCCGGTGCGCTTCGAGTGGGTGAGGAAGGGCGAGCTGCATCCGACATATTTCGAATGCTCCCTCACCCCCCATTTCGATGCCGGGGACAAGGCCACCAGCATTCTCGGCACGGTCTCCGACCGCACCAAGGAAAAATGGGCCGAGCACCACATGCTGCACCAGGCCCTGCACGACAGCCTGACCAGCCTGCCCAACCGCGCCTCTTTCGATGAAATGCTGGAACAGGCGGAACAGCGCCGCCGGGGAGACCCGGACTACCGCTTCGCCGTCATGACGCTCAACGTGGACCGGCTGCAGAGCGTGAACGACAGTCTGGGGCATATCACCGGCGACGAGCTCCTGGTCTCGCTGGCCCGGCGCATCCAGAGCTGCGCCCGCCCCAATGACATGGTGGCCCGCCTGGGCGGCGACGAATTCGCGATCTTCCTCAATGGCTATGAGGACGAGGCGGACATCGCCTCCATCGCCGCCCGGATTCACAAGGCGCTGGAAACGCCGTTCAATCTCAGCACCGTCGAGATTTGCGCCAGCGTCAGCATCGGCATCGCCATGTGCGAGGATGCGCATTCCACCGCCGAGGATGCGCCACGCGACGCCCATCTGGCCATGTACCGCGCCAAGGCGCAGGGCCGTGGCCGCACCGTCTTCTTCAAGGAAGAACTGCACAGGCAGACGCGCTCCCGGCTGCATCTGGAAGTCAATCTCCGCCAGGCCATCGAAGAGAGGCAGTTCTCCCTGGAATACCAGCCCATCGTCTGCCTGAAGACCGGGCGCGTTCCCTCCGTCGAGGCGCTGGCCCGCTGGGAGCATCCCAAGCTCGGCCCCATCTCGCCGACGGATTTCGTCCCCCTGGCGGAAGAAACGGGCATGATCGTCCATCTGGGCGCCTGGGCCATGGACGAGGCCTGCCGCCAGCTCCGCGAATGGCAACAGACCATGCCCGAGACCGCGCCGGAGCAGGTCTGCGTCAATGTCTCCAGCCTGCAGTTGATGCGCGAGGAATTCGTGGACGAGGTGGTGGAAACGGTGAAACGCCACGGCCTGCCGCCTTCCGCCCTCAAGGTGGAGGTGACGGAGTCCATGCTCATGGAAAGCCCCGATACCGCCGCCAAGCTTCTGGGCCGCATGCGCGAACACGGCTTCACGCTGGCCATGGACGATTTCGGCACCGGCCATTCCTCCCTCTCCTATCTGCAGGAGTTCCGCTTCGATGTCCTGAAGATCGACCGCTCCTTCGTCTCCCACATGATGGAAAGCCGCGAGAGCGACAAGATCGTGCAGGTGATCACCACCCTGGCCCAGACCCTCAACCTGGAAGTGGTGGCGGAGGGTATCGAGACCCGCGAACAGCTTGTCCGCCTGCAGGCGCTGAACTGCCAGTATGGCCAGGGCTTCTACTTCTCCCGGCCGCTGACCGTCACCACGGCCGGGGATTTCTTTGCCGGAAGCGTGCCGCTAATCCTCGGCTGAACAACTTCCCCCTCCATCATAAGGGGGTAAACCTTTGAGATGATTTCGCTTATACTCAGCGCAACAACGCAGGAGGCTCGACATGACAGAGGGCGCCCACAATCACACCGACCAGGACCGTATCCAGGACTGGTGGCGCATCGCGCCGATGCTCTTCTTCGCGGTGATCGCCTATTTCGTTCTCTGGCTGCTGTTCATCGGCGCCCTGCTGCAGTTCATCTCGGTCGCCGCGCAGGGCGAGAAGACCGAGCAGGTGAGCGTCTTCAACCGCCGGGTCCGCCAGTATCTCATCGAGATTTTCGACTATCTGACCTACCGGCGGGAAGAGATGCCTTTCCCCTTCGGTGATTTTCCGTTCAGCGACAGCACGGAGGGCGCGGCGGAGCCCGCCTCTCCCGCCAGTCCGGCCCCCAAGGCCGCGGAGCCCAAGGCAACACCTGCCGCAACCACCCCGCCGCCCGCTGCCAAACCCAGGCCGGCGCCCCGCACCAAACCGGCGGCCACAAAGACCAAGCCTGCCGCCGCCAGGACCACGGCTCCCAAAACCGCAAAACGGGCAACAACGGCCAAGACAACCGCTGCCAAAAAACCCACGACCGCCCGGAAACCCGCCGCCGCCAAACCCAGGAAGCCCGCCGCCAAACCAACCCCGCCGCCCAAGACAAACGGGGATGCTTCTTCGGAAGGCTAGGCGATCCTCCGTTACGGACCCTGGCCATTACCCGGCATTCCCGCATTCCGCGGCCCGTTTGAGGAGGAATGCCTTCTCCCGGGCGTTGCGGCTGAGGGCGGCCGCATGCTCGAACTGCGCCCGGGCTTCCGCCCGCCGCCCGGCTCGGAGCAGGCAATCTCCCCTGGCCGCCGGCAATGGCGCGTAGTCACGCAGGACGCCGCCTGCATCGATTTCATCGAGAAGGGCCAGGCCGGCCTCTGGCCCAAAGGCCATGCTGTGGGCGACGGCGCGGTTGAGATCGACCACCGGCGACGGCATGACTACCTTCAGCCGGTCGTAAAGCGCCGCGATGCGCGCCCAGTCCGTCTCCTCCGCGCGGCGGGCCCTGGCGTGACAGGCGGCCAGCGCCGCCTGCAGGGCATAAGGGCCATCCGCGCCGCCCAGCTTCTCCGCGCGCTCCAGCGCCGCCA
>Ga0164243_10002975_pt1 | contig 27416 bp, 26 predicted proteins | sample OricompcompostOP_FD_108781 | JGI IMG/M metagenome (GOLD analysis project Ga0164243, IMG submission 108781) | Organic Plus compost microbial communities from Emeryville, California, USA - Original compost - Organic plus compost (OP) | ecosystem: Engineered > Solid waste > Mixed feedstock >...
CCTTGCCTTCGTCGATGCCGGCGGGAATCGTGACGTCGACCTCGCGGCCGTCCGCCAGGGTCACGCGCGCCTTCCCGCCCTTGGCCCAGGTGGCGAAGGGAACGGCGGCCTCGATGCTGACATCCTGGCCCGGCCGCGGCGGCGTGCTGCTGCGGAAGCCGCCGCCACTGCGCGGGGGCTCGCGGAAGCCGGCCGTGCCGCCACCGAAGAGATTGGAAAAGAGATCTTCCGCCGAGAAGCCGCCAGCGCCCGCGCCCGCCTGCCGGCCACCGCCGCCCCCCCAGGTGAACGTCTCGAAGCCTTCGTGGAAACCGCCCGCCCCGGCGCCCCGGCCGCGGTTGGCGAAGCCCTCGAAGCCCTGGAAGCGCGGCTTGCCCTCGGCGTCGATCTCGCCGCGGTCGAACTGCGCGCGCTTGGCCTCGTCGCCCAGCAGCTCATAGGCCGCATTGACCTCGGAAAAGCGTTCCTTGGCCTTCGGATCGTCCGGATTACGGTCGGGATGGTACTGCTTGGCGAGCTTGCGGAACGCCTTCTTGACGTCCGCCGCCGAGGCCGACTTGGCCACTCCCAGAACTGTGTACGGATCGCGCATTCGGACCACTGCTCCCCGGGAAGGCCGTGCGCCTTCCGTTTCTCAGGTCCATATGGAGTGATGTTGCTGAAATGCAACGCCCGTCAGAGGGCCGCCGAGGTCGGCCGCAGGTCGGCGATCTTCCACTGGCCGTCGGCATCCTTGCACGCACGGCCCGACAGCTCCACTTCGCGGCCTTCCTCGACCTGGTGCGCGGTGAAATCGCGGCAGGTCTGGCCGCCATTGATGACGGCCGCGGATTTCGGCGCGAACGCGCCACGGGTGCCGGTTTCCGGATTGGCCCACGGCACCGGGGGGCCGGCTTCGGTGCTGGTCAGCGCCAGGCCGAGTGCACCACGGGCATAGTTCCAGTCCGAGGAATTGAGGGTAACGCCACCACCGGGGGCTGCGGCACTTCCGGAATCCGCCGTGCTGATGCTGCCGACAGGCGGGGGCAGCGGGGCGCTGCTCACCTCAGCCGTCGGCGCCGCCATGGTGGTGGACTGCACGCTACCGGTGGTCTGCGGCTCGTCGCCACTACCGCCCAGCATGCCGAGACTCATGCTGCAACCGCCGAGCGCCAGCGCCAACAGAATGGCACCGCCGGCACGTAGGAAGACGGGACGCGCCGCACAGGATCGGCTATAGAGACGGTGAGGTACACGAAGCTTCATCGACACCGCAGCACAATGCATCAAACAGACACCAATGGACACCCGGGAACGTTAATGTCCGGTGACTCGCCGCCGGACAGCAACCCATTTGCCCTGTTTTCCCGCTGGCTTGCCGAAGCCGGGCGTTTGGAGATCAACGATCCGAACGCGATGGCACTTGCGACAGTGGATGCGGATGGACTGCCCGACGTGCGGATCGTCCTGTTGAAGGCCGTGGATGACCACGGCTTCGTCTTCTACACAAACACCGAAAGTCAAAAAGGTGTTCAACTTGAGGCGACGGGTCGCGCCGCCTGCGTTTTTCACTGGAAAAGCCTGCGTCGCCAGGTGCGCGTGCGCGGCCCGGTGTCGCGCGTGAGCGACGAGGAGGCGGATGCCTATTTCGCCACCCGCCCGCGCGGCAGCCGCATCGGCGCCTGGGCCTCCGAGCAGTCGCGCCCGCTGGCCCGCCGCGAGGAGCTCGAAGCCGCCGTTGCGGCGGTGACTGCGCGCTACGGTGACGGCCCGATCCCGCGCCCGCCCCACTGGACCGGCTTCCGCATCGCGCCGCTCTCGATCGAGTTCTGGCAGGACCAGCCCTCCCGGCTGCACGACCGCTTCGTGTTCCGCCGTCCGACGCCCGACGCGCCCTGGTCAACGGGCGCGCGGCTGTTTCCCTGAAGAATCCGGATCACCATGCCGTCCAACGAACGACGCACGCTTCTCCTCACCGGCGCCTCGCGCGGCATCGGCCACGCCACCGTCAAGCGCTTCTCGGCGGCGGGCTGGCGCGTCATCACCTGCTCGCGCCACGCCTTTCCCGAGAACTGCCCGTGGGCGGCCGGCCCGGAGGACCATCTGCAGATCGACCTCGCCGATCCGCAGAACACGATCGAGGGCATAGCCGAGGTGCGCAAGCGGCTCGACGGCGGTGCGCTGCACGCGCTCGTCAACAATGCCGGAGTCTCGCCCAAGGCTCCCGACGGCAGCCGCCTCGGCACCATCGAGACGGCGCTGGAAGACTGGCAGAAGGTTTTCCAGGTCAACTTCTTCGCGCCGGTCATGCTGGCGCGCGGGCTGGCCGAGGAACTGCGCCAGGCGCATGGCGCGGTGGTCAATGTCAGCTCGATCGCAGGCTCGCGGGTGCACCCTTATGCGGGCTCGGCCTACGCCACCTCGAAGGCGGCCCTGGCCGCGCTGACGCGCGAGATGGCGGCCGATTTCGGCCCGCTCGGCATCCGCGTCAACGCCATCGCGCCGGGCGAGATCGACACCTCGATCCTTTCACCGGGCACGGAAAAGCTGGTCGAGCAGTTCCCGCTGCGCCGCCTCGGGCGGCCGGAGGAAGTCGCCAGCGTGATCTACTTCCTGTGCAACGAGCCGTCGTCCTACGTCACCGGCGCCGAGATCCACGTCAACGGCGGCCAGCACGTCTGAGCGCCGCCACGGTCACGGGCAAGGGGCGCGCCCAGGGGATCAGGCCGCGGCGGTGTTCTTATCGGCGCCCTCGCCGGCCTTGGCCGAACGCACGACGGTGTGGAAAGCCTGGATCGGGTTCGGCTCGCCGATCAGGAAGCCCTGAATCTCGTGGCACTGCAGGGCGCTGAGGAACAGGCGCTGCTCGGGCGTTTCCACGCCCTCGGCCGTCACCGGCACGTTGAGACCACGGCCCAGACCGACAATGGCGCGGATGATCGCCTCCGACTGCGGGTGGCTTTCAAGGCGTGCGATGAAGGAGCGGTCGATCTTGATACGGTCGAAGGGGAAGGCCTGCAGATAGGCCAGCGACGAATAGCCGGTGCCGAAATCGTCCATGGCCACGGAGGCGCCGAGCACCTTGAGGCCGTTGAGCACGGTAAGCGCACGGTCGAAATCGTGGATCAGCACGCTTTCGGTGATCTCGAGTTCGAGGCGCGCCGGATCGAGCCCGGTCTCCTCGAGAATGCCGCGGACGGTATCGACCAGATTGCCGTGCTGCACCTGGACCGGCGACAGGTTGACCGCGATGGTCAGCGGCTTGTCCCAGCTCGCCGCCTCGGCGCAGGCCGTGCGCAGGACGAACTCGCCAAGCTCGATGATGAAGCCGGTCTCTTCCGCCGCCGCGATGAAGGTGGTCGGGCCGATCAGGCCGCGCGTCGGATGCTCCCAGCGCAGCAGTGCCTCGAAACCTGAGATCTCGTCGGAGGCCGTCCGCGCCTGGGGCTGGTAGTGGACGCAGAATTCGCCGCGGGCGAGCGCCTGGCGCATTTCACTCTGCAGCGTGCGGCGGTCGCGCAGGGCGAGGTCCATTTCCGGCTTGAAGAAGCGGTAGGAGCCACGCTCCTCCTGCTTGGCGCGGTAGAGCGCGGCATCGGCGTTTCCGTGCAGCACCTCCGCCTCGGTTCCATCCTGCGGATAGATGGCGATGCCAATGCTCACCCCGGCGCGCAGCATCACGCCGCCGACCTCGATGTCCTTGGTGACGGCCCGCTCCAGCCGCTCCGCCAGTTCGGAGGCTCCGGAGGGCTGGGCCATGCCGTGCTGCATGACGACGAACTCGTCGCCGCCGATGCGCACGAGGATTTCGCCGGGCTTGAGCACGGCCTGCATGTCGCGCGCCACCGTCTGCAGGAACTGGTCGCCGGCCTGGTGGCCGAAGATGTCGTTCACTTCCTTGAAGCGGTCGAGGTCGAGGCAGAGGATCGCCACTTCCTCGCCCTCGCGCTCCGCGCGCAGCAGGCCATCGCGCAGCGCCTCGCTGAAGAAGGCGCGGTTGGGCAGGCCTGTCAGCGCGTCGTGATAGGCCATGTGGTGGATGCGGCGCTGCGCGGCGCGGCGCTCGCTGAGGTCGCGCACGGCATAGACCCGGCGGGTGCCGCCGCGGAAGGGCACGTCGCGCGCCACCAGTTCGACCGGAATGAGCACGTCGAGTTCGGAGCAGATCTCGGCTTCCATGGGGAAGCGTTCGAGGTCGTTGAGATCGATCTTGTCGTCGACCAGGAAGCTGGCGAAGCCGCGCCCGACGAGCGCGGCGACCGGGGCGCCGATCAGCTTCTCGAAGCTGACATTGGCGTCGACGATGGTGTCGCCGTCGCAGAGCACGATGCCTTCCACCGAGGCATCCGCGAAGGCGTGCAGCCGCGTCTCTTCCTCGACCTGCTCCTGCTGGAGCTTGCGGTCGACATAGATGCACACCAGCGCGATCGTCAGCAGCGTGAAGGTGACCACGGCGATCGCGACCGCCAGGACGGCGCTGTCCACCGCGCCGGGCTCGACGCCGAGCGAGGGATCGGGCGTGACGGTGAGGCCCGACATGGCGACGAAGTGCAGCGCCACGATGCCGAGGAAGAAGGCGCCCGTGCCGACCGCCATGCCGGCGCTGCGGTCGTTGCGGGCGAAGCCCGCCCCCAGCAGCGCGACCATCATCAGCAGCAGCGGCGCCATGACGGACGCCGTCAGCGGCACCAGGTCCCAATGCAGGGTGCCGGGCAGTTCAAGCGCCGTCATGCCGATGTAGTGCATCAGGGTATAGCCGATGCCGGCGATGGCGCCGCCGACCACCATGCTGGCCGCGCCGGGCAGGAGCGCGATCCAGAAACCCGCACCGCCCACGACAACCGCGAGCACGAGCGAGATCAGCGTGGGCGCGATCTCGTAGCCGACGGGGACACCGGCCTGGTAGGCGAGGATGGCGACGAAATGGGTGGCCCAGACGGAGGCGCCGCCGGCAAAGGCCGCAAGGCCGAGCCATGTCGCGCGCGTGGAGCCCGCCGTATCACGGGCGCGCTGGAAAAGCCGCAGCGTGGTGACGGCGCCGACGAGGCAGACAAGAGCCGCGATGACCGTCAGGCGCCAATCGTGCTGGTACGCGATGCAGGAAAACACGCGATACATGGGATTGCCCTCCCCCCAGGGACGCAAACCCAATGACCCAAATTCTATGTAGAATCCTTAATCCGATGGCTTGGGATTGTGCCTTTCGTGCAGATTTGCGTCAGAGCCAGCGTTTCCAGCGGAAGAACAGGAACGGCAGGACCGAAGAAAGCAGCATGGCAAGAAGCGCGAGCGGGTAGCCATAGGTCCAGCTCAGCTCGGGCATGTTGTGGAAGTTCATGCCGTAGGCCGAGGCGATCAGGGTCGGCGGCATCAGCACGACCGAAACCACCGAAAACGCCTGCACGATATCGTTCTGCTCCAGCGTCACCATGCCGAGCGCGGCATCGAGAATGAAGGTGATCTTGTCCGACAGGAAGGTGATGTGGTCGAGCACCGAGCGCACGTCGCGCAGCATGGTGCGCAGCTCGGCGCGGGAATCCTTGCTGACCGACTTCTCGCTGGTGTCGGCCGAGAGGAACAGCAGGACGCGCGAAATGCTGACCAGGCTTTCCCGCGCCATGGACAGCACGCCGCCCTTGCGGCCGATGGCGCGCAGCACGGCGCGGTAGTTGCGGCGGCGCGTTGCGCGGACGACGTTCTGCTCGAAGACCCATTGCGAGATCTCGTCCACCGACGCGCCGATCTTCTCGGTGAGGTCGGCGGCGCGATCGATGATGACTTCGAGCAGCCCCATCAGGGCCGCCTCGCCGTTCTTCGGGGGCGTGCCGGAGCGGCGGATCTGCAGGCTGTAGGCGGTGAAGGCGCGCAGCTCGTCGTGGCGCACCGTGACCAGGCGGTTGCCGGCGAGGATGCAGGTGACGGCGGCCACATGCGGCTTCTCGCCCTCGGCGTCGGCCACCAAGGTCATGGTGAGGTAGCGCGCGCCGTTCTCGATATACATGCGGCTCGAACTCTCGATCTCGCTCATCTGCTCGATCGAGGGCACGTCCACGCCGACGCGCTGCTCGACCATGGCGTCCTCCTCGGAGGTCGGGTTGAGCAAATCGAGCCAGACGCAGCTTTCGGGCAGGCTTTCTCCGTGCGGCTCGTCCGAGACCACCGCACCGCTGCGAGAGGTATAGGCCGTCAACATGCCCCGATACCCCGCTCAGACGTCGTCGAGCGGTTCGACGCCGGTGGGCTTGCCGGAGGCGTCGGTGGTGATCTTCTCCACCCGCGCCTCGGCCGCCTTGAGCAGGCTGTCGCAATGCTTCTTGAGGGCATCGCCGCGCTCGTAGAGCGCGATCGAGGTCTCCAGCGGCACGTCGCCGCGCTCCAGCGCCGCGACGATCCGCTCGAGCTCGGCGAGCGCGTTCTCGAAGGAGAGGCCGGCGACGTCGGCGGTGCCTTCGGTGGTGGGGCGTTCCTCAGCCACGCATCAGCTCCGTGACATGCGCGGCCACCGAGCCGCTCAGCCCTTCGAGGTCGTAGCCGCCCTCGAGCACCGAGACCAGACGGCCCTCGCACAGCTTCTCGGCCTTGTCGCGGATCTGGCGCGTCACCCAGGCGAAGTCGTCCTCGACCATGCGCAGGCTGGCCAGCGGGTCGCGGACATGGGCGTCGAAGCCGGCCGAGACGATGATCAGCTCCGGCTTGAAGGTGTCGAACGCGGGCAGGATGTGGTTCTCGAAGGCGTTGCGCAGCTCCGAGCCGCCGTCGCCCGGCGCCAGCGGCGCGTTGAAGATGTTGCCCTCGCCCGTCTCGCTGCGCGCGCCGGTGCCCGGATAGAGCGGCATCTGGTGGGTCGAGGCGTACAGGACGCTCGGGTCGGAATAGAAGATTTCCTGCGTGCCGTTGCCGTGGTGGACGTCGAAATCGACGATGGCGACGCGCTCCAGCCCATGCTTCTTCTGCGCGTGGCGGGCGCCGATGGCCACGTTGTTGAACAGGCAGAAGCCCATCGCGCGCTGGCTTTCGGCATGATGGCCCGGCGGGCGGCAGCCGACGAAGACGTTCTGCGCACGGCCTTCCATCACCGCGTCGATGCCCTTCAGCGTCCCGCCCACGCCGCGCAGCACCACCTCCCAGGTGGTCGGCTCCATCACCGTATCGCCGTCCAGATAGACGTGCCCCTCGTTCGGCCGCACCTTCTCCAGCGCGTCCACATAGGCATCCGTGTGCGCGTAGCGGGTGACCTCGACCGGCGCGACCGGCGCGGTGTCGCGCTGCAGGCCCTTGAAGGCTTCCTGCGACAAGGTGGCCTCGACGGCGCGATAGCGGTCCGGGCGCTCGGGATGGCCCGCCGGCGTCTGGTGTTCAGCAAAAGCGGAATGATGGATATAGAGCGTGGACACGGCGTCTCCCGTTGCTGTCTGGTGGGGCGGAGCAGACACCGGGGGAAAGGCGATGTCCACCCCTGCCTGCCCTGACTTGATGCGGCGTCTGACTTATAACGTTTCCATGACCGAGAACGCTCCGAAAATCGTCACGCGAGTCCTCCCCGCCTCCTCCGTCGACACCGCAGCCGAAATCCTCCGTGCCGGCGGGCTGACGGCCTTCCCCACCGAGACCGTCTACGGCCTCGGCGCCGACGCGGCCAATGGCGAGGCGGTGGCCAGGCTCTACGCCGCCAAGGGCCGCCCGCGCTTCAACCCGCTGATCGCCCATGTCCCCGATCTCGCCGCCGCCGAGGCCATCGGCCGCTTCGACGACCGCGCCCGCCGCCTCGCGGAAGCGTTCTGGCCGGGACCGCTGACGCTCGTCCTGCCGATCGCCGAGGATTGCCCGGTCTGCGACCTCGCCCGCGCGGGGCTCGAAACGGTGGCGCTGCGGGTGCCCGCGCATCCGGTGGCGCAGCATCTGCTGCAGGTCTTCGGCGGCGCGGTCGTCGCCCCATCGGCCAACCATTCCGGCCATGTCAGCCCCACCACGGCCGGCCATGTCGTGGCCGATCTCGATGGCCGCATCGACCTGGTGCTCGACGGCGGGCCGACGCAGGTGGGCGTGGAGAGCACGATCCTGGCCTGCCTCCCCGACGCCGAGATTCGCCTGCTGCGCCCCGGCGGCACCTCGCGCGAGGACATCACCCGCGTGCTCGGCGAGCGCATCAGCTCGGCGCGCCCGTCAAAGGATCCTGTGACGGCGCCGGGCATGATGGCCTCGCACTACGCCCCCCATGCGCCGGTCCGGCTGGACGCCACCACCGTGCAGCCCGGCGAGGCGGTGCTGGCCTTCGGAGCGGCGGTGCCGGGCATGGAGCAGGCGGTGGCGCGCCTCGACCTCTCCCCCACCGGAGACCTGACCGAGGCCGCGGCGAATCTCTTCGCCTATCTGCGCGCGCTGGACGACCTCGAGCCGACGGGTATCGCCGTGGCGCCGATTCCCGCCGAGGGGCTCGGCGAGGCGATCAACGACCGCCTGCGCCGCGCCGCCGCGCCCCGGTGAATTTTGGGCGTTCTTTTCCGGCAAAGGCTCCACTAGTCTCGCGCCATGATCAATATCCTGATCGACAAGATCGCCGCGCTCGTGGGCACGGAGCATGTGCTGCACGCCCCCGAGGCAATGGCGCCTTTCCTGGCGGAGCGGCGCGAGCTGTTCCACGGAACACCCCTGGCCGTCGTGCGGCCAGGCAAGACCGCCGAGGTTGCCGCCGTCGTGCGGCTGGCGGCGTCGGAGGGCCTCACCATCGTGCCGCAGGGCGGCAATACCGGCCTGGTCGGCGGCGCGGTGCCTGATTCCAGCGGCCGCCAGATCCTGCTGTCGCTGCAGCGGCTCGACGCCATCCGCGAGGTCGATGCGGATGGGAGCACGATCACGGTCGAGGCCGGCGCGACGCTCGCGAAGGTGCGCGCCGCGGCGAAGACTGCCGACCGGCTGTTTCCCCTCAGCCTTGCCTCGGAGAAATCCGCCACCATCGGCGGCAATCTCGCCAGCAATGCCGGCGGGCTTGCCGTGCTCGCCTACGGCAATATGCGCGACCTCGTCCTCGGGCTCGAAGTGGTGCTGGCGGACGGCCGCGTCTGGAACGGCCTGCGCAAGCTGCGCAAGGACAATTCCGCCTACGACCTGCGCGACCTCTTCGTCGGTTCGGAAGGCACGCTCGGCATCATCACCGCGGCGGTGCTCAAGCTGGTGCCGCGCCCGAAATGCGTCGAGACAGCCTTCTGCGGCGTGGATTCGCTGCCCGCCGCCCTGGCCCTTTTTCGCCGCGCCCAGAGCAGCGCACATGGCACGCTGACCTCCGCCGAGCTGCTGCCGCGCATCGGGCTGGAATTCGTGCTGGCGCACGCGCCGGGCGCGCACGACCCTCTGCCCATCCCCTGCCCCTGGTACGTGCTGCTGGAGGTGTCCTCGCCGGCGCCCGAAAGCGCCATCCTGACGGACATGCTGTGCGACGCCGAGGAGACGGGCGAGATCCGCGCCGCCGTGATCGCCCAGTCGTCCGAGGAGCGTGCCGCGCTGTGGATGCTGCGCGAGCGCATGTCCGACGTGCAGCGCGAGGAAGGCGGCTCGATCAAGCACGACGTCTCGGTCGGCGTGTCCGACATCCCGGCCTTCATCGAGCAGGCATCTGCCGCGGCCAGGCGGATCGTTCCGGACTGCCGGCCGGTCCCCTTCGGGCACATCGGCGACGGCAACATCCACTTCAACATCAGCCAGCCCGTGGGGGCCGACAAACAGGCCTTCCTCGACCGCTGGGGCGAGATGAACGCCGCCGTGCACGAGATCGTCGCCGGCTTCGGCGGGTCGATCGCCGCCGAGCACGGCGTCGGCCGGCTGAAGAACAATCTCCTGCCGAGCTTCAAGGGCGAGGTCGAGATCGACCTCATGCGCCGGTTGAAAAACGCCTTCGATCCGAACAACACGCTCAACCCTGGCGTGCTGCTTCCCAATCAGCGTTAACGCCGCCTCAATCCGGCTGCGGGAAGACTTAAGCCTGCGCTCACTCCGGCCAAGGCCATGACCACCAGCGATTGCGTTTTGCCAGCACCTGTCTCGCTTGAGCTCCTGCAGGACGCGCTCGTTGCCGCGAACATCAACCCGCGGACTGGCCTCGCCACGGATTATCTCAACCATTTCAACGAAATGGTGATGCTGCTTCGGCTCTATCCGGACAGTCCCGATCTGCGCGAGGAGATTCTTGGCTGGGAGCCGCGCTCCTATGCGGAGCACTTCCATCAGACGGGTTTTCGCGACAAGGCGCTGGCGCTCGACGCCTACCACGCCGCGCCGCGTGCGCTTGTGAAGATGCTCGACGTGCTGGTTGCGGAGATGGACACGGTCCTGCTCGAAGCCCAGGGCACGGTTGCTGCCGGGCCAGATGGTTGCGACACAGGTGCGGTGCTCGCGGAATGCGCGGATATGGTAGGAATTCTCCTCAACCGCGCCGGAGCCCTCATGAACGGCCATCTCGACGCCAGCGACGCCGCCTTCGAGCCCGACGACGCCCAGGCCGCCATCGACAGCCTGTTCGAGGGCCGCTGACTTATGGGAGACCGGCCCCAGATCGGAGTGAGCACCGCTGTTTTCCGCGATGGCCGCGTGCTTCTGGCCCAGCGCGGCACCGGCTCGCTGCGCGGACGCTGGTCGCTGCCGGGAGGCCGCGTCGAGCACGGCGAAACCCTGATCGAGGCGGCGCTGCGCGAACTCGACGAGGAAGTGCTGGTGAAAGCCGACATCGTCGACCTCGCCGGAATCGTCCAGGTCATGCCCCGCTCCGACGGCTTCCATTACGTGGTGCTGGCCTTCGCCGGGATCTGGGTTTCCGGCGAGCCGCAGATCACGACCGAGGCCAGCGACATCCGCTGGGCCGACCCGGTGACGCTCGACAACCTCCATGTCACCGACGATCTGCACCGCATCGTCGCCCGCGCGGCCGAACTGGTGAAGGCATGACCAAGCGATCCCGTTCCGCCTCTCTCCGTGGTCTCGGACTGGCGGTTCTCCTCGGAGCGTCGAGCATGGTCCCGGCGCGGGCGGCCCCCGCCTCGTTTGAGACCAACATGCTGCAGCTCGCCGAAATTCTCGGAGCGCTGAACTATCTGCGGCCCCTGTGCGGCGCCGACGACGGCGCGAACTGGCGCGCCAAGATGTATGAGCTGATGACCGCCCAAGCGCACCATGAAGGCAGCCGCGAGAAGCTGGCCGGCGCCTTCAACACCGGCTACCGCGCCTACCAGACCACCTACCGCTCCTGCACGCCCTCGGCGCGGCTGGCGATCCAGCGCTACCTTTCCGAGGGCGCGCGGCTGGCGCGCGACATCGCCGCGCGGCATGGAAATTGAGCCGGTGGAATTAACCCTTTCTTGAATATGATCCGACGCCACGGCGTCATCGTGTTAGCCTCATATCCAAGATCCGAGAATGGGCAGGATATGAGCCACTTCTTTTCCGACGAACACGACCCTGCCGACCGCAAGAAGTTTTCGGAGGAGCGCTTCGCCGCGCTTTCCTACCTCTCGGAGGCGTGGGAAGAGGCCGTTCTCGATGGCCTGCCGACCGAATGCGTCGCCCAGGCGGCGCTGTTCCGCGCCATGACCGAGCTGGTGGAGCGCTTCGGTGAGGACGCCACGGCGGGCTTTGCCGACGAGCTGGGCGAGCGTGTGCGCCGCGGCGAGTTCACGCTCAACATCATCCACCAGTAATCGGCGCCGGGTACCGGCTTCAGAGAAGCCGCTCGAACATCGCGTCGGCGAAGATCACCGCACCGAATCCCATCAGGGCCAGCCCCGAGAAGATGTTGGTCAGGTGCAGGCGGTGGGGCGTGATGCGCATGCGGTGATGGCTGACGAAGGCCGACACAGACAGCCACCAGCACAGCCCGCCGACCAGGACGCCGGTGACGACCGTCAGCGCGGCGCGCACGCCGTGATGCGAATCCTGCAGGTCTTCCAGCCCGCTGAACATGGCCAGAAAGCCGAACAGCAACGCCGGATTGGTCAGCGACAGGAAGAAGGCCGCGGCCGCGGCCCCGAACGTGCCGAGCTTCTTCTGCGCGGCGGGCGCGCGCTCCGGGTGCGGCGTGCGCATGACGATGATGCCGCCGAACACGATCAGCAGCAGACCGCCGAAGATCTTGAGCATGAAGGCATGCCCTTCGATCAGGTCGGAAATGGCGGAAATGCCGAAGGCGGCGACGGACGCGTAGAACAGGTCGGCAAGGAGCGCGCCGCACCCCGAGGTGAAGCCTTCCCGGAAGCCGAAGCGCACGCTGCGCTGGATGCACAGAATGTTGACCGGCCCGATCGGCGCGGATGCAGCAATGCCAATACCGATGCCGGCGGCGGCAAGCCCGAAATCCACCACGTCCTAGCGCTCCGAAATCCGGCCCTGGTATCCGCCCGCCTTGCTCACTCATTTCCTCCCCGGCACTGCGCCGCGCGCACCCTAGGCCCTAATGCGGGGCCAGAGAACCGCCTGAAGCCGGAAAAGCGGCAATAAAAAGGGAGAGTTCGCACACAATTGCGAGCCGTTCCCGGGAGCCGGAAAAGGCGCCCTTCCCGCCCGCAAAATCGCTCGCGAAAATTTTTATGTCCGGCGTTGGAACAGCTTAGGCGCGCTTCCTCACGAATCGTCGCCAGCGTAATTGCATAGGTTATTTACGGCTGTGGAAAACCTGCCACAATATCGCCATAGGGCGTCCTCATCCGTGGGCCATGTATGAGCAAGTCGTTGATCGAGAATGGAAATTTATTTTCCAGCGAGATCGATCGCACACATCTGCTCACCCTGAGACATCCCTCTCCCCGAGAGGCCGCCCAGGAGATTTCGACCCTCCAGGAACTGCTTGCCGCGAGCGCCCGCAACCCCGACGATCTGGCGGCGCGTTTCGCTGCGGCGGTGATGTCCTTGTGCGGCGCGCAATCGGCCGGTTTCAGCCTTGCCGACAATGGCGGCATGGCTTTTTCCTCGCTGCGCTGGATTGGCCTCAGCGGGGTCGCCGCCAAGGTCACCAACCGCCGCCTGCCGGCCGGCACGACGCCCTGCGCCATCGCGCTGGTGCAGAACGAGCCGATCCTGCTCGCCCGCCCCGAACGGGCCTATCCGGACATCGCGGTCGAGGATGTGCCGCTCTGCGAGTTCCTGATCGTCCCCCTGCCCGCGCGTCCCGGCGTTCCCACCGGCACACTGTGGGTGGCGATGCATGACGAAAGCCGCGAATTCACCCGCACCGAGGCGGAGCTTCTGACCCGCTTCGCCGACATCGCGGCCTCGTGCTGGAGCGCCGCCCGCACCATGCAGGCGAACGACGAGATGCTGCGGCAGAAGGACATGCTGATGCGCGAGGTGAACCACCGCGTCGCCAACAGCCTGCAGCTGACCTCCAGCACGCTGCGCATGCAGGCGCATCAGGAGAAGAACGCCCACACCCGCGCCGAGATCGAGAAGGCGGCGCTGCGCATCGCCGCCATCCGCCATCTGCACCAGCGGCTGCACACCAGCGGCGACATGGAACATGTCGAAATCGCCAACTATCTCCGCGACCTCTGCCTCGACCTGACCAAGTCGATGTCCATGGACATCCAGAGCGGCAAGCTGCGCGTGGCCTTCGACTGCGCCTCGGCGCTGCTGCCCACCGACTTCGTCTCCAAGATCGGGCTGATGACGACCGAGCTCGTCATCAACGCGCTCAAGCACGGCTGCGCGGGCGACGCCTGCTCGGTCGTGGTGGGCGCGGAGATTTCGGAGGGCCGCCTGGTGCTCAGCGTCACCGATGGTGGCCCCGGCCTGCCCGGCGGCTTCGACATCAACCGCACCGAGGGCCTCGGCATGCGGGTGGTGCTGTCGATTGCCAGCAGCCTCGGCGGCAGCGTCGAAGCGCGCCCGGGCTGCGAGCACGGCGCCATGTTCATCGTCAGCCTGCCGCTGCCCGACGGCGTGCCCGAGCCCGGCGCCAGAACGGCCAACGCCGCCTGAGCGGCAGGTCAGGCGCGCAGCGTTTCCATGAAGCGCACCGGCTTTCCCGTGGCGGACGTGACCAGTTCGCCCTCCCACATCACGCGGCTGCCGCGGATCACCGTACCGATCGGCCATCCCGTGACCTCGAGGCCGTCATAGGGCGTCCAGGCGCAGCGCGACGCGATCCAGGAATTGGTGATGGTCTGGCGGTGGGCGAGATCGACCACGGTGAGATCGGCGTCGTAGCCGACCGCGATGCGGCCCTTTTCCGCGATGTTGAAGATCCGCGCCGGGCCGTGGCTGGAGAGATCGACGAAGCGCTCGATGGAGAGGCGCCCGGCGTTCACGTGGTCGAGCATCAGCGGCACGAGCGTCTGCACGCCGGTCATGCCGGACGGCGATTCCGGATAGGACTTCGCCTTCTCCTCCAGCGTGTGCGGCGCGTGGTCGGAGCCGAGCACGTCCACGACCCCCTGGTTGAGGCCCCACCAGACGCCGGCGACATGGTCGGCCGAGCGCACCGGCGGGTTCATCTGCACCTTGGTGCCCAGCCGCGCGTAAGCCTCGTCGGTCAGGGTCAAATGGTTCGGCGTCACCTCGACGGTGGCGACGTCCTTGTGGCCGGCGAGGAAGCGCATCTCGTCGGCGGTGGTGATGTGCAGGACGTGGATGCGCGCGCCGGTCTCGCGGGCGATGCGCACCAGGCGCTGCGTGCAGATCATCGCCGCCTCGACGTCGCGCCAGACCGGGTGGCTGGCCGGATCGCCCGGCACACGCAGGGATTTACGCTCGTTGAGGCGCGCTTCGTCCTCCGAATGAAAGGAGGCGCGGCGGCGGATCACCGACAGCACCGCGCGCACGCCCTCGTCGTCGTAGACCAGCAGATCGCCGGTCGAGGAGCCCATGAACACCTTCACCCCGGCGCAGCCCGGCAGGCGCTCCAGCTCGGGCAGGTCGCGGGCGTTCTCGCGCGTGCCGCCGACGAAGAAGGCGTGCTCGCAATGCATGCGGTTCTTCGCCCGCGCCAGCTTGTCGGCCAGGGCTTCCGCCGTGGTCGTGGTCGGGTTGGTGTTGGGCATTTCGAAGACGCCGGTGACGCCGCCCATGACGGCCGCCAGCGAGCCGGTCTCGAGGTCTTCCTTGTGGGTGGCGCCGGGCTCGCGGAAATGCACCTGGGTGTCGATGACGCCGGGCAGGAGATGCAGGCCCGTGCAGTCCACGCGCTCGCCTGCATCGTGGCGGGACAGGTCGCCGATGGCGGCGATCTTCCCCCCGCGCACGCCGATATCGGCGCGGTGGACGCCGTCATGGTTCACCACGGTGCCGCCGGTGAAGAGGGTGTCGAAGCTCTCGGTCATGGTCTGCGTGCCCTTGTCCATGCGTCACCAGCGGCTTACGTTTCGCCGCGCATCCGCGCAAGGATTCATCGCCCATGAAAGCCGCCTGGCTTCCCGCCCGCACACTTCTGCACGTCTCCGGAAAGGACGCCGCCCACTTCCTGCACAACCTGCTGACCAATTCGGTGGAGGGGCTGACGGAGGGCGAGGCGGCCTATGCCGCGCTGCTGACCCCGCAGGGCAAGATCATCGGCGACATCTTCGTGCTGGCCCGCGCGGACGGCTTTCTGCTCGACGTGCCGGTGGACCGCGCGGCCGAGCTGACCAAGCGCCTGACGCTCTACAAGCTGCGCGCCGCCGTCACCATAGCCCCGGTCGAGAACGGCCGCGTGCTGGCGGTGTGGGATACGGACGCGCCCCCGCCCGGCGCCTGCGCCGATCCGCGCCTCGCCGAACTCGGCTTCCGCCTTCCCGTCGAAACGCCGGACGCCCCCGTGGCCGCCGAGGCGATCGCGTCCGACGCCGAATGGCACGCCCACCGCATCCTGCTCGGCGTGCCCGAGGGCGGGGTGGACTTCCTCTACGACGACGCCTTCCCGCACGAGGCCGATCTCGACCAGCTGAACGGCATCGACTTCGCCAAGGGCTGCTATATCGGCCAGGAGATCGTCAGCCGCATGGAGCATCGCGGCACCGCCCGCACCCGCACCGTGCCAGTGACGGTCGAGGGCGCCGCCCCGCCGCCCGGCACGGAAGTTCGCGCCGGCGACAAGCCGGCCGGCGCGCTCGGCTCCTCCGCGAATGGCCGTGCGCTGGCCCGGCTGCGGCTCGACCGTGTCGAGGACGCGCTTGCGGCCAATGACGGCCTCAGCGCCGGCGAAAGCGCGCTTGCGCTGGCTCCCAAGCCCGCATGGGTCCGCTTCCGCTATCCCGGCGAAGGCAGTGCGGCGGAGGCCGCCTCGTGAAGCCTGCCCCGCCCCGCGCCTGGCAACGCATGCTGTCGGGGCGGCGGCTCGACCTGCTCGATCCCTCCCCGCTCGATGTCGAGCTTGAGGACATCGCCCACGGGCTGGCGCGCGTGCCGCGCTGGAACGGGCAGACCTCGGGCGCGCACATCTTCTCGGTGGCGCAGCATTCGCTGCTGGTGGACGACATCGCCCGCGTGCTGAAGCCCGACCTGGCGCCGCGCTGGCAGCTCGCCGTGCTGCTGCACGACGCGCCGGAATATGTGGTCAGCGACATCATCAGCCCGTTCAAGGCGGTGCTCGGCGATGGCTACAAGGCCGTCGAGAACCGCCTGCTCACCGCCATCCACCTGCGCTTCGGCCTGCCTGCGGAAATCCCCGAGGTGCACCGCAAGGTGCTGAAGCGCGCCGACCAGGCCGCGGCCTATGTCGAGGCCACCCAGCTTGCCGGCTTCGAGCACGCGGAAGCGCTGAAATTCTTCGGCAAGCCGGTCGGCGTGCCGGCGACGCTGGACCTCACCCCCTGGCCCGCCAACGTGGCCGAGAAGCGCTTCGCGGAACGCGTGCGCGCGCTACTGCCGCAATGAGCGCGTCGACGCCCCTCGAAATCAACCTCACGGCCGCCGTCGCCGCGGTGGACGGGGTGACGCCCTCGATCCTGGTGACGGGCGGCGGCAGCGAGGCCGGCCTGCCGTCCGGCCCGTTCGATCCGCTGGCGCACCGCACCTTCGACATGGGCCTGCGCTCCTTCGTGCAGGAGCAGGCCGGGCTGGCGCTTGGCTATGTCGAGCAGCTCTACACCTTCGGCGATCGCGGTCGGCACACGCGGCCGGGCGATTCCGGTCCGCATGTCGTCTCGGTCGGCTATCTGGCGCTGACCCGCCCCTTCGACGACGAGCGCGGCGAGGAAGCTTCCGGCGCGAGCTTCGTTCCCTGGTACAATTTCTTCCCCTGGGAGGACTGGCGCACCGGCGCGCCCGACATCCTGGAGGCCATGCTGCCGCCGCTGAAAAGCTGGGCGGCGCAGGCAAAGTCGCCGACGCGGGGCCGCGGCCTCGGTCTTCAGGGACGCCTGCGCTTCGCCTTCGGCGACGACCTGACCTCGTGGGACGAGGAACTGGTGCTCGACCGCTACGAACTGCTCTACGAGGCGGGGCTGGTGGGCGAAGCCCGGCGCGACGGCCGTGAGAGCGCGCTGGCGCGGACAAGCCTGCCGGCCCTCGGCCAGACCATGCGCTTCGACCACCGGCGCATTCTCGCCACCGCGATGGGCCGCCTGCGCGCCAAGCTGAAATACCGCCCGGTCATCTTCGAACTGATCGACGAGGAATTCACGCTGACCGAGCTGCAACGCGTGGTCGAGGCCATTTCCGGCCGCCACCTGCACAAGCAGAACTTCCGGCGGCTGGTCGAGGCGGCGGCCCTGGTCGAGCCCACGGGCGTCACAGAAGTGCGCACCGGCGGGCGCCCTGCCCAGCTCTTCCGCTTCCGCCACGACATCCTCGCCGAGCGCCCGGCTCCGGGCCTGCGGCTCGGCCACCGCGGCTAAAGCGTCAGACGCCTTCGCGCGGAAGCTCCCAGCCCTTCACTCGGTAGAAGATGTGGTCGCCCAACCGCTCTTCCTTGACCATGCTGCGCGCCCAGCGCGGGCGGACATAGGTGGCGTGGTAGTGCGTGGCGTCGCCGACGTCGGGCAGGTAGACGCCCTTCTCCAGCACATCGGTGGCGATGGTCTCGGCGAGCTTCCAGGAATCCTTGTCGAAGATGCGGTCGGAGCGGCCGTCGCAGGCGAAGGAGAACTGGCAGCGATTGCGCCAGTTCTTGTTCTGGTAGACGACGCCGCAGACATCGCTGGGATATTTCCCAGAGCGGACGCGGTTGAGGATTACCTGCGCCACGGCATATTGACCGCGCTCGGGCTCGCCGCGCGCCTCGAAATAGATCGCCTCGGCCATGCATTTGCGGGCGCGCGCCAGCTCCTTCTCCGGCACCGCCAGGCGGCGGCTGAATTCGAAGCCCCGCCCGCTCTCCACCAGGTTGCGCGCGGCCATGGACAGCGCCGGGCTGAAGTCGACCGGCATGGCGGCGATCTGGATCGGCAAAGCGTCGGTCGCGGGCGTGGTCAGCGCCAGGAACGTCGCTTCCGGCGTGCCGCCGTCCTTGGGCACGACGAGCGCGGCCTCGGTGAGGGTGGCGCCCTCGGCCGGCGCCTCGGGCGAAAGCGTGGCCGGCTGCACGCGGGCGGTCATGGTGTCGAGGCGGGTGTCGCCGTAGAGGGCGGTCAGGGTGTTGCGGGCAAAGCGCGCGGCAATGCGCGGCGGCAGCGGCGGGCGCACGGGCGCGGCCTCTTCCTCCGGCTGCGGCACATAGGGTGTGCGCTCCACCGGAGGGGCATCGCTGACGGTGTAGCCGAGGCCGCCGGTGCGGGCGCCCGGCAGCGCCATGCGGCCAGCGTCGAAGCTCTCGATGCCGGGCAGGACATGCGCCTCGGCGGGCGTGGCCAGGAAGTAGAGCCGCCAGCGCTTGGCGCTGGAGGTGTGGATCGAAGCCTGCGCGGCGGCATCGCCGAAGGCGGCGACGCTCGGCCAACTCAACAGGGCGATGACCGCGAGGGCCAGGACGCGGCGACGGTGGCCACGACGACGGCGCGAACGCAACATGACGAACGCAACTCCACACGCGGCCGCGTCAAACGAAGACAGCGGCCAAACGGCAACATCCGAAGAGTTATCGTTTCTTAAGGTTGAGAAGGGGTTAAACGCGCGATTTGCGCCTCTTCCTGAAGCGTAGCGCGCTCTGCGCCGCCGCCAGCCGCGCGATCGGAACGCGGAAGGGCGAGCACGAGACATAGTCGAGCCCGACCTCTTCGAAGAAGCCGACCGAGAGCGGATCGCCACCATGCTCGCCGCAGACGCCGAGCTTCAGATCGGGCCGCACCGTGCGGCCCCGTTCGCTGGCCATGCGGATGAGTTCGCCCACCCCCTCGCGGTCGATGGAGGTGAACGGATCGGCCGGCAAGACGCCCTTCTGCATGTAGGCGCCGAGGAAGGTGCCCGCGTCGTCACGCGAGATGCCGAAGGCCATCTGGGTGAGGTCGTTGGTGCCGTAGGAGAAAAACTCGGCGCTCTGGGCAATGTCGCCCGCGCGCAGCGCCGCGCGCGGCAGCTCGATCATGGTGCCGACGTGGTAGGCAAGCGTGATGCCGGTTTCCTCGGCCACGGCGGCGGCGGCCGCATCGATGCGCTCGCGCACCAGATCGAGCTCGCGGCGGGTGGCGACCAGCGGCACCATGACCTCGATCATCGGGCTGAAGCCGTGGCGCTTCTCGACATCGGCGGCGGCCTCGAAGATCGCGCGCGCCTGCATGTCCACGATCTCGGGAAAGGCGATAGCCAGCCGGCAGCCGCGGAAGCCGAGCATAGGGTTGAACTCGTCGAGCTCGCGGGCGCGGCGGCGGAGGCGGTCGGGCGAGGTTCCCATGCCGGCCGCGATGTCCTCGATATCGGCATCGCTCTTGGGCAGGAATTCGTGCAGCGGCGGATCCAGCAGGCGGATGGTGACCGGCAGGCCCTCCATCGCCTCGAAGATCTCGGCAAAATCGCCGCGCTGCACGTCGAGCAGCTTTTCCAGCGCGGCGCGGCGGCTGGCCTCGTCCTCGGCCAGGATCATCTCACGCACGGCGCGGATGCGCGCGGCATCGAAGAACATGTGCTCGGTACGGCACAGGCCGATGCCCTCGGCGCCGAAGGCCCGGGCGGTGCGCGCGTCGCTCGGCGTGTCGGCATTAGCGCGCACACGCATGCGGCGGATATCGTCCGCCCAGCCGAGCAGCGTGGCGAAGTCCTCCGGCAGATCGGGCGCGCTCATCGAGGCGATGCCCTCCAGCACCTGGCCTGCACTGCCGTCCAGCGTGATGACGTCGCCCGCCTTCAACGTCATGCCGCCGGCCGACATGGTGCCCGCGCGCTCGTCGAGGCGGATGGCGCCCGCGCCGGTGACGCAGGGCTTGCCCATGCCGCGCGCCACCACGGCGGCGTGGCTCGTCATGCCCCCGCGCGCGGTGAGGATGCCGACCGCCGCACGCATTCCGTGAATGTCCTCGGGGCTGGTCTCGACGCGCACCAGGATGACGCGCCGCCCCTCGGCGGCCAGCCGCTCGGCCTCGTCGGGCGAGAACACGATCTCGCCCCAGGCTGCGCCCGGCGAGGCCGGCAGACCGGCGGCGATGACGCAGCGCGCGGCGTCGGTGTCGATGGTCGGGTGCAGGATGCGGTCGAGCAGCATCGGGTCGATCCGCGCCACGGCGTCCTCGCGGCTGATGATCCCGGCCTGCGCCAGGTCCACCGCGATGCGCAAAGCGGCGCGGGCATCGCGCTTCTGCGGCCGCGCGCCGAGCAGCCAGAGCTGCCCGCTCTCGACCACGAAATCCACTTCCTCGGCGTCGTGGAAGCTCTGCTCCACCACCGGCACCAGCGCCTTGAGCGCCTTGGCCGCATCGGGCGAGACCTCACCCAGCCGCTCGATCGGCAAAACCGGGCGGAAGCTCGCCGCGCCCATGTCCTGGACCCGCCAGAGAAAGGCGCCGGCCGGCTTGGCCACGCCGGTCGCGGGATCGCGCGTGGACAGGGTGCCGGCGGCCGATTGGGTATCGGCATTGCCGAAGACCATGCGCTGCACGGTGATGGCGAGGTCGGTGTCGCCGCCGCCCCGCAAATGGCGGCGGGCAAGCGTGCGCGGCGCGTTCCAGTTGCGCACCAAGGCTTCCAGCGCGGTGGTGAACTGGGCATGGGCCGATTGCGGGAAGTCCTCGCCGCTCAACTGGCGGAAAATGCCTCTCCCCCGCTCCACGGCCTGTTCGGCCGTGCGGTCGCCCGTGCTGTCTTCCTCGAAATGGTGCGGGTCGATGCCGTGGACGAGGAAGGCGAAGCCCATGATGAGGCGGTGATAGCTCTCGAAGGCGAAGCGCCGCTCGGCCTTGGCCAGCGCGCCGACCGTGCCATCCGTGATGCCGAGATTGAGAAGCCCCTGCAGCGCGCCCGGTAGCGGCGGAACCGTATCGGGCCGGAGCGCGAGAAACAGCGGCCGGGCGGCGTCATCGAGATGGCGGCCGGTGATCTGTTCGAGACGCTGCAGCGCCTGCCCCGCCGCGGCTTGGAGCTGCGCGCGGGGGCCGGAAACCAGTTCGGGCGGCAGCGTGAAGCCGGCCGGGACGGGCAGGCCCATATGCGTGAGACAGGCGAGGGCTGCGGCCTTGCCGGCTTGCGGCGCGGAGCCTGAGGGAAGCTCCTCGTCCTGCGCACCGAAAAACGTGACGGTCATCATTCCGTCGGTCTGTGCCACCCGTCCCCCTGCTTCATTCGCGCGCGGTCGCGCGGCCGTCAGGCGCCTCGGCACTCACACTATGACGTGATGACGGGCACAAAAGAAAGCGGCCGGCGCATTGCGCCGGCCGCGGGTCTTGCTTCACCCAGGATTACTGGTTGGCGTCACCGCTCGGGGCGGCGGGAGCCGCCGGCGTGCTGGGCGCCGACTCGGACGGAGCCGGGGTGGCCGCAGGCGGAGCCGACGAATTGTCCGACGGCGCCATGGCACCCGAATTGTCGGACGGGGCGGGCGTGCTTTCCGGCGCCTCGTTCGTCGTGGCGCGGCCGGTTTCAGACTGCCCCTCGATGGTGGTCTGGGGCGTCTGCGCGGTCGTGTTGTTGTTGTCGCCGTAATACATGTAGGCGAGCACGCCCGCCGCCACGACAAGCACGGCAACGATGAACCAGGTCACCCCGTTGCTGGAGCGACGATCCTCGACCACGGTGTTGTGGCTCGAGGTCTCACGGTTCATCGGGTCGTTCGGGTTGTTGGGATCCATTCTGAATGTCCTCCATTCCAGCTGGTGGAGCGCCCTGCACGGCGCGCCAGTTCGGAAACTCACATGTGCCCGATCAATCCTGCCAGGCCGATGATGATGAGATAGATCGCGACAATGTAGTTCAGAAGGCGTGGCATGATGAGAATCAGGACGCCCGCAATCAACGCGATCAATGGTTGCAGAGTTACAATGTCTATGCTCACCTCAGACCTTCCTTCCCCGCAGGGATGATCGGACGTGGGCAGGCATAACCTGTCCGCACCCGTTCATTGCAGGCTAGAACGTTCCAGAGGGCGTCAGGTTCCGCTTTTCGCTGAAGAATGCGAGACGCGGCAATCACATCACGGTCAGGGGCTATCCCTCGACGCGGGAGAAATCCGCAACCGCGAGGGTGGCCGTGCGCAGGCGCGAGAGCAGGCGCAGGCGGTTGGCGCGCAGCGCGGCTTCCTCGGCGTTGACCGTGACCTGGTCGAAGAAGGCATCCACCGCGGGGCGCAGCTCGGCCAGCGCGCGCATGGCGGCGGAGAAGTCTTCCGCCCTCACCGCGGCCAACGCGGACGGGGCGGCTTTCTCCAGCGCGGCATGCAGGGCGGTCTCTTCCGGCTGGCGGAACAGGGCGGTGTCGGGCGCCTTGTCGAAGGCGCCGATGCCGTCCTTCTTCTCCTCGATGCGCAGGATGTTGGCGGCGCGGCGATAGCCCGCCAGCAGGTTGCGCCCGTCCTCGCTGTCGAGGAAGGCCGCCAGCGCCTCGACGCGGCGGACCAGGGCGACGAGATCGCTCTGGCCGCCGAGCGCGAAGACGGCGTCGACCAGATCGTGCCGGGCGCCCTGCTCGCGCAGCTGCACCTTCAGGCGGTCGGCGAAGAAGGCCATCAGGTCGTCGACATCGGACAGCGCCTTGCCGCGCAACGCGGCGCGCTCTTCGCTCAAGCCATCGCGGCCGGCCTCGCCGCCGTCGAGATTGACGCCGAGGCGGGCGGATTCCTGCGCCAGGGTGGCGCGGACGGCGGTGGCCTCGCGGCGGTAGAGCGCGGCGGAGGCCTGGCCGTGGGCCGAGAGCAGCAGGTCGGGCAGCGGCAGCCGCACCGCATTGTCGAGCACGATGCGGATGACGCCGAGCGCGGCGCGGCGCAGCGCGAAGGGATCCTTGGAGCCCGTCGGCTTCTCGTCGATGGCCCAGAAGCCGACCAGCGTGTCGATCTTGTCGGCCAGAGCCACGGCGATGGACACCGGGCCGCCCGGTACGCGGTCGCCCGGGCCCTGCGGCTTGTAATGGTCTTCCAGCGCCTGGGCGATCTCGGCCGGCTCGCCCTGCAGCGCGGCGAGGTAGCGGCCGGCGAGGCCCTGCACTTCGGGGAATTCGCCGACCGTCTCGGTAACGAGGTCGGCCTTGGCGAGCCGCGCCGCGCGCTCGGCGGCGGCCGCATCGGCGCCGACCAGCGGGGCGATGTCGCGGGCGAGGCTGGCGATACGCTCGACGCGCTCGGCCTGGGTGCCGAGCTTTTCGTGGAAGACGATGTGCTCCAGCTTCCTGGCGCGCTCCTCCAGCGGCACCTTCTTGTCGGTGTCCCAGAAGAAGCGGGCGTCGGAGAGGCGCGCGCGCACGACGCGCTCATTGCCCGCGACGATGGCCGCGCCGCCATCGCTGGCGGCGAGGTTGGAGACGAGAATGAAGCGGTTGGCGAGCTTGCCCTCGCGCCGCAGCACGAAGCATTTCTGGTTGGCGCGGATGGTGGTGCGGACCACCTCTTCCGGCACGTCCAGGAAGCTCTCGTCGAAGGAGCCCATCAGCACGACGGGCCATTCCACCAGCCCCGACACCTCGTCGAGCAGGCCCGCATCCTCGACCAGTTCGAGGCCGGACGCGAAAGCAAGGTCGCGGGCATCCGTCAGGATCATCTGCCGCCGGCGCTCGGCGTCGAGCACCACCTTGGCGCGCTCCAGCGAGGCCACATAATCGTCGAAGCGGCGCACAATGATCGTCTCGGGCGCGAGGAAGCGGTGGCCGACCGTGGTGTTGGACGAGCGCACGCCCCCGATCTCGAAGGCGACGACCTCCGGGTCCTCGTTGTGGTGGCCGAAGGTGCAGAGAATGCCCTGCAGCGGCCGCACCCAGCGCAGCGTGCCATTGCCCCAGCGCATGCTTTTCGGCCAGGGGAAATCGCGGATCACGCGCGGGATCAGGTCGGCCACGAAATCCGGCGTCGGGAGGCCCGGTTTCTCGGTCACCGCGATGTAGAAGTCGCCCTTGGGGTCGCTCTGCACCCGCGCCTGGTCGATGGATTGCAGGCCGGCGGCCTTGAGGAAGCCGGCCAGCGCCGCGTCCGGCGCACCGACGCGCGGCCCCTTGCGCTCCTCGCGGCGGTCCGGCTGGCGCGGCGGCAAGCCCTGCACGGTCAGCGCCAGGCGGCGCGGCGTGGCGAAAGCCTTGGCGCCCTCGTAGGTCAGCCCCGCTTCCACCAGCGCGTCGGTGACGAGGCGCCGCAGATCATCCGCCGCGCGCGCCTGCATGCGGGCCGGAATTTCCTCGGAGAGCAGTTCAAGAAGCAGATCGGGCATGATTGCCGAGCCATACAGAGGGCACCCGGATGTGTCGAGCGCCGGTTGTCGCGAAGAGGATGAGGTTCAGGCGGCCGCGCCCGCGGTCTTCAGCCAGGCGGCGCCGCAGGCCTTGGCCAGTTCGCGCACCCGCAGGATGTAGCTCTGCCGCTCGGTGACGGAGATCACGCCCCGCGCGTCCAGCAGGTTGAAGACGTGGCTGGCCTTGATGCACTGGTCGTAGGCCGGCAGGGCCATCAGATGCCGCTCGCCGGCATCGCCCTTCTCCAGCAGCGAGCGGCATTCGCCCTCGGCATCGCGGAAGTGGCGGAAAAGCATCTCGGTGTCGGCGTGCTCGAAATTGTGCCGGGAATATTCCTCCTCGGCCTGTTTGAACACGTCGCCATAGGTGACCTTCTCAGCGCCTTCGCGGCCGTTGAAGTTCAGCTCGAAGCCGTTGTCGACGCCCTGCAGGTACATGGCCAGGCGCTCGAGGCCATAGGTCAGCTCGCCCGAAACCGGGCGGCACTCGAAGCCCGCGACCTGCTGAAAGTAAGTGAACTGCGACACTTCCATGCCGTCGCACCAGCATTCCCAGCCAAGCCCCCAGGCTCCGAGGGTGGGGCTTTCCCAGTCGTCCTCGACGAAGCGCACGTCGTGCAGGCGGGCGTCGATGCCGATGGCCTCCAGCGACTCCAGATAAAGCTCCTGCAGGTTGGGCGGGTTCGGCTTCAGGATCACCTGGAACTGGTAATAGTGCTGGAAGCGGTTGGGGTTCTCGCCATAGCGGCCGTCCTTGGGGCGGCGCGAGGGCTGCACATAAGCGGCGTTCCAGGGCCGCGTGCCGAGCGAGCGCAGCGTGGTGGCCGGATGGAAGGTGCCCGCGCCCACTTCCATGTCATAGGGCTGCAGGATGACGCAGCCGCGCTCCGCCCAGAACGTCTGCAGGGTCAGGATCAGGCCCTGGAAGGAACGGTTGGGCTTGAGGAATTCGGAAGAGCTCATGGGGCGCAACGGCTGGAGGAAAGTGCCGGCAACCTAGCCACGCGGCACAGGCTCGGCAAGCGCCGCCCTTGGCCAGCCGCAACTCCGTTCAGGAGGGGCGCCAGTTTCCCGTTGCCGGATCGCGGCGCAGCGTGGGCAGCTCGGCGCGGCCGGAAAGATCCGCCGCACTCCGCTCCCGGTCGAGCGCGTCGTTGATTCGGCGCCATTCGCGGCGCGCCCAGCGGAGGCCCAGGCCCGTTACAACGGACGCGACAGCGAAGGGAACGAGCGGTGGCATTTCGGCGTCTTTATCTCCGGAAGCGCCGATTATAGCGCCGGAGCCGTGCCGTACCAGCCGTGCTTTCCTGAACGCTGGATGAACGCCGGCCTCAGGCTCCGTTCAGAGCCGGGGCGCTAGAAGAGGGAGCATAGGGCGGGCTCAACCCGCACAGGAGGATCAAACATGTTTCGCAAACTTGCTCTCGCTGCCGCTGCGCTTCTGACGCTGGGTGCGGGCATCGCATCGGCCCCCGCTCCGGCTGCGGCGCAGGTTGGCATCTATGTCGGCGGCCCCGGCTATTATTATGGCGGACCGGGCTATTATTACGGCCGCCCACATTATTACGGCGGACCGCGCTATTACCGCCCCTATCACCGTCACGGCTATTACCGCCATCATCGCCGCTGCGAGCGTGTGACGGTGCGCCGCTGGGACGGTTACGGCTGGCGCCGCGTGACGGAGCGCCGCTGCTGGCGCTGAGCCTGGAGCCAGGGCACACACCCGTCACGACGGCAGAAAACGGGGCGCACCGCGCCCCGTTTTCACGTTCCGGGCCACGATCTTCAGATGAGCGGCGCGATATCGCGGTGAATGGCCTCGGCCTCGGCGGTAAAACCGCCCTCGCCGTGCAGCATCAACGGGCGCAGGACCTCGAGCCTCCCGCGCCGCCCATGCCATCCCTGCACCAGAACCCGCACCGCGGGCTCCGAAAGGCGCGGATGGATAAAGCGCAGGCTCACCGAGCCGAAGCGCGAGCCAAAGGCGCCGAGCAGCGCGGAAAGCGCATCGGGACGGTGGATCATGGTCAGGCTGCCGCCGGGCTTCACCAGCCGCGCCGCGGCGCGGACCCAGTCTTCCAGCAGATCCGGCGGCGCAACCCGCGCACGGGCCGTGTCGGGCGACGATGGCTTTCGTCCGGTGGCATCGTTGAAGGGCGGGTTGGAGAGAACGTGATCGGCTTGCCCGCCAAGGTCCTCCACGCCGATCACGGCGACGTCCGCGCAGTGCACGACGGCGCGGCCCTCAAGCGCGTTGCCGGAAATATTGCGTTCGGCCAGGGCGGCTGTCTCGCGGTCGATCTCGATGAGATGAGCGCGCGTCTGCGGCACCCGCAGCAGCACCGCGAGGCCCGCCGTGCCCACGCCCGCACCGAAATCGGCCACGCTCTCGCCGGGCCGGGCGGGCACGGCGGCGGCCAGCAGCACGGCGTCGCTGCCGGCGCGATGCCCCCGGCGCGGCTGCACCAGAAGCAGGCGACCGCCGAGGATGCGATCCTGCGTCAGCCCCGTGGCGGCGGCCCCGGCGGCGGCCTCAGGGGCATCCTGCGTCACCGGACTTCCCGCAATTCGTGGGCCAGCCCGTTCTCGCCGAGGATGCGCCGGGCGCGCGGCAGGTCGTCTTCGGCAACGAGGATTCGCCGCGGCAGAGCACCGAGAGAGCCTTCCATCAGGCTCATATGGTGGTCGAGATAGAGCGCCTCGATTCCGGCCTCATCCAGCAGTGCACGCACGAAAGAGATCAGGACGAGATCG